>Ga0156225_142_pt1 | contig 318395 bp, 227 predicted proteins | sample RifCSPlowO2_12_FD_107873 | JGI IMG/M metagenome (GOLD analysis project Ga0156225, IMG submission 107873) | Bacteroidetes bacterium RIFCSPLOWO2_12_FULL_37_12 | reverse complement strand
AGCGCGAAAAGAAGCGGAGGCAAAAGCAAAAGCTGAAGAAGATGCGCGGTTAAAAGCGGCGGCAGAGGCAGAGAGAAAACGTCTTGAGGAAGAACGTTTGAAGAAAGAAGCGGATGAAAAAGCGCGAAAAGAAGCGGAGGCAAAAGCAAAAGCTGAAGAAGATGAGCGGTTAAAAACGGCGGCAGAGGCGGAGAGAAAACGTCTAGAGGAAGAACGATTGAAAAAAGAAGCGGAAGAAAAAGTAAGAGCAGATGAATCAGCAAAAAAATTAGAAGAGGAGCGAATTAGAAAAGAAGCAGAAGCGAAAGCTAAAGAAGAGGCAGAATCACTGAAAAAAGCAGAAGAGGATGCGAAGGCAAAAGCCGCGGTAGAGGCGGCAAGAATTGAGGTGGAGAAACGCAGAGAAGCTGAAAGGAAACGAAGAGAGGCAGAAATAAAAGCAAGAGAGGAAGCTGAAAGGAAACGGCAACAGGATGTACAACCAAAAACAGAAGAGGAAATTGCAAAGCAAAAAGCCGAGGCAGAACAAAAACGAAAAGAAGCAGAAGAAAAAGCAAGATTGGAAGCAGAGAAAAAACGTTTAGAAGAAGAGGAGAAGGCAAGAGAACTGGCTGAACGATTGAAAAAAGCACAATATAAGGAGGAAGTAATTGAAGAAACCGACAGAACCATCACGCGAACCGTTGTGCAAACAGATAAGGGCTCCATCACCTACGAAAAAATAAAAGGAATCAGAACCCAGATTATTTATATGAAAGACAATAAAGAAATTTTAAAAGGACAATATTATTTTGATATAGAAAAATGGACAGGCAGAAAACAAGAGGAAGGGAAACCGTAGGGGCAACCCTTGCGGTTACCCTACATTCTCCCAAATATCCTACCTTTGCCCTTCTCTTTCTTAGAAAAGCAAATGAAAAAAATCCTTTGTTTCGTATTCAGCTTAGTTATATTTTCATCCGTTTGGTCACAGCAAATAACTAAATTCTCTGCCGAACCGGATAAATTTATAGAGGAACTTACTACTTTTCTCAAAAAAGCCAACCGCCCTTCCACTACCAATGCGGCAGGTGATATTGAATCCTATTGGAAATCAAATGATTTAGATGAAAATCAACGGAAAAAAATAATGACGCTTTGCCAGAAAATGCTGACGGCTAAAATGAAACCCTATCCCCAGTATGAGGATTTTGTCATGTCGTTTTATTATGCTTATAACCGGCAACTGATGACCGGGAAATTATTTGATGATTATACAAACACTCTCGAAAAAATTCTTGAATTTGAATCGCCCAAGGCATATCATAATTTTGTAATGACTTGCAAAAATTTATTTCTTCGCTCAGCACTTTATTCTTCTAATTATAATACGTTGTACATACATGGCGGCAGTTATAGCTTTGAATATATACCGGAAAAATTACCCGCTATTATAGAACAGTCACAGGACACACAACCCACCGAATCGGATACTTCGTCTAAAGTGGATGTTAATTCAGATGATTATTGGAATGATGACAATGACTGGAACGAGTCAGGATGGGGTTCCAAGGAAGACGAACAATGGGGACAAGCCGAACAACAATATTATGATTCGTTTGAGGAAGAAGAACCGATTGTTTCTACCGGCGCCAAAATTAATTTTGAAAACATAAACCTCATTTTTAAAACCCGTCACGATTCCACTGAAATTACAGGAACTTCCGGGAGTTATTTTGCGCTGAATAATTCATTCAGGGGGAAAGGAGGCATATTTAACTGGACGTGTGTGCAACTCCTACCCGATGTGGTACATGCGGTCTTGAAAAATTATACGCTTCGTACCAATAAACCTGAATTTAAAGCCGATTCAGTGACACTTAATTTTCCGGATGTATCAGACAAATCCATATTGGGAAATCTTGTTTTCAAGAGTCAGAAACGCCAGAGTCAGAAACAAGCAGTTTATCCTTTCTTTCAATCTATTGTAAATGACATTCCTGTAAAAAATATCGGAGACAATTTACGGTATAAAGGTGGTTTTTCCCTCCGTGGTCAAACTAAAGTTGGCTCTTCTACCCAGGGGAAATTTTCTACTATAGAAATAGGTCCAATAAAAAAACCTCAACTGATTGCTACCGGAAAAGCATTTTCAATTTTTGATGAAGAAGTTACCTCTACAAAAGCGGGAGTAACTTTTTATCATAATAACGATTCTGTGTATCACCCAGGTGTCATTTTCAAATATGATAAGAAAGAAAATAAAGTAACGTTAGTGAAACAGAAAAAAGGAATAGGCCATTCTCCTTTCATTGATTCGTACCATAAGATGGAAATAAATGTGGAAGCGGTCTATTATGATCTTGATGAACCAAAAATTGATTTTACACTGCTAACCGGAAAAAGCGAGGCGGAAGCAAAATTTGAATCCACCGAAAGATATTCATCGCGGGTGTATGAAGGATTACAGGGTACTTACAATTTTCACCCCCTGCAATTAGCGATAAATACTGCAAAAAAAAATAAATCAGATACCATTTACGACATTGATATTGCCGAATCCAATAAAATAAATATTAAATTAATCAAAGGCGCGATGGCTACGCTGTATAACGAGGGCTTCATTGATTATAACGGAGTAAACGGTAGAATTATCATTTATCCTAAATCCCGACTGTGGGTAAATGCAAATTTTAAAAGAAGTGATTATGACAATATAAGCATGCGTTCTACGATTGAAGGGGAACCCAATGCCACTCTTGATTTAGCAACGCAGGAACTTATCATACGTGGGTGCAAACCATTTTATCTCAGCGATTCTCAGAAAGTATATGTGGAACCCAAAGGCAAAGAACTTACCCTTGGAAAAAACAGAGGAGTGAATTTCGGTGGAAAAATTAAAGCCGGAAGGTTTGAATTTTTTGGAGATAAATTTAATTTTAATTACGATTCTTTCGCCGTAAAATTGGGGCAAATTGACTCACTCAGATTCTTAGTTCCCACCGCGGAAAGGGACAGCCGTGGACGCCCTCGTGAAAAATATGTGGGCTCTACCCTAAGTGATTTAACCGGTACTTTGTTTCTTGATTATCCGAAAAATAAATCCGGTGTGAAAAAAAATGCTTCGTTTCCGAAATTTAATTCAGAATCCGATTCTTATGTATATTATGATAAACCATCTATCTTTAACAGTGTCTATGACCGTACGAAATTTTTTCATAAACTGACTCCATTCAAAGTGGACTCACTGAAAAGTTTTGACGTTCGTTCCATCAGTTTTAACGGAGAATTTCATTCGGGAGGAATTTTCCCGGTTATCAAACAGGACTTAAAAGTCATGCCTGATAACTCTCTTGGATTCGATTACATCACTCCGGAAAACGGTCTGGATGCGTATATCAATAAAGGAAAATATCTTGAAAAGATTACCTTATCAAATCAGGGTTTGAGAGGAAACGGAACCATAAATTATCTTTCATCAACCGGAAAATCACAGGATTTTATATTCTTCTTTGATTCTGTAAATACACTGGGTACTCAATGGGAATTACCTGCCGGACTTTATGGAACAGTTACGTATCCTAAAGCAAATGTCACGAATTATAAAATGCACTGGATGACACAAAAAGACAGTATGTATATTTCCAGTACCGATGCTCCAATGTTCCTCTACGATGAAAATACCAAATGGGTGGGTGACATCGTTTTGACTCCCGGCGGTTTATATGGCGATGGGTTGCTTGACATTGAGGGGGCGGAAGTAAAATCACATTATTTCAAATTCGCTCAGAAGAGTTTCAACGCCGACTCTTCCGATTTCAAAATTAAATCCGATAATCCCGATAAGCCAGCGCTTGTGTCACTCAACGCCGCCGTAAGTTTTGATATCGTAGGAAAAAGCGCTGATTTCCGTTCTATCTCAAAAGGGGCGGCAACGTCTTTTCCTTTTGTGCAATACAATACCTCTCTGAAACAGGGCTACTGGGATATAGCCAAACAGACCGTTGCCATGAAAATGCCGCCCAATTCTAAACTATCCGAGTCCTATTTCTATTCTACAAAAAAAGAGCAGGATTCATTGGTATTTAATGCCAGTTATGCACTGTATGATATTAAACAGCAGAATCTGAATATCAGTGGCATTCCGTACATACGGGTGGCAGATGCATATATCAAACCTGATTCCAACAAAGTATTGGTCAGGGAAAATGCCTCTATGGACCCGTTGCTCAATGCTATAGTAATAGCCGATACATTAAATAAGTACCATGATATTGTAAAATCTGACTTAAACATATTTTCCAAGCGAAAATTTCAGGGAGAAGGGATAGTTAAATTTGAAAATTCCGGAAAAAGCAAAACTGATTTAACGTTTAAAGAATTTTCATTTGAAAATGGGCATACCCGTGCCAAATCAAATATTCCTGAGGAACTTAATTTTCAAATCACTCCACGAATTCAGTTCAGAGGCGATGCTGTATTGACAGCAGAAGATAAATTTTTGTATTTCAACGGATATGTTAGAGTTCAACTTACCAGGGCAACAACCGGTGAAGGACCTCGATGGTTACGTTTAAAACAAGTGGTCAATCCGGATTCACTATATATTACAATTGATAAAGAAGCCGCAGGAGACCTTGTCACCGGAATTCATCTTGACCAGGATTCTGTTAATCTTTACAATACATTCCTTTCTCCCAAAAAGATGGTTAAGCACGATGACATTTTCACCACCGAAGGGCTATTGTACTACGATAACAAGAAGAAAAGTTTTGTTATCGGCGACAAAGACAAGGTCTTGTATAATGCTCTCGAAGGAAATCTTGTTCGTTTTAATGATGAAGTAAATAAAGTGGACTTCGAGGGAAAAATGAATTTTCTACATAGAAGTAAAGATATGAATTTGTACGCCTCAGGCAATGGTTATATTAAGAAAAATGAAAATGAATATGTGTTTAATGCCTTCATGATTTTTGAATTTCAATTTTTTGGGGATGGCTTGAAAGTCATGGGTGATTCGATGTTTAGTCAAACACGGATAGGAATGGCGGAAGCACATCCGCAAAAAAATTTACTGGCACTTCAATTAGCGCAATTTATCGGGGAAAAGAAAACTCAAAAATATTTAACCACTTTGGAAACTGAAAAACCGGATCTTGTGGTTGACCTTAGCTCTGATTTTAAAAACAATATCGTTCTTTCCGATGTAGAACTTCATTGGTCTGAAGAAAACAATGCCTATTATAGCGTGGGTGAAATTGGGGTTTCTAATATTCTGAAAAAGCCCATTGACAAGAAAGTGAAAGGTGCTATAGAAATTAAGAAAGCCAAAGCCAAAATAGGACCCATTGAGAGTGTCACACTTTATTTTGAAGTAACTCCGGATTTATGGTATTATTTCTGGTACAGTACACGGACATTATCCTGCGTGTCATCTGATCCTATTTTTAATGAAGAAATACGTAAGAAGTCAACCGTTGAAAAGAAATCTGATTACGGTTTTGAGTTGGTAGAAACTTCCGACAGGATTGTCTGGTTAAACGGATACAGAAGCAAGTATAAGAAAAGGTAATGTCACTTAAAATTTTTTTTTTTTATATAATTTTTATTTTGTTCAGCCGGCTAACGGTTGCTCAGCAAATCTCCCATTTCTCCGAAGACCCCGCTAAGTTTATTTCTGAGTTCAGCGTTTTTATGAAAAAATCAAACCGTCCATCGGCAATCAACGCCGCCGGTGACATGGAATCGTTCTGGAATTCCAATGACCTGAAAATCCACCAAAAAAAAATAATCATCGCCCTCAGTCAATCCATGCTGGATAAAAAAATGAAAGCATTTCCTCAATTCGAAGATTTTGTGATGTCACTCTATTATGCCTATAACCGCAAAATGCTGAATGATAAATTTTTTAACGAGTATGCTTCCACGTTAAAAAAAATTCTGGAGAATGAAACCCCGAAGGCGTTTCATAATTTTGTAATTACCTGCAAAAATCTTTTTTACCGCTCTGCCTTATATTCCACCAACTATCATACTTGGTACATTAAAGGAGGTAATTACAGCTTCGAATACATATCCGAAAAACTTCCCTCTGCCATTGAACAATCATTAGATATAAAATCACCAGAACAGGATACTACCCCCAAACTGGATGTTAATTCTGATGAGTACTGGAACGATTCTAATGAATGGAATGAATCCGGGTGGGGCTCTAAAGAAGATGAGCAATGGGGACAAGCAGAACAGAATTATTATGAATCATTTGTAGAAGAAGAAATGTTTGCAAGCACTGGTGCTAAAATTAATTTCGATAAAATGGATCTGGTGATTAAAACCCGCCACGATTCAACGCAGATAACCGGTACAAGTGGAAGTTATTTTGCCATCAATAATTCATTCAAAGGCACCGGAGGGAAATTTAACTGGACCTGTGTACAACTGCTCCCCGAAGTGGTGCATGCTGATTTGAAAAACTATTATTTATTTACCAACAAACCGGAATTTAAAGCCGATTCAGTGACACTTACTTTCCCGGAAGTTTCTGATAAACCCATTCTTGGAAACCTTATTTTTAAAAGCCAGAAACGCCAAAATCAGGAAATGGCTGTTTATCCTTTTTTTCAATCCATTATCAATGACGTGCAGGTAAAAAATATCGGAAATAATCTGCGCTACAAAGGTGGATTTTCTCTCCGAGGACGCACCAAAGTCGGTTCTTCTACGGAAGGCAAATTTTCTACACTCGAAATAGGACCGAAAGCTAAACCATTAGTAATTGCATACGGAAAAGCATTTTCCATTTTTGATACGGCTGTGATTTCCAATAAGTCAGGAGTAACATTTTTTCATCACAACGATTCTGTGTATCATCCCGGCGTCATTTTCAAATACAATAAAAAGAATAACAAAGTGATTTTGGTTAAACAGAATAAAGGATTAGGACACTCCCCGTTTATTGATTCCTATCATAAAATGGAAATAGATGTAGAGGCAGTTTATTATGACCTCGATGAACCTAAAATTGACTTTACCCTGTTGACCGGAAAAAGTGAAGCGGAAGCAAAGTTTGAGTCAACCGAAAGATATTACAAACGAACGTATGAAGGATTGCAGGGAACTTACAATTTTCATCCCTTGCAATTAGCATTGAATGTGGCAAAAAAAAATAAATCTGATACCATTTTCGACATTGATATTGCCGAATCCAATAAAATAAATATTAAATTAATTAAAGGTGCGATGGCAACTCTTTATAATGAGGGCTTTATTGATTATAACGGAGTAAGCGGCAGAGTCATTTTATTTTCCAAAGCAAGACATTGGGTAGAATCAAATTTTAAAAAAAGTGATTATGATAATATTATGATGCGTTCCACCATTGAGGGAGAACCCAATGCCACTCTTGATTTAGCCACACAAGAGCTTATTATTCGCGGGTGCAAACCCTTTTATCTCAGCGATTCACAAAAAGTATTTGTTGAACCTAAAGGAAAAGAACTGACTATCGAAAAAAACCGGAGCGTAAATTTCAGTGGGAAAATTAAAGCAGGAAGATTCGAATTTTATGGAGATGACTTTAAATTTAATTATGATTCGTTTGCTGTAAAACTGAATAATATTGACTCACTTCGCTTTTTAGTTCCAACTTCCGAAAAAGACAAAAAAGGTAAATCGAGAGAGAAATATGTTGGATCCACCCTGAGCGATCTCTCCGGAACTTTATTTTTAGACCAACCCAAAAATAAATCAGGCAATAAAAAAAATCCTTCCTATCCTAAGTTTAATTCTGAATCAGAATCGTATGTATATTATGACAAGCCATCTATATTTAATGGGATTTATGATCGTACCCGTTTTTTTCATAAGCTTAATCCATTTAAAGTGGATTCATTGAAAAGTTTTGACGTTCGTTCCATCAGTTTCAATGGTGAATTTCATTCAGGTGGAATTTTTCCGGTTATCAAACAGGACTTAAAAGTGATGCCCGACAATTCATTGGGATTCGATTATGTCACTCCGCAAGAAGGTTTAGATGCCTATATTGATAAAGGAAAATATTTTGAAAAAATTTCGTTATCCAATCAGGGCTTGAGAGGAAAAGGAACTGTAAAATATCTTTCATCGTTGGGTAAATCCCAGGACTTTGTATTCTTTTTCGATTCGGTAAATACCTTAGGAACCCAATGGGAATTGCCGGCGGGTCCTTATGCAAAAGTCACCTATCCTAAAGCAAGTGTCACTAATTATAAAATGCACTGGGCAACACAAAAAGATAGCATGTATATTTCGAGTACCGATGCCCCCATGTTTCTTTACGATGAAAACACAATCTGGAAAGGGGACATTGTGTTGACTCCCGGAGGATTATACGGCGATGGTCTGCTCGACATAGCCGGAGCCGAAGTGAAATCGCATTACTTCAAATTTGCACAAAACAGCTTCAACGCCGACTCGTCTGATTTCAAAATTAAATCTGAAAATCCGGAAAAACCTGCGTTGGTGTCACTCAATGCCATGCTGAATTTTGACATCGCAGGAAAGAATGCCGATTTTAAATCCATTTCCAAAGGAGCGGCTACCTCTTTCCCCTTTGTTCAATACAAAACATCACTCCGTCATGGAAACTGGGATATTGCCAGACAAACAGTTTCTATGAAAAAACCACCCGACGCAAAAATTTCCGATGCCTATTTTTATTCCACAAAGAAAGATCAGGATTCATTGGTGTATAATGCCACTAATGCATTATACGATATTAAACAGCAAAATCTGAATGTCAGCGGAATTCCCTATATCCGTGTAGCCGATGCATTTATAAGACCGGATTCCAACGAAGTTACGGTTAGAGAAAATGCCGCAATGGACCCCTTGCTTAATGCCAGAGTGGAAGCCGATACCCTGAATAAATACCATCACCTGATTAATTCGCAACTGAATATTCTTTCGAGAAAAAAATTTCAGGGACAGGGAATTGTAGAATTTAAAAATTCCGGGGGTGGAAAAACCAATCTGACTTTTAACGATTTTTCTCTTGAAGAGGGACATACCCGCGCTAAATCCGATATTCCGGAAGAACAAAAATTTCAGATTACTCCACGCATACAATTTAAGGGCGGTGCCACTCTTAATGCAGAGAATAAATTCATGTACTTCAATGGGCATGTGAGTGTCATGCTCGCCCGTGCGCCCACAGCCGAAGGTCCCCGCTGGATCCGTTATAAAGAAACTGTCAACCCCGATTCTTTATATATTAAAATCAACAGAGAAGTTGCCGGTGACCTGGTGACAGGAATTCATTTTGACCAGGATTCGCTAAATCTCTATAACACTTTTCTTTCTCCTAAGAAGCTGGAAAAGCATGACGATATCTTTAATGCCGAGGGATTGTTATATTTTGACAACAAGAAAAACAATTTTGTAATCGGTGATAAAGATAAAATCCTTTACAATTCTCTCGAAGGGAATCTTCTGAAATATGATGAACAGGCAAACCGGATTGACTTTGAAGGAAAGATGAATTTCCTGCACCGGACAAAAGACATGAATTTATATGCTTCCGGAACAGGCGCTATTAAGAAGAATGAAAACGATTATGTTTTCAATACGTTTCTTGTTTTTGAATTCAAATTTCCGGGCGATGCCTTGAAACTGATGGGTGATTCAGTGTTTAATCAAACCCGGTTAGGTCGCTCTGAAGCACATCCTCAGAAAAATCAACTGGCTTTGCAGTTGGCATCTTTTATCGGAGATAAAAAAACCCAGAAATATCTCAAGACCCTCGAAAGTGAGAAACCGGATATGGTGGTTGACTTAAGTTCCGACTTTAAAAACAATATTGTTATTTCAGATGCCGAACTGCGCTGGTCTGAAGAGCATAATGCTTATTACAGTGTAGGCGAACTGGGTGTTTCAAATATTTTGAATAAACCCATTGACAAAAAAATAAAAGGACTGATTGAAATCCGAAAAGGAAAAATCCGCTCAGGACCCTTTGAGGGAGTGACACTTTACCTGGAAGTAAATCCTGAATTATGGTATTACATTGATTTCAGCACCCGGACACTCGGATGTGTTTCGTCGGATCAGATGTTTAATGATGAAGTACGAAAGAAAGACAATACCGAAAAACAAGACCCTGACGACTACGCATTTCAATTAGTGGATGTATCGGAAAAAACGATTTGGTTTACTAAGGCAAGGACGAAGTACAGAAGGAGGTAGGGGGAATCTATAAAACTACATTTAATTTTTTTCATATAAATATAAGTTGGCGGCACGTTCTACGACAGTGGCTGAATTGCATATCATAAGGACGCAACGAAACCTTAGTTGTTATAGTTAGTGGTTATTTTAATTTAAGGTCAGCTAATTCATAATTTGCATTTCGTCCAACTTCGTCCATTTGTTGCAAGATACCTTTTCCTACCAGGTCTTTTATATCCCGTAGTGCGGTGTCGGCAGAGGTCTTGGTAATTTTAGCCCATTTTGACGTTTGCAGTTTTCCTTCGAAACCGTCAAAAAGTTTGTTAAGCATTAAGCGTTGGCGTTCGTTGATGGGCGTATGTTCGTGTAGTTTCCAAAATTCAGCTTTACGCAATATTTTTTGTGTAGTGTTTTCGGTGGAAAGCATTGCATTGTTGAGGCAATGTAAAAACCAGTCGATCCATTCGGTAATATCACCTGAGCTGTGTTGCACTTTTTGTAATATTTCGTAGTAGCGTTTACGTTCGGCTAATATTTGGCTCGACATGCTGTAAAATCGTTCTCCACTGCCTTCGGCACGGGCAAGCAACATATCGGTAATAGCTCGTCCTATTCTACCGTTTCCGTCATCAAAAGGGTGGATGATGATAAACCAAAAGTGTGCTATGGCGGCTTTCAACACAGGGTCAAGAGTGCTGTCGTTGTTGAACCAATCTAAAAACTTGTCCATTTCTTTTTTTACAAGTTTGGGATTTACTGCTGTGTAATGCACTTTTTCTTTGCCCATTGCACCCGAAACTACTTGCATTTCGCCTGTTCGGTATTGTCCCACTTCTATTTCGTAAGGTCCACTGTATCCTGTGGGGAAAAGTGCGGCGTGCCAGCCAAGCAAACGTTTTTCGGTTAAAGGTAAGCTAAAGTTTTGTGTGGCATCGAGCATCATTTCTACCACGCCTTCTATATGGCGGCTACTCGGCACAAGTCCTGCTGTGTTAATGCCCAAACGCCTTGCTATGGACGAACGCACTTGGTTGTAGTTGAGCATTTCGCCCTCTATTTCAGATGATTTTACAACGTCTAAGGTTAATGCGGTTAGGGTGGCTTCCTTTTTGGCAGAAAAGCCCAGGGCGTTCATTTGTCCAATAATTTTGCCTTGCATCAATCGAACTTCGCCAAATACAGAATTTATGACTTTGTCTTGCCAAGTAAATGCAGACCAGTTTTTATGCTGGTAGATATATTTTGCCATTGCTTATAATTATTTTGCGGTAAAAGTACGAATTTTTCACCGCAAATATGCGGTACTTGTCTAATTTTTCACCGCAATAAAGAAGTTATATTCATTTTCAGAAATGGAAATTGACAGTAAATCTTACAATAAGAGGAACATTGAAACAAAGTAGTAAAATCTCGCTGAAAACTGACCCCCAAATCCCATTGAAAACTGACTCACAAATTAATTAATTGCTGTATGCGAAACCCGCACAGCCAGTCCCGTACTGAAAATCGGGATACAGTGGTGTGAGAGACACAACCCGCTTGTTTATTCAGGTGGGGCTACCTACTCGATTAGCGGTAGTGATTATTACGTTGGGAAATTCTGTTCGCATTCTTTTAGGCATTTTGATAGGTAATCTAAACTTGCGTTTTTCAAGGTTTTCTTTTTTCTGTTTGTTGTTGGTTTGTCAATTTGTGTATGAAGTTTTATTACGAAGTCCTTCTCAGGATACAACTTTTCATAAATTTGTCTTCTATATCTGCTATTAAAATAATGGCCAAACTTCCAAACTTGTTCGTTGTCAAGTTTACGTATAGTAGAAACAATTTTATTAAAATTAAATTCCAACCAAAATGATGCAAGACGATACTCATTGTCACGCTCTTGAACCTTTTCAATGAATGTATTAAAGTCAGTTTGGAAAAGTTCGAATAATGCTCCTAAGTCATTCTCATTATTTGATTCCTTGAGAGAATTATTAACTTCCAGGCAAAATTTTATTATTTCAATTACATCTTCTTTAAATTCCGTGTCATGACTAACCGACATGTAAAAACCCAAATTTGAATTGTAAGTGTAATTAAGTACACCTTTTTTAATGCCTTTTTTAAATCTTTTTTTTAGGGTCGAAAAATTAAAATTCAGTATGTTGTTAAAACGAGTCGCAAAGTGAAAAACTGTTCCGAATTGTTGAAGTTGATATTTCCCATCATCAAGAAATGAGAGCATTTTTAAGGTAAGTTCACGATACTCCTTGTCGCTAAGTTTTAAACAACCAAAATATCCCAAGTCATATAAGACCTTGTCTTGTTCTGGAACTACATTGTCTTTGATAATAAAGTATGCTTCAAGTTCGGTTTTTAAAACATCAATACTGAATGCTTTTGTACCAGTAATGTATTCAAATATAGATTTGAAGAAGTAATATTTCTTATTGGTATAATACTTCTTTTTAAAAACATCAATGTACTCAGGTTCTTTTGATTCATCTTCCTTCTTTGCTGAATACCCTAAAAAATGGTTAAAGTCAATGTTTGCAAAAGGACTTGTGTCTAAACCTTTAACATCGTCAAGATTAGTAGAGTTTAATAATCCGAGTTTATATTCAATTGAAATCGCTATAGTAAAATCAAGTATGGCTTGAAGTTTTTCACTTTTCAGCACTAAAAAATTTTTGTCCGTCTGAAATAAGTTTTCAATTGGATAAAATACAGTTTTAAAATGTTCAAGAAAGAAAATTAAATTTCGAAAATTATTTTGATTTGCTTCAATGCTACTCACAACTGCATTTTCTGAACTTACAAGAAATTCGTAATATTTTTTAAATGTGGCCGAATAGCGACTTTCGATAATCTGGTTATAGATTGTTTTTGGGTCTGGTCTATATTGAATTGAAACACCAATTACCTTTTCCCATAAGCTTGATGAATAGTTAGTGTCCTTAATTAGTTGCTCCTTATTTGCAATTATTAGGATTTTTGCTCCTTGATTTTCAACTAGCGAATTAATAAAACCAAAAACATCCCTCAGGTCTAATGATTCACTTTTGCGATCCAAATCGTCAAAACAAATAACTAACTCATCATATTTTAACCAATCATCCGCATCTTGATTTATATCGCCAATATATTTATCTATGTCACCAGCTTGATTAAGTTGTGCAATTCCGCGAATTATAGATTTCCCTATTCCTGCCGCAAGTTTAAGCCCCTTGCTTTTTAGAATGGGAAATAGTTCTATAAAAATTGCCGTTTGTATTTCTTCCAAACTCTTAAATCCGAATAGGGAAATATGAATAGGCGTAAATTTCTTTCGGTCATCCTTTGTCAAGGATACTTCCTTTATTTTAGGGGCAAGTTCATTTTTATAGAAATGCGTTTTACCTACACCGTATTGTCCGTTTATAATTACGGCATAATTAGTTTCTATTTTGAGATACTGAAGAACTATGTCTATTTGGTCTGAGTTCATTTTATCATTACTGCTATCGTCTGTCCGTTTAAAAACTACCTTTCACCAGCAAAAATACACAAAAACGGACGTAATAGAAGCGATATACGGAAGGAAAAAAAATAGACCGGAATGAAAATTAAAAATTTGGAATCAACCTGTTTTAGTGTTTTGCTTTTAGGGAAGTCAAAAAATTCGGAAAATAAAAAAATAAGTTCTTGCAGGAATTTTTTGAACACATTTTTATAAATATAGCCACTCTACATTTTTAACGAAAACCCCATAGAAAAAAAACTCGACAATCAAAAGGAAAAAAACTTACGTAAAGAGGTGGATTTATGCAACAGTGGGTGAATTGCATGTTGTAAAAATGTAACGAAGCATTAGTTGTTATGCCCAGTGCTGTTGTCTTTCGTGCCTGTACACCTACCAAAATTTTCAAATGTTAATACCATTGTTGTTGAAAAATTAATTTTCCAAAAGTAAGATTTTATTTTCATACATTTGTCCTCACAAAAACTATCAGCAATGGAAGTCCTTGAAAATACGATGAGCAACAATGGTCACGGAAAACACAGTCCGTTGTTAGAAGATTTTATTCCTGTAAATAAAATTATCAATGAAGATTGTGTCAGTGGAATGAAAAAGTTACCTGATGGCTGTATTGATTTAGTTGTTACTTCTCCTCCGTATGATGCAATTAGGGATTACAAAGGTTTTGATGTCAATTTGCACGAAACTGGAAAAGAAATTTTTCGTGTCTTGAAAGATGGCTGTCTCGCTGTGATGGTCATTCAAGACCAAACGAAAAATTTTGGTAAGTCACTAACTTCATTCAGAACTGTTTTAGATTGGTGCGATAACATCGGGTTTAAACTCTTTGAAACTGTCATTTACAAAAAACACGGTGCAGAAGGCGGTTGGTGGAAAACTAGATTCAGAGTTGACCACGAATACATTCCGATTTTTTTAAAAGGTGAACGATGGAAATATTTCGATAAAGATCTGTTGAAAATTCCGTCTAAATGGGCGGGAGCAACAATGACTGGTTGTGCAACACGATTAACCAACGGAAAAACATTGAAATCAAAAAAGGTTACAATTAATCCAACAAAGTGCAGAGGAACTATTTGGGATTACACAACTTGCGGAGATGGAACACGATTAAAACACAAACACCCCGCAACATTCCCCGACCGTCTGCCTGTTGATTTTATTCAGTGTTTCTGTCCACCTGGCGGAATTGTTCTTGACCCTTTTATAGGAAGCGGAACAACTGCATTGGCAGCGATTGCCTTAGAGAGAAATTATATAGGATACGATATTTCCAAAGAGTATTCCGAACTTGCAAAAAAGAGATTAAGAGAAGAAGGAAAAACACATCAATTACGATTTTCTTTAGAATAATTTATTGCTCTCTGTATATTCAATTTGCTTTGTTCCTGTAATGGCAAATGAAATCGGATTTTTTTTGAGTATTGCAGCGTAATTTGTTCCATTCAATTTTCCCACAGGAATAATTCCTTTTTTGAAATTTGTAACTTCTAAATTTTCCATTACCCATTTTTCTTTCACAAAGCTCCATCCCGTTAAACCGCTTAAAAAATTTGTCAGCGTTAAAGTTTTGCTCTGTAAATCATATGAGAAAGAATTATTTTGGATTTCGGCAATTTTAATTTTATCTCCACCTCTTCGTCCTCCTGCAATAAGTCGGAACTCACCAAATATTTTTTCAAGGTCGTGCATCATTGTTGAAATTTTTTGTGCGGCAAAAATATTCAGAAGCGTAGCGAGTGGGCTACTTTCATTTTTTGCGTTGAGAAAGTGAAGCCAACTGATACAATTTTCTGGATAGTTCAAAAGGTTTTTGAATGTTCCATCAACATAAAGCAAAACTGTCACGGCTGATTTGGGAATGGAAAATTCAACCGTTGTCCGAGCAATGCACATCAGCAAATGAATTGTCGCAAGCGGGTATTTCAATGCGAAATTTTTATTTGCGTCAAATCCACGAATGTTGTTTGGATTAATACTGTTTGAAAAGTTGTCCCAATTTTTCGGAATATCATTTTTGTTGTAGAGAACCATATGCTGTCCGATACTCTTACAGTTTTTTCTGAAAATTTCCATATCAAGAAAAACACAGTCGGATGGTTTATTTTTTTTCTTTAAAGCCAAGTCCTTGCCGTCATAATAGCCGACAACTTCCCAGTTGAAAAAAGCAGACATAAAAAGTCCGCAAAGAATTCCATCAGTGTCTGGGCTGATAATACATTTTCTGTCTCGCTCAATTATCCAAGGGTATTTTTCAATTATTTCAGTATAATCAATGATGTGTGGTTTTTCTTTGTCTTGGTCAAAAAGTATCATTATGTTTAAAATTTTAGATTGTCAAAAGTATAAAAAAATTGTCGGTTTGATTACGAAATAATCCACGAAGCACGGTTGTCAGAGCATTGGGCATAACTTCAGTCCGTCCAAAAACTACCTTTTACCAGCAAAAATACACAAAAATCAGATGTAATAGAAGCGATATACGGATGGAAAAAAATAGACCGGAATGAAAATTAAAAATTTGGAATCAACCTGTGGTGGTATTTTGTTTTAGGGAAGTCAAAAATTCAGAAAATAAAAAAATAAGGTATCTACTCAGGTGGGTATTATTTCTCACAAAAAACTGCTACTGTTCAGTCGGTTTATTTTTTTACCACTAATTACACAAATTAGTTATTTTATTTTTTTTTAATAAGTGTATTTCGTGGCAATACATTTATTGGACTGAACAATACCCAAAATTACTAAGTTGAATTTGTAGAATATCGTTACAGGTATTTAAGGGAATACGAGAACATCATCTAAACCAAAAGCACATTTTTATCGGTATCCTTATGACAATTTGTCCCCATCACTTATTTCCAAAAAAAAACATACCTTTGGGGGCTATTTTTGACTTTCGTGAAGTAAGGTGCAAGTTGTTGCAACAACCATGAAACCGGACCTTATCATCAATGTACTTCAACTGAAGCCCGGAAATCATCAGTTTGATTTTTCCATTCATTCCGATTTTTTTGAGCAGTTCAGTAATCCGATTATTTCAACAGGCGATTTTTCTATTGATATTCATTTGCAAAAATCAGAAACAACGCTTATTTTTGACTTTCATATTACAGGTCTTACTCCATTGCAATGCGACCGGAGTTCTGAAATTTTTGAATATTCTTTGAATACCAAAAAGAGATTAATTTTTCAATACAGTAAAATCAAAGGAGACCCGGATGGGTTCGGCGATGTAGAATTGATTGAAACGGGTACCCCAAGTATTGATGTTTCACAATATATTTATGAGCTTATTTGCCTCGCAATTCCGCAAAAGAAAATAAGCCCTAACTATTATAAACCGGAAGATGACCTTAAAGAAGCAAATGATTATTCGGTGTATAGTACATTTAAGAAAATTAAAAGTAGTTCTGGCGACTCTTTGGATATTGACCCCAGATGGGAAAAACTAAAGGGATTAAAAGGGGATTAATTATTAGTTTATTTTAACTTTTACATTTTAACCATTTAACCATTTTAACCATATAACCATTTAATCTTTAACACAAAACACAAAACACTTAACACAAAACACTTAACACTTAACACTTTCAACCAACCATGCCCAATCCAAAACGACGACACTCCCGACAACGCCGTGATAAACGCAGAACTCACGACAAATTACGCACTCCATTAATAATGGAATGTCCTAATTGTAAATCTCCGGTTTTATACCATCATGTATGCCCGGAGTGCGGTCATTATAAAGGTAAAAAAGTAATTGAAAAAACTGTAGTATCATGAAAATCGTCCTGGACATAATGGGTGGCGATTTTGCTCCCGATACAACGATAGAAGGTGCTTTACTTGCTGATGAAGCATTACCCCCTCACGTAAAATTAATTTTGGTGGGGAACAAGCAAGTGATAGAATCTACTATTAAAGCCAAAAAAGGAGCAATTTCTCACTTTACAATTGTTCATGCCCGTGAACAGATCGGCATGGATGAGCATCCCACAAAAGCACTGTTAAAAAAACCAAACTCAAGTATTGCGCTTGGGTTCAAACTCTTAAAACATAAACTGGCAAACGCTATTGTAGGCGCCGGAAATACCGGAGCAATGATGGTCGGCGGTATGTTCGCTTTGAAAACTATCCCCGGAATCATTCGTCCTACTATTATTTCCATTATTCCAAAAGAATCAGGCAAGCTGGGAGTCATTGCAGATGTTGGCGCCAATGCCGATTGCAAGGCCGATGTATTGGCTCAGTTTGGAAACATTGGCTCTGTATATGCCAAACATGTCTTGCATATTAAAAACCCTAAAGTTGGCTTATTAAATTTAGGTGAAGAAGAACAAAAAGGCACCTTACTGACTCAAGCGGCTTACCAGCTTTTGAAAATGAATAATAAAATAAATTTTATAGGAAATGTGGAAGGAAGGGATTTATTTAACCAGAAAGCCGATGTAATTGTAAGCGATGGATTCAATGGAAATGTGGTCTTAAAACTTGTAGAGTCATTTTATGATATTCTGAAAAAAAGAAATCTGATGGATGATTTCATCACGAGGTTTAATTATGACAAAATTGGAGGTTGCCCGATTCTGGGACTGAATGGAACCGTGGTTATTGGCCACGGACTTGCCTCCGGGGAAGCAATCAAGAACATGGTTCTACTGGCAAAAGAAATGGTTCAATCAAACGTTGTTGGAAAAATGCAAAAAGAATTTAATTGATGTATGAAAATTAGAGCCGCGATAACCGGAGTCGGTGGATTCGTTCCTGATTACATTCTTTCAAATCGGGAGTTGGAGACCATGGTGGAAACCACCGATGAATGGATAAAAACGCGCACGGGTATTTCAGAGAGAAGAATTTTGAAGGGAGAAGGAATGGGTATGTCGCACATGGCTGTAAAAGCTATCGATAATCTGAAAAATAAAACGGGTTTAAAATCAGAGGAAATTGAATTAATTATTTGTGCCACTACTACACCGGATTATGTTTTTCCGGCTTCTGCAAACCTAATCGGTGCAGAAATTGGAGCCGTAAATGCTTTTGGGTTCGATGTGCAAGCCGCTTGTTCCGGGTTTCTCTATGCGCTGATTACCGGATCCCAATTTATTGAGTCCGGAAAATATAAAAAGATTTTAGTGGTTGGAGGTGATAAAATGTCCTCAATTATTAATTATAAAGACCGGAATACCTGTATTATTTTTGGGGATGGTTGCGGAGTGGTATTACTGGAGCCAGATATGAACGGCAATGGCATTATGGATTCTATTTTAAGGAGTGATGGAAACGGAAGTAAATATCTTTTTATGAAAGCCGGAGGTAGCCGTTATCCGGCAAGTACAGAATCTGTCGGTAAAGAAGAACATTACGTTTTTCAGGAAGGGAAAACCGTTTTTAAATTCGCTGTGCAGAATATGGCGGACACAGCATACGAAATAATGCAAAGAAATAATTTATCCGGAGAGCATATACAGTGGTTGGTGCCTCATCAGGCAAACAAAAGAATTATTGATGCCACTGCCGACAGAATGGGAATTTCGCAAGAAAAAATTATGTTGAATGTTAACCGGTATGGGAATACAACCAATGGCACTCTCCCTTTGTGTTTATGGGATTATGAATCCAAACTACGGAAAAATGATAATCTTATTTTCGCAACGTTTGGCGGTGGCTTCACCTGGGGTGCCTGTTTTTTAAAATGGGGGTATGATGGTTCGAGAAAATAATTCACGAATAAAGGTGTTTTACATTTTAACTTTTAACCTTTAACCTTTAACCTTTAACCTTTAACCTTTAACCTTTAACCTTTAACCTTTAACCTTTAACCTTTTAACCTTTAACCTTTTAACCTTATACATTCTTTTCAATGGCAACAACGCAAGATATTAAAAACGGCTTATGCATAGAATTCAACAATATTCTTTATTCCATTGTTGATTTCCAGCATGTAAAACCGGGTAAGGGTCCTGCCTTTGTCAGGACAAAACTTAAAAATATTAAAACGGGTAAAGTAATTGATAATACGTTTGATTCAGGAGTAAGAATCAAAACGGCACGTATCGAACGAAAAAGATTTCAATTTTTATATAAAGATGATTTGGGATACCACCTGATGGACATGAATGATTTTGAGGAAATATTCATAAACAAAGAAATGATTGAAAATTATGATTTGTTGAAAGAAGGGCAGGAAGTTGAATTATTATTTCATTCAGAAACCGATACCCCCTTATTATGCGAAATTCCGCAATTTGTTGAACTTAAAGTAACCTATACGGAACCGGGATATAGAGGCGACACGGCTACTGCTTCCTTTAAACCCGCCACCCTTGAGACTGGTGCCGTAATTCAAGTTCCTCTTTTTGTCGAAAATCAGCAGGCGCTGAAAATTGATACCCGAACCCGCTCTTATGTGGAACGGGTGGGGTGAACTCAAACATTATTGAAATAAGCTATATAAATTGTACAAACGCATACCACCATGGACATCAAAGAAATTCAGGAACTCATAAAATTTGTAGCCAAATCAGGAGTTGACGAGGTTACGATTGAAAGAGATGGTTTTAAACTGGGAATCAAGAAAAATCCCGTTAATGTTGTGGCTTCATCTCAGTCATTAGTACCTGTTACTATCCCTCAACCTCAGGAAATTAAAACAACTTCGGAACCAAAAACGGCTACCACTGCTGTGATTTCTGATTCAACAAGTAATAAACCTGTAACATCTGAAAATTTTAAAACCGTAAAATCTCCAATGATTGGTACGTTTTATCGTTCTGCTTCTCCCGGAGCTCCACCTTTTATAAATGTTGGAGATTCTATTCAAAAAGGAAAAGTGGTCTGCGTGATTGAAGCCATGAAACTTTTTAATGAAATTGAATCCGAATTTTCAGGAAAAATTTTGAAAATATTAGTTGAAAATGCCAGCCCGGTAGAATATGACCAACCCCTGTTTTTAATAGATCCAGCCGGATGATATATTATAAATCAGACGATATTTTGTTTTCGTAAATCATAAATCGTAAATCATTCTCCTAACCGTGTTCAAAAAAATCCTCATAGCTAACCGTGGCGAAATCGCTCTCCGTATTATCCGTACTTGCCGTGAAATGGGTATAAGAACGGTTGCCGTGTATTCTACCGCAGATAAAAATGCCCTTCATGTTCGTTTTGCCGATGAGGCAGTTTGCATTGGTCCTCCTTCCAGCCGCGATTCCTATCTGAATATTCCCAACATAATATCTGCGGCAGAAATTACAAACTCGGATGCCATTCATCCCGGTTATGGTTTTCTCTCCGAGAATGCTCGCTTTTCTGAAATTTGCCAGGAAAATAAAATTGCTTTCATTGGACCCAAACCGGAAATGATTCGTGCCATGGGAGATAAAGCCAACGCAAAAAAAACCATGAAAAATTCAGGGGTTCCTACTATTCCGGGTAGCGACGGTCTGGTAAACACCATGGACGAGGCAATACTAATTGCCAATAAAATAAAATACCCGGTTATTTTGAAAGCTACGGCAGGAGGTGGTGGACGGGGGATGAGAATCATACGTTCGGATAAGGACTTCGAAAACGCATGGAATTCCGCCCGCTCAGAAGCAAAAATTGCTTTCGGTGACGATGGGGTATATATTGAAAAATATGTAGAAGAACCCCGTCATATTGAAATACAAATAGTTGGGGATTTATTTGGCACAGTGTGCCACTTGTCTGAGAGGGATTGTACCATTCAAAGACGGCATCAAAAACTTCTGGAGGAAACTCCTTCGCCTGTGATGACGGATGCCCTACGCGAAAAAATGGGTAAAGCCGCAATGGCAGGAGCAAAAAGCATAAACTATCTTGGCGTAGGAACCATAGAATTTTTGGTTGATAAGGATTTGAATTTTTATTTTATGGAAATGAACACCCGTATTCAAGTGGAACATCCTGTCACCGAAGAAGTAATCGGATACGACCTGGTAAAAGAACAAATAAAAGTACATTCTGGGATTCCCATTTCCGGAAAATGTTATTATCCTAAAATGGTTTCCATGGAATGTAGAATAAATGCTGAAGACCCTTTCCGTGGTTTTACACCATCTCCCGGTACCATTACAAACTTTCATACTCCCGGAGGTCACGGTACGCGGGTTGACACACATGTATATGCCGGATATTCCATTCCCCCCTTTTATGATTCCTTAATCGCAAAACTCATCGTCACTGCTCAAACCCGCGATGAGTGCATTGTGAAAATGAAACGTGCGCTTGATGAGTTTATTATTGAAGGCATTCATACTACCATCCCCTTTCACCGCAAGTTGATGGATGATGAAAAATTCCGCTCCGGAAGATATTCCACCTCATTTCTTGAAGGATTTAAGATGGAGGAGTAATTACCCCCCCCACACCACTCCCCCTGCATTATCCCTTCCCGCTCCCGTCACCGACGACAGGCAATTTACTTCGTTTCGTATTCTCAGCACACCCAGAAAACCAAATATCATCGCCTCTTTAAATTCAATCAGATTTTTATCAGGTATTTCAAGTGTCACCGGAAGCGGGGAAAGATATTTCCGTATTGTCTCAATTAAAAATTGATTGTAAGCACCTCCACCGGTTATTAACAACCGGAATTTTTTAGTTGTGTCACTGATTTGAATTAATTCAGAAATACTTTGATGAATTTGATGAGCAATGTGTCCGCAAAAAGTTGCAAGTTTCCCTTCGGTGGGAATCTTTGACATGCGTAGTAAGGGTTTGATGCAGGCATCTACCCATTCCCGTCCTAACGATTTTGGAAAATGTTTTTTATAATAAGGAAGTGAGTTTAAAATGACCAGCAGTTCTTCATTTATATTTCCTTTACGGGCAAAATTTCCACCTTCATCATACGATTTTCCCAATGGAATAGCCAAATAATTTAAAATCAAATTGCAGGGACAAATATCATAAGCGATTCTTTTCTGTGACACTTCAGCCGATAAATTAGCAATGCCGCCCAGATTCAAACAAAAATCATACTCGCTGAATAACATACGGTCAGCAATGGAAACCAATGGCGCACCCTGACCCCCCAGTGCCACATCTAAACTTCTGAAATCTGAAACCACAGGTAGTCCACATTCGGCATGTATGGAAGCTCCATGTCCAATCTGACACGTAATCCCTTTTTCCGGCTGATGAAAAACCGTATGACCATGCGAAGAAACCAATTCCGCTTCTATTTTTTCTTCACGGATAAAATCATTTACCAATTTTCCAAGATAATGTCCGAAAAATATATCCGTCTTCACAAAAGCGATTGGATTCTGATGATGCAATTCCTTCAAACGTAAATCCCATATATGGTCAAACGGGATGGTGCGTATATTTTCTATACTGTATTTCCATTTCCCGTCTTGCTCGGTAAAATGGCAATACGCAAGGTCAACACCATCTCCTGAGGTTCCCGACATGATTCCTATTACTTTATGAACTTTCATATAGTGCAACTTGGATAAATATCTTATAATGGCGAAAGGGTATAGGGTATAAGGGTATAAGGAGTGAATAACGATACATTTCCTCTATACCCTTATACCCGTTACTTCCGCAAATCCAACAGATCTCTCCCCGAATTTACAATAATATCCACCGCCCATTTGCTAATGACAATAGAACTTAAAATTCCGCTGATGGCATCGAGGGCATACATGTTCCAGAACATTCCTGCTGTCAATGCAATGATTGCAGTGACACTGGTTAATGTGTCGGAAAGAACATGAATATATGCGGCGTGAATATTATGGTCTTTATGCTCTTCTTTATGATGAAGTATTAGTGCGCTTATCAGATTTACAGCCAAACCTATAATGGCTACTCCGATGGCTTCCTGAAATCTGATTTCTTTAGGATGGAAAAAACGGTTTACTGATTCGTAAGCCATCAATATGGCGATGATGAGAAGAATTATAGCGCTGGTATAACCCGCAAGAGATAATATTTTTCCTGTGCCACTTTTAAATACGGGATTTCCCTCATACTTTCTGGAAAAGCGATAGGCGATCCACGAAAGACCCAACGCAAAAACATGTGATGCCATGTGGAAACCATCGGCAAGCAATGCCATGGAATTAGTTAAGTAACCTGCCGCAATTTCTACCACCATGGTAAGAGCAGTCAGATAAACCACCACCTGTGTTTTGAATTCGTTGGAGCGTTGCATTGCGGTTAAAAGGACGAAATTATCATTTTTTTTCAATCTTTGTAAATTTATTGTTCTCTAACAAACCACAATTTTGTTTATGATAAATATCATATTACCTTTATTGCCTCAATCATATTAATTTAGTCCTTTTATCATTTTATAATTTCATATTCATCAGCAATTTTGCCGGCAATTATTATTTTCATTATTACCAAATAGCAAGAAAATGAAAACACAAAATCCATTGAGTAAAATAATACGACTAAAATTATATTGCTCATTTCTATTCGTTTCAATTCTTTTCAGTTGTAATTTTCTAACTGCTCAGGAAAATAAAGATGAATTCAAACCATCCGGAAAAGTTTGGGGATATGCTTTCGGCGATTTCTTTTACAAAGCAGACAGCGATTCAGCCAAGTACCTCAATTTCGGCAGAGGTGAATTTGCTAAGAACAAACAAAACGATATTGCCGTTACTTTCCGCAGAATTTACCTCGGGTATGATTACAACATTTCTCCCAATCTCTTTACCAATATACTATTGGAAAGCAATGACGGCATACTTACGGGTAGCGGAAAGCGTACTGTTTTTGTCAAGAGTTTATTTTTGGAATGGAAAAAAATAATACCACGGGCAAGTGTTTTCATAGGACAAAGTTCAACCCCTACCTGGCCCATCATATCCGAACCAATCTGGGGATTAAGAAATGTGGAGAAAACCATTGCTGATTATCGTGGGTTTGGTGGCGCCAATGATTTAGGAATTCGCATCACAGGAAAATTTGATACTTCCGGAGTATTTGGCTATACGTTGATGTGGGGCAACGGCAAGGGCGATGCTCCCGAAGTCAATGTTATGAAAAAAGTATATGCCAGTTTGGATGCACGGTTATTTCAAAAAAAATTAACCATTCAGTTGCAAACCGACTACGAAGATGCTCCGGCAAAACAGGGTAGTGGATATGCCGCTTATCAAACAATATTAGGTTTTATTTCTTACCAACACGAAAAATTTACAGTAGCAATGGAAGGTGTTTATCAAACGCAACAGAAAGCGAAAATCAATAAAGTAGAATCAGCGACCGATACTATAAAAGATTCTGCGCCCTTTGGCTTGAGTGTTTGGGCAAAAGCCAATTTGAATCAGAAACTCACTGCGTTTGTCCGTTTTGATAACTTTTCACCCGATATCAATTACAAAAAAGGCGACAATCTCAAAGATCCATACAATGAAAATTTTTTCACCACGGGTTTGGATATTGCGCCACATAAAAACTGGCATATCATTCCGAACCTCTGGATCAATTCCTATAAAGATAAAAGAGAGTCCACGGAAACGGGCTATCATGCAAGAACAGCGGATGTAGTCGGGAGAATTACGTTTCAATATACATTCAAATAATCAACGTAATTACAATATCTTTTCGACTGTAAAAGTTCCATTTACCCCGATACTCAGACGCACCCATACACCAATACTTTTTTAACGCGTTTATGTGGAATTTATAAATTTACTGTAAGTTTGAGTAAATTTGTTGTCTGTGAAAAATTACTTTTCCCATCTTTACTGGTTACGCAATTATTCTCTTGGTACACTTCGGGCAGATGCATTTGCCGGTGTCACATTAACTGCCTATGCCATCCCAGTGTCACTGGCTTATTCAACCCTGGCTGGGTTACCTCCCCAATACGGTGTCTTCGGTTATTTTCTTGGCGGCTTGTTTTACGCATTGCTCGGTACCTCCAGGCAACTGGCAATTGGTCCCACCTCAGCCATTTCCATGCTAATAGGTGCATCTCTTTCAACCCTTTCTGGCGGCGACACGCAACGTTGGTTAGACCTGGCTTCCCTTACTGCATTGATGGTTTCAGGGATTTGTGTGCTTGCTTATCTTCTAAGATTAAGCAGTATAATAAATTTTATCAGCGAAACTATTTTAGTTGGTTTTAAAGCAGGCGCCGCTCTGTTAATCGCATCCACACAATTGCCTAAATTATTTGGTGTCACTGGCGGTGGAAGTGACTTTTTTACCCGGATAGTGACACTCATTATTCAACTTCCTCAAACCAATATATATGTGCTGGCTTTTGGAATACTGGCAATCGGTTTAATTTTTATAGGAGAAAAAATATTTCGTGGAAAACCCATCGCTTTTATCGTGGTAGTTTTATCCATTCTTATTTTCTACTTTATCACACCCGAAAATTTCGGCTTTGCAACGGTAGGAATTATTCCTGCCGGATTACCTCCCCTTCATTTTCCACTCTTTAATCTGATGGATATTCAAAATACGGCATCGCTTGCATTCGCTTGTTTTTTACTTACCTATATTGAAAGCATTTCTGCGGCGAAAGCAATTGCTCAAAAGCATAATTACGAAATAGGTACCCGTCAGGAATTACTTGCGTTGGGAATTGCAAATCTTGCTACGGCATTTGGTAATGGTTACCCTGTAAGTGGAGGACTTTCACAAACAGCCGTAAACGATGGAGCAGGTGCTAAAACACCTATGGCACTCGTCGCTACTTCTTTTTGGATGGGCGTATGCCTTCTTTTTTTTACGGGTTTATTGAAAAATTTACCAAATGTTACACTCGCCGCCATTGTCATGGTGGCTATCTCAGGTTTGATGGATTGGAAGGAGCTAAACCGAATGCGTAGAGTGAACAAACCGGATTTTTTAATTGCGCTGACAGCCATGCTCTCCGTTATCTTTTTTGGAATTCTCAATGGGGTTCTGATAGGAGCTGTTGTGTCACTTATTCTAATTATTAAGAAGGTCTCAAGTCCTCACATTGCTTTTCTTGGCAAAATTCCCGGCACCGACCGCTATACCGATATGGACAGGCATCCTGATAATGAACTATTGCCTGGCGTTATTTTATTTCGAGTAGAGTCCCCTTTGGTTTATTTTAATACTTCGTATATTTACAATCATGTTTGGCCAAAAATTGATGAATCACCTACTCCTTTAAAGGTTGTAATTTTTGATTTAAGCACTTCGGCATATATTGACTCAAGCGGCGCAAAGTTAGTCAAACGGTTATTTGAAAAATCGCAGGAAAAAGGAATCATCTTCAAAGTAGCAGAAGCACATTCCGCAGCCCGTGATATTTTACGCTTTGAAGATGTCGCTCACTTATTGGGTCACGTTAGCCGAAGGGATTCCATTCATGATGTCATTGCCCATTCCTTGACTTTAGTAGAAACCGAAATACGGGAAAATGAAGCAATGTAGGTAAAAAAACTGATTTATATCATGCTGATTTAAAAAAAATTTTCTTAACATTGTATTTCTTAAAGATTAAATTACTATTCAGACCAAATAAAAAAATACATTTTGCCACTGATTACACGGATTAATTCTATAAAAAAATCTTAATACCATTTTTAATCCGTGTAATCAGTGGCTAAAATTTTTTTTCTTATTCAATTTATGTTTAATTGCGTGGGTACTGACCGGTAACAAATCAAAATAATAATTCCATCATAATTATATACATATAATTCTATGAACACAGAAACACTCAAATCAGAAACCCAGAAAACGCGCAAAAGCAATGGTTCACCCCATGCGTTGCTCCAAAAACCAAATGGGCATAAAGAAATCCTGCAACATGTTGTAGATAAAAAGAATTATAAAAAAATTATCAAAGATAAAATCATTAAAAACCTTGCTAAATACGGAGGTATAACCGAGGAAGAAATTTTGGAAAGAATGGATTACTATATTGAATTGGAAAAACTCCAGTTGGAACTGGTAAAATTGCAACAATGGGTGGTGAAAGAAAAAAAGAGGATAGCCATTCTTTTTGAAGGCCGCGATGCATCCGGTAAAGGAGGCGCCATCCGTAGATTTACCCAACACATCATGCCAAGACATGGGAAAGTAGTGGCACTACCTGCTCCTACCGAGTTGGAAAAAGGGCAATGGTATTTTACCCGCTACATCAAAGAACTTCCAAATCCGGGGAGCTTGGTTTTCTTTGACCGGAGTTGGTATAACCGCGCGGTTGTGGAACCTGTGATGGGATTCTGTACAGAAAGACAATATCATGAATTTTTAAGACAGGTGCCCGATTTTGAACACATGATTTATGAAGATGGAATTACCCTCATCAAGTTCTGGTTTTCCGTCTCAAAAGATGAACAGGAAAAACGCTTTGCTTCCCGTGATAAAAATCCTCTTAAAAGCTGGAAGCTAAGCCCTGTTGATAAAAAAGCACAGAGCTTGTGGGATAAATTTACACATTATAAAGAGCAAATGTTCACAAGAACTCATACCAATTATGCTCCATGGGTGATAGTACGTGCAGATAAAAAATTAAAAGCAAGAATGGAAACCATTCGGTATGTATTGAGTGTCATTCCTTATGAAGGAAAAGAAGAGGCAAAGGTTTCTTTAAACCCAGACCCAAATATTATCGGAAGGTATTATATAAATAATGAGCATTTGGATTAGAACTTGACCAATGACTAATGACTAATTTCTAATGTCAAAAACCCTGATTCTCGTAAGGCACGCAAAAGCCGAAGATTTAGATGCATCCACATCCTACAAAGATGATTTTAAGCGGGAACTCACTCATAAAGGAAAAGAAGATGCACGAGAAATGGGACAGCGGCTTTGCAGTATGAAAATAAAACCTGGGATTATAATTTCAAGCCCAGCAGTAAGAGCATTACAAACTGCAGAAATAATCGCCCAGGAAATCCAGATGAATAAAGATGATATTATTAAAAGTAAAAATATATATGATTCAACGGCACAGTCATTACTCGAAGTAATCGGAGAAACAGAAGACGTTTTTAATTCTTTAATGCTGGTAGGTCACAACCCTTCTCTCACTGAACTTCTTATCATATTGTGTAAAACAAATATTGAGAATATTCCCAAAGGGGGAATTGCTGGTATTCGATTACCGGTTTTAAGTTGGAACAATATCACAACACAATGTGGAACGCTTTTGTTTTTTGATTCACCGAAGAATAAATGATTTTGTTATTAGGAAAATAAATTAATAATTAACCATTAACCCATAACTCAAATGAAAACAACTCAAGACCGGAAAGAAATTCAGAACAAACTGAAAATCATCCTCAATAACTATGTGAACCAACTTTTAAAGGGAGGTTCTAAAAAAGTAAAAAAAGCCGTAAAAAAGGCAAGTAAGATTGTGGCAAAAGCAATTGTCAGAAATGTTGAAGATAGCGACGGGCAAGTTTCAATGCAAAAGAACATTGATATTAATAAATCTCATCTGGTAACAACGAAACCCACAGGGAAAAAACCGGTGAAAAAAAATCATGCGAATAAAAAAACCGTAAAACCTGTTCAAAAAGTAAACAAGCCAATAGTAACAGGTAAAAAACAAAAAAAGAGTTCGGTTAGAAAAATTACGGCAAAAAAGGATGTTTCATCAATTAAAAAACCGATAGCTACGGTTCCGGTTACTTCTGTGGTAAATATTTAATTATTGATTATTTGCTCCCTTTATAAAATCTATAATCAACATCATCTCCTTATCTGTAATATTAGCACGCGTCCTCATGTGTGCTCCAATCACATCCCATTGTGCATCATTAAAATCAGTGGGGTCAGGAATATTATGACACCGCTGACATTCCTGCAACCATAATTTCATTCCGAGTTGCTGGTTATCAACCGATGACTCAGTAGCAGTTTTAGGGGCAGAGCAATTGGTTAGAATTACTGAAATAGCCAGAATGAAAAAAATTATGTATCTCATTTTATATTAAAAGAAAGTAGGATTAGGGTATAAGGGTATAGGGGCTAAACCTTTATACCCTATATACCTATATCCCTATACCCCGAATTGTCTTTAAGTCAAAACCCAATCACCCACTGCGAATAAAACAAATTTTTATGTTCACCTGTCTGATATGAAATTTTAAATAACGACCTTGCCGTAAACCAATAATTAATTCCAAAAGCCAATCGCATATCTGAATTACTCCACAATGCCATTTCGGGAAGTTGAATCTGATCATACCGGAACGCAAACTCTATATTTTTAAAAAAAGAATTCATGATTTCAACGGGTCTGAGGGATGCCTGGAAAAAAAGCATCTGCAATTTATTTTGATAAGTGTATGTGGAATCATTAATTTTTTGTTCCGGTTTTACGGACTTCCGGTAGCTTGCAGGAATAAAATAATTCGCATCATCTACGGTGACACTACTTAATTGACCTCTGAAAGTTAGCTGACTGCTCAAAGAAGAAATACCGGTTGTCCATGAAAAATCTGCGGCACTTAACAATGCAGTTACGCTTTCAAAATTGGTTTCATGTTTTCCAATAGGAGAATTTGCACCGGATAACCCGATTTCAAGATGCGAAATAGACGGAAAAATAAAACCAATTCTTCCACCTACGGCTTTGGATGAATTATTATCAATCAGATTTGAATAATTTAATTTTCCTGCATAAAAACCTGTGTCAATCAATGCAGGTCCGTTGGAAATAAAACCGGAAAAAATCATTTCAAAGTAATCGGAATCGAACAGAGTGCCACGGAGCTGAACACCTATGTCTGATTCGGGAAAATAATTTCCGGAATGGCCAAAACCTAACGGAGTATTTGGAAACCGGTTGATCCACTCAGGATGCATGCGTTCGGTAAAAATTCCCATAGGAGAAAGAAAATATCCAGCCGTAAGAGTCAGCGTTTTAGTTGGAAAATAAACGAGATTTGCATAGCCAAGCATGATTTCAGCCCCTGATGTAGCATGACCCCCATCGTGTGATTCGCCGGATGAATTTTGCGTTCCTTGCGAATGAGCGTGTTCTGACTCCGGTTCCTGTGCCATTACGCTTAAATGCAAATGTGATTCAAAAAATAATTTTTCAGAAGGTCTCCATAAAAACAAAGGTTGAAAACCCGTGCCAAAATTCCAAGTGTTAAACATAGAACCATCCGCTATAACTTCAGTATTAGCGGATCCGGTAATTAAGAATTTATTATTTTGTGAACTCGTTGTTTGCGATTTATTATCGTCGGATGATTCCATCCTATTAACAGCAACGGCTGTCCTTGGTAAAGTATCAGTGGAATTTGGGTCAGCCAAAGTACGGATGTAGTTTACAAGATTCCATCTCTCTTCCTCGGTAAAGGAGGTCTTCCATGCAGGCATGCTTCCTTTACCTTCCGAAATTTTCCAGAATAAACCCCCGTCAGTTTCCCGCTGAACATATTTGCTTGTATGATTAGCAGGAGGAGGATTCAGATTAACCGATGCAGGACCATTTCCAAGCCCGCCGGTTCCATGGCAAGGCGCGCAGGCAAGTTGATAATTTTCGTTGCCGTTATTAATGGAGTTTTCGTTGGAAGGAAAAGGATTTTGCAGGTTTATAAATTCAATGGGAGTGGGCCAATGGGTAGATTGGGTGTACGCGGGTGTACTGAGTAAGACAAATAAAATGGATGATACCAGAAATTGAACCATTTGAAAAACGGAATTTTCTGCAAATGTAAAGTATTCTTAATAATACGGGATATGATATTGGTTATATTTTTTATCTTTGACAAATGATTGAAAAACTAAAATCTTTCGTTGCTTTTTGCAAAGAGCATATTCAAGGGGATGAGAAAAGTGAATCGCAAACTTTTCTTGAACATTTTTTTATGGCATTGGGTTTTTCGGAGGGGCATAAGGGAACGGGTGGGAGGTTTGAGGATAGAATTAAATCAGGACAAAAAACAAAATATGTTGATTTCGTCATTAGAAAAACTGTCAAAACGCCCGGTGTTCTTATTGAAATGAAAAAAAAGGATACAGATTTATCCCTTCACTACCAACAGGTTCAGGATTACTGGGTTGAATTGGTTCCAAATCGCCCTACGTATGCTATCCTCTGCAATTTTGATGAATTCTGGATATACAATTTTGACCAGAAGGTCTCGGATCCGGTTGATATTCTAAAATTAGAGGAGTTACCTGAAAGAATTTCTGCCCTTTCATTCCTTTTTCCATATCCCAAAGAACCATTATTTCATATAAACAGAAAAGATGTAACAAAAATAGCAGCCGATAAAGTTGCCGCAGTTTACAAATCAATGCAAAAAAGAAATGTTGAACATGAGCTGGCTTTGAACTATTGCCTCCAATGTGTATTAGCAATGTTTGCTGAAGATGTAGGTCTTTTGCCCAACGATATTTTTACAAGGATCATCCACGAATGTTCAGAGGCAAAATCCGATTCGGAAAAGAAAGATACGGTTTCCATTTCGTATGATTTAATAGGAAATCTGTTTCGTGAAATGAATACTCCCGGAATCACACCCGCCGGCAAATATAAAGGGGTAGATTATTTTAATGGTAGTTTATTTTCCAACGTGAAACCTATTGAGTTAAGAGAGTATGAAATTTCTCAACTGGAATTTGCCGCGGATAAAGATTGGAAAAATGTAAATCCTTCTATTTTCGGGAAATTGTTTGAAGGTCAGCTTGATGAAAAAGAACGCCATGTAAAAGGGGCTCATTATACAAGGGAAAGTGATATTGTGAAAGTAGTGGGTCCTGTAATTGTAAGACCCTGGAGAAATAAAATTGAAAATGCTGAGACGTTAGATGAATTATATGAACTGATTACGGAATTACGGAATTTTAAAGTGCTTGATCCTGCCTGCGGAAGCGGAAATTTTCTGTATGTTGCTTATCGTGAAATGAAAAACCTTGAGAAACAATTGCTCAGCCGGATTAAAGAACAGAGTGCCACAAGGGCTGATAATAAACGGTTAGTAGCGTTTTTAAGTAGCAATCATTTTGTGAGTACCAGACAATTTTATGGAATAGACATCAAATCCAATGCGACAGAACTTGCAAAAGTAACCCTGATGATAGCCAAAGAACAATCGTATCTTCAAACCCAGGACAAATATTTTGATAAAGAAAAAGTTTTGCCACTCGACAATCTTGACCACAATATTATTTGTGCCGATTCACTGTTTACTGCCTGGCCCGAGGCAGATGCAATAATTGGCAATCCTCCTTACCAGAGTAAGAATAAAATGCAGGAGGAATTCGGAAACAGTTATGTAAATCAATTAAGAGAGGCGTATCCAGAAATCCCCGGAAGGGCAGATTTTTGTGTTTATTGGTTTTATAAAGCGCATCAGCATTTAAAGGAAAACGGATATGCAGGTTTAGTAGGAACAAACTCGATTCGGCAGAATTACTCACGGGAAGGAAGTTTGGATTTTATAGTAAGAAACGGCGGAACCATTATTGAGGCAGTTTCATCTGAGCCATGGAGTGGGGATGCCGCTGTGTATGTTTCTATAGCATGCTGGAAGAAAGGAGTAGAAAAAGGGGAAAAAAAACTTTTTGTTTCAGATGCAAAAGGAAATCTTGAATTGCACAATCTTTCTCATATTAACAGCAGTTTAAGTTTACAAACCGATGTTTCATCTGCAAACATTTTGGAATGTAACAAAGAGCCCAAAAAATGCTTTCAAGGACAAACGCATGGGCATGAAGGATTTTTACTTTCTATAAAAACAGCCCAAGAAATTCAAAAAGAAAATCCTGACTATAAAAAAATATTGAAACCGTTTTTGACTGGAGATGAATTTGTAGCAAAAATAAATTCTCAGCCATCAAGATATGTAATTGATTTTTCGTTATTGGGTATTAATGAAGCGGCGAAATATAAAAAACTCTTTGAAATAATTAAGAAAAAAGTGCTTCCTGATAGGGAGAAAAAATCCAACAAACAAGTAAAAATAAATAAAGAGTTGTTAAAGCAAGATGCACATGCAAGAGGGAATAAGCATCATATTAATTTTTATAACCAATGGTGGAAACTTTCATGGGGTAGAGAAGATATGGTTAAAATAAAACAAAAATTAATAAGATGGATTGGATGTTCAGCAGTTACCCAACGCCCCATTTTTGAATTTATTTCACCTAAAATAAATCCAAGTCATGCCATGATTTTATTTGCATTTGAAGATGATTATTCTTTCGGAATAATTCAATCAAAAATTCATTGGAGATGGTTTGTAAACAGATGTTCTTCTTTGGGGGAAACGTACCGTTATACTATAAATACTGTCTGGGACACCTTTCCCTGGCCTCAAAACCCTACGCTAAAACAAATAGAAAAGGTTGCCGATGCCTCCAGAAAATTACGCAATGCAAGAAATGAAACGATGAAGAATAACAAGTGGTGTTTCCGTGATTTATACCGTATTCTTGAGCAACCGGGTAAAAATCCTATAAAAGAATTACAGAAAGAATTAGACAGGACAGTAATAGATGCATATAACTTTGAATCACTTTCAAAAGACAGTTCCTACCCAAAAGATAAAGTTAAAAAAGAAAAATCAACTAATATAGATGAAGCAGAAAAATCTTCCATTAAGAATGTTTCAGGAGAATTTCCTCAACCACATCTGTATGGAAATCAAACGGATTTTGGCGCTGATGAATTTCACGAATCCCCGGAAGAGTATAAAACGATGTTAGAAATAGATACTGAAATTTTAGAAAAGTTATTGAACCTCAATCATTCTATGCATGAAATAGAAAAACGAGAAGGAAAAGTTACAAAACCCGGTTTACCCGATTGGGTTAAAAATAAGAATGATTTTATAAGTGACGAATGTATAGAATTTCTTAATACAACTTATTAATCTTCGCCAAGGGACCAGGACAAATCTGCTGATGACATCCAGCGCAGGATTGAACTAACTGTTTGTAAGCATCCTGACGGTTTTCGGGAGTGGCACCATTAAACTCCTTTAATTTATTGATGAAATGGTCTGCGAATCCGGTGAAAACATCATCCCTCACTTCCGGATCGGTAGGCTGTGCGGCATGAATTGCAGAAAAATGTAATGGATATTTTCCGGGTTCTTTTCCACCGGCAACATTGATTTTTTGCAGAACCATGTAATCGGTCATCTCCCGCATTAACAGCGCAAGTTCACTGTCGCCATTCGGATTAATTACAGTAGTTTTTTTGTTTTTATCACACCCGGGAATAGTTGTAAAAAGAACTAAAATTATTCCAACCAACAGCAGACAAAATTGAAATTTTCTTGTTGTTAACATTTCTATTTTATTTTATCACCACTCCATCTGCCACAAATGAAATCTCCATTTCCGGTTTCTGAATGGAATCAATTTCTGCCTGTGTGGCACCGCCATCCTGGGCATAATGTCGTAATTCGTCTATTGACAGCGTATCCAAAAAGGCGATACCTTCCATCACAGCATTTTTTCCTGTCGCATCTTTGGGTACAAAAAAACCATAATCCCGGAATGTCACTTTCATGGTTTGACCGTTCCCTAAATCCATATCCATCCAGCAACCTTTTTTCTGGCAGACATCGGAAATTTTGCCCTGAACTTTTATTTGTAAAGAATCCAAGCCGTTAAGTTTTTGTGAAAGTTCGCTTAAAGGAGTTGCATTTTCTTCGGTAATTGCTTTCCCAAAAGACCCTGTTTCAGTTACACTATTTTGATTTTCCTGATTAGAGGGGGTTTTTTCTCCGCAGGAACTTAATAAAATTCCTGTAAAGAGAGTAATAATAAAATATGGATGTGGTTTCATGTTTTATTGTTCAAATGGTTGAATGGTTTAATGGCTATATGGTTAAAATGGTTAAATGGTTAAAATGGTTAAATGGTTAAAATGGTTAAAATGGTTAAATGGTTTAGGACAATGGCGGCAAATGTAATAAATGAGTTTTATATAAAAAAAGAGGAATATCAGCAGGGTAGGGGAGTTGCGGTTTCAACAAGTTGTTTCTCAAACAAGAAAAACTCCTCAAGAAACGCATTTGCTTTCAGATAAAAAGGGGAGGAGGTGAAATTTTTTGTTTTGGGTATATAAAACTGAATCCAATTCGAAAAATGTTCATTCCAGAATGAATGAAAAGCTTTTTCACAGGTTTGAAGATTTGTAATGTCTTCGCCTTTTTCAATAGCCAGCGCCATTTTTAATAACAGAAAAGAAAGAAATTCTGTCTGCATGGAAATATGGTCACCACGTTCGGGCATATCCGGTTGAATCCCAAAAGCATTATAAAAACCAAGTATGTCTGCCAACCGGTCGGTCTTATTGAAAATTTCTGTTTGAGGTAACTGTTCCAATTCGTAAGGGACTGTTTCTTTCGACAAAGTATGACCAAAGTGTAAAAAGTAATTATCAGATAATTGGGATTTTTCTGATGATGCTAACTGGAAGATTTCTGAAATAATGTTGTTCAGATTTCCATGTTGGGATGTAGGAAAAAGTGAGGTTACAGCGGATTTAATTTTCAATTTAAATTCATCTTCCAGTAGCATCTCAAATCTGTCATTTCCAGGTTGGGAATAAAGCACTGAAATGAACAAGTACAAATTACTTCTTGCAATGGATGTTTCTATGGAGGGCTGTGGCATGGTGAGTGATTAATTTCTTCTATTTTTTCGACATAGAAAAATCTGCCATAGCACTTCCGCCGTCAGTCACTTTTATGGTCATGGTTTTGGTGCCATATTTTTCGTGCCATGCTTCAACAGTGTATGTTCCTGCCGGTACACCACTGATAGTGAATTTTCCATTTTCATCTGTAACGGCAAAATAAGGATGCTTCAGAACATGAAGATAGGACTTCATCCAGGGATGAACATCACATTTTATCGGAATACCCACTTCTTCTTTGTCAAATGTAAATTCATTCTTCATCCCTTTTTTGGGTTGTCCCACATTAAATTCTTTATTTACAGATGGAGTTCCATGTAAATTATGCAATAATGCGTCATCGTTCGTAATTTCAAGTTTCTGTCCTACCATTAATCCCAAAACATGTGGTTTATATATACAACCGGACTGAGTAAGTGAAACAGCACCTTTTGGAGCAGGGGCAGTTCCTTTAAAATCTTTTATATATACAAATACATTTTTAAGTGTATTTGTGGAACTGATGACCGCATCTTCAGAGAAGACAGTAGAAGTGTGTTGCGAAGCACAAACTTTGTCTGCCACCATATTTATAGGTCTTGGCTTAGGAGCGGTACCTTCAAATTTTACAGTACCGGAAACAGAGCCACCGGCTACCGTATTTCCATTATTTCCTGCATAAGTAGAATCTGTAGCAGTACTCAGGCAAAGGGTGAGTAATACTGCTGAAGTAATAACGTTCATTTTCATTTTTTTTTGGTTTAATTGGTTTATTAATAATAAAACGTGACGGAGCCGCAAAGATAATACCAAAAACTTAAATAAACATTGAAAAGAGCAATTTAAATAGAATTCAAAAACTTTGCACTCCGTTCAAAAGCCGGCTCCTGCACCGTGACTCGCACACATTCTTTTCCGTTTTTATTATATCCAATAGCCGTGTCATCAAAAACCTCCAACATTTTTTTTGTTCCATCGGATAGGGTAACTTCTCTCTCATAAATTTTTGGACCTTCTTTCGTTTCAAATTTATAAATTATTTCCCGTTGTGCTCTGAATAACTGTAAAATTGCAAGGGTTCTCCGCGTAGGATATGTATAATTGTCAATGGACTGCTGTACACCGGGTCCAAACATTTGCATAAGGTAATTTCTCGGTGCCCATCGAGGAGGAATGTAATACATATTTGGTTCAGTGCCAAACTGAGGATATAAAGGCAATGCAATTTTTTCCTCATGAATCAGTGCATATAGTGGATTGCTACTATCTTTTTCCCACAAACCGTTTGAGTCCAGTTTAACCAAACCCTGCAAGCGTATTTTTCCAACACAGGCGCTCATACAACGGGTTTCAACCGGTACTCCTTCGGGGCTGATAATATTATCTTTTCCTTCCAATCGTGGATAACAAGCTATGCATTTTTCAGATGCTTTCGTTTTACCATTGTACATGGGTTTTTTGTATGGACAAGCTTCATTGCATTTTCTATATCCTCTGCATCTCTCCTGATCTATTAGTACAACCCCATCTTCGGGACGTTTATAAATTGCTTTTCTTGGACAAGCGGCAAGACATGCCGGATATTGGCAATGATTGCAAATCCGTTGTAAATAAAAAAAGAATGAATCGTGTACCGGTAGTTTAACGCCTTCTTTTGCAAATCCCATGGCATCGTGCTCTTTTGTGTTGATGGGAGACGCATCTTCATGAATATTTGGTTTTGACCACTCATGATCCTGCGGTAAATACCCAAGAACCCGTGATTGTCCTTCTTCCGGTTTCTCATGCTGAACTGCCTCGAAAATAGTCATTCCATCATACTGCCCGTAAGGAGCTTTTTTTACGTCTTTCTTATCAGTATTCCATGTCATTTCTTTTTCCTGACTTACATGCGCAGAATCAAGAAGTTTAAGAATTTTCATATCCCAAAACTGTGGATAACCTCCGTAAGGTTTTGTTTCTATATTATTCCACCACATGTATTCCTGCCCATCCGAAAAAGTCCAGGTGCTTTTACAAGCCATGGAACAGGTATGACAACCAATACAACGATTGGTGTTGAAAATAGCGGCAAACTGAAGAGCAGGATATTTTGCCTCGTAAGGATAATCCATTTCTCTTCCGAGTTGCCAGTTATATACTTTTGCCATTGTTTTATATTTAAGATTTATTAATAATTTTTAATTTCTAAAAAAACTTCACACCAGCCCCTCTCCTAAAAGGAGAGGGGTGAAAGTGTGTTTATACTAATTTCCAATTTCCAAAACATTCTTTAATCATCTCCTCGACCCTCTCTTTTCCGACTTTCTTGTATAATAAATTTGCCCCGCGATAAAATGGATTTGTAAAAAGTGAGAATATTTCATCTTTGCTGAAACCGCTGATGATAAATTCTTCAATCACTATTTTTACCTGTATTTCAGGGTTAACATCTTCCATGATTACTGCATTGAGCAACATGGGATCGTCGTCTTCAAATTTTTTTTCTGCCATAATAAATGCGACCGTTACATCAAACCGTCACCAATTCCCCGTTTATATATCGTTGCATATATTCACTTTCGTTGCCGGGTGTGTAGCCGGTGTTTACAACTTCTAATCTGCCTTTCCCTTCCAATCCGCCTTTTTCTGCAAGTGTCACTCTTACCAATGTTTCTTTTGGAACCGTATTGACGGCATGATTGTCTGCTTCACCACCGAAAATGAATCCGACCTTTGCTTTTGCTTTATGAAATAAACTATCCAATTGATGCATGGGCATCAACCAGCCAAAAGTGAGAGATTGCTGTGAGCCATAACGGAAACTCGCCTGATACCCTGTATCTTCTGATAATGCTCTTCCATCAGATCTTGTTTCATGTGCTTTTACAGATCGTTCAGTGGCAATGTACGCTCCGTGTTTCATCATTATGCAATGATAAGGATAGGATGGATTAAAACGCATACGCAATTTCAATCGTGCCACTTTGTAGAACGGGTCACTGGCTGACCATCCTTTGTAAGGCCTGTTTTGTGGATCAGCATCTACATATACATAATCCCCATCCTCAATTCCTAAATCCTGCGCAGCTTTTGGATTCATATATATTGTATGTTCTCCTACACCGGGTTGTCGTTTGTCAGTCCTCCATGGATCACCAAACGGATTGTTGAGAAGAAATTGCCAATCGGTTACCTGCCATGAAGAATGAGTTGCGTGTCTTGTTTTCGGAGTGAAGCAATAAAAATGAAATCCTTTTTCCCATAGAGGATTTTTGGTATTTTTGACTTCAGACCATGGAAGTTTTATATTTCTTGCTTGTCTTTCTTCCGGAGTCATTGCTTCGCGAGAAATCCCATAATCTTCGGGACGGATGAGTGGATTTGCAGATACAATTACATTTGGAAGGTAGGGAGTTGCTTCCGGTCCTTCTCTGTGAACAATAAAATTCTCACCGTATTCAATTACTTCGGGTTCGTCGTTATATGATTGCAGACGGCCGGTAGGAGTAAAAAACGGAATACTGTCTTTAATCTGTTCAAAAAATGGATTACGCGGATAGGTTCTGAATTGGAATAAAGCGGCACCCGGTTCACCATATTTTCCTGCCATAATATCGGCAGTTGTATATCCTTGAGTGGGAATGCTTGAATCGAGAAGACGGTCAATATAAACTTCAGTTTTACCTTCCAGTGCAAATTTCCAATATTCTTCAAAGCGTTTGTCGTTATATATTTCTCCTAATTTTTTTGCGGTATCTGCCCAGATTTTAACATCGTCCTTTGAATCAAAAACCGGTTTTAGTCCGCCTTTCCAGATTTGTAAGAACGGGTTGGAACATGCACCAGTCAACTCATAGGTTTGTTGCTCGACCCAACTGTTTGCCGGTAAAACGAAGTCAGCATACTCGCAGGTGGATGTCATCTCAATATCCTGTGACACTATCATTTCAATGTTAGGATTTACATTTTTAATCATCTCGTAACACCACTTGGCATTGTTGAGAAGATTTACGTTCGTGTGCCACAATGCTTTTGTAGGAGTAGGCATGTGTGTTTTTCCGGTAAATACTTTCTTTCCATATTTCGGTGTGTTTACCATGAGTGGTCTGTCATCACTATTCCAGTAAGCGGGCTCTTCATCCTGCGTATATCCGTGTGCGTGTATTTCTTTTCCTTTTGCAAAAGGATTCAGGTTAGCTTCAAACGGATCTTCGGAAATCCATCCTTTAAATCCGGGACCGGTTTCTTCTGATCCATGGAAAAGACCTGCTTTATAATTTCCTGCCCATGTATGACTTCCGGCTCCGGGAATTCCAATGTTTCCGGTAAGCATCAGCGGAAGATAAGTGGCACGATTAACTTCGGTTGCATGGAACCAGTGATTGATGCCCTCACCAATGTGAATGGCAACGGGCTTCATGGTTGCAATATCTTTAGCAAGTTGTTGGATGAGCTCTTTGGGAGCATGCGTAATTTCAACTACCTGTTCTAATGAATAATCTTTCAAATGAATATTTTTATAGGCAGTGAATATGGTGAGTACTTCAATTTCTTTTCCGTCGGCTAATTTTACTTTACCTTCCCAGTCAATTTTTGGATTTAGTTTAGCTAAATAAGTTCCAACCTGATCACGGGTGATGGGCTGAACCGTTTTTGTATTTTCATCAAAAACCATATAATCCCCAATCATTTTATATTGTTCTTCTTTCAAGCCATGAATTTTGAAACTGGCGCCTTCTTTTGATAAACCCCTTTTATATCCTTTTATAACTTGTTCAGCGTTGAGTCGTTTCAAATTATCTTTTCTGATTAAAATGGGCATGTCTGTAAATTCTTTGATAAATTTTTCATCATACCATTTATTATCTATTATGATTTTTGTGACACCCAGCAACAAAGCGGCATCGGTATTTGGCCGTATGGTGAGCCAGTAATTTGCCCGAGTAGCCGAAGGGCTGTATTCCGGTGTGATGACAACAATTTTTCCTCCCCGTTCCATAATTTCAGTCATAAAATGATTATCGGCTCGTTTGTTTTCAATTAAATTTTTACCGAGACCGATATGTAATTTACTATTGCGTAAATCATTAAAATCGCAGTCAGAACCCTGTAGTCCGTGAACAAAGGGATGACCTGGCGCCTGGTCACCATGCCAGGTATAATTTGACCAGATTCTACCTCCGTGTGCTTTTTCGTGATCCACTTTGCGTATGTGAGTATCCATGATGGAAAGGGTATTGGAAAAACGGTATGCACCATATTTTCCAATGACACCAAGTAATCCCATTCCACCTCTGAGTTTAATTGTCCGGGTCCCCGCACCATCCCAATGGGTTAACATTTCTTCAGGATAACCCTGGGCAAGTAGCAATTTTTTTCCTTCTTCTCCGCTGTAACGTGTGGCTATGTTTATTAAACCCTTTGCCAGATAGGTATGTGCTTCGTCCCAGCTTAACCGAACAAATGTATCAGTGGCACGGGCTGTAAATTTATACTTAGCTTTATTTTCCGGTGTTAATTCAGGAAATCCATCATCTGCCCATTGTTTCCATGTTTTTCTTACCATAGGATATTTAAGACGATAACTTCCATACACTCTTCTATGGAAAGTAAAACCATTTGAACATCCTCTTGGATTCCATGCATGCGTTGATTTATTTCCCTGCGGATCTGAAATTTTATGATTGTCGTAGTTTTGTTCAGCACGCATCATGACCCCGTTACGGACAAAGGCACGCATACGACATTCGTGAGTGCAATTGGGAGAACAGATAAAAGTGAAGGAGCTGTCACACGCATATTGATTACGGTAAACCTTTTCCCAATCACGACTCGGATAAAAAGCAAGGGGATTTTCTATGTCATCCAGCGTGCCGAGGAAGTGCATGTTTTTGAAAGCGCTCAGCATCATGACAGTGCCACCACCGCCGATTAAGCCGAGAGTGAGAAATTTTTTCCGGCTGATGTTTTTTTGTTTTGAGGATTCTTCCATGGTTGTTGTTCGTTGTTTTGTTGTTTGTTCTTCGTTGTTTGTTGTTCGTTGTTTGTTGGATATTGGATGTTTGAGCAATGAACAATGTCAAATGAACAATGTCAAATGTCAAATGACCAATGCCCAAAAACCAATGCCCAATAACCAATGTTACCGCACCTTCAATTTATACCACGTTGATACCATTTTCTGTCCGTTCCGGTCATTCATGCTTCCATTCCATATTGCAAACGCAACAGGTATTTCTTTTCCATTTGCGATTTGCACTTCCTCTTTGCCGCCCGACATATTTCTAATTAACACTACAGTCCATTTATTTTCCGCCCATACGCCTTTGCCGGTGACATTTTGATTTATAGTTGGTTTTGATTTCAATGTTCCGGGACCTTTTGCAGATACTGCTTCTACCGGACTTGATTTAATATCCTGCGACAGATTATTACCAGCATCTCTTCCGGTTGAAAGCGCATTTGGATGAATTGATTGAGGATAATCGGTTGTGTGTCCATCTGCATAAGAGCTATGTGCGTACAGTTGATTATTATCTTTCCCAATCCGTGCCTGCCAGTCGGAGTGCCAGAACCAGATATCAACGGGACTGTCTTTACTACCCATTCCATGAAAACCGGGTTTATCTGTCAAGGAAAATTGAACGGCGGAACCGTCCTGAAATTCCTGAATTCTGTAAGTATTATCAGTTTTATCGGGGTCATTCCAAACCATTTTCACCGCCACTTTTTGCCCATCATAAATGGCAGATACAGAAACGAGCAATTGATTGTTGCTCGTCTTTTGCCATAGACGGTTCACCGGAATAGAATACGTCTTCGCATTACTCCAGATTTTGGAATTGCCAAAAAGTTTATCGGTATCAGTAATTGCAGATGATTTCTGACATTCAATAATATTATTCTCAGGGGAAATTGTATTTTGTGTGCTCGCATTTTTTACTTCCAAACTTTTAATATAATGAATAAGCCCCCAAATGTATTTTTGCCTGTCTGCATCATTAGTTCCTGCCATTTCATTAATAGCGCTTTCAAAAGAAGGCATCGGAGTGCCACTCATTCCGGTGATAAAGCGAAGGTACAGGTCTTTGGGAGAACCCCCTCCTACATACGTACCACTCGTAAAATCCCGGACGGGTATCGGGTATCCCCATCCGTCTTTCAGAGTGAGCGCCGATGGACCGTCGCCAATTCCTTTTTCACCGTGGCATTTATCACATCCCAATGAAGTATAAACGGATTTTCCTTTTTCTACTAATTCAGCAGAAGAAGCTAACGGTTCGGGTACTTTCACAGGGTTGGTGACAGCGCCTGTAAAATAATTTTCGCAGGGCTGATTTGGCGGGCATTTTTGAGATAGTTTTTTTACAAAATCCACAAGCGACTTAATTTCATCTTCTTTTAAAAAAGTAAAAGAAGGCATGGCGGTACCTGCCATACCGTTTTTTATCGTTTTAAACAAATCATCATCCGATGGCATTTGACCACTTGGGGTGCTTCTTAGTTTGAACATCCCTTTAGTGAAATTACGAGGTTTTGGATACAGCAAATAAGCAAGCTCACCTTCTCCATCCCCCTGACTTCCGTGGCAAGGAGTGCAATAAGTATTATATAATGTTTCAGTTTCAACGGTAGGGTTTGATTTCTTATTTTCTTCTTTATTCAACCAGTATTTCGGTTGAATGATAAAAGAACCGAAAAGAAAATATGCGCTAAACCCAATAAGCAGAAGGAAAAATTTTTTGCTCATGATTTTTTAGGAATATGATAAGAATCAGTAATAATATGTGACGGATATTATGAATTAAGTCATCAAAAGTATTCACAGGTGGCAGACATATCAATGATTTTTGTCAGCGATGGTAGTGACAAAAATTAGGTTTGTAGAAAAAAACAGGGAGACGTTTGGCTGAATTTTTAGAAATGCCCTATTGTATTGTTCCCAATGCGGTTTTCAAATCATCCATGATATCATTTGGATTTTCAACCCCAACCGATAAGCGGATCATTTTATCGGTGATTCCGAATTTTTTTTGAGTTTTTTTATCAATATCCGAATGGGTCATAGTGGCAGGATGTTCAGCCAGTGATTCAGTTCCACCAAGTGAGACCGCCAGTTTAATAAGTTTCAGATGATTCAGAAATTGAAATGCTTCTTTTTCACCGCCGCGAAGGTCAAACGAAATCATGGAGCCGGGTGAAAAGCATTGTTTTTTATAAATTTCGTATTGCGGGTCTTGGGGGTCAATAGTTCCCGGGAAATATACTTTTTCAACTTTCGGGTGCGATGCTAAAAAATCTGCAATCTGAACGGCGTTTTTCATCTGGCAGGTCATTCTGAGTTTTAATGTTTCCAAACTTCTCATCAGTAACCATCCGGTCCAGGGTCCCGCCATGGTTCCAAAAAATGTACGCACCGCACGAACAAGTTGAATATCTTCTTTTTTGCCAAGGCAAGCGCCGGCAATGACATCGCTATGTCCGCCAATAAATTTTGTAGCGGAATAGATTACCAGATCGGCTCCATGTTTAAGCGGATGTTGCCACAAGGGACCTAAGAACGTATTGTCAACTGCTAATTTTACCTTATTGTTGGATGTTGACATTTGCTCGGCTATTTCTGCACACATACCGATATCCACCATCACATTCGTAGGATTTGCAGGAGTTTCAATATAAAGCATTTTTATTTTTCCTTTACCGTTGGATTTTTTAACCAATTGCAGGATTTCTTTTTTAGTGGCACCGGCATTAAAACCAATGACCTGAATGTTCAATCCTGTAAGGATGTGTTTGATAAAATAATCAGTGCCACCATATAAGGGATCACTATGTAAAATGGTATCTCCTGGTTTCAGATAGGTCATCAGCGTGGTTGCAATAGCCGCCATTCCGCTCTCAAAAACAGTACAGGATTCTGCGCCGTCCCAGAGAGAAAGACGGTTTTCAAGAATTTCAAGGTCTGGATTATTTAACCGGCTGTAAATAAGTCCGAGGTTTTCATGTCGCCCTTGTTTTCGTAAACCGTAGGCAATTTCAAAAAATGCTTTTCCTTCTTCCGCATTTTTGAATACAAAAGTGGAAGTTTGAAAAATGGGACATTTTAAAGCGCCTTCCGACCATTCGGGATTATAAGCATAGCTCATCATTAAGCTTTCAGGGTTGGTGATTCCGGCAGGAGGGGAGGGTTTGGGTTTTTTCATTTTATTTTTTTATCAAACGTACGTAAAAATATTTATTTTTCACATATACCCCGTTAGAAAACAAATAAAAAAACAATGAATAAACTCTCCAAAAACAACATTACATTAATCATTTTTTATTTCGGAAATAAGTAGTTATATTGCGCTTTTATTTTTACAACAGTAACCTTAAATCTAAAACAAAACAAAAAATGAAAAAGACAGCCATTTTATCCGCAATTGTAGCAGTTTTAATACTTAGCTTAACTACTTGCAAAAAACACGAACATGAAGAAATCACACCAGTAACCGATGATAATGTAGTTCCGGAAAACATGACCATTGATGTGCCCGATGCCATTAGTTCCCCAACGCTACAGGCGCGTTATGGAGAAAGTCAGGGAGATGGAATAAAAGGGAGCGAGGTCTATAAACATTTAAGAGTTTTTATCAATGTTGGAGAAGGCGCGGCTGATTTTGTAAAAAAAATCATGTCAGCCATTCGCAAACACAATATAAATAAAGCGATGTCTTTCACCTTTACGAGCAACGATGACCAGCGGGTAAAGGCGGTCAGAGTAATTCAAAATGCTGTGTTGAATAGTAAGACGTGGGAATTCAAACTCACGATGAAAGATGCCGACAGCAGTATGGCGCTTGAAATTTTCTGGGATAGAAATCCGGTAAAGGGTATTGCTACGGTTTGTCCTAAAAATCTCAACCGGAATGAAACGATGGATACAGCGGTGCATTATCAGGTTGACTATACAGAAAGTGATTCCGTTTATGAAAAAAGAATGATTGTATCGGTTTCAGGAATTCCCAAAAAAGATAATTTTTCGATGAATACGCTGAAAATGTTTGTTGGAAAAAAAGGAGATGTGCTTGATATTTATGGAAATTCCAATCATCCGGATATTATATTGATTGACACGACCTATACCGGCGGAAGAAACTGGGCATTTGTGGCACACGCGAATAATGCGATTAACATGGGAGTAGCGAAAGTGGCACTGCCTCCTTCCTCTACCAATACAAACAGTAGCTTATTCAGCGCATATTCCATATACAAAGTGCTGGAAAGTGAAATCAAAACAAGATATCCTGGGGCGGATTCTGCCACCATAGCCACGTACCTGAAAGAAGCAAAAGAACCGGGATACTTTAAAAGTCCAAATGGATACATTGCCTCCGGTGACACCATTCCCGATGCAAGTTTCACACAAACCTTCGTTGACCTATCGAAGTTGAAACCTTACATTCCGAGTGAAATTGCGAATTTGGTTGTGAAGTTTCAGAAGTGAGATTTCAAAACCCCCCCACCATATCCTCCAGCGCCTTTACGTCATTCAACCAAATCTTCCGCCCCTCCGCGTGAATCAAATTCTCACTTTTAAAGGACTTTAGTTGCCCAATTAATTGTTCCGGAGAAATTCCGGCAAAGTCGGCAATATCTTTCCGAAATAATTCTGCATTTAATAATAAAGGTGATTTTTGCCCCATGCCAAATACCTTCTTTATCTCTAATAACGCATCCACAGTTTTTTCTTTTACTGTCATTTTCGACATATTCATAAAACGTGATTCAATACGCTTGAGCTCGTCGGCATAAAAAAGAAGAATGGTGAAAGACAATTTTGGGAAGTGATGCAACAGTTGATAAAAATCATCTTTGGGAATGAAACACATCGTTGCATCTTCAAGCGCGGCGGCAGAAATGGGATAAATCATTTCAGAACCAAAACCACGATGCCCTACTACCTCACCGTCCTTTGCAAACCGGAGTATAAGGTCATGTCCTTTTGCGAAAGAGCGATACACTTTCACCTTCCCTTTTTGTATAAAAAAGATTCCCATCACCGGATTGTCCTCTACAATGATTTGATGTCCTTTTTTGTAATGGTAAAATATAATTGCATTTTTTTTCAGAAAAGTTTGTCCCGACTGGCTATGCGGGCAGTAAGAGAATAACATGCAATTCGTGTGTTTGCACGATTCAGACAACGTTCGTGAATTGCCCCCGTTTTTGGGAGGATTTTCTTTGACGGAATTTGTTTCGTATTTTGATTTCATTGGTTTAACCGTTACTGTGCCGGGGGAAAATGGGTATAAGGGTATAGGGTATAAGGAAATATTGAAGTTCTATACCCCTATACCTTTATACTCCTACGAGGGTACTTTCGACAACATTTTATAAAACTCCCATCTCAAACTAATATCCTGCTGTTCCAGTGTGTGAAGTTTTTCTTTATGAACGGGATCCTTTTTAATGGATGAATGAAACCGGTTTTCCAACGTAGCAAAATCCTTAAAAGTAAGCGACGGGTCTTTACTGTCAAGCATTAACGGATTTTCTCCTTTTAACATTCTATCGGGATTATAACGGTACAAAAGCCAGTAACCGGCATCCACCGCAGTTTTTTGATGTTGGAGACCTTTTGAAATATCAGTTATTCCATGAGCGATACAATGGGAATAAGCAATAATCAAAGAGGGTCCATTAAAATTTTCCGCTTCCAGGATTGCCTTTACTGCCTGCGCATCATTGGCGCCCATAGCCACACTGGCAATGTAAGCATTTTTATATCCCATCATCATCAATCCCAGGTCCTTTTTGGGAGTAGTTTTGCCGGAAGCAGAGAAGCGCGCCACCGATGAACGCGGAGTGGATTTTGAAGTTTGCCCGCCTGTGTTGGAATAAACCTCCGTATCAAGCACAAGAATATTGACGTTTCTACCCGACGCAATTACATGATCTAATCCACCAAAACCAATATCATAAGCCCATCCATCTCCTCCAATTATCCAAACACTTTTTTTAACAAGATAATCTGCCAGCGATAATAACTGGGAAGAAGATGGAATAGCGGCATCAGATAATTTTTCCTTTAGCAATTGAACCCGGTTTCTTTGTCTTGCTATTTCAGCTTCATTATTCTGCGCTGAGTTTATGATTTCATTTACAAGAGTGTCACCCAACTCAGCACTTGCGTTTTTCAAAAGTTCACAAGCAAACTCATACTTTTTATCGGCAGACAAACGGAAGCCCAGCCCAAACTCAGCATTATCTTCAAATAGTGAGTTTGCCCAGGCAGGTCCTCTGCCTTCTTCATTGGTCGTCCATGGCGTAGTGGGTAAATTTCCCCCATAAATGGATGAACAACCGGTAGCATTGGCTACCAGTGCACGGTCACCGAATAATTGTGTCACTAATTTTACGTAAGGGGTTTCGCCACATCCCGAACAGGCACCAGAATATTCAAACAAGGGTCGCAGAAACTGGGAAAATTTCACGGAATTCATTTTTATTAACTCCCGGTTGATTTCAGGAATTTTTAAAAAATAATCAAGGTTCAATCCCTCTTTATTTTTGACGTCCGTAGTATTCGGCGACATGTTTATCGCCTTATGATTTTCATTTTCTTTAGAAGAAGCAGGACAAACTTCTACACAAATTTTACAACCGGTGCAGTCCTCCACAGCTACCTGAAGGGAATATAAAATATCGGCGCCGAAGTCCTTTCCTTTGAACGCAGTTTTTTTAAATGTATCCGGCACTCCGTTTAACACACCTTGGTTGAAAACTTTAGCGCGGATGGCGGCATGGGGGCAAACAATGACACATTTATTGCATTGAATACATAACGACTCATCCCAAACCGGTACTTCATCAGCGATATTTCTTTTTTCCCATTGTGTAGTGCCTGACGGAAAAGTTCCATCAGGTGAGAAACAGCTTGCCGGCAACTCGTCTCCGTTACGTTCAAGTATTTTACTGCAAACATTTATGAAAAATTCAGAAGCGCCGTTAAAATTAGTTGTATGTGTTTTTTGGGAAGTTAGTCCCTCTTTCTTAACCTCCTTCAACCCCGAAAGGGTTACATCCACGGCATTCAGGTTTTGTTCCACAATTTTTTCTCCTTTCTGACTGTAGGATTTACGGATTGTGTTTTTAATTAACTTCATCGCATCCTCTTGCGGAATAATTCCTGCTATAGCAAAAAAACAGGTCTGCATAATGGTGTTGATACGCGTACCCAATCCGGATTCTCTGGCAATTTTATATCCGTCAATAACATAGAAACGAATGTTTTTCAACAGCATTATTTTCTGCAATTCTACAGAAAGAGAATTCCAGATTTGATTTTCAGAGATCCGGGTGTTTAATAAAAATACAGCCCCTGATGCGGCATCCGAGAGCATGTTGAATTTATCAAGAAATTGTTCCTGGTGGCAGGCAATGAAATTGGGTTGCTCAATTAAGTAAATGGAACGGATGGGTTTTTCACTGAAGCGCAAATGGGAAACGGTATAAGACCCTGATTTTTTTGAATCATATTCAAAATAACCCTGAACATGATTTGCGGTGTTCTCGCCAATTATTTTTATTGAATTTTTGTTTGCGCTAACCGTGCCATCAGCGCCAAGACCATAAAATTTCCCACGAAAATCTGTGGAGGACTCAATAGAAAAATGAGTATCGAATGGCAGATGAGTAAAGCTGACATCATCGGTTATGCCAATGGTGAAATGATTTTTTGGAACATCCTTTTTAAGTTCATCAAAAATTGCCTTTATCATAGCAGGAGAAAATTCTTTTGAAGAAAGACCATATCTTCCTCCGGTAATCACAGGCATTTTTTCAAATCCACTTTCAATTCCTTTTTCAGCGAAAGAAGTAATGACATCCTGATATAATGGCTCTCCGGATGCACCGGGTTCCTTTGTCCGGTCCATGACCGCTATTTTTTTTACGGTAGATGGAATGGAAGTTAAAAAGTGAGTTATTGAAAATGGCCTATACAATCTTACTCTGACCATTCCTGTATTTTCGCCTTGTTGATTCAAATAGTCAATGGTCTCTTCCACTGTTTCACTCCCGGATCCCATGATGATGATAATGCGTTCAGCAGTGGCACTGCCATAATATTCAAATAATTTATATTTCCTACCTGTCAATGCTGTAAACTCTTTCATGGTTTCTTCTACCAGTTCAGGGCAACGGGAATAATAGGGGTTAATAGTTTCTCGCGCCTGAAAATAAACATCCGGATTCTGGGAAGTACCTCTGACTACAGGGTGTTCGGGAGTAAGTGCATTTTTTCTGAATTCAAAAAGTTCTTTTTCAGGGATAAGTTTTTTAATAATGTCATCGTCAGGAATTGAAATTTTCATTACTTCATGGGAAGTCCTGAATCCGTCAAAAAAATGTAAAAAAGGAAGTCGTGATTTAAGTGCGACTACATGAGAAATCAGCGCTAAATCGGCGACAGATTGAACGGAGCTTGAACTGAGTAATGCAAAGCCGGTCATGCGGGTGGACATGACATCGCTGTGGTCGCCAAAAATAGAGAGTGCGTGAGTGGCAATAGTCCGGGCGGCAACATGTAAAACAGCGGGGAGAAGTTCGCCTGCCATTTTATACATATTAGGAATCATAAGCAAAAGTCCTTGAGACGAGGTAAAGGTTGTTGCTAATGAACCAGCTTGCAATGCTCCATGAATACAACCGGCGGCTCCTGCTTCACTCTGCATTTCCATGATTTCGGGAATGGCTCCCCAGATATTTCGTTTTCCTTCTGTAGCCCAGATATCACACCATTCACCCATTGGAGAGGAAGGAGTAATGGGATAAATAGCACAAATCTCACTTAATTTGAAAGCGATTTTTGCGGCGGCTTCGTTGCCGTCAACGATTGACTGTGGCATATAGGAAATTTAAATAACATTGAAACAGCGGAGAAATACATTAAGGCAATTGCGTAATACTATTAGTAATAAAAAACCAACGCGACCAAATGTAATTACATTTAATACTTTTTTTAATGAGATTTCTCAAAAAAATCCCTGACATTTGTCATGTTGTTTACTTTTTCAGGTAGTGGATTGGCACATGGTAAACATACTTAGTTATTTAATGTTATATGTTATTCATTATTTTTTCAAAAACGTCTTTACCTTTGGTATATAAACCAAATAATTATTTTTTCTTATAGAGGTCTTCTACCCAGGAAAGAAGCGTCATCATGGAAGGAAAACCAAGGGTTGGTAATGTAAGAAATACAATATGCTCAACTTCTTCTCTGGTGACACCGAGCATTCTTGCTTTTTTAATATGAGAATGAAAGGCACCTTCCATTCTGGCACCACCGGAGATTGCTACTTTTATCAATGCCCTCGTTTTTTCATCCAAAGGACCTGCCTTATGTACAGAATCGCCTAACGCAGAATATGCGTTGGCAATTTCAGGGTATTTGTCCATAAATATTGTAAACCTTTTGGGTGGTTGATTTTTCATGCTGTTTGTTGGTTTATATAGTTTATCGCAAAAGTACCATTTTCATAAATAGCAAATAAATGACATTTGTCATTATTTACATTAAGCAACATCATGTTCAGGGGTAGGAGATGATGTTACCTTTGTCTCAAACTAAAAGAAAATAGGTATAGTGTATTTAGGTATAAGGAAATATTGAAGTTCTATACCTCTATACCTCTATACCCCTATACCCCATGTTTGAAACCTTAAAAAACATTCCCGCGAAAGAGGTTAAAAATCAATTCATTAAGCTCAATGAAGATGAGAAGAAAATAATTTATTCTGTTTCCGACCATTTAGTAAACTTTATTATTGAAAGGTATCAGAAAAAAATTTCCGGTTATTCTTCTGAAGAACAAAAAACTAAATTTAATCGAAGATTTTTCCGGTTATTTGAGAAAATTTCATAAGTATGTTCAATTATCTGAAGTATAACATTCCCGCTCCAAGATATACTAGCTACCCCACAATACCTTTCTGGAATAATAAAATTAAAAAATCAGATGAATGGTTCACGATGGTAAAAGAGTCATTCTCCAAAACCAATAAAAAAGAGGGCATACACCTTTACGTGCATTTACCCTTTTGTGAAAATTTATGCACGTATTGCGGTTGTAACCGCTACATAACAAAAAATCATTCGGTGGAAGAGTTTTATGTCAACGCTATTTTAAAGGAGTGGGAAATGTATTTGAAAAATTTTTCTGAAATTCCCATCATTCGTGAATTTCATTTAGGGGGTGGGACTCCTACTTTTTTTCATTCGGAACAATTGGAACGGCTTGTCAATGGCATTTTAAATAGTGCAGAGATGCCTAAACAACACGATTATAGTTTCGAAGGACATCCTGACAACACAATGAATGAACATTTATCGTCTCTTTCCCGATTGGGATTTAACCGCATTAGTTTGGGAATTCAGGATTTTGACCCGGCTGTTCAGAAGAGGATTAACCGGATACAAACTGTTGAGCAAATAAAAAAAATTACAGACGATGCAAGAAGCTCAGGGTTTACTTCTGTGAATTATGATTTAATATATGGGTTGCCATCTCAAAATGAAAAAAGTATTCATCTTACAATGCAGAAAGTGAGTGAATTAAAACCGGATAGAATTGCATTTTACAGTTATGCGCATGTTCCATGGCTTAAACCGGCTCAGAAATCACTTGAACCGTTTCTTCCCTCGCAGGAAGTGAAAATGAATTTACATTTATTGGGAAGAAAATTATTAAACGAAATGGGATATAAAGAAGTCGGAATGGATCATTTTGCATTACCGGAAGATGAATTATTTACTGCTTTTCGTGAAAAACGGCTGAATAGAAATTTTATGGGATATACCCCGCGCGCATCCAGATTATTAATTGGATTAGGCGCTTCTTCCATCAGCGATGCTGTAACCGGTTTTATTCAAAACGTAAAAGAAGCTAAAAAATATGAATCAGAAATAAATAATGGAATTCTACCTGTTATTACAGGTCATAAATTGAGCGATGAAGACATTAAAAGCAGAAAGCAAATCCAGGAAATAATGTGTAGTATGGAAACAGAGATTGGGGAGGATGAATTTTTCATTCAGGATAAATTTACAAAACAATTAAAAACTATGGAAGAAGATGGTTTGATTTCCGTCAACGGGAAAAAAATCAATGTATTGGAGGAAGGAAAATTGTTTCTACGAAATATATGTCTTTTGTTTGACAGGTACTACTATAAAAAATCTATGAAAGAAAAAAAATTCAGTCAGACAGTTTGAGATATACTACGGTCAAGTTTTAAGTTATGGCAAATTGCGAGAATTACTACCAACTTAAAACTCAAAACTTAAAATTTAAAACTTAAAACTCCCTACCCCTCCTTGCTCATTCTTGATGTCTTCGTCATTACTTCATCAATCAATCCGTATTCTTTTGATTCAATGGCGCTCATCCAATTATCTCTATCAGCATCTTTCCAGATTTTGTCGTATTCCTGCCCCGAGTGGTTTGATAAAATATCATACAGTTCTTTTTTCAATTTCTGAATTTCACGGGCGGTGATTTCAATATCGGATGCCTGCCCCTGAACGCCTCCCATCGGTTGGTGAATCATAACCCGGGAGTGCGGAAGAGCGGCACGTTTTCCTTTTGTCCCTGCGCAAAGTAATACAGCGGCCATGGATGCGGCTAATCCGGTACAAACGGTGGACACATCGGGATTAATAAATTGTATCGTATCATAAATTCCCAAACCGGCATACACCTGACCTCCGGGTGAATTAATATAAATAGTGATATCTTTTTTTGCGTCAGATGACTCAAGAAATAATAACTGCGCTTGTACAATGTTGGCAATGTATTCATCAATGGCGGTTCCCAGAAAAATAATCCGGTCTATCATCAATCGTGAAAAGACATCCATCACAGCCACGTTCAGTTTTCGTTCTTCTATGATGTTTGGAGTCATCATACGAGGAAGTATTACCTCCGAGCGAGATATATATTTATCGAGCAATAAACTATTGATGCCAATATGCTTTGTGGCATACTTGCGGAATTCACGGTTTAGATTGTTTGGACTATACATGTTCATGATGTTGGGTTTTATGAGTTTCTTCTTCGAGTTTTAAAAATTCGGTTACAGTGATTGATTTCTTCAGAGGAATTACTGTGTTTAAAATAACGTTTGAAATTTTACCATATTCAAGTGTATCATACGTATGTTGAACATTTTCCTGATTTGATAAAAACCGGTTTACACCTTCCTCCAGAATTTCATTAATTTTTTCTTCTCCCAGGTTATAATATTGATATTGCGCCCTGAGAGAGGTACGGGTATAGTTTTTTATTTCTTCAGGAGTAATTGCTAACTGATATTTAGATACCAACGCATCTAAAATCAATCGCCGTTTTAGGGATGTGAGAAGACCTTCAAACTCCTGTGCTTCTTCTTCAGGAGTATGTTCATGCGCTTTTTCTCCTTCGTGATGATGATGCTTATGGGTTTTTGAGTGCCACTTTTTCAGAAAACTTTCGGGTAAGGCGGGATTCAACGATTCAAATAGATGATTCAAGACCTCTCGTACATGAATAGTTCTGGCATCGCGGTTATAGGAATCCTCCAGGTCTTTGCGTATTTTTTGTTTGAATTCTTCCAGCGAATCAGAGGCATTTTCACCCAGAACGTTTTTGAAGAATTCATGCGTTAACTCTGCTTTTATAATGGAATAAATATCTTTGATGACAAATACAAGATTTTCATTAAATTTTAGCGCATCCGCTTGCGGAAGATCGAGCAAGGCAGAAAGTCGTTCCGGTTTTCCACTTAACATCAGAGCCGGGTTTGATTCAATTTCCGCTTCTAATGGTTTATCTAAAAATTTCACCAACTCTTCTTCGTTAATGTCACTCAGATTAAATACTTTTCCGGTTCTAAAATTTTTTCCATCTTTCAGAATATCGCAACGGACAAAATCACCCCGTTGGCAGTTAATCTTTTTTTCTTCTTTTCCATGACGTAATTGAAGCATGGAAATAGCATCTTCCACAGAAGTGTCATCCACTTGTATTTCGTGCAACGTAGTGCTCACTTTTGAAAGGTCTAATTCTATGTCGGGTGCCAAACCGATTTCAAACAAAAATTCAAATGTTGCAGGGTTGTCAAAATCAAGTTTTTTTTCCGGATTTTCAAGGGGCAGGGGTTGTCCTAATATGGCAAGTTTTTGTTCTTTGAAATAATTTTTAAGTGAGGAGTCAACGGTTTCTTCAATTGTTTTTCCGAGCATGTACTTGCCTACTAATTTCTTTACAATGGGGAGAGGAACATTGCCCGGGCGAAATCCTTTCATAGCAAATGTTTTGCGATAATCGGAGAGTTCTTTATTAATTTTCTGTTCGTAATCCGCAGGATCAATTACGAGTTTGATAATTCCGTTCAGTGGGTCTGATTTAGTGAGGGTTAGTTGCATGCGTATGGAAAATTAATTACGTATTCAGTGCGGGTGAAGGGACTCGAACCCATATCCCGTGTTACCGGGTCCAGATCCTAAGTCTGGTGCGTCTGCCAGTTCCGCCACACCCGCAGTGTGCGAGTAAAAGAGGGGCAAAGATAGTGAAAAGATAGAAACTTTACCAATCAGGGTAATCTTTGTAAGTTTGTGTAGTCAATGGTTAAAAAAAATAGTGCGGTATAATCAATTTTATGAAAAAATCACTTAAAATTAATTATTTTTCTTTAACCTTAAATCATTTACCATTAACCATTTTTTTCATTACCATACTTCAACTATTTTCCTCTTCTCCTGCAATTGCCCAAACGACAATAATTGATTCGCTCAATGCTGTTTTGGGAAGTACAGTTTTGGGAAGTACAGAAGCCCAATTTGGGCGTCACAACGTGCCGTCTTTGCACGATACCACCCGAATCTCCACTCTCAACGCCCTCGCATGGGAATACAAATTTATAAATCCCGATACGTCATTTACTATTTCTCAACAAGCCCTTGAATTTGCAGAAAAAATAAAATGGGAAAAAGGGAAATCAAAATCTTTAAACAATATAGGTGATTTCTATTCTGAAAAAGGAAAATATTCACTTGCATTGAGTTATTATTCTCAAGCTCTTACCAGCAAAAACGTTATAAATGATAAAAGGGGAACAGCCATCACACTCGGTAAAATTGGAGGAATTTATTATGAGCAAAGTGATTATCAGAAAGCATTACAGCATTTTTTCATGGCGTACGATATAGCACAACAATTGGGAGATAAAAGTGTAATGGCAGTAGATCTTAATAACATCGGACTTATATGCACTGAACAAGGCAACTATCCTGAAGCGTTGGAACATTATTTCAAAGCAATGGAAATAGCAAAGGACTTAAAAGATAAAAAAGGAATAGCTATAAAACTTGGGAATATCGGTCTTGTCTATTATTCTAAGGGTGATTATCCCAACGCATTACAGCATTATTTCAATGCATATGAAATGGATAAAGTGTTGGAAAATAAAAAAGGAATGGCAAGGCATTTATCCAATATCGGACTTGTCTATTCTGCTAAGGGCGAATATCCCAACGCGTTGCAATATTATTTCAAGGCATTGGAAATAAGTCAGGAAATAGGAGATAAAAGTGGAATTTCATCACGACTCCTTAATATTGGAGCTGCCTATGGGTATCAGGGCAATTATCCCAACGCATTGCAAAGTTATTTTCAAGCATTGGAAATAGCTCAGGAGTTAGGAAATAAAAGCGGAATAGGAACCAATCTCGGCAACATCGGAGGTATCTATAACGCACAAGGTAATTTTTCAAAAGCATTACAGCATTATTTCAAAGCGTTGAAAATAGCTGAAGAGTTGGGAGAGAAAAGTAATATTTCTACTTGGTATAGCAACATCGGAACTTTTTATTTTGAACAAAAATGCTACGGTGATGCAGAGAAATTTCTAAATAAATCCCTTGATTTGGCAGTAGAAATAGGATATTTGGATAATATAAAAGATGGGCATAAAAACCTCAGTAAACTTTATTTCTCTGCTCCCCAGAATGCCACCGTAGAAGGCAGAAAAATTTGTGGGGGTAACTCACGCGGTTGCCTCGTCATGTACTCCCTTGCCGTGGAACATTACGAAAATTACCTAAAAGTGAGCGACACTGTTTTTAATGAAGAAAAAAGTGTGAGCATGGGGAAGATGGAAGCAAGGCATGAGTTTGCGCTAATGGAAATAGAAAGAGAGAAAGAAGAAAAAGAGCGCCAGTGGCAGTTGGCAGTGGCAGTTAAACATCGCGATGCCGTGCAGTATTCTATAATTTATAGTGTTCTGGCGGTAATAGTTTTAATAACCATCCTCGTGTTATTTGCAAAATTCAGAGTTCATGAGCATATAAAAACCGGCGCTGTATTTATTACGCTATTAATGCTGTTTGAATTCGTTCTGTTGCTTACAGATATTAGAATTGAAAATCTCACAAGCGGGGATCCGGTTTTTAAACTTGGGATTAATGCGGTGCTTGCTATTGGTTTTTATTTTGCACAAGTATATCTGCTTAAATTACTTCCGGTAAAAACGCTCCAAAAAATTAATAGAGATAATACTAGTGGAAATATGAATGTCCTGTTGTTTTTCTGTATATCTTCCTTTGTATTACTAAGCGCCTTTGCATCTTTACAAAAAAATGATGATAGCCACCAAAGTTCCGTAGGAACAACTCATATTGTAACAACGGACTTCAGTCCGTTGGATTCCCTGAAAACCCTGCTTGCAAATTATCAAAATCAAATCACCGAACTACGCAGTAAAAACAAGCAGAAAGAGGTTTATGAAACCTATCAAAAATTTTCAGTTGTCAAAGATAGTTTACAGCAATTGGAACAGACGCAGGAGTTTTCTAAAATAGATGCAAAACAAGCATTAGAAAAAAAGCAAGTGGAAGAAAATATAAAAGCCGAAGAGATGGCTAAGATTGAAACAGCGAGGAAAAACAGAAACAATAATCTGAAATATTCTTTTATTACTATTCTTATCATTTTGTTTTTTATTTTCATTATTGTTTTCAATTATAAATCAAAATTCGTAAATCGTAAATTCTTAGAAGGCGGCTTATTCGTGTCATTCCTGCTGTTGTTTGAATTTCTTACCGTACTCGCAGACCCCTACATAGAGCAATATACAGGAGGTGCGCCGGCATGGAAGTTGGGATTTAATACAGTGATTGCTATTTGTATATTTCCGGTGCATGCGTGGTTGGAGGGGAAAATCAGGAAGAAGTTGTTTATGCATAATGACATGCCAATAATTCAAAATAAAAAATGAACACCAGATATAAAAACATTTTTTTAGTATCGTATTTTATTTGTTTTGCATTTCCGGGTTTTTCCTTTACCGGCAAGATTGATTCATTAAAATCAAGGTTGCAAATTAACCTTCACGATACTGACAGGGTAAATACACTCAATTTCCTTGCATGGGAATTGAAAGAAAATAACCTTGACTCAGCAATTTTGTTCAGCAGTCAAGCCCTTGAACTTGCAAAAAAATTAAGTGCATCTTACCCAATTACAAGTAACAAGAATAATCCTTCAGCGGATAAATTAGTAAGGACTGCTCAAAGGGGAATAGCCAGTTCCCATAACAACCTTGGATTTTTTATTTTTTTTAAAGGAAATTATCAACAATCATTATCACATCATTTCAGCGCACTATTAATCAGAAAAAAGATTAATGATCGGATTGGTATCGCCGCCTCTCTTGGAAATATCGGCATTGTTTATAGAAATCAGGGGGACTACACAAATGCGTTAAAGCACTTTTTTTCAGCGGTTATAATCGCAAAAGAGATGGGAAACAAAAGAGGAGTTGCGACGGGACTTTACAATATCGGGCATATTTATGTTGAACAAAAGGACTACACAAATGCTCTGAAAAATTACCTTGAAGCATTGGAAATTAATAAAGAACTTGGGCTTAAAAGAGAAATGGCAATGCAACTCTCCAGCATTGGTGCTGTTGAGGGGGAACTAAAAGATTTTCCAAACTCATTAAAACACTACTTAGAAGCGTTGGCTATTTACAAAAAGTTGAAGATTATGCCAGGGATAGCAAACATACTCGGTAACATAGGAGTTATTTACCAATACAAATCTGACTATCAAAACGCATTGAAGCATTACCATGAAGCTCTCGGAATTAACAAGGTAATAAAAAATAAAACTTGGATTACAGCAAATTATGCAAACATGGGTTCTTGCTACACTGAAACAGGGAAGTATTCATTAGCCGAAAAATATCTTGACAGCGCATATACAATTTGTAAAAACATAGGAGAAATGAATTATAACATGGATATAGAAAAGTATTTCAGCGATCTTTACAATGTCACTGCCCGCTACAAACTCGCTTACGAACACTACAAAAAATACTCAGTCGCAAAAGATTCCCTCTTCAATGAAGAAAAAAGTAAAGACATAGGCAGGTTGGAGCAAAAGCATGAGTTTGAAATAGCAGAAGTGCAACGTAAACAGAAGGAAGAAGAGAGAAAACGGCAGGAGGCAGTGGCAGTTGGCAGGAGGAATATCTTGCAGTACAGCGGCATTTTGTTACTTTTGTTTTTATTGTTTATCGGGATATTTTTATTTGCCAGAAAATTCAAAAAAATACATGAACCAAAAACAATCCGGATATATGCAAAAACGCTTGAAATTTCACTTTTTATTTCTTTTTTGATATTCTTTGAATTTATCCTTGTTTTGTTAGATCCCTATACAGATACGATAACCGGCGGTGAACCGGCTTACAAACTTTTATTGAATGTGATTTTAGCAGGGGCAATCTTTCCCTTGCATAATTTTCTTGAAAAAAAGTTGAAGGGAAATATTATATACCAATCTGAAACAGGTTTATAAAAAAAATATATATTAATAATGCCACTGATTACACGGATTTTCGCAGATTTTTAACACAGATTATTTATTCAGTACAATTAACATAAATTTACATTTCCAATCTGTGAATACAATCTGTGAAAATCCGTGTAATCTGTGGCAATAAATTCGCAAACCTACATAAGATTGGTATAACATAAAAAATGACCACCCGATTTAAAAACATTTTTCTGCTAACGTGTTTTATATGTTTTGCATTTCTAAACATGTCTTTTTCCAATAAAACGGATTCGTTAAAAATTCTACTTATCCATGCAAAAGAAGATACAAACAAGGTGAACACCCTTAACGCTCTTGCATTCTACTATTTCTCCTCTGTACCAGATACCGCTTTTTATTTTACCAATATGGCTTTGAAGTTATCTGATAAAATTAACTATGAACGCGGGAAAGCCGTTTCTTATGATGGTATGGCACGTTACTACTATTTGACAGGTGATTATCAAAGTGCATTGAAAAATCTTTCTGAAAAGTTAAAGATTTTTCAGCAACTTAACGACAATAATGGGGTATCTGCCACCCTTGGCAACATCGGAATTATCTATAGGAATCAAGGCGATTACCCAAAGGCATTGGAATTTTATTTCAAGGCATTGAAAATGGATGAAAAACTCGGAAATAAAAACGGTATTGCAATTCGGCTCGGCAACATCGGTATTGTCTATAATAATCAAGGCGATTACCCCAAAGCACTGGAATATTTTTTTGAAGCATTAAAAATGGATGAAGAACTTGGAAACAAAAGCAACGAAGCAGACATACTCGGCAACATCGGAAGTGTCTATAGAAAAAAAGGCGATTACCCCAAAGCATTGGAATATTATTTCAAGGCATTGATTATGAATGAAAAGCTCGGAGATAAAAACGGCATTGCAAGACAATTCGGCAACATTGGCAATGTCTATATTAATAAAGGCGATTACTCCAAAGCATTTGAAAATTATTTCAAAGCATTGAAAATGGCTGAAGAACTTGGAAATAAAAACGGCATTGCAATCTGTCTCGGCAACATCGGATCACTTTATACTAAGACAGGCAAGTTCAAGGAAGCGGAAGAGTACCTGCAAAAAGCACTATTGGTTTCCAAAGAAATAGGAACAAAAGAGAATTTGAAAGACCAATACAAGTACCTCTCCTCTCTCAATGACACAATAGGCAAGCCCAACGAGGCATTGGACGCTTATAAAATGTACATAGTTTACAGAGACAGCATTTACAATGAAGAAAACCTGAAAAAGCAAACACGCACAGAGATGAAATATGAGTATGAGAAAGCGGAAATCGTCAAAGAGCAAGTGGAGAAGGAGGAGAAAAGGAAAGAGGGAGAGCGGGTGAACCGGAGAAACCTATTGCAGTATTCGGGGATAATGCTGAGTTTAATTATTTTGTTTTTCGGGATATTTCTTTTTGCCAGGAGGTTCCGTAAAGTTCAGGAACAAAAGAATGTTCTAAAGCAAACCCGGATATTAGAAGGTGCTTTGTTTATTTCCGTCCTGATATTTTTTGAGTTTATCTTGGTTTTCTTAGACCCATACATTGAGCGAATTACCGGAGGAGCACCTGCGTACAAATTGTTGGTTAATGCGATATTGGCAGGCGCTATTTTTCCTTTACACTATCTTTTGGAAACGAAACTAAAGGCAGGTTTTATTAAAACAAAACAGAATACCTTGGAGGCAGGAATTAAAAATACCCTTCTCAAAATCATCTTATTATGTTCAGGGCTCACGCTTATTTCAGGGCTTAACTTTTTTTTTATGGATAAAACCGACTCACTTAGAGCGGAATTGCAAAAAAAACTGCACGACACCACCCGTGTGAACACCCTCAACGCTCTTGCATTCTACTATTTCTCCTCTGTACCAGATACCGCTTTTTATTTTACCAATATGGCTTTGAAGTTATCTGATAAAATTAACTATAAACGCGGGAAAGCCACTTCTTGTGATGGTATGGCGCGTTATTACTGGATGACAGGTGATTATAAAAATGCACTGGAAAATCTTTCTGAAAAGCTAAAAATCTATCAGCAATTCAACGACAAAAAAAGGATATCCGCCACCCTCAGCAACATCGGAATTGTCTATATGGATCAAGGCGATTACCCTAAAGCATTGGAATATTATTTTGAGTCATTGAAAATGGACGAAGAACTTGGAAATAAAAACGGTATTGCAATAAAACATGGCAACATCGGAAATGTCTATGTGGAACAAGAGGAATACCCCAAAGCATTGGAATATTATTTTAAAGCATTGAAAATGGATGAAGAGCTTGGGAATAAAAGTAACATTGCACTCTGGGTCGGCAATATCGGCAATGTCTATATTGATCAAGGTGATTACCCCAAAGCATTGGAATATTATTTTAAAGCATTGAAAATGGACGAAGAACTTGGAAATAAAAGTAACATTGCAATCTGGCTCGGCAACATCGGCAATGTCTTTAATTATCAAGGCGATTACCTCAAAGCATTGGAATATTATTTTAAGGCATTAAAAATGGATGAAGAACACGGAAATAAAAACGGCATTGCAAGACACCTCGGCAACATCGGCTCGCTTTATACCAAGACCGGCAAGTTCAAGGAAGCAGAAGAATACCTGCAAAAAGCACTTGTGGTTTCAATAGAAATTGGAGCAAAAGAATTTTTGATAGATCAATTCAAGTACCTCTCCGTCCTCTATGACACATCAGGCAAGCCCAACGCGGCGTATGGCGCTTATAAAATGTACATCGTTTACAAGGACAGTATTCATAACGAAGAAAATCTGAAAAAGCAAACCCGCACGGAGATGAAGTACGAGTACGAGAAAGCAGAAATCGTCAAAGTGTCTGTCGAGAAGGAGGAGAAACGGAAAGAGGATGAACGGGTGAACCGGAGAAACTTGTTGCAGTATTCGGGGATTGTGCTGGGTTTATTGTTGCTGTTTATGAGTATTTTTTTAGTTGCCAGAAAATTCAAAAAAATACATGAACAAGGAACCATCAGGATTTATGCAAAAACGCTTGAAATTTCACTGTTTATTTCTTTTTTGATATTCTTTGAATTTATCCTCGTTTTGTTAGATCCCTATACAGATACGATAACCGGCGGTGAACCGGCATACAAACTTTTATTAAATGTGATTTTAGCGGGGGCAATATTTCCCTTGCATAATTTTCTGGAAAAAAAGTTGAAGGGAAATATTATGTAATATATAAAAATTAACCGCGAATTCACGCGAATAAATAAATTAACCGCTAATTCACGCGAATGGTTAGCGTTAACTATCGGTTAATTTTAATATTTCTTTGTTCGAGTATATTCGCGAATAATTAGCGTCAATTAGCGGATAATTTTTATATCTCTATGTTCTGGATCGTACAGTTTAGGTACTACGCACATAGAAATTCACATAGAAAGGGTAGAATAGTAAAAATATTGATAATTTAGTGTTAATTTGTATTAATAATTGTCTTTATTATTTTCCAAACGTGAATTAAAATTACCCATGCGTGTATTATTTCTCGCATATATTATATCACGCAAAGGCGCAAAGTACGCAAAGTATTAAGTACGCAGCGAAAAAAAATCATAAATGATTTTTTTCTTTGCGTCCTCTGCGACTTTGCGTGAGAACTTTTTTTAAATGAGTAGTTATTGAGAATAAACAAATCAGGATACGATAAAAAAATGATTGACATAGACGTCGAAACCGAGAAAAAAGAAATATTAAAACGCTACCGTTCCCTTTTGAGGAAGTGCCAATCCTTTATCAAAAAAGGCGAAAACAAATTAATCCGCAAGGCATTCCAGATGGCAATGGATGCCCACAAAGACATGCGGCGCAAATCGGGAGAACCATACATCTATCACCCCATTTCGGTGGCTATGATTTGTGTGGAGGAAATTGGGCTGGGTGTCACTTCCGTAATATGTGCTTTGTTGCATGACGTAGTGGAAGATACAGATCTTGAATTAGAGGACATTGAAAGAGAATTCGGACCAAAAGTTTCTTCCATCATTGACGGGTTGACCAAAATTTCAGGAGTGTTTGATTATACCGTTTCTGCCCAGGCAGAAAATTTCCGGAAAATGCTCCTTACACTTTCTGATGATGTAAGAGTAATTTTAATAAAACTCGCCGACCGTTTGCATAATATGCGTACACTTGATTCCATGCAACGGGATAAACAATTAAAAATTGCTTCGGAAACCATGTACTTGTATGCCCCACTGTCACACCGGTTGGGTCTATATGCAATCAAATCTGAACTCGAAGATATCAGTTTAAAACACACCGACAGAGATGCCTATCTTGATATTGTAAATAAACTCCAAATTACGAAAGAAAGCAGAAATAAATTCATAAAAGATTTTATAAAGCCCATTGAAGATGCATTATTGGCAGAGGGTTTTCGTGTCGAAATAACCGGACGTCCCAAATCCATTTATTCTATATGGAATAAAATGCAAAAACAGCAGATACCCTTTGAGCAGGTTTATGACCAGTTTGCCATCCGTATTATCCTTGACAGTGAATTGGAAAAAGAAAAAGCCGACTGCTGGAGAGTTTATTCCATTATAACCGACCATTACCTGCCCAATCCGGAGCGGTTGCGTGACTGGATAAGCACTCCTAAATCAAATGGATATGAATCATTACATACTACGGTTATGAGTAATCTGGGGAAATGGGTAGAAGTACAGATTCGCACAAAAAGGATGAATGAAATTGCTGAAAAAGGATTTGCCGCTCATTGGAAATACAAGGACCCGAATTCATCCCAAAGCCACGGATTGGATCATTGGTTAGCAAAGGTGCGTGAATTACTTTCCAATAATGATCCTTCCACTACTGCAGAATTCTTAGATCAATTCCGGATGAATTTGTTCGCAGAGGAGGTTTATGTATTTACTCCTAAAGGAGAATTAAAAACATTACCCGTAAATGCTACGGCACTTGATTTTGCGTTTGAAATCCATAGCCAGGTGGGTTCAAAGTGCATTGGCGCAAAAGTAAACCAGAAGTTAGTGCCACTTAGCCATGCATTGAAAAATGGAGATCAGGTCGAAATATTAACTTCCGGCAAACAAAAACCTACTGAGGATTGGTTGAAATTTGCTGTCACCGCTAAAGCAAAGACAAAGATCAAAGATGCCCTGCGAGACATGAAGAAAAAAATTGCACAGGATGGTGAGGAAACGGTGAAAAAGCATCTTAAAAAACTTAAACTGGAACTAACTCAACAAAATTTGAACCGCCTGCTTTTAGGGTATAGGATGCAAACCCCTTTGGATTTATATTACCGGATAGCTACACAAAAACCGGATTTCCGGGAGTTCAAAGAAATATTATCGGAGGAACAAAAGAAAAAAGAAGTTCCTTCGGCAAAAAGTTTTATCGAAAAATTGAAAGAAGTAAGAGGGGTAGGGGAGGACATGTTGCTGATTGGAGAAGACATGGATAAAATTGACTACACCCTGGCTCCCTGTTGTACTCCCATTCAGGGGGATGATGTTTTTGGTTTTGTAACCATTAACGAAGGAATAAAAATACATCGTTGCAATTGTCCTAATGCAGTGGCACTGATGTCGAATTACGGATACCGGATTATAAAAGCAAAATGGACCAGCCAGAAAGAGGTGGCGTTTTTAGCCGGTTTAAAAATTTCAGGAATTGACAGCGTTGGAATTCTTAATAACATCACGAAAGTCATTTCCAACGAATTGAAAGTTAATATTCGTGGTATTACCATTGATACCACCGACGGCATGTTTGAAGGGGAAATCATGTTGTATGTAAATGATACAAGTCATCTGGAAACCCTCATCCAAAAATTAATGAAAGTGAATGGAGTGTTGAATGTGGTGAGGTTTCATAAATAATGCGGAATTATATATACTAATTAATTATATAGATTGTAAAGACACGGTGCGCCGTGTTTCAATAAAAAAAACCAATGAAACGAATAGCAGTTTTTACATCCGGAGGCGACTCTCCTGGAATGAACGCATGCATCCGTGCGGTAGTACGAACCTGTGTTTACTACAATCTGGAAAATTTTGGAATCATACGTGGCTATCAGGGTATGATTGAAGGAAATTTCATCCCTATGAAATCCAGTTCGGTAAGCAATATCATTCAATATGGTGGCACGATCCTAAAATCAGCCCGGAGCAAAGAATTTTTTTCTCCTGAAGGAAGGAAAAAAGCATATCGCAATCTTCAGCACCATGAAATTGACGGGTTGGTGGCAATTGGAGGAGACGGAACCTTCAGAGGGGCAAGTATTTTTTCAAAAGAAACGGGAATTCCTGTTATTGGGATTCCGGGTACGATAGATAACGATTTATATGGCACCGATTTCACCATAGGATATGATACTGCCATCAATACCGCAGTAGAAGCCATTGATAAAATAAGGAACACGGCGGATTCACACGACCGGATTTTCTTTGTGGAAGTGATGGGTCGCGATGCCGGGTTTATTGCCATGGAATGTGGGATTGGTTCCGGCGCTGAAGTGATAATGGTTCCTGAAACCATAACCACTATGCAGGAAGTGTTTGATATTTTAAAACAGGGCTGGAATCGTCAAAAAACATCTTCGATTATTATTGTAGCTGAAGGGGATGAAGAAGGAAATGCCTCGATGGTTGCCTCTAAAGTGAAAGAAAAATTCCCCCATATTGACGCACGGGTGCTTGTGCTGGGACATATTCAACGGGGAGGCAGTCCTTCGGCTTACGACAGGGTGCTGGCAAGCCGGTTAGGACTTGGCGCCGTGGAAGGTTTAATCAATGGCATGACGCATAAAATGGTGGGAATAGTAAATGGAAAACTAACGTTTACTGAGTTTGATGAGTGTGTTTCGAGAAAAAAAGAAATTAATCAGGAACTACTGAGAATTACGGAGATTCTGAGGGTGTGAGCATAATATATTTTGATTACAATCAAAAAAAAGTATGTTTATCGTTCACTCTTGCCTTTCAGGGCTTATTTTAGTCAGACAATAAATAAATTATAATTCATATATTTGGGTTTATTTTACTCAATTATGATACTCAAAATCAAAAAGTATTTCATTGCTCTCTTTATCTTTTCCTATCCTTTATTAACTGCTCAGGCGCAACCCTGGATGGAAGAACCCTGGTTGAGTAATTCTTCCAGAGCAAAACCCGATTTTAAAACAATTCAGTCAGCGTTTTCAAACTATTGGAAAAATCGTCCCATTGAAAGAAGCAAGGGATGGAAACCCTTTAAGCGTTGGGAATATTTCTGGCAATCAAGAGTGGATAAAGACGGTAAATTTCCTTCGAGGCGATTGGTTTGGAACGAGTGGAAACAATATCGGCAATCGCATCCTAAAATAATTATTTCCGATTCTCTCGCCAACTGGAAACCTGTCGGTCCTTTCATTTCACCTGTCAGCAAAGGGAATCCCGATAACGAAGGAGGCATAGGTAGAATTAATTGTTTTGGGTTTGATCCCAATAAACCAGCCGTTTTCTATGCCGGCTCTCCTTCCGGAGGATTCTGGAAAACTACAAATGGCGGCGCTAACTGGTTTACCACCACCGATGAATTATTGAGTTTAGGGGTAAAAGATATTGCAGTCAATCCAAAAAATCCTACCGAAATATTTATTGCCACCGGCGATATGGATGGCAGTGACACTTACAGCATTGGTGTTTTGAAATCAGTAAATGGTGGCATCAATTGGGAGGAAACCGGTTTATCATGGTCCACCGATAATTATGAACAAGTAGGAAGAGTTATTATTCACCCAATAAATACAGATACGTTATTAGCCGCTACCAGCGCAGGTATTTACCGTAGTGAAAATGGCGGGAACACCTGGTCGAACCGCAAACAGGGGCAATTCAATGACATGGAATTTAATCCCACTAACCCGGATATTGTTTATGCCGTTGGGTCAGGTAAAGTTTACCGTTCTGTTGATAATGGAAAAATCTGGAGCATCATTTCAAGTGGGCTTCCTTCATCCGGAGCCGCAAGAGGTCAGATAGCAGTGACACCGGCAAACCCGGATTTTGTATATGCGTTGTTTTCAAATTCTGAGAGTGGTTTTTATGGAATGTACCGTTCAGAAGATGCAGGAGTCACCTGGAGTAAAAAATCGGATAGTCCTAATATTTTAGGATGGGATATTGCAGGTTCAGGTAGCGGTGGACAGGGATGGTATGATTTAGCGCTGGCGGCTTCGCCCGGAGATCAGGATGTTATTTTTGCGGGAGGAGTGAATATCTGGAAATCTTCCGATGGAGGAACCACCTGGAGCATAAATGCTTTTAGTAACGGTGGCAGTGTACCCTACGTCCATGCCGATATCCATGCGCTTGAATACAGTCCTTTTGGTGCATTGATGGCGGGGTGTGATGGCGGTGTGTTTTACAGCAGTGGAGGAAACGGATGGGAAATGCGCAGTGATGGCATGCAGATTACTCAATACTACAGAATTGCACAATCATCCACCAATCCCCGGATGATTATGGGAGGAGCGCAGGATAATGGCACCAGCATGTTGTTGAATAACGAATGGATTAAAGTAATGGGCGCTGATGGCATGGATTGTCAGATTGATTTTATGGACGATAAACATATTTATGCATCCTGGCAAAATGGAAATTTTTCCGCCTCTGATGATTATGGTGAAACCTTTCGCCCCATTTCACCTTCGGGTGGTGGCGCATGGGTAACTCCAATTGAACTGAATCCCGTAAAGCCCTCTACTATATACATAGGATATAATAACCTGTTCAGATCCTATAACCGCGGGGTTTACTGGCAACAGATTTCAGATGCTGATTTTACCGGTGACATTCAATTTCTGAAAGTGGCACCTTCTGATACGAATGTAATTTATGTTTCTACCTGGGGAGGGTTTTATAAAACCATTGATGGTGGCACTAATTGGATCAATATATCTTCTAAATTACCTTCTGTCAGTATCACAAAAATTTTAATTCATCCGGATGATTCCCGTAAAATCTGGCTCACTAACGGTTATTCCTCTAATTCTTCTGTGTACGAATCAACCAACGGCGGTGACACCTGGCAAAATATTTCCGGTACCCTTCCCAATATATCGGCAAACTGCATTCAATTTGACCCGGGTTCTAATGACGGTTTATATCTTGGAACGGACCTGGGAGTTTTTTACCGTAATGATTCCATAGGTGATTGGATACGTTTTAATAATGGTCTTCCCAATGTCATTGTCAATGAATTGGAAATTTATTTGGCAGGGAAAAAAGTACGTGCAGGTACTTACGGAAGAGGTATCTGGGAGTCGAATCTTTTTTACGATAAGAAACCCATAGCCGGTTTTACTGTTAATAAAGAAATTGTTTGCTCGGGGGAACCGGTTTATTTTTACGAAAACAGTGCCACTATCGCTGAAGAATGGCAATGGACTTTTTATGGATCTGACTCCCTCTATTCGACATTGCAAAATCCCGTTATTAGCTATAAAAAACCCGGAAAGTATCCGGTAGAATTAATCGTAAAAAACAAATTTGGCTCAGATATCCTGATTAAAGAGGGCTATGTTACTGTCTTATCAACTCCCGTTGCCGATTTTACAGTGGACAGTGACACGGTATATCTGAGTCGCGGCGGTCAGGTTTCATTTACCAACAAAACAGTGGATGCAGATACATTTTATTGGGAATTTCCGGGGGAGATTCGTTCTTATGAATTAAATCCTGTTTTTACATTTACCAAAAAGGGTGGATATTACATAACATTAGTAGCAGGGCAGGGAGATTGTTCTACTAAAAAATTGATGAAAATTTATGTATTTCAGAATGCAGTGGATATAACTGAAAACATGGATAATCAAACAGTCATTTCCGTGTATCCCAATCCCATGCAAGAAAATGAAATCACTATTTTTATTCAACAGGAATCGGTACTTGGAAAAGTTACGTGCTCTCTTTTAGATTTAACAGGAAAACGTATTGCAGAACAAACTTTAACTATTTTGGAGAATGAGAAAAAAATCAATTGGATTTTACCTCCGTCGTCCGGCGGATTATATTTTGTAAATATTCAGATTAATAACAGTACTTTCAGGAAGAAACTTGTCCGGATAAATTAAGACGATCTTCCGATTTTGAAATCATACACGCAACCACTGCATCTCCTGTGACATTTACAACCGTGCGGCACATATCCAGAATCCTGTCAACAGCCACTATTAATGCAATTCCTTCTATGGGTACGTGAATAGCTTCGAGAACTATCACCAGCATGACCATACCTGCTCCGGGAACTCCGGCGGCGCCTATGGAAGCCAGCGTGGCAGTCAATACGATCATTAGTTGGTCGGCAAAAGTTAAATCCATATTCAATGCCTGAGCAATAAAAACGGCGGCAACTCCCTGGTAGAGCGAAGTGCCATCCATGTTTATAGTGGCACCCAAGGGTAAAACAAAACTCGAAATTTCTTCGGAGACACCCAGATTTTTTTCCGTACATTCCATGGTTACGGGCAAAGTGGCAGAACTGGAACTTGTACTGAATGCAAGTAATTGAACAGGACGAATTCCTTTAAAAAAATCACCTGGTTTTATCTTGGTAAAAAATCGTAGCAGGGAGAGATATACTAAAAAGATATGCAATAGTAAACCCAATAATACGGTCATAGAATACCAAAGTAAAGCTGTAAGAAGATTGATGGCTCTTGAGGGATTATCACCAGCCACCTCCACGATAAGCCCTGAAATAAGAGCAAATACACCGATTGGAGCTATCTTCATTATAAAATCAATCATACGTAGAATAACTTCATTAACGCCGGAGAAAAAATTGACTACAGGAAGCCGCTTATCCTGTGCCACTCCGATGAGTGCCACTCCGAAGAGTACAGAAAAAAATACCACCTGAAGCATTAAACGGTTATCAGAACAAGCGGTGATAAGATTACTTGGAACCATGTCAACCAGAAATTGCAAGGGACCGGATTTCTTAAAGTCATCGGCGGTAGTGGCATTTTTTTCTATGTTAGTATTGAAAGATGACATCAACTCCTGCCGCATTTCACCGGTAAGTTTTTCACCCGGGCGAATGATGTTTACACAAACTAATCCGATGGCAATAGCCACAACGGTGGTTAGTATGTAAATTCCGATTGTCTTTCCGCCTATTCTTGATAATTTTTTTACATCGCTTAAGCTAGCCACCCCTGTGATTAAGGAAGCAAGAATAAGTGGAATGGCAATTAATTTCAACAGGTTTACAAAAATAGTTCCGAAGGGCTTGATGTAATGTGTAGTTATTTGAGGAGAAATCCCGGTAGAAATACTAATTAATCCCCAGATTAATCCAGCAAGGAGCGCCAATAAAATTAGCGTATGTAAGGGAAGTTTTTTCATGTGTGTAGCGGCACGGTTCGCTGTGGCGCTGTTGATGCGCAAAAGTAATGAAATATTGAAATAAAACAATTTTCTGTACCTTTACCCCTTCTTATAAAAATGAACAATATCCAATTATTAAAGGATGTCTTAAGCAAAGGCAGAAAAAAAATTGTAATAACATCACACCATAAACCGGATGCCGATGCCTTGGGTTCTTCTTTAGCGCTTTATCATTATTTTAAAAAAACAGGTCATGACCCCGTTGTCATAAGTCCAACCGATTATCCAGGTTTTTTAAATTGGATGCCCGGGCAAAAATCTGTTATAAATTTTGAAGTAAAGACAGCGCTTTCCAAAAAATTAATTTCAGAGGCAGACCTGATCTTTTGCATGGATATGTCGAGTTTGGAAAGAATAAATGACATGGGTCCGTTGGTAAAAAATTCCATGGCTCAGAAGGTATTAATAGACCATCATCTCGAACCCGAAAATTTTGCCATGTACCGGTTAAGCGATCCGGAAGCCGCGGCAACGGCTGAACTGGTGTATGATTTCATTGTTAAATACATGAACGATGAAACGAACTTAACCAAAGAAATTGCGGTGTTGATTTATGCAGGCATCCTTACGGATACGGGCTCATTCAAATATCCTACTACAACAAAAAAAACCCACCGGATTGTGGCACATTTAATGGACTTTGACATTAAACATTCAACTATTCATCATTTTATCTATGACAACAGCACCGAAATAAAAACACGTTTTCTGGGTTATATTTTGAAAGAGAAAATTACCGTTTTGAAGAAATACAATACCGCGTATATTGTCATAACCAAAGAGGAACTTAAAAAATACAAATCCCGGACCGGTGACACAGAGGGATTTGTCAATTATGCATTAGCGATTGAGGGAGTCATTTTAGCCGCCATCATTGTTGACAGAGGGGAAATTATCAAATTATCATTCCGTTCCAGAGGAGAATTTCCGGTGAATGAATTTGCGAGAGATCATTTTGAGGGAGGAGGACATAAGAATGCGGCGGGAGGAAAATGTCCGTTGACGCTGGATAAGACCGTTGAAAAGTTTGTGGGACTTCTGCCGGAGTATAGAGAGAAGTTGAGGTTAATCTTTTAACCATCCAACCATCTAACCATTTATTTTTCAATCAAATTCAAATCTTCAAGGTTTTCCCCTCCCGCGTCCACTGACATATCATTTCCGCCACACGAGCAGAAGCACCCTCTGGACCCAGTTTTTCTTTCAATACCTGATATTCGCCTGTCATCTTTTTTCTATATTCGGTGTCACCAAGCAAACGCATCAGTTCATTTCTTAAACCCGTAGGTGTGAATTTTTCCTGCAATAATTCTTTAACACATTCTTTGGCTGACAACAAATTCACTAATGACACATAAGGTATTTTTATTACTTTCCGGGTTATCCATGCAGAAACGGGATTTACACGATAACAAACCACTTGTGGTATATTAAATAAAGCGGTTTCAAGAGTAGCCGTTCCCGATGCAACCACGGCGGTGTTTGCATGATACAATAAATCGTAAGTAGCATCCACTAACAATTTTATAGCGGAATTTTTAAGTGTTTTTTGGTATATATTTTTATCAATTGCAGACAATCCTGCTATTACAAATTGTGTGGCTGGGAAGTCGTTTTGCAAGGCGAGAATTAAAGAAAGATGGCGTTGAATTTCCTGTTTGCGACTTCCGGGTAAAACTGCAACGATGGGATTTTCAGTCAGGTTATTTTTTTTTCGGAATTCCGGATCCGGTTTGAAATTCATTACTTCCTCTTTTACAGGGTTACCAAAAAAATAAACCTGATAGGAAAACCGTTTATAAAATTCTACTTCAAATGGAAAAATAACAATCATTTTATCAATATACTTTTTTATACTGCTAATCCTACTTTGATTCCATGCCCATATCTTGGGAGAGATGTAATAAAAAACATTAAATCCTTTTTGTTTTAACCAGGGTGCCATACGCAGGTTAAATCCAGGATAATCAATCAGTATAACTGCATCGGGCATGAATTGTAAAATATCCTTACGGAAAAACCGGACATTGTTGATTATCTTTCCAGCGTGTGCAACTAATTCTCCGAATCCCATAAAAGACAAATCCCGGTAATGTTTCCGGAGGTTCACACCTTCTGCTTTCATTTTATCACCCCCCCAGACAAAAATTTCAGCAAAAGGGTCTGTTAATTTTAGATGGCGGATGAGATTTGCTCCATGCAAATCACCCGAAGGTTCACCGGAAATAATGTAGTATTTCATGACAGATTTATGCCTATGATAATCAGATTTATGAAATTTTCACACCATGTCTTATCATCTCTGCAGCTAAAGGATGGATTTTATTGAAGTCGCTCATAGCAATAGGATGCGGTTCAATGCGTAAATCACATTTTTCACCCAGCAACATCAACTCCAGTTGCATCTCGTATTCATCTTTTATAAAATTAAATATCAGTGCCACATCAATGTCGCTATATTCGTGAGCATTTCCATTAGCATAAGAGCCAAACAAGTAAGCTTGTTCTACCTGATATCCTTCTTTTTTTATATATGCTAAATAATTTTTTACGATTGAATCAATGTTTTTATCCATTGTCTTAGAGATTTTATATTTTCGATCCATTCAACTGTAAATTCCTTTGCCCCCCTCACATACTCCTCCTGTATTGCCCGCCCACTTCATATAAACTCTTTGAGATTTGCCCCAGCGAACACACTTTGCATACTTCCAGCAATGTGTCAAACAAATTCTTTCCAGTGACAGCCGTTTCTTTTAAGGCAGTCATGGATTTTTCATACACATTTTTATTTCTTTCCTGAAATACATTCAATGTGGTAATAGCAAATTCTTTTTCTGCTGTCGTGGAACGGATGACTTCGGAAGGAATAATGGTAGGAGAACCCTCACTGTTCAAAAAAGTATTGACCCCGACAATAGGATATTCACCATTGTGTTTCAATGTTTCATAATACAAGGACTCCTCCTGAATTTTACTTCGCTGATACATGGTTTCCATTGCCCCCAGCACCCCTCCTCTTTCTGAAATATTTCTGAATTCATTCAAAACCGCCTCCTCCACCAGATCTGTGAGTTCTTCAATGATAAACGAACCTTGCAGGGAATTCTCGTTTTTTGCAAGACCTAATTCTTTATTGATGATATGTTGAATAGCCATGGCTCTGCGTACTGATGTTTCCGTTGGAGTGGTTATTGCCTCGTCATGCGCGTTTGTATGCAGTGAGTTGCAATTATCATAAATAGCGTAAAGCGCCTGCAAGGTCGTGCGAATATCATTAAAATCAATTTCCTGAGCGTGAAGTGAACGACCGGAAGTTTGAATATGATATTTTAATTGCTGGGAACGCTCATTACCTTTGTAAATATATTTAATGGCTTTAGCCCAGATCCTGCGTGCCACTCTTCCGATCACGGCATATTCCGGGTCAATACCGTTGGAAAAGAAAAAGGAAAGGTTTTGCGCAAAATCATCAATTTTTAATCCGCGGGCAAGATAAATTTCCACGTAAGTGAATCCGTTGGCAAGCGTAAATGCAAGTTGAGAGATGGGATTTGCTCCTGCTTCGGCAATATGATAACCGGAAATGGATACCGAATAAAAATTCCGTACTTTATTTCTGGTAAAATTTTCCTGAATGTCACCCATCATTTTCAACGCGAACTCTGTAGAAAAAATGCAGGTGTTCTGCGCCTGGTCTTCTTTTAGAATATCCGCCTGTACCGTACCACGCACGGTAGCCAATGTTTTTTTCTTTATTTCTTCATATACATTCTCAGGAAGAACCTGATCGCCGGTGACACCCAGTAACATCAACCCGAGACCGTTATTACCCTCGGGAAGATAGTTTAAATTCTCGAATGTCATAGCTGAAAATTTAAGCATTTCCACTTTTTCAAGTTTAAATTTCTCAAGCAGTTTAAAATTATTTTTTTCCAGAAATTTAATACTTCCTTTGTGGGTGCTGTTGCAGGTATTTAAAATTTCAAACACTCCTTTTTTATAAAAGAAACGGCATATAAGCGGAAATGCTCTTCCGGCAATGTCTTTTTTGCGGAATTTTTTCAGAATATAAATTTCACTTCGTAATACCCGCGTTTTAGTCATCTCCTTTACCACATAAAAACCAGCTACTGCGCTTTGATACTTGATGAGAAATGCATAATCGTCTTTTGCGGAGAAAAACTGTTGGTGAAATTCTTTTACCTGACCTGTATATTCCGCTCCGTACGCTTCCTGCAATTCCCGGAGTTCAATGTCCTCCAGCAATTCAAGGTCATCCTGATCTACCGAAACCTGTTCTAATTCAACTTCTTCTATACTATAGAATGGAATTTTATCGCGGTTGCTTTTATAAATTTCAAGAAGTTTCTTGTAAGTTTGTTCTATAAGATTGTTTTCATGGATATAAATTTCACATTGCTGATCTATGGCAGTGTTCATAAAAAATCCGAGTAGCATGGGTGCAGGTCCATTAATGGTCATGGAAACTGAAGTGGAGGGGTCACAGAGGTTAAAACCGGAATATAATTTTTTGGCATCGTCTAACGTAGCAACGCTTACTCCGGAATTCCCGATTTTACCATAAATATCCGGGCGATAATCCGGATTTTCACCGTAAAGTGTCACTGAATCAAAAGCAGTGGAGAGCCGGCGGTAAGGTTGCCCTTTCGAAACATAATGAAACCGCTTATTGGTTCTTTCAGGTCCCCCTTCTCCGGCAAACATGCGGGTAGGATCTTCACTCTGACGTTTCAAAGGGAACGTACCGGAAGTAAATGGAAATTTACCCGGAAAATTTTCTTCTAAGTTCCATTTCAAAATATCACCCCAGTCATGAAATTTTGGAATACTTATTTTGGGAACCCGGGTGTGGGATAAGGATTCATAATATAAATCCTGTTCTATGATTTGATTCCGGACTTTATATTGAAACTTGTCTTTGAGATAAAGATTTTTATTTTTTTCCCAATCTTCTAATACCTTTTTACATTCCGGATCTAATTTTTCTTCAAGACCATTTTTTAATTTCAACAGGAATTTAATTTCTTCACGTATTGTCTCGCTTTCCCCCTTTCCCCCTTTCTCACTTTCTTCTTTTAAGATGCTCAATGTGCCGCTAATCTGATACAACTTTCTCGCAATTTCCGATTGTTCATTAACAAATTTTTTATATCGGTCACTGTTTTCAGCGATTTCAGCAAGATATCTTACCCGAGAAGGTGGAATAATAATTTCTGCACTTTGATTTTTGACACTTGAAAGTGCACTCACTGAAATCTCATTGATATTTTTTGAGCCGGAAAAAGTGACACTCGTTTTAGACAGTATCTTTTTCAAAAGTGAAACATAAAATTCATTAACGCCCGTGTCATTGAATTTCGAGGCAACGGTAGCATATACAGGCAGGTCTTCTTCTTTCGCATCAAATAATTTATGATTCCGGCGATATTGTTTGCGTACATCCCGCAATGCATCCTGAGAGCCCTTCTTATCCGATTTGTTAATTACCACCATGTCGGCATAATCAAGCATGTCAATCTTTTCCAACTGAGTTCCCGCGCCGTATTCACTGGTCATTACATAAACTGACAGATCCACATGATTCACTATTTCGGAGTCCGATTGACCAATCCCGGATGTCTCAACTAAGATTATTCCAAAGCCGGCAGTTTTGCATATTTTAATAGCATCTTCAAGGTACAGTGATACCGATTTTGAAGAATGGCGTGTTGCAAGAGAGCGCATATACACCTTTTCGTTATAAATGGAGTTCATGCGTATTCTGTCGCCAAGCAAGGCGCCGCCAGTTTTCTTTTTTGTAGGGTCAATGGATAGAATGGCTACCGATAAAGTTGGAAAATCGTTCTGTAACCGCCGGACAATTTCATCGGTGATACTTGATTTTCCGGAGCCGCCGGTGCCGGTTAGCCCGATGACGGGTATGGTTTTATGCGTGTTGGAATTTTTTAATTGGTTGATAAATTCACGGGACTGTTCCGAAAAATTCTCACAATACGTAATGGTTTTAGCAATTATAAGAGGATCTTTCTTAGTTACTTTATCCACATCTCCATTCAGATGGGTTACGGTAGGAAAATCACATTTGCCAAGCATATCGTTAATCATTCCCTGCAAACCCATGGACCTTCCATCATCGGGAGAATAAATTCCGGCGATACCATAGTTGTGTAATTCTTCAATTTCTTTGGGAAGAATCACTCCACCGCCTCCACCAAAAATTTTAATATGCCCTGCGCCTTTTTCTTTCAACAAATCATGCATGTATTTAAAATATTCAAGATGTCCGCCCTGGTAGGAAGTAACAGCAACGGCTTGTACGTCTTCCTGAATGGCACATTCCACAATTTCACTCACGGAACGGTTGTGTCCCAAATGAATTACTTCACATCCGGATGATTGCAGGATTCGCCGCATCAGATTGATGGCGGCATCGTGACCGTCAAAAAGCGAAGCCGCAGTGACGATCCGTATTTTGTTTTTAGGTTTGTATGGCTCGGGGGAGGTCATTCAGTGAATATTGGATTGGAAAACCAGAAAATCTTTAATATTGTTTCTTAAACTCAAAATATTTCATTTCCACAAATGTATGAATTTTATTATTTATGGAAATAGCTGAATTTTTTTACATTTGCACTTTCCTTCCCCTTATCCCCTTATACCCCTATACCCCTATACCCCTATACCCCTATACCCCTATACCCCTATACCCCTATACCCCTTATACCCCTACACCCCCTATACCCCATACCCCCTGAATGACCCTTCCCATCCTTTCCCTCACCCTTCTCTCCATCGTACTCGTATCCCTGGTGAAAGAGGTCTGGAAAGGATACATCACCTTGTTCGCTGTATTGGGCAACACTGTTTTAAGTTCTTATATTGCAGTTATTGCACTTAAAGGACATAACTATGAAGAAATTTTTTATGGGGGTCCTGTTTTCGGGGAAATTCCTGTCAGGGTGGATGCGCTCGGCGCATGGTTCATTTTGCTAATGAATTTTACCACACTCACCGGAATTTTATACGGTAGAAAATACTTGAGTCATTACAAAAATCATCCGCCAAACATAACCATCCACTACTCAAGCTATATTGCCATTCATTTAACCATGCTCGGTATATATGCTGTACAAAATTCACTTGTTTTTTTATGTGTTTGGGAATTGATGGCAATATGTTCTTTTTTTCTCATTGTCTTTGAACATGAAAAGGTAAAAACAATCAAAGCAGGAATCAATTTTCTGGTTCAGGCGCATATAGGAATTGTTTTTCTGATGCTCGGATTTATCTATGTTCACGCTCATACCGGTTCATTCGATTTTGCGGCTATCAATCTATATAGTGTCACTGCCGGTAATGCGGTAAATTTCATTCTTTTTTTATGTTTCTTTATTGGATTTGCCACCAAGGCGGGGTTTGTTCCATTTCATACCTGGCTTCCGTACGCACATCCTGCGGCACCTGCTCATGTTTCAGGTATGATGTCAGGAGTCATCATTAAACTCGGAATTTTCGGAATCCTGAAAATGCTGTTGCTTATCAAAGGAAATTATCTGTTACTGGGGTATATCATTCTCATTTTATCTGTTATTTCGGGTTTATATGGAGTGATGCTTGCCATCGTTCAGCACAATGTCAAAAAACTTTTGGCATATCATAGTATTGAAAATATTGGGATTATAGGAATAGGGATCGGGCTGGGTTGTATAGGACTTGGATTAAACAATTCTGGGCTTGCTTTTGCGGGTTTTGCCGGTGCCTTACTACATACATTAAACCATTCGCTTTTCAAGTCACTGTTATTTTATGTTTCCGGAACCGTATATCAGGCAACTCACACAATGAATATTGAAAAATTAGGCGGACTCATCAAAAAAATGCCACAGAGTGCCACTTTGTTTTTAGTGGCATCCATGGCTATCTGCGGACTTCCCCCTTTCAACGGTTTCATTTCTGAATTTCTGATTTTTTCGGGGTTGTTCCATGGTATCAATTCATCTTATATGTCTTCATCGCTCCTGATGATTTTTTCAATTGTCGGATTAGTTACCATAGGAGGATTGGCGATATTGTGCTTCACCAAAGCATTCGGAATTATTTTTCTCGGTACCCAACGCTCCGTGTATCCTCACCCTGTTCAGGAAGTGGAATTTTCATCACTTTTCCCAAAATACATGGTAGTCATTTTAATTGTCCTGATTGGAGTAGTGCCACAATTTTTTCTCGGTATTATTTCAACACCCGTCTCCCTTTTTACCGGAGAAATTGCAATCAACACACAGGGGATGGAATTTATTTCCATACTGCAATCAGTCAGCGTAGCTGTTTGGGGTTTTATTTTACTTACTCTGATTCTTTTTGGAATAAGAAAATGGATTTCTTCAAAAATCATAGCCACTTCTCCTACCTGGGGTTGCGGGTATGTTGCGCCAAATCCTAAACTTCAATATACGGCTAACTCCTTTGTTCGTTCTTACCGTAAACTGGCAAAGCCCTTACTCATGATAAATAAAAAAGAAACGGAAATAAAATCTGTTTTTCCAGAGCCGGTTCATGTTCATACAAATCCTTACGACAAAATAGAAGCGATTTTCATTGACCTCCCGATTAAAAACCTTAAAAGATTCATGCAACGATTTCGTTTCCTGCAAAATGGAAATCCTCAATTTTATATTTTATACGGAGTAATATTTATTCTTTTGGCTATAGGTATTCCACTGTTAGCCGATGCGGTCAATTATATAACGGGACTTTTAAAACAAATGTAATTATTTATGATTAGTTTCTCGCTGATAATTATTTCAAGTTTATTTTTCTCAGGAATTATCATTCGTACAAAATGTATTTTTTCGGGTAGGAAAGGACCCGGAATTTTTCAACCTATAAAGGATATCCGCAAATTATTAAGGAAGGGTTCTGTTTATAGTGACACCAGTAGTTTTATTTTTAAGATAGCGCCTACTCTTTATTTCTCTACCCTTTTAACGGCTACGTTATTTATTCCTTTTGGAGATGAGCCGGGATTAATTTCCTTCAAGGGGGATTTTGTTTTTTTTGCTTACCTGTTGGCGCTTGGAAAATTTTTTATGATTATCTCTTCATTGGATACCGGCAGTAGTTTTGAAGGCATGGGAGCAAGTCGCGAAGCGTTATATTCCATGTTGGTGGAGCCGGCATTTTTCATTTTAATGGGTTCCTTTGCTTTATTGACCGGACATCTTTCTTTTTACGAAATATTCAGCCACTTGCATTTTGGTTCCTATATTTCTTATGCGGTAGGAGCACTTGCCGCATTTGTCTTTGTAATAATTGCCATGATTGAAAATAGCCGCATGCCCATAGACGATCCAAAAACTCATCTGGAGCTTACCATGATCCATGAAGTAATGATCCTCGACAACAGCGGATTTGACCTCGGGCTTATTTTATATGGATCTTCTCTGAAATTTGCCATGTATGGCGCTATCATTTCAAATTTCTTTCTTACCCGCGGGAAAGAATGGTTTTTTTCCGTTCTCATTTTTGCAGGAATTCAGTTGTTGTTAGCCGTAATCATCGGAGCGATAGAATCATTCATGGCACGATTCAGAATGAACCATAATCCCCAATTTATATTTTCACTCACTTCCATTTCATTGCTCATATTCTTAGGCGTGTTACTTATATTGGGAAAAATTGTATAATTTAATAATTTATGACCAATTTCTCACCCCTCTCCATTTTTGGAGAGGGGCTGGGGTGAGGTTTTTTCGAATCCAGATTTATTTTATATGACAAATATTTTACTTATCACCTTCCTCATCACGCTCGTCTTCATGGGGATGCAAAACCGGCTTTATGGATATATTTCCATTCTTTCCTTTCAGGGAATTCTCCTTTTTGGAGTGGCATTTATTGAATTGATTGAAATAAAACCCCTTAATCTGGTATTTGTATTGTTTGAAACGATAGTATTTAAAACAATTGCCATTCCTGTTTTTCTCAATTATGTTATAAAACGTAATAACATTACCCGTGAAGCAGAACCTTTTCTTCCTAATTTCTTCTCCGTAGTAATTATTACCGCTATTATACTCGGCTCCTTCCTGCTTTCAAACACCATTCATGACACGCATCTCGGAAAAATATTTTTTGTAGTGGCACTGTCGGCATTATTCACCGGACTTTTCATCATTACCACCCGTAGAAAAATAATTACACATGTAATCGGGTTTCTCGTGATAGAAAATGGTGTATTCGTTCTTTCACTGGCTGTCGGAAGCACCATGCCTATGATGGTGAATTCCGGAATATTAATTGACATTTTTGCAAGCGTGTTTTTATTAGGAATTTTTGCAAATAAAATCGGAGATGTATTAAAAGAACAGGACGTGGATCATTTAAGGCAATTGAAGGATTAATTGAAGAGACACGGTGCGCCGTGTCTCTATACAATAATTTATAGAAGAAACCCTAAGGTATATCATGATAGGAATTTATCTCATCGGCACCCTTATTATTAGTTCACTGTTAGTTGTAAATCGTAACAGAAGGGTAAACTATTTACTGGTAGGATTGTTTACAGTTCTTCAATGGATATTGACCTTGTATGAATATAATCATCTTAATAAGGAAGAACTTGGATACTTTATTCCCGATTCACTGGCTATTCTTTTCTTGTTTGCATTAAGTGTCATTATCATTCCTGTTTTTTATCACAGTTTTATTTATTTCAAACATAGCCGTGACATTCCTCGTGAACAGGGAGTTTATTTTGCCGCTATGATTGTGTTGATGGCTTCTTTAAGTGCCGCTTACCTCGCAAGTCATCTGGGTGTTTCCTGGGTTTTTATTGAACTCACCACGTTGAGCGCATCTGCTCTCATTTATCACAGAAGAAATTTACGTTCCCTTGAAGGCACATGGAAATATATTTTTGTTTGTTCCATCAGCATTACGTTGGTCTTTATAGGAATTCTTTTTCTTACACTTGCTCTACAGGAAGAAGGGTTGAAAAATTTATCCTATCATGCCCTCGTAAATAAAGCCCCCTTGCTTAATGTGTTTTGGTTGAAACTTTCTTTTCTATTTATCCTGACCGGTTTAACAGCCAAAGCAGGATTAGTTCCCATGTACACTGCGGGAATTGACGCCAAGGATAAAGCGCCGTCTCCAGCCGGAGCCGTTTTTGCCAGTGCACTTATGAATATGGGATTCATCGCAATTTACCGTTTTTATGAAATTATCAGTTATACTTCCATCTATGCTTGGTCCAATAAAATAATTCTCATCTCCGGCGGACTATCGGTTTTTGTAGCAACCGTTTACATGCTGAGGGTAAAAAACTTTAAACGCCTCCTTGCTTATTCCGGTGTTTATCATATAGGATTAGCTGTTACAGGGTTGGCTTCCGGTGGAGTAGGACGTTATGCCGCCATCTTGCATCTAATACTTCATACGTTTACCAAATCCGCTTTATTTTTTCAGGTAGGACCCGTTTACAGAATATTCAAAAGCAAAAACATCTATGATATGGGTAATTATTTCAAGTACAATTTGAGTGGCACTCTGGTTCTTTTAGTTGCGTTTTTTACCATTACCGCCATGCCCCCAACCGGAATGTTTGTAAGCGAATTTATGATTTTCCGCTCGCTGTTTGACTCCGGAAACTGGGGGATGTTGGCTGGATTATTAATCCTGTTGACTCTTATCATCTACGCATTTGGAAAAAATATCTTTAAAATACTTTTTACTTCCCCTGCCGGTTTTAACGAATCGGAAATTCCCAAAATTCCTGTCATTGAATCTGTCCCTGAATTTATTCTTCTGGGCTTGGTTATGTATCTTGGGATTTATCCTCCGGCTGTCTTTGTAAATTTAATTAATAACGCTATCAGTTTGTTGCCATGACACGATCTATAATCATTAAAAATAATCAAACAATTCCTCTAAGAGAAATTCCTGTTCTTGGATACGATGAATTTCTGGAATACAATACATCCTTGCTTAGAGAACATTATAATCATTGTGTAAATTATTTTGGTTTTCCACAAAGAAACGAAATGCAATTAATCTGTTGTATTGCGAATGATTCCGAGCATGAAATTTTTGTCTCTTCTTCCGTAATTGATGCAAATACAACACAATACTCATTTACAAAACATCATCTTTCTTTTCATATTTTTGAAAGGGAGTTAGCAGAAATCTCAGGAATTAACTATTGTGACCATCCCTGGTTGAAACCGGTGCGTTTTCCTGCTGACCGGAAAAATAAAAATTCACAAATCATAAATTATCCTTTCTATAATTCCCACAGCGAAGAACTGCACGAAGTAGGAGTGGGTCCTATTCATGCCGGGGTCATTGAACCTGGGCATTTCCGTTTTATATGCAACGGAGAACAAATTCTTCATTTGGAAATTCAACTTGGATTTCAACATAGAGGAATAGAGAGATTGTTTCAAGAAAAGAAAAAACTTTTGCAGAGAACTACCCTCGCAGAAAATATTGCGGGTGACACTGTCGCCGGACATTCCACTGCTTTTGCAAATCTTTGGGAAAGTTTATCAGGGTTTAAAGCGGATGACGATTTGCAGTTTTCCAGAACCCTTGCGTTGGAATTAGAACGTATTGCCGTACATACCGGAAATTTGAGTGCCATCTGTACCGACATTGGCTACCAGTTGGGAAGTGCTGTATTTGGGCGTCTGCGGACCCCCATTATAAATTTTTTTCAGAACTGGTGCGGAAATCGTCTTGCAAAGGGATTAATCAGAGCCGGAAAAAATAATTTTCCTTTTACCTATAATTTAAGAGAACAACTGACACAGCTCATTAATCAATTTAAACCTGATTTTAAGGAGATGTACAACGAATTTAAAAACCTTCCAAGTGCAATGGCACGGTTGGAAAAAACGGGTATAGTGACACAAGAACAGGCACGGTCTATAGGTGCGGTAGGTATGTCTGCAAAAATGTCTGGGATTTCAAGAGACATACGCACTTCTCATCCACATGACTTTTATAAGAACATTAACCATGAACCGATTTTAAAAAAGCATGGAGATGTGTATTCACGAACTCAAATCCGTAAAGAAGAAATTTTACAATCCATTAAATATATACGCGGGATGATGGAAAATATTCCGGAAGAAAATAAAAACAGAAATAGGTTGAAATCACCCTCACCCGAGTCATTTTGCATTTCCTTAGTGGAAGGGTGGAGAGGTGAAATCTGTCACTGTGCTGTCACCGATGAACAAGGTGAACTCCTTTATTATAAAGTGAAAGATCCTTCCATGCATAATTGGCTTGCGCTTGCATTAGCAGTTCGTAATAATGAAATTTCCGATTTTCCGGTTTGCAATAAAAGTTTTGATTTAAGTTACTGCGGACATGATTTATAATTTATACTTTAAACGGAGCAAATTTCAGCAAAAATATATATAACCATATAACCATTTAACCATTTAACCATATAACCATATAACAATCATCCAAAGTACACGAAATTTATATCTATTACATTATAAGCTAAAATGTTAGAAAACATTAAAATATTAATCCACCAGGGAAAACAATACATTCCCTATGTCACCACCGCAAAAATTCCTGGAATTTTTAGAGGCAGACCGGTCATCTCAACGTCACACGTTGACGAACAGGCATTGATGGAATTATGCCCCACCGGTGCCATTCAAAAAAATCCAATGCGCATAGACCTTGGTAAATGCACTTTTTGCGGAGAATGTGCAATTGCCTTCCCCGAAAAAATAAAATTTACCACTGATTATAAAATTTCTTCCAATGAAAGGGAGCGGTTAATTGTGAAAGAAGGAGAGGATATTCCCATCACGTTAGATCCGGAACTAATCCGAAAAGAAATAAAAAAATATTTCGGCGATTCATTGAAACTCCGTCAGGTTTCGGCGGGAGGGGATAACAGTTGTGAAATGGAACTGAATGCTTGTGGAAATGTAAATTTTGATATGGGAAGATTCGGAATTGAATTTGTGGCATCACCCCGTCACGCCGACGGCATTGTGATTACCGGACCTATTACCGAAAACATGGCGGAGCCGTTGCAACTATGTTACGATGCCACCCCTTCTCCCAAAATAATTATTTTAGCCGGAACCGACGCCATCAGCGGCGGTATCTTTGAAGGCAGTCCTGCATTGAACCGGAGTTTCCTCGAAAAATATAAAATTGACTTGTACGTCCCCGGAAATCCGATTCATCCATTGACGTTTATCAATGGGGTGTTGGAGTTGATTGGGAAAAGAAAAGGGTGATAGTTGCGTTTTCTAATTACAACCCCTCAATCCAAATTCTTAACATCCCCCACCCAATGGACACTATCTTCCAGTAACGGCAATCCCGCATCAAAATAATGATTAAATAAGACGCGAAAAGTGTTTACAGCAGTCATGGAATCATAGTATCCAATTTTTTTATTTTCAGGAATGTAAACAGCGTTGATATTATTAAGTGAACCTTCCAATATTTCTTTGAAAGAAAGTGGTTCATTGAATTTATCGTTAACAATTTCTCCTTCGGTAAACTCAATAAATGAACCCAGTGGAGGTCCATGGTCCGACTGAAGTAGGATGACCGGTTTTTTTCCGGACTTGTTTAAAATTATTTCAATTACCTCCATGATTTTTTTGGTTATGAAAATATATTGATTTATGTAAAGTTCTTTTTTATACTTCCCGCGGTTTGTAATATCAACATGCGTTGTTGAATTTTTTTCACCGTTTTTCCCAAAAACAAAGGGAACATGAGGGCAAAGAATATGTGCAAAAACAAATTTTGGAGAAGGTTTTTCCGGGATGATACTAAATTCATCCAACGTATATAAAATTTTTGTCCGGAAATCTTCTACTACAAAAAACTTCTCAATCGCAAGAAGAACAGAGGATTCCAGCAAGGTGTAACGGAACTCATTAAACATTCCTTTCTCGATATATTCATCGGCATACCCTTCCAGATTCACATTGCTCGTTCCAGAGGATACGTGAATAGTATGATAACCGAGTTTTTTAAATATAGAAAAAACAGCATTCCGGTTAATCAGCTCGTACCATTTTTTCATATCAGGTAAGTGCATCATGTTAAGCGTACTGGCAATGTAGTAAAATGTCCCGAGATAATTTGGACGGCTTTTTTCCAATACCTGAAATCCTTTAGCATACAAAAAATTATAAAACGCAGAATTATCATAGTCAAAATGTTTTTTCATGACTTCTTTTCCCCCATACCCGTCAAAAATTAAATAATATATATCGGGCTTATCGTTTGTCTGCTTGTTCCATGAAGTTACATCATATTTTATTTCTGGAATAGAAGAAATTCTGGTGGAAATTTTTCTTTTCTCAAAAATTCCTGTCACTAAAAAAAATAAGGGAATAATCAGTGTTACTATTGAAATTCTATTCAGAATGTGGTTTGCAGTAATCAGTGATTTTTTTCTGAGTAGGTAAAAAAGTAAACCATAAATCAAAAATAAGAGAGGAATAAGTGTCCGGTGACGGATGAATGCTTCCACAGGATCATGACTCCCGTTGATTAAACGGAAAACATGACCATAGCATAAAAAAATCAGCATGCACATACTTGTAAAAAAAGAAGACAAATCATGCCGTCTTGTAAATAAAAAATGAAGCAGATATATAAAAATGGCTGTACAAATGCTAACCATCAGAGGTGCCATGATTTCACCTGTGGATAAACGTTTGATGTTATTGGCAAGGAGAAATAAGATAGGAAAAATGGAGAAGAGAAGAGGGGAGAGGAGGGAAGATAGAAGGGAAGGAGGGGGATTCTTTTTCTTTTCCATTTCCGAAATAATTATTTTATAGGATAGAATGAGTCCTATAAATATAGCCGCAAGCAATTGATACATCAGTTTGGCTGAACCGGGATGGATGTGGAGGAGCATGTTTTTTTTTGGGAACGTCTGCTAAAGTACGTAGATTTGCTTAATTGTGCAAAATATATTTTAGATTCGCAAAATATTTTCCTTTGAAAATATTAAAAATACAAAAATAATCGTAACCACTCAGCATAAAAATAGTTTTCACGCAAAGTCGCAAAGAGCGCAAAGAAAAAAATCAGTTGATTTTTTTTCTCTGCGAACTTAATACTTTGCGTACTTTGCGCCTTTGCGTGACATAATATTTGTGAGAAATAACACCTACCTGAGTAGTTACAAATAATCTATATTTTACCCCGATACCCCGATACCCCCACACCCTTATCCCTTTATTCCCTACCTTTGCCTTCCTTATGAAGGTCTCCCCCGAACTTCCTTTTCAAGTCATTTATTCCTTTTATGAACATGAATTTCTGGGAATTCTTCCCGAGTCATATATTGTTCAGACCAAAGGAAACCGTGAGTTGACCCTTCAGCATCAAACCTTATCGGTAAGGAATGTCACTGAATTCAGTCATGGATTGGATGAAAAGGATATGGAATTGGTTCATCTTATTGATGATACCCACCCGGAAGCAATCATCCGGAAATTTCATAAAGAAAAAATTCGCCCCGCCGATTTCTTTCAGCGTTTTTTTCTGCCCAAAAGCAAATACCATAATCCCCGTTTTTTGGAATACATCCAATCGTATATTGACCGGAAAATAGCCGACTTGTTTGATTTGTGGGTCGGGAAAAGATTATTTTTCTCAAACCCGGACGGAGAACCTGCGGGCAGAGAACTCTTCATTCAGAAAGAACCCGCTCGGGTGTATTTCCATTTTGACCGCAACGAAGAAAATACCCATTACTTTATCATTATCAAATGTGGCGATGAAAGAATAAATTTCCAGTTTCAGAATGCTAAAATTTTATGTCAGCAACCCGTCTGGCTCTTGGTCAACAACCTGCTGTATTATTTTCCAAAAGAAATAGACGGAAAAAAAATATCCCCTTTCCTAAATAAATGGTTTATTGAAATTCCGCGCTCGCTGGAAGAAGAGTATTTTAAAAAATTTGCAAGACCCCTCATCGAATCACATAAAGTTTTTCTCAACGGAATGACACTGATTGAAGAAAAACATGCACCGATTGCCCGGCTGGTTTTTTCACATTCCAAACAGGCACAAACCGGAACTTTATTTGAACCCTCAGCAGAAGACACTGAAAAATTTTCTCCTACCTCAGCACCGGATGAAACGATTATTCAGTGTTTATTCAGGTATGGTAATTATCAACTCCCCCTGGATGAAAACAAATCATTTTCAGTAGAATTTTCCAAAGAGGGAACCGGATGGATTTTTGCAAGAATATTCAGGGATTCCATTTTTGAAAAAACTAAAATCACATTTTTTAAACAACTGGGAGTCACTTTTTCCCATGCTACCTGCAAAATGAACCGTCTCGATTTTTTAGGTTGGTTAAATCTGCATTATGACGTATTGATGAACCAAGGAATAGAATTGGAAGAATTAAAAAACACATCCTCTGATTCCACTGCCGAGAAATATTTTATCGGACAAGCAAACATTTCTATTGAAGTTAAAGAAGGGAATGATTGGTTTGATGTTTATTCCACTGTACGTTTCGGAAAATATGAAATCCCTTTTATCGAATTAAAAAACCATATTCTTAGCAACATCCGGGAATTCCGTTTGCCCGATGGCACGGTGGCTGTCATCCCTTCAGAGTGGTTTGCTCAATTTGGAAATCTCAGCGTTCATTTACAGGAAGACAACGGAAGATTAAAATTAAAAAAATATCATGTAGGAATCGTTCGCTCACTCGAAGATAAAAAATTAATTGTGCCTGCTAAAGATGGCAAAATGAACAATCTTTTGGAGCCAGAAAAATTAACGGACATTCCTATGCCGGATGAATTTAACGGACAACTCAGGCACTATCAGAAAACAGGGTATAACTGGCTCCATTATCTCAACAGTTTGAAAATGGGCGGCTTTCTTGCCGATGACATGGGCTTGGGAAAAACAGTTCAAACCCTTGCTTTTTTAATGTCACTCTATAAAGAAAAAGAAATAAAAAATGCTTCGCTGGTAATCATGCCTACTTCCCTTATATATAACTGGGAAGATGAAGCCAGAAAGTTCACGCCAGCACTAAAAGTTATGAAATTTACAGGACCCCAGCGACAGAAAGATCCAATGGTTTTTCATCAACATCACGTAATATTTACAACGTATGGTATTGTAAGAATGGACCATGACTTTCTTAAGAAATATCCCTTTAATTATATTATTCTTGATGAGTCACAAGCCATAAAAAATTTTTCCTCGCAAATTTCACAAGCCGTAAAAAATCTTGAGTCAGCGAACCGGATTATGCTAACCGGAACCCCCATTGAGAATTCTACCTCTGACCTTTGGTCACAAATGGAATTTGCCAATCACGGATTCCTCGGTAATTTTAAATATTTTAACAGTGAGTTTGTGATTCCTATCGAAAAACAAAAAAATCAGGAAAGATCTGTGGAATTACAGAAAATGATTCAGCCCTTTATTCTCAGGAGAACCAAACAACAGGTTGAAAAAGAACTCCCCGAGAAATTTGAACAAGTCCTTTTCAATGAAATGTCGGAGGAACAACAGATTTTCTATGACGAAATTAAATCGGGATTCCGGAACCAGATTTTGAAATCCATAGGAGAAAAAGGGCTAGCACAATCCCAGTTTATTTTACTTCAGGGATTGACCATGTTGCGTCAAATTGTAAATCATCCACGAATGTTGAATGAGGACTACTCCGGTGACTCCGGAAAATTCAATGAAGTGTGTGAGATGATTGAAAATGCCATGAAAGAAGGGCATAAGGTTTTGATTTTTTCCCAGTTTGTAAAACTGTTGACTATTCTGAGGGAACACCTCGATAAAAGCAATATAATTTACGCCTATCTTGACGGAAATACACAAAACCGTAAATCACCGGTTGAAAAATTTCAGCACGATGACGCAGTGAAATTATTTCTTATTTCTCTTAAAGCCGGCGGCTTAGGACTAAATCTGACCGCGGCAGATTATGTTTTTATTCTCGACCCCTGGTGGAACCCAGCAGTAGAAATGCAAGCCATTAACCGTGCTCACCGGATTGGGCAGGATAAAACGGTTTTTATTTATAAATTTATAACCAAAAACAGTGTGGAAGAAAAAATTCTGAATCTCCAGGCAAGTAAATTAAAATTAGCGGAAGATTTAATCCGCACAGATGACAGCATCTTCAGAAGTTTGACAGAAGGGGATATACGGGAGATTTTGGATTGATATGCTTTTCCATTTATTTCCCCGTTGTCCCCGATAAATATCCGTCCCCCTTTTTCTCCCACTCCTCTTTTATGGGCTTGCTTAACCGGTAAAATTTTCTTGTTAGTGTTTTGAACTCATAATTTAATGTATAGAGATATGTTCCCTCCGGGAGATTTGATGTTTCAAGTTCCAGTATAGTTTCTCCTGCCGGTAGTACCCTTGTGGCGCTCCTCCATAATTGCCCCTTCCTGTCATAAATTAAAATCCTGACCTCTCCTTCAGCAGGAAGCGTAACATTAATTCGCGTGTATCGATCACTTTTATTTACCGGATTGGGATAGTTGGCAGAAACAGTAAATTCATCGGATTCATTTCTTACAGGTATGGCTATTACGTTTGATAATTTTGTTTCTCCATTTATATCAACCTGGTTAAGACGGTAATAATATACACCGGGAGTTTTTTTGGAAAAATCAGCGTAGGAATATTTTTGTTTTTCTCCTGCTATTTCTCCTTCATTTACAAAGCCCAACTCAATAAATTTTTTTAAATCTTTGGAATATTCAACATGGAAACTTTTACCGTTAATAGAGGAACTTGTTTCCCATTCAAGTAACGTACCTGCTCCATCTTGTTTTCCTGAAAAACTAAGCAAATCAAGTGGTAGCGCTGATGATGCCGCTCCCGTGAAATCATGATTCATGGGGATTGATGTAAGAGAATTGATGTTTAACCGGTTGTTGTTTGCATCCGCCAGACCAAATTCGCCCCAGGAGGTGCCATCCCATCTTACAGCATACATGCTGGCTTCAGAACCAGTGACATCGGCGTCTGTATAATTGTAAGTAAGGGAATAATTTATAGTAGTGACACCCCCTGAATTTATTCTCCAATACCTGGAAATCACATTATCCGTATTTAAAAAGTTTGGATGAAGGTCGTCAGTGACACTTATTGTAATGTAAGTGCCATTGCTGTTGCCACTGTTTCTCGCAAATGTCAACGGAGTATAATCATTATTATCACCGACAGGAAATAATTGTGAAAAGTTCCCAGTATAATTTTTGCGTACCACTCCACCGTTAAAAGTAGTGGCATTAATGTAGCTGTTGGAATTTCCGCCTGCGATGGAACCATTTGCTGTAATTATCAACGGTTGGCTTCCTAACTTTAATACTCCGGAATTAAAGGTGATAGTGCCATTTATGGTAGCGCCGCCTCCTTCATTTTTTTCAAGCAAAAGCTGTGGCGAAACCGGACTGGTGCTTTCAATAACTACATTTTTATAATAAAAGAAATCAGTCCCTGCACCTGCATTTTCCCCTACTAATTGTTGAGTATTTCCATTAAACCGGACTGTTGATTTATTCAGACAATTTAGTACTCCGTAATTCTGTCCTTTTCCTGCATCTCCACGGATAAAATTACCTCCAATCTTTAATACAGAACCATCGTCACGAAGCGTTATTTTTGTTTTTCCCTGATTAGTGGCTATGTATTGAATATTTCCGACTACCTGTAACAAACCCTGATTGCTTACTGACACATCAATTCTTTCCACACCGCCGGAATAATCCATCAGGAGATTTCCTGAGATAGTTACCTTGGCAGTATTTTTTATTTCCACGGAGATATTGTTTTTTCCGCTTTCATAGTAGGAATTAAAATCTCCTGCAACAGTTGTCGTTGAATTTTTCTCAAATAAAAATTCTATTTTTTGGGATGTACCTCCTGTTTTACGGGCTATTACATTCCCACCAATGTTTAATGTGCAATTTGCATCCTGAACATGAATATGGATTTTTTTAGAAGTGGCATTAGCTACTGCCGATAAGTTACCGGAAATGGACATGGTCTTACCGGCTTGCAACTCAAATTTGGTCTCTTGAGAATTGGTCGCTTCTAAAAATACCTGAGCACAGCCCGCATTTTGATTTCGGATTTCCATTTCACAGCCCTTAATATAAGCAATATCTCCTGCTTTTGGATAATTCCCTGTATTAAATCCGCTACCATACGAGCCCGTTGTCCAACTTGAGTTGTTTTCCCATTGCACAATTTTTCCATTAGTTACGGAATAGTAGATGGTTTGTGCATTTACTTTAACAAACGAAAAAACCAGAAAAAGGAGAGCCACCTTTTTGTGTGAAATCAAATTGGTTTGTATAAATTTATTCATGCAAATTAGATGTTAATACAGGTTAAATTTTCAAAAGAAATTTAATATTTTTTAATTTAGAAATATAAAAGTACCATTGAATAGGTCACTTTAGTAAGATAAAATTATTAACCCCCCTGTATTTAATTAACGCAGAAAGCCATCAATTATTTCATAAAGGCAATTTTTTTAATAAAAAACTTGTGTTTTAATGAAAATAACATATTTTTGCAAAGTTTTTATGGGAAAATCTGTTAATGGAGGTCTGATTTTCTTAGTTTTTTGAAAGTGATAATCATTCGTGAGAATAGTAAGCTTTTAAAAAATATAAAACTTCCTATAAACTAATCGGAGAAAAAACTCTCTGAAAAAACTAAAAAAAAAATGAAAAAGTCATTCTTCTTATTGATAGTTATTTTAACTATTGCACTTTCTAACCAAGCACAAGACATGAAACCTGGTTCAGGAGATAAATCCATAGAACTTCAATTTGCTCCCTTAAGTGGAAGCCCGGTTGGAATCAATGGCTTACAATTTAGGATGTTCTCAGGAACGAGCGCTTACAGAGCAAATCTTTTTATCGGGATGACAAGTGAAGGCAAAGTTCATTATGATGATAATTCTACAGATTCACTCAAACTGGAGGATACCGAATCAAGTTTTACATTTGGTTTGACACCCGGTATTGAGTTTCACATGGCAGGCACTGACCGTCTATCGCCATATTGCGGAGTAGTGGTTGATTTTGGTATGAAAACCAGCACAAGCAAAACACAGACAAAATCCAAAAAAATAGATACCATGACTGAAACTGGAAAAGATGGATGGCTCCGAATTGGATTAAACGCTCCTTGCGGATTTGACTGGTATTTTACAAAACACGCGTATTTGGGAGCTGAATTAGGTTTTGGTTTTGCCATGACATCGAAATCAACAATAAAAAGAAGTACTGATGCCGAAGGCGCAGTAGCTCCAAGAGACGAAGAGCAAGGTTCAACCCTTAACTTCGGTCCAAATGTTAATGGTCAACTCAGATTGGGCTGGATATTCTAATTTCTGATTGGATATTAATTCAATTTAATTATTCCAAAAATATATTGTTATGAAAACGATTAAAAATTTTAAATTAATGTCCCTCTGTGGTGCATTAATTTTTATGTCACTTTTTATTATTTCGTCCTGTACTAATGAATGTCCAGTACCCGGCAATGGTGGCACATCAACAACTGTTACAGACGATAAAACTGTTATGGATAAAGCCCAGAGGGCGTTAAACCGAATTAACAAAATCAAAATTGTTGATACCGGAAACAAAAAGGTATTAGGTACTGCAAATCTCAGAGACGGCGGTTTTTCTTTTGCTGAACCAAACGAAGGTTTTAATTTTTCATCTTCGGAAGGTGTTGAATTTGTCGAAAGTCCAAATGGCGGTGGCATTTTATATGTGTCAGCCAATGCGTTTGGTTCTGTTTCAGGCGGTGGAACTGTTATAGCCGGAAAAACTAGCTTAAACATTAATTACACGTTTTGTTTTTCTGCTTCTGATGAAGCCATGGGGCTAAACATGTTTGGAAGCGACTCCATGTTTTCAGGGGTTTCCGTAGTGTTAGGAATAAGTGGTGATTTTAAAAAGTTATTGGAAGGAAATACATCTGCAGGTGATACATCTTCAGGAGATTCATCTGCTAAGGAAAACCCATTTGAGTTTTTCAATGGGATGGCTGTTTACATAGTTTATGCCGAACGTGCATCTGGTTCTTATGATGTTCTTAATTGGGCTGAGAGTGCACAAGACATGGAAAATAACACGGATAAACTTGCTGACAAAGGATTATCTGTTGTTGTAGATTTTCGTGCGCCCGCTTTCTCATTATCCAGTAAAGGAAAACTAAACGTTTCAGGTGGAAACATTGGCTTTAACGGAGAATACTTGCAATTTTCATTTGAATCCGGACAAGGGTTAGATGATATAGATGAAGATGTCAAATTTAAGAAGGTTGCGGGTTTTGGATCTATGGGATGTAGCAATTAACTGTTCAGCTATATAATAATTTTTTAAAAAAAACCCTCTTGCTCTTAGCGAGAGGGTTTTTGTTTTATATTCCAAACTATACCAAAGGTAAACAGGTTTCTGAAAAAAATGAATAACATATAACAAAAAATAATTAATGTTAAAGGAGTTGAGTACTTAGAAATTATTCATTTTTTGTTTAGTGTTACATGTTTTTTTTCTAAAAAATGAGTTGGTTTGGTATATACCATCGGTATAAAATAATACCCTTACCTCTCCCTTTTCAAATGTATTTTCGCCCGTTTGCAAATCCCTCCTACCGGCGGATTAAACTTCGAAACCGTAACCTCCACCGTATTCACTTTTGAAAAAGCATCAAACACCCGCTGAATTATCCGGTTTCCGATATTTTCCAGCAACCGGGATGGCTTAATCATCTCCTCTTTTACTATGGTGTAAAGTTTTTCATAGTTTACGGTTTGAGAAAGTGAATCGCTTTCTTCTGCTTTGTAAACATCAACCATGATGGAAACATCCACACCAAACTTATTCCCTATTTTCTGTTCCTCATCATAATATCCATGATTTGCAAAAAATTCCATTCCTTCAAGCGAAATTTTTGCTATATCTGAAATTTTTTTCATCTGAATTTGAATTTAACGATTTAAAGTATTACCTTTGTGCGGGGATTTAATCGCCTAAATTATTAATTATTTAACAATTCTTATGATTCTTTTCTATGAACAAAGAAACTGATCAGCTTATCCGGTTGCTCTCATTGGAAGATAATCCGGAAACCATGCGAAAATTTCTTTTCGATTTACTCACTCCTAAAGAATTACTCGAAATGAGTAATCGCTGGAAAGCCGCCAAAATGCTTTCTAAAAGAAACCCATACACTGAAATTGAGTTCACCACAGGACTTAGTTCAGCAACCATTGCCCGTATTTCAAAATGGCTTAAAACCGGAAATAAGGGCTACCAGGCATTCATGGAACGAATGTTGGGCTTGGGTTGGGATTGAAAAGTAAAATGGAAAGCTCAGATTTGTGCCTTACAATCAGAACTCAGAGTTCTCATTCAACTAATACATTAATCTATCAATGTAACTTTTTGATTCTTAATTAGTAAAAGGAGTTTATTCAATAAAAGTGAATAACTTTTTACTTCCAGCTTCCAGTTTCCAACTTCCGACTAACTATGCTGTAAACGGATCATATTTCAGTAAATATCTAAATAACCATATAACCATATAACCATATAACCATATAACTATATAACCATATAACCATATAACCATTTAACCATTTAACCATATAACCATCATCCAAAGTACACATAATTTATACCGATTGCAGTATAACTACAAATATTTTAAAAGTGCTCAAAAGAAAAAAAACTTTTTACTTTGATTTTTCATTTTAATGTATTATATTTGATTTTCCTTACCCTATACTAATCATCGTTATCCCGCATCAATGAAAAACTTCATTCGCATTTCATTGATTTCTTTGCTTTTTCCCCTTCTGTATAATGAAGCATTTTCGCAATCTGCCGCATGGATGTGGGAGGGTGGTGACTCTCTTTTAAACCAGCCTGCTTTTTATGGCGCTAAAAATATTCCAGCGCCTGAAAATACTCCCGGCGCGAGAAAAGATATGATGACATGGACTACGAACGATGGATTATTATGGCTATTCGGTGGTGAAGACAATAATTACCCAACGGGCGCAGGATACTTGAATGACCTATGGACATTTAATCCTCAAACAAAGCAATGGACATGGATGAATGGCGATAACATTCCTAATCAAAAAGGTATTTACGGAAACAAGGGAAGTTTTTCATTTTCATCAAACCCAGGCGCAAGAAAAGAAGCGGTTACCTGGGTAGGAAATGACTCCTGTCTCTGGTTATTTGGCGGTTCCGGTTATTCGGAAAATTCTTCAGGATTATTGAATGATTTATGGAAATATTCACCTAAGCTTAATCAATGGGTTTGGATTAATGGAGAGAAAAATCCAAACATGCCAGGAAAAAAAGGAAAAGTGAGCATTCCCGATTCTGCATCTTACCCGGGTGCAAGAGACCAGGCATCAGGTTCAGTTGATAAAAATGGTGACTTTTGGCTTCATGGAGGAAATGGATATGATTTTAAAGGTGAAAAAAATTATCTGAGCGATTTATGGAGGTTTGATGTCTCCAGCGGACTATGGTCGTGGGAGAGTGGAGCCATCGAAGGGGACCATTCCGGAAAATATGGCATTAAAGGAATACCAAGTCCCGAAAATCTTCCCGGCTCCCGGTATGGGTTTGCTACCTGGCAGGATGATAATAACAATCTCTATATTTTTGGTGGCACCGGCAGAGCGGCTTCCTCTTTGGGCAGTTTGAATGATCTTTGGAAATTTGATTTGAATAACAAAGCATGGACGTGGATGAGTGGTGACAGTACTCCTAATTCTGCTGGCAACTATGGGATAAAAGGTACTGGTGCCTTAGAAAATAATCCTGGGTCAAGGATTTACACTTCTTTCTGGAAAGATAATTCAGGTTGTTTTTTTCTTTTTGGTGGCACCGGTTATAGTAAGAGTGGCACCGGATATCTGAATGATTTATGGAAATATGATCCTGTCACCGGATTTTGGACTTGGCTACATGGGAATGATATTTCAAATAAATATGGAAAATACGGTACCATGGGATTGCCTGACACTTCTAATTGTCCTGGTTCGCGTATGAGTGCCACTGTTTGGAAAGATGTCAACAATAAAATATGGTTGTTTGGTGGTTACGGCTATGAATATTCAGGACCCGTTGATAATCTCAAAGACCTTTGGTCTTATATTCCGTCAACCAATCAATGGATATGGGAAGCCGGTGACAATAATAATTACAACATTTCGCATTATTACAAAAAAAATATTGAATCCGACCTTAACATCCCGGGAGCAAGACAGGGTAGTGCTTTCTGGAAAGATAACCAGCAGTTTATCTACATGTTTGGAGGATTCGGATATGATTCGTCTGTGACTGGTTATTTGAATGATTTTTGGAAATATAATCCCTCAACGGATAAATGGACTTGGATAAATAACGGCTATGCAAAGATTACAGCCCAATATGGTAAAAAAGGAGTGGAAAGTTCTACCAATTTTCCAGGTGCCAGAAAATATGCCAATGCATGGACTGATGTTAATGGAAATTTCTGGCTCTTCGGTGGATATGGATATGATTCTATTAATCAAGGTTACCTGAACGACCTTTGGAAATATAATCCGGTCTCGGGTAATTGGACTTGGATTAATGGAGATAAATTTATTAATTCTACAGGAAAAGATATTCTGGATTCTCTCACAAATCCTTCGGCAAGAAGTGATGCAATGACTATTTATTCCGACTCAGATAAAAATTTATGGCTTTATGGAGGATATGGTTACGATTTAGATTCAAAAACAGGATTTTTATCTGATTTATGGAAGTACGATGCAATCAATAATAAATGGTCATTAGTAAAAGGACTCCCACTTATCAATCTTTCGGCAATCTATGGAACTATCAAAATTCCCTCTGACAACGCAAAACCAGGTGGTGTAAAAAATGGGGTTCTGATTGAAAATAATAATGGAAATCTATATTTATTTGGTGGATACGGCTACGATGATTCGTTACGTCTTGGTTATTTGAATATTCTCTGGAAGTACAATAAATCTACAAACCAATGGTCTTTCGAAAAAGGATTTACGAAACTTAATCAGTTTGGCTCTTATTCAGGAGTGGGTGATCCAATGATGCCTGGATGCCGCACTAATACAGTGGGCATTTCAGATAGTAGTGGCAATCTGATTATTTTTGGTGGCTATGGATATGGTCGTTTTGGTTCAGGTTATCTCAATGATATTTGGAAATTTGAAATAAATACTGACCGATGGTACTGGTTAAAGGGTTCCGATGCATGCAATCAACAAAACATTTATGGGACATTAAATCAGGATACGGTTACAAACAATCCTTCAGGTAGAATAGGAATGGGTGGCTGGAAAGATCAAAATAACCTTATGATTTTTGGGGGATACGGGTATGAAACCCCTTATCTCGCAAATTACTTTAAAGATTTATGGAAATATAATTTGACTTCCTTAAACTGGAGTTGGATTAACACCAATGGAAAACATAAAAATAATGGCTTGGGAATTTATGGAAAAAAAAATATTTCAGATCCTCTTAATCATCCGGGTGGCAGGTGCGATGCCAGCGGTTGGTACGATTCTATTCATCATAAATTATTATTATATGGTGGCTATGGTTTTTCAGCAGATAATTCTGGCGGATTAGGTGACCTTTGGGAATATGATATTTTAGCAAAAGGTTGGAAATGGATCGGGGGTTCCGAAAAAACAAATCCAGGAGCAAATTATGGCACTAAAGGAGTTGCGTCTCTCACTAATTCTCCCGGTTCACGTTATGGTGCAACAGCAATTACATCAGATAACGGGAATTTATTTCTCATTGGAGGAAGCCCTTACAGCAGTGCTAACTTTTTAAATGATTTGTGGAGTTACAATGTAGTTACAAACAAATGGATGTGGGTAGCAGGTACGAATCAAGCCAATCAAATGGGGTCTTATGGTAAGCTGGGAATTTCAACTACAGCCAATCAGCCCGGTGGCAGATACCATTCTGGAGGATGGATAGTTGGTGACACTATGATAATTTCTTTCGGTGGTTATGGAATGGAGACAACAGTGATACCTACCGTTATGAATGATCTTTGGAATTACAATCTCAACAATAATAAGTGGACTTGGTTCAGCGGAATCAATATAAATAATCTATTCGGAATTTATAATCAATTGAACACTCCCGATGCCAGAAATATTCCGGGTGCCCGTGCCGACCATGTTACCTGGTTTGATGTTGATAATAATTTGTGGCTTTTAGGCGGGTATGGTTTTTCTGAAATAAATTTCGGATACCTCAACGACCTCTGGAAATTTAATCCGTTGACTCGTCAATGGACATGGATACGCGGTGAAAAATTAGTGAATGAATTTGGAAATTTTGGTCCTTCCGGTGAATTCAGTTCAACATTATCTCCAGGCGCAAGAAGAGACGCAGTGACACTTACCGATAAAGGAAATAATATCTGGCTTTTCGGTGGATACGGATACAGTAAATATAATTCCGGTTACCTGAACGACTTGTGGAAATTTGATCCTGAACGAAAGCAATGGTCTTTCATAAATGGAAATTTGTACGCCAACGAAGGTGGAAAATATAATGTGAAAGATAGCATGCGAATATCTACAAGTTTATCTTGTAGAACTGAGATGGCTGGATGGGTGGATACCTCTGGTGGGCTGTGGTTTTATGGAGGATTCGGAATGGGATATGATTCATCGTTTACCTTGCGTTCCGGAAAATTAAATGATATTTTCAAATTTGATTTTGGTTCTTATCCGGTACCTGAATTCATAGCTGATACTACAGAGGGCTGTATTCCACTTGAAATTCATTTTACAAACCTGACGGAGTTTGGAGATAAATTTTCATGGGATTTCGGAGATGGAAATAAAAGCGAAAACACGAATCCGGTTCATATTTATAACCAGGGAGGTGTTTTCACAGTGACACTGGGTGCCACTAATTCAGCAGGTACCGTTTATAAAATACGTAAAACCTATATCATAGCACATCCCCGTCCAGCTATCAATTTTAATGTCAGCCCATTGAAACCAATTATAGGTGTGCCGGCAACCTTTACTAATCTAACTACTGATGGAAGATCTTATGAGTGGAATTTTGGAGATGGTGACACAAGTACAATGTTACATCCTACCCATACCTATAATCAGTTGGGATTTAAAACTATCATACTGACTGTAAACAGTGAATTCGGGTGTGTGGTCAATAAAATTTTTCAGAACCGAATTGAAGTGGTGCCGGTGCCACCCATTGACCCGGTTGCTATTTTTCACACTAATTCTGTAATAGGGTGTGCTCCATTTAACGTGAAATTTCTAAATAACAGTTTGAATTCTGACAAGTATGTATGGGATTTCGGAGACCAGAACAGTTCGGGTGATTTTGAACCGGAACATACGTATTATTTGCCTGGTAATTATACCGTCACTCTGATTTCAGCCAATGATTCCATGTCGCATACCGAAACAAAAACCGGATATATTGTTGTAAGTGGGGGACCAACCACTGACTTTTCAGTGGATAATCTGAAACCGGTTGTGGGTGACACTGTTCGTTTTTTAAATCAAACACCCGAAGGAGTTTCCTTTCTCTGGGATTTTGGAGATGGTTATTCAAGTCCATTGAAAGACCCCTCTCATAAGTATTCCAATCTTGGATTATATGATGTCACACTGGTTGCTTATAACTGGCTGGGATGTTCTTCTAAAGAAATCAAATCCTTTTTTATTGAAGTCATTCCACCAAAACCCATCGTGCGATTCTCAACTCCTGCAACGTTGGGCTGTTCCCCTTTTGAAGTAAAATTTAATAATTACACTGAATATGCAGGAACATACTTCTGGGATTTTGGTAACGGCAAATCCTCAACGGAACATTCCCCCGTCCATAGTTACAATTCGCCTGGAAAATATTCAGTGTCACTAATTGCGTATGGGCAATCCGGCGAATCCTCCTATTCACGATCAGATTACATTACGGTGTTGGTTTCACCTTTTCTTGATATAAATGCCGAACCCAGGCAAACAACTGTGAATACACCCATTCAATTCAGAAATTTTTCTAACGGACAAATTAAATCGTACTTATGGGATTTCGGGGATAGCGCTTTTAGTTCGAAAACTGAACCTGTTTACACCTATCAAAAACCCGGAACCTATACCATTACGCTTAATGCCACCAGCCAGTCAGGGTGTTCAATATCCAGAAAATTCCCTGATTTTATAACTGTTTTTCCAACTTCTATTAATGAAAATTCTGGTATGATTCAAAAAATTTCAGTTATTCCAAATCCGGTAAATGATAAACCGGTAATTATGCTCGAAGTAAAAGAGCCGGGGAAAATAGATATGGAATTACTGAACGTGCTGGGACAAAAGATATATGAAAAAAATCAAGTGTCACTTGTTTCCGGTAGCAACAAAATAACCATGGATGATTTCCCAGAACTTAAACCTGGTATTTATGAATTACGGATAAAAAACAAACAGATAAGTAGAAGTCAGAAAATTTTTAAGCCCTGAAAGGACGTAATAGGATGAGCATAAACCACTTAGTACATTTTTTTATCTCGCCAATATTAATTTTATTAATGTCATTCACTATTTCCCACTCGCAGACCTTGGAAGGAAAAGTGTATGGTCTTGTAGAAAAATCAGGGAAAACTGTTAAAGAAATATTACCAGGCGCTTCGGTTTACTGGTCCGGTACAAACACCGGAACCACTACAAATGGAAAAGGTGCTTTTGAAATTTCTACCGGTAATAGTATGCAAAAAAAATTAGTGGCAAGTTTTGTGGGGTATTATCCTGACACTGTCACTGTTACAAATCAAAAGTTTATTGAGTTTAATTTAAAAGGGTTGAAGCAATTAAAGGAGGTGATTATATCTACTGAAAGACCCGATGTATTTATTTCGGAAAAAGAACCGGTCAAAACCGAAATCATTACACAAAGGGAATTAGCCAAAGGAGCATGTTGCGACTTAGCAGGTTGCTTTAATACAAATGCATCCGTAGAACCAACCACCACTAACATCATTACCAATGCGCATGAACTAAGAATTCTTGGACTTTCAGGAGTATATAATCAGATTTTAATAGATGGAATGCCTTTGATTCAGGGATTAACCTATACCTACGGAGTAAGCAGTATTCCGGGATCTTTAGTTGATAATATTTATGTTTCAAAAGGCGCTAATTCTGTGTTGCAGGGATATGAAAATATTTCCGGGCAAATCAATGTGGAAACCAAAAAACCGGTTCAGAATGAGAAATTGCTATTGAATGGCTACTTGAATAGTTTTTTTGAAAAGCAACTGAATATGAATTATTCATTTATTCCTGAGAAAAATAAAAATATCAGAAATCTCATCGCATTTCATACATCTCAACCCGCTTTAAAATACGATGCTGACAACGATAATTTTCTGGATGTTCCATTACTTACCCGTTATATGGTTTTTGATAAATTTATGCTGAATGATAAGGATAGTTTGGGATTTCATGGTTTAGTTGGATTAAGATTTTTAAAAGAACAACGGATAGGCGGAGAAAAAAATTATAAACCGGAAAACAACAAAGGGGATACAGTTGTGTATGGTCAATTTGTTGATTTTATACAACCGGAAATCTATTTGAAAACCGGTTACCGTTTTAATGCCAGGCATGCCATAACGTTTAATTCAAATGTGTTTAGTCATCGGCAGAATTCCTGGTTCGGAGAAACTCATTATACCGGAAATCAGGAAAATTTTTATGTTGCGGTGCAGTATGAATTAAAATGGCGTGAAAAACATGAGTTAAAAACAGGTATAAGCGTAAGAAAACGAAATCAGAAGGAAGAAATTATTTTTCAAAAATTTTTTTATGGAAAATCGTACGCAGGAATATATGATTATGACGAAAGTGTCACCGGTTTATTTGCAGAAAATATTTTTCGATGGAAAGGCGACATCCTTCAATTTATTTCAGGAATTAGAATGGATAATCACAAGCAATTCGGAAACGTGACTACCCCCCGGGGATTGTTGAAGTATGAAATCAATGAGAAAACCAATGTACGGGTATCGGCTGGTACCGGTTGGAGAACGGTCAATCTTTTTTCGGAAAATGTAACCCTGCTTGCGAGTCAGCGTGATATTGTGATTCCGGAACCGTTGCGAGCCGAATCAGCCGTCAATTACGGGGTAAATTTTACTCACAACTACGAAAAAGGAAACATCACCGGTAATGTATCATTGGATTTTTACAGAACTGAATTCCAAAATCAGATTTTTCCCGATTACGATTCTGTTCCTGGAAAAATTTACGTCACTAATTTCGAAGGTATTTCAAATTCAAATGGGTTTCAGGCGGAAGCCGGGACAAAATTTCACAACGTATTATCATTTAAGATGGCTTATATTTTTCTGGATGTTTACCGTATCAAGTATACTAAAAAAGTGCCATTAACTTTTAATCCTTCCGGAAGAATTCTACTTACAATTTCCTATAAACCAACCAACGAGAAGTGGCACCTGGATGGAAACATTCACTGGTACGGTGAACAGAAATTACCCAATACTTCTCAGAATCCGGAAATCTTCCGAAGACCGGACCACTCTGAACCGTACTATGTTAGTAATTTACAATTTACAAGAAGTTGGAATTATTTTGAAGGGTATTTGGGATGTGAGAATATTTTTAATTTCAGACAGGAAAAACCAATTATCAGTTGGGAAAATCCATATGGCCCCTACTTCGACACTTCCTCAGCATGGGGACCCACCAAAGGACGTGAGTGGTATTTAGGTTTCAGGTTAAAATTTTAGTGTTTATACAAAACCATTTAACCATCTATCAGTATATTATAAAATATTCGTAAATTAAATTGCTTTTGATATATCTTCTAAATTCTGTTCAATAAAATTTTGTGAATATTCTTTGATCATATCCCTTACTTTTCTGAATGACTGTACTATTTCTTCTTCGCTTCCTCTTACTTTGGCAGGGTCTGGAAAGTTTTGATGAAACTTTTTTGCTTTTGATGGAAAGTAAGGACAGTTCTCTTTAGCATTATCGCAAACAGTTATGATATAATCAAAATCAATGTGAGCGTATTCATTTACATGGTTGGAAGTGTGGGAAGAAATATCAATACCATCTTCTTTCATAACCTGTATGGCTTTTGGATTTACTCCGTGAGTTTCAATACCCGCACTGTAAATGATTGCTTTACTTTTTGCGAAGAAACGAAAATATCCTTCCGCCATCTGACTTCGGCAGGAATTTCCTGTACAGAGGATTAAAATATTTTTCATCGCATTATTCTATGAGCAACTTCCTGCACCACAGCAGGAAGATTGATTGTGTTCCTTCGTTTGGTTAGCAATTTCACTGTACTTTTCCTTTACAATTTCTTTAATTTTTGTATTGTCCACGATTTTGAGGTTTTAAAAACGCTTACAAGTTTAATGTATTTGTAAACAAAATTGACAGTAACTGAATTTTTTGTACCTTTGTAAGAAAATATTTTATGTACTCAGAATTTCATACTAAAGCCAGTGCACTTGACGATAGTTTTCTGAAAGGGCTAAGAACGATTTTTAAAAACAAACCTATTTCTATCATAGTTGAGGAGGATATGGATGAAACGGAATATCTTCTTGCAAGTCCCGCAAACCGGAAAATGCTTGAGAGTTCGTTAAAAAGTGAAGAAGGGTATGAATTTACGATTGATGAGTTTAGGAAATACAGCAGAGATTTGATGCGTGGGAAAAATCCGGATGTTTCAAAACTGAGAAAAGTAAAAATTCCGAAATGAAGCGCATTATTTTGGATCATCCGGCACACGACCAATATCGGGAGTGGGCTAAAGAAGATAAAAAAATATTTGAGAAAATCTCCAAGTTGATGGATGAAATTATAATTGATCCATTTCATGGTACCGGTAAACCCGAGCCACTTAAATATCAATATAAAGGATGCTGGTCACGGAGAATTGACAAAGTACATCGTTTGGTTTACAGGGTAACCGATGATGCTATAATTGTTATTTCCTGTAAATATCATTATTAGCTATCTACCCCTTATAAATTCTCACCCCAACACATGCGTATAGCATTTTGATAGATTGACATATTGATTGTCTTTTTCACAACAATGCATCAGCAGAAGCTCCAGTAATTTTTCATGTTTAAGTAGAACAATTTTATCTCCTTTATCTTCAATGATTTTCTCTTGTCTGAATTTTGCCAGCACACGAATTGCCTCTGTACCCGTTGTCCCGGCTATATCAGCAATATCCTGCCTTGAAATCCTCACATCAAGCAAAATTCCTTTAGGCGACAGAACCCCGTATTTCTTTTTCATCATTAATAACGCCTCGGCTACTTTCTCAGCAGAACTTAATTGAACAAGATGTTTCAGGCGTAATTCTAAAAATGACATTTCACGGATATAAAAATTTAACAACTGTACTGCAAAGTCGTTATTTTCTTTAAGCATATTGTCCAGAAGTGACTTTTCTATGAAACAAAGTACACAGTCATCCAAGGCAATGCTACTGACGAGATAGTTTGTTTCAGTATCTGAACGTAACCCGAACAATTCACCGGAAGATACCAGACGAACAATTTGCTCTTTTCCTCCTTTACCGGTATTGTATATTTTTACTTTACCTGTAAAAATAAAGTATGCCCCCCGGACGATATTATCTTCATGAAAGATGACCTGCTTACGCTGATATCGTCCGACTTCTTTTTTTTTATCAATCAACGTTCTCCAATGTTGAGAACAATACTTATTGATAAAGCAATTGCTATTAGGGCAGGAAATACAAGATGGGTACTCACTATTCATTTCAAGGTAATTTTCGTCAGCTACTAGTAACCAGTACCATAATTTTAATGTTTATTTAAGTTACACTTTATAAATTTTCACACAACACTCCTTATGTAACGATTGTCCTCCTATGGGATCTGACTTACACGGGCGTAAGTTAGAATCTGTAGAACCTCTACCCTTTGCTTCTTTCCCCATCGCCCAGTGACCAAACCCATGTTGCGAGCCGACCACTTCCGGATGTATGGCTTCTGTGAGTTGAACTTTCGCTTTCATTTTTCCATATTTTGATTCTACCCAAACAATATCGCCGGTTGATAAACCCAGCTTTTCACCGGTTTTAGTATTTACTTGTAAAGGATTCTCGGGTTTCAACTCCAGTAACCAGCGATTGTTTTGTGTTCGTGTATGCGTGTGCGTTGCCTCTTTCCAGTTGATTAAAAAGAAAGGAAATTCATTGTTCGGGTACCAGTCACGCTGTTTGTAATCGGGAAATTCACTGCAGGGATTACCATTTGCATCGGTTTTTCCTTTCAGATAGTTTAGTACTAACTCCACTTTTCCGGTAGGAGTCATAAACCCTTTTACCGCTTTCTTTGTTACTTTTGGTTTGAACTTCGGATCATTGTTCTTGTTTTCATCTTCTACCATAAAATATGTTCCCAATCGTTTTCCTCCATCGGCTTTTGGTTTGTCGTAGATATGTTCTATCTCCACTTCTTTTTCTTCACCGTTTTTAAGCATTTTAATTTTTACTTTTTCAACTACGGTTGTTTTCAACACATCTTCAGCAATCTCTTTTTTGTATTTTTCATATTCAGTTTTTCCGGTAGTCCATACCGCTCCCGGTAATTTTTTAAATTCTTCCAACGTTATTTTAGGAGCGCCGTTAATTATTTCTTTAGAGAAAAATGCTTCATACCATTTTGTAAGATTTTCCTCACGTTCCCCGGTGATTGGATTATTCCAGAAAAATTCATGACCCTCTGAGTCAGTCAAACCAAGACGTCTTCCTATTTCAACAACAAATTCTGCCTCAGTGGGTTGACCAAAAATCGGTTTTACAACGGGCTGTCGTAAACTAAGTGAGGGCCAGGTTACCCAATTGCCTGTCCAGTCATATCGCTCAAGATACGTTGCCCCAGGCACCACAATGTCTGCCATCAATGCTGTTTCAGAGAGAAAAATATCATTCACTACTACAAATTCAAGATTACTCAACGCTTTGATAACGGTTTCAGTTCCCGGTACCGCCATAACAGGATTTTGAAAAACTATCATAGCCATTTTAGCCGGATAATTACCTTTCTTATCTGCAAGCTGTTGAAAAATTTCGGTATAACAACCTGAACCATGAAACATAGGATATTTTTTATTGTCACCGGCATATCTTGGAGCTTTTGGTTTTTCCACATGTAGATGCTGATGGCTATTCCCTTTTTTATTGGGAGAAACCAAAGTTCCTTTACGATCAATACCACCGGTGAGTGCGGCAAGAGCCGCAATAGCGGCGCCTCCATTCACAGCATTGGAATGTTGCCCTGGACCAGACCACACATCTACAACGGCGGGCTTAGCGTTAGCAAATTCTTTAGCAATTCTTTCAATGGTTGCCGCAGGCACTGTCGTAATTTTTTCAGCCCATTCGGGTGTCTTATCTTTCACATGTTCTGAAAATTGCTCAAAGCCATAAGTCCATTCGTTAATGAATTTTTCATCATAAAGTTTATCTCTGATAATGACATGACACATGGCAAGAGCCATTGCCCCATCGGTGGAAGGACGAATGGGAATCCATTCGTTCGCTTTACGTGCAGTATAAGAAAGATACGGGTCAACCACTACTAACTTCGCTCCATTTTCTAATGCACGAGTAATGATTCTCGGCAAACACGACCATTTGGTTGCCCCCAAAGGATTCCATCCGAAAAGTAAAATATATTTTGATTGAATAGAATCCATCAACGGTCTTTCATCACCCATTACTGCTTTGAAAGATGCTTTTCGCGCTGTATCGCACAAGTTGGAGTGATTGCTGTAATTAGGGCTTCCGTATAAATCGCAAAAATCCTTTTGAATATGAGTGAAACTATGATCTTCTGAAAACCAAAGTAATGCTTCCGGCGTCCCTGCATCCTTCAGTTGTTTCATTTTTGCAACAATGGTTTTATATGCTTCGTCCCATGAAATTTCCTGCCAGCCGGGGTCTTCGTTGAGTCCTTTTTTCGGGTTGGTTCTTTTTACCGGTTTAGCTAAACGGTCTGGGTCATAAAGTGTCATTATTCCTGCATTTCCTTTAGGACACATGGATGCGCCTTCTGCGGGGCAGTTATTGAAAAAGTCATCAGAGATGTTACTGAAGCCGATTGGATTATGTGAATTAGGTTTAATGCGGATTAATTTACCATCTACAACCTGACATAATATGCCGGTTTGTCCACCACACATATTACAACACGAAGGAATCCATTCGCCTGAGTTAAAGCTAAAACGTTTATCCACTTCGGCATTAAAATCTTCGGCTCCGTGGACTTTTGAAAGCCACGTCATTCCGGCAAGCAAACCGCCAGCGCCAAGAACGGATTTTGCCAGGAAACTTTTGCGCGATTCTGTTGTTGGTGTATTCATAATTTTTTTATTAATTTTTTCTGGTTGCAATTTATTTTGTGTTGTGTAGCGTATTTACGGGAAATTTTTTTAGTGAATAAATGAATGCCCAGATTATTAATGAAATGCTTCCTATTGCTACCAACCATTCATTGATACTTGGAAAATATCCGTAAGAAAAACGGAAATGATGATTTGCTTCCGGCAATGTATCAAACGTTGGTGTAATCTGTGGCGGAATCACAATGTTAAGACGGGTTCCTATGATACCGACCACCACGCAAAGTCCTGCAAACCCAAGCCATTTGATAGAGGAGGAAGTATTTTTATTGGCGACAATCAGGATGGGTGCTAACATACCAAGACCTACCTGAACAAACCAGAAAACCGGCCAGTTTGGACCAAAAATAGTCAACGTCCAAGATTTAACTTCATGTGAAATTCCTCCATAGAAAGTAATGAAAATTTCTGAAGTAAATAGCAACATGTCAAATGCGATTACACCGACAGTCAGCGACATAAGAGATTTTACTAATTTTAATTTTTCCGGTTGAGGCAATTTTGAAGTGAGAGAGGTAATGAAAGCCAGTAAGCCACCACCCGAAGCTAAAGCAGATACTAAGAAGATAATGGGGAATAAACCACTAAACCAGCCCGGTCTTGCTTTTGCGACTGCAAATAATGCTCCAGTTCCTCCGTGTACTCCAATAGCTACAGGAATTCCGATGATTCCAAGAATCATCAACCATTTTTTTCCTTCTGCTACTAAATCAGTGGATAATGGTGAACCGGTTTTCATAAAGTGAAAATCAGCCCGCATTACATAATAGAGTTCTGCAATAATTACGACTATATACAGACCATAAAACATCGCTTCCCAAGCAAGAACAGAAGTACTGTGCCAGTTGGTAAGCACTCTGTAAGCCCTGCTCGGATGCCCAAGGTCTATGAATATGAGCCAAACTGCCATCAACATACATAACAATGCCTGAATGAGTGCCAATTTTCCGGCTTTTTCATATTGTTCCATTTTGAAAACATAAATTAAAGTGGAAAGCAGAAATGAACCGGCGGATAAACCGATAAAATAAATATAGAATGCCACCCAGAACCCCCAGGGAACATTTTGCGTCATATTAGTCACCATAAGCCCTTCCTTAAACCTTACAAAAATGGCATATAAACCGATAAGGGTTATTATTGTCAGGATTGCATATCCAAAGTTCCGCAAACCTTTGTTTGCAGAGGTGTCTTGTATTGATGTTGCATTCATATTGATTAGATTTTATAACAAATGATTAATGATAGTATAGACGGGTTTTAAACCCGTCTATACCAATTATATTATGTCAAATAATAAACATTTGGCTCGTTACCCAATTCTTCTTTTAAACGATGATGATTTCTTCTTGCAATCAACTCATGTAAATTTTCACCGTGAACGAGGCATTTTCCGTTTGGATCTTTCAAATCGCCGAAATGAATGGCTTTGCCCATACAGGTTCTGGAGCAAGCGGGTGGCTCCGTGTATTCTCCTTTTTCGTCTTGTAAGTGCAGGCACAACATACATTTTCTTACATTTCCTATAGGAGAACCTCCATCTTTTCTCAAACCAAATTTACCGTTGTATTCGCCTGATGGAATGAGATTGTAAGGATTATTGGGATCGGCAATATAATTATGTCCGTAATCAAACGAACGCGCACCGTAGGGACATGAAGCAATGCAATAACGGCACCCGATACACTTATTGTAATCCACTACTACAATACCATCTTCCCGATGATAGGTAGCAGAAACAGGGCAAACCATTGAGCAGGAACTTTTTTCACAATGCATGCATGGACGAGTGAAATAATTGGAGAATGTATTTGGAAATTCTCCATGTTCTTCTTCAATAAACATATTATATGCAACGCCTGGAGGTGTTTTGTTCTCATTTTTGCAGGCAATCACGCATGCCTTGCACGCAACGCATCGTTGTAAATCAATAATGAATCCCCAGCCGGCTCCTTTTTTTCCGTTAAATCCTTCTATCTTATTGCATCCGGACATTGATAGTGCAGAAGTGACAAGCGCCATTCCACCAATCGTTTTCAAAAATTCACTACGACTCACTGAATTCATCCCGGTTTCTTTTTCAAGGTATGTATCCACAGGTTCTTTTTCTTTCGAAGTTGTTTTAAGTTCATTCTCTATTTTAGTGATGATTGGCAGAAGAGTATTTTTTTTTGCAGGATCTATTTGCAATGCAGTTTTATAATCAGACAATGCCGCGGATAAATCATTGACGGCTACACGGGTAGCCGCTCTGTCAGCGTAAGCATCTGCATAATCCGGATTTAATTTAATAGCTGTGTTCCAATCACAGATGCCTCCTTCCCTGTCACCATTTTGTAACTTTGCCCATCCACGCTGATAATATGCTGTGGCATTGGCGTTGTCTGTTTCAATCGCTCTGTTGTATTCTTTGATTGCACCGGTGAAGTGATTGGAAAACATAAGTTGATTTCCAGCTTCTATTAGCGTTTGTGCCGCTAATTTTTTTGGTGTTGTGGTTTCTGATGATTTCATATTTAATTGTAGTTAAATGCTCAATTTTCAATTATTTAAATACATAAAAGAAAGTCAATCTTGGAACAAAATCAGCACTTCTTTCCCAATATTTACCAAAGTCCTTCGTTTTGTCGTATCCATCGGGTTTCTTTCTGTTATCTGTATAACTGTTTATCCAGATATTGGGAATAATATGAACATTCTTGTTTGGTGTCCAATCCAAACCGAAGGTCATAAACGTTTCGTTATAGGGTTTATAAGCAAGTGCTTTGTATTTTCTGTCACTTTTGTATTCAGTATCCTGATTTACCATATCGTATCTGCCAAATAGTAGTAGTTTGTCTTTAATTACACTTGCCTTTACAAAAAAGGATATGCCAAACGGTTTCACATCTAATAAGGTATCTTTTGTTACTACAGTATCTTTTTGACTTTTATTATTGACTTGGGTTTGATTAACTAATTCAAATCCTACTGTAAAATTTTCTAATTGAAGACCAAGGAAAGCTTCTATGGTAGATTTGCTTTGCGGTAATGAATCTGTTTTTGATGGCAAATAATCTTTGTCGTAAGCGGCTTGTGTTTCAAAATCATAATTGAAAGCGAAAATTATTTTTTTGTCCATCAATTTTGCATCTACGCCCATAAAATATTTCCTGAAGTTGTTGTCTTCGGGTTTGGAACCTTTTCCTGTACCATATAATAAATGATAACCAAAGTTTCCGGATGAGTCCAACTGTCCGGACCATCTGAACCCTAAATCGTTAGAAGGGAGCCATCCGCGTGCATCGCCTACTACTTTTTCAACAGCGCGTAGTCCCCAGGTTCCCTCAGCGGTTGAAAAACTGGTTGTTCCCACTTGACCTATATATAATGAGTGCCTCTTAATAATGTTTTTCCATTCTAAGTTAGCGGCTTTGATATAAACCGTTCTATCTCCGCCGCCGGTAGTAACTCCGTCTCCTCCTTCCAAAAGAAATTTTGCATTAAAATTTGGAGCGAGTTGATAATCATAGCCAAGATAAATCCTTCGGAAAGTTATTCCGGATTGTCCTTTATATTTTTTTCCAAATTCTGAACCACCCCATGGTGTCTTATCCGCAAGAGTATCTCCACCCATTTTCCAATAAAAATCACCGAAGGTTAGCCCCCAAACTTTTCCGGATGGTTTAAATTCTTCTTTTGGCTTTTCTTGTGAAAAGGCAATAGAAAAAGTTGTCAATCCGGCTATCGTTGCCAGAAAGAGCGCTTTTTTCAGAGTATTTTTTAAGGTTTTCATCGTTAAGTTTTATTTTGAGTAAATGATATTATTTACACGGACAAAATTAGATGGGAAAAAGAGATAGGTTTATAACCGTTATCATATACGACTACCTTTTTTCATCACAAAATGCTCTTTTTTTAATAAAAGAAAACATGATTTATGTCAGTTGAATTTGTTATAATCCACAGGTAGTTGTAAAAAAAGTAGAAAAAAATCAATCTGTATTATTAAACTTACTCATCTGAATCAGCTTTTCTAATTTAAGTATTTGAATTTTTTTATCTTCGGTAAATAAAATAACCCCTTCTTTTTTAAATTCTGACAGAAACAGGGAAATTTGTTCCGTAGTGGTTCCGGTTATATCTGCCATGTCCTTTCGTGATAACAAAACATTGATTATGATTTTCCCTTCTTGATTTATTCCGAATTCATTGTTGAGCATAATTAACTTTTCGGCGATGCGCTCGCGTATGGATTTATGTGCCATGCTTCCGATACTTTCTTCCATTTCTCCCATATCACTCGCAACAAGGTGAAGAAGTTGCTTAGTAAACGTTGAATTACGGTTCATTACTTCTACAAAATCCTCTTTATAATAAAAGCAAACTATTGAATCTTCCAGGGTAGTGGCGCTCGCTTTATAGGGCTCATTGCTTAAAAGGGAACGATAGCCAAATATTTCACCGCATTTAATCAAGCGTATAATTACTTCTTTATCTTTAATTGTTTCTCTCCATAATTTAATACTGCCATGGGAAAGAAAATATAATCCAAATGGCGAGTTTCCTTCATTAAAAACGATTTGCCCTTTTTTATAAGTAGAGCAGGTTTTATGGCGGTTGAGAATCTGAATATCTTCAGCGGTAAGATAAGAAGAAAAATCTGTATCAGGAAAATTGCAGGAGCCGGGTTGAATGTGTGTGGTCATGGGGCGTTGGAAATTGGTCGTTGGTCATTAGTCATTGGTCAATCAAGGGTAATTCAATAGTAATACAGTTGTAATACGGTTGTAATACCATTGAATTACCATTGTATTACTATTTTATTACTATCGTATTACTATTGAGTTACCATTGTATTACTATTGTATATCTATTGAATCATTTAGCAAAGGAAGACGCATTAACTTCCTGTAATAGGGTAATTTTTTAAGCATCATTAATTTATCCAAATGCGATTCTGAGTGTAAATCAGTTCCGGCTAAGTCAATAAGACGGGCATCAATTAATTCTTCGGCAATTTTTTTTGCTTTAGGACCATAATGACCGGTAAGCGATAATAAATTTAATTGAAATAATATTCCGCTCTCTCGCAACCGGAAATAATGATTAAAATCATCATACAAATATAAGTATCTTTCCGGATGTGCCAATATGGGCTTATATCCGGCTGATTTGATTTCAGAAATAATCTGCGTGAAATTTGCCGGTTTGTTTAAAAAACCGGTTTCTACCAACACATAATTTTCACTGCCGAAAGATAATAATTTTCCCTGTTGGAGTTTTTTCAAGAACCACTCGTCTAAAAAATACTCCGCGGCGGCATGCAATGACACTTCAATTTTTCTTTCTGCTAACACCTGTTGGAGTGCATTAAGACCCGTCAAAATTATTTCGGGAGTATTTTTATAATGGTCACCGGTTATGTGTGGGGTAGTAATTAAGCGTGCATATCCCAAGGTTTGAAGTCCCTGAATAAGCCGGATGCTATCCTCTGTTGTTTTTGCTCCATCATCAATACCGGGAATCAAATGCGAGTGCATGTCTGTAGTCACCGGAAAAAATTCTGTATCCTCCATGTCTTCAGCGCCACCACCTAAAAATTTTTTCAGGAATTCAAACATCATAAAAAATTTTGTTTATTTCTCACCCCTCTCCATTTTTTTGGAGAGGGGCTGGGGTGAGGTTGGATTTAAAGAAGAACCATTATTTAAAAATTTTTATAAGCCAGTTTTTCTTTTCCGTTTTGGTAGTTTCTTCTTCCGTATAATAACCACTCGACTCCCCGTTTCCGTAACCATATCCGTAACCATATCCATATCCGTAACCATATCCATATCCACCGTATCCATACCTGGAACCATATCCATATCCGTACCCATAAGAAGAACCACCGTATCCTACCGCATTTAATACCAATGCAAAATTAATTTTTAAATTCTCATTTTTCAGAATATTCAGCGTGTTTAGAAATTGGCGTTTGGTAAACCCTAATCTTACTACATACATTCCTATATGACTATGTCTGAATATATGCATTCCATCGGTGACCATACCCAACGGTGGTGTGTCAATGATGATGACAGAATACCTTTTTTTTAATTCAATAAGTACATCCTGAAATCTTTGAGAAAGTATCAGCTCGGAGGGGTTCGGTGGGATAGGACCGGAGGGGATTACATTCAGGTTCCCAAGTTGAGTTTGAATGATGGCTTCGTCCAACGAACAGCGATGACTCAATAATGTACTCATCCCTATGTTATTATTTAACCCGAAAGCAAGGTTTAACTTAGGTCTTCGTAAATCCAGATCAAGGCAGACCACTTTTTTCTCTGCCATAGCAATAACGGCACTCAGATTGGCGGCGATAAACGTTTTTCCTTCCTTACTTACAGTAGAACTAATTGAAACCACTTTGCAGGTTTCGTCGCCGGCTATAAAATCAAGGTTTGAACGGATGGCTCTCAATGATTCGGCAAGCAATGATTTTGGATGATCGATCACATACAGGAATGCCGACTGACTTTCTTTTCTGGCTTTGGTTACCAAACCCACAATAGGAAGTTTAGTTAAACGTTCCACATCGTTCCGGCTGTTTACGGTGTCATTCATTAAGTAACGGATAACTACTATCAGAAAGCCCAGAAGAATACCGATGGCAGGTCCCATGGAGTAAACCAATAAATTATCGGGATAAAGTTGCCACCCTGATTTGGCGATTTCCAGCATCATGGTGTTGGAAGTAATCCCTGATTTATTGATAGCCAGTTGCGCTTCTTTTTCAAGTAGTAATTCGTAGATGCTTTGTGCTACTGAAAATTTCCGTTTCAGGCGCATAAACTCCGTTTCGCTAGCAGATAAATTGTTTTCTTCTTGTTGAAATGTTTCAGTGGCATCAACTTTATCAATTTCAGATCGCTTAATTATAATATTTTTCTGAAGTTCTTCTACAGAGCGCATAAGGGAAGCATTCAGAGAAGTAATATCTTTATTTAATTCCAGGATGGTATGATGGTTTTCGGTGAGATAGGAAGAAAGTTCCTGTTTTCTTTTTTGAAGATTGCTTAATTCCTGCAAAAGCTGAACCGGCATGTTTTCACCGGAATAATCGGACAAAGCGGGTATAATCATCCCAATATCTTTACCGGATTTAAGGTATTCTATCAGCGTACCTATGCTTTTTAATTTTAATTCTAATTGAGCTTTTTGGGCATCCTGGTTTTGTACTTGTGTTTTTGGTATAACCGATAAACGCAAGTCGGGGTCTATAATTTTATTTTGTCGTTTAAATATTTGCAGGGATGCCTCTGCATCCTGAACTTCTTTTTCTACAATTTTTAACTGGTCGGTAATAAATTTCAGAGATTGTTCAGTGGCTTTTGTTTTTTGCTCCATTTCCTTGTCAATATAAACATGGGCTACCGTATTGACAAAATCAACGGTTCGTTCAAAAACATGGTCATCATAATTAATTTTAACGGTTTTGGCATCGGCATTTACGACACCGGCTCCAATGCGGCTTGTCACATCTTCAACGACTTCATCCACCGGCTTTAATAAGAAAAAATATTCGTTACCGGGTATTGCTGGGATATGCGTTTTTTCGAAGGTAAACTCAAACCGTTTATCTTTAACCGGCTCACCAAATTTAGCGCTGATTTCCCAGCGGGCATCCTCTTCTTGAAAATATAATCTGAAATGTTCGCTATCAAGAAATTCGACATGAAATTCGCGTTCATAAATTGAATTATCATAAAGTAGGTATTTTACTTTAAATGGAGAGCTAAGATAAAGTTCAGTGTTTTGAATTTTACCCACCGAAAAATAGCTAACATCCCAGTTACTTCGTCTAACTGCTTCCTCAATAATGTATTTTGATTTTATGAGTTCTAATTCCCTGGATAAATTATTTTCCGTTCCTTTTAATCCCACAAAACTGGTGGTGGTAATGGTTTCTATTTGTAAAAGACAGGATGAGCGATAAACCACTTGCGTATAACGAAGGTAAATCCAGGAAAAAATAAATCCTGCGATGATTAGAAAAAAAATGACAGGAATGGTGCGTATGGCGATGTTAAGCAGAAGAATAAAATCTATTTCCTGAGCCGGATTTGGCTTTTGCACCTGAGATACTCCGTTGCTGTTTTCTTCTGCCATGATTGATTTATAAATGAATTAATGGAATGACAAATGCATTTATACCCCTAAAGCCGTCAACTTAAGGATAAATTTAACACTTTCTTAAAGACCTCACCCCAACCCCTCTCCAAAATGGAGAGGGGCAAGAAATCCGTCAAATGAAAACTACCTAATTTCTAAAAAATATTCCCCAAACCAAAAGAAATGAGGTAAGCAAACTAATGATTGGTTCAATTTCTTTAACCGCTTCTATAGTAATTTTCTTAACGGGTTCAATATAAACGATATCATTTTCTTTAAGAACAAGGTCTTGTTTTTTAAGACCATCAATGGTTGTCAGGTCAACCAGAAAAACTTGTGGATTTTTCAAGTCACCTCTGATAATACGGATATTATAGGCTTTACCTTCCTGAGAAATTCCTTTTGTTTCGGTAAGAAGTTCAATCAGTGTGGTTTTCTCATTTTTAAGATAAAAAACGGTTTGTCCTGTTTCGCCTAAAATAAATACCCTGCGGTTTAACACTTTTAAGATTACATAAATGTTTTTATAATAGTCAGCATATTTTTCTTCGAGCAATCCTGATGCCTGCCTGAGTGTCAATCCATCTAATTTAACCAATCCAGCCAAGGGAATTCTTACCATTCCGTCTGATTCGACAAGATACTCATAAATGTCTATTGCACTTTTAGAATTTCCTCCGGATGCGCCTGTTTGATTTTGCATGCCACCGCCCACCCCCACCCCCAAACCCTGTCCTCCTTTTAAACCAGGACCACCGCCCATATAGTTATAGTCGTTATTCATCAGATAAATGGTTATCATATCTCCGGTTCTGACAATATAGTCAGGATTACTATCTGGTACCGGTTTTTCTTTCCGTTCTTTTTCCAGATAGGTGGCTTGTTCGGGGGTGATTCTGAAAAGTACGTTTTGTTTTCCGATACGGCAAGAGAAGAGCTGTATAGAAATGAAGATTAGAAATAGGATTTTTTTTAGTGAGCTCACGATGGATATCAAATAGAAAATAGCAAATATAAAATAGAAAATATAAGAAATTACTCGTAACCCCCGTCAAACGTTTTTTGTGATAAAAGGTTGTCATATAACAATTTAGTGTCTTTTACCAAACGTAAATAATTAAATCGCTGACCAATATTTTCTTTAGCTTGAATCCCCATATTTTTTCTAAGTTCATCATTTTCAATCAGTGTTTTTAATTGTTGAACAAACATTTTTCTATTGTTGACTTCTGATAATAATCCTGTTTTACCATCAGCTATAATATCTTCAACACCACCGACATTTGTGCTAATCACCGGTTTGCCGGCAGTTTGTGCTTCTATGATGCTAACCGGTGTGCCTTCATTTAAAGAACATAATGAAACCAGGTCTAATCCTGCCATTACTTCGTCAATTTTTTTATCCCAGGAAGTAAAAATAAAATTTACATTTTTGCAATCACCCTCCATCATCTCTGAATAAGAAAGTCCGTATTGTTTTATCTTATATAAAATGTTGTTTTTCGACTCCCCATCTCCAACCATAAACACGTTGAAATTTCTCTTGGTTTCCTGTAATAATTTTGCAATAACATCCACAAAGAATTCCAGATTTTTTACAGGAACCATTCGCCCAACCACTCCAATAGCAATGTCATTTTCACCGAGCATAAAACGTTTTCTGAATTTTATTCTTTTCTCCTCCTGCTTTATGTTGAATCGTTCCATGTTAAATCCCAACGGTATTGTGCAAATCTTTTTATCCGGTATTTTTAATACACTAAGCAATTCGACTTTCTGATTATCGGATAAGGCAATAATGGATGAACATTTTCGGGCAAAATATTTTTCAACTTCAATGATAAAACGGGAGGTCAACGAATTAAAATACGAGTGAAAAACATGTCCGTGGAAAGTATGAATTATAACCGGCACCTTGCACGACAATGCCGCCCATCTTCCCAGAATTCCGGCTTTGGCGGCATGGGTATGAACTATATGTGGTTTAAATTGGAGAATAATTTTTTTTATGTGTTTATATGCCTGCCAATCGTTCCAAAGATTGACATGTCTGTGCATGGTAGATATATATTGAAATGGCACTCCTTCCTGTTCTGCAATGAAAGCGGAAGATGCTTCTGACTCATCTTTCATACCCGCCAGCAACATTGTTTCATATTCCGGCGCTAAATATTTGGTCAGGTAAACCGCATTGTACGTGGGTCCCCCCAGGTTTAAGCGATTAATAATGCGAAGAACGCGTGGCATTGATAATCAAAAAAAACAATATTAACAATAAAACTATTAACTTTGCGTTTTTTAAAGAAAATGGGTACTGTTCAGTATCCAAATTAATTAAACCACTAATTGAACAAGAAAAAAAATTTAGCCACTGATTACACTGATTAAATACGATTTTAAGATTTTTTATAACATTAATCCGTGTAATCAGTGGCAAAATTTTATTTTTTCATTTTGGACTGAACAGTAACAGAAAATGGATATCAAAAAGACAATTTCTTATATAAGATCAGTCACTGATTTTGTGCCTGAAATCGGAATAATTCTCGGCTCCGGTTTGGGCAGTTTAGGTGAAGAATTGAAAAAAACTCAGCAAATAGATTATACTTCCATACCTGATTTTCCCGTTTCAACAGTGAAAGGACATTCCGGGAAATTAATTTTTGGATTTCTGGGAGGCAAAAAAGTGGTCGCCATGCAGGGAAGATTTCATTATTATGAAGGATATTCTATGAAAGTGATTACGTATCCGGTGCAGGTAATGAAAGAATTAGGAATCCATACACTTTTATTATCGAATGCCTGTGGCGGGGTAAACCCGGATTATCGTATTGGTGACCTGATGATAATTGAAGACCATATTAATTTAATCTGGAGCAATCCATTGATTGGTCCCAATCACGATGAGTGGGGACCCCGATTTCCGGATATGAGTGCTCCTTATGATCCAATCTTGATTAAAAAAGCAAAAGAAATAGCACAAAAAAATAACATTCCTATAAAAACAGGAGTATATGCCGCGGTATCCGGTCCTTGCTTTGAAACGAGGGCTGAAATTAGATTTTTAAAAGTAATCGGAGCAGATGTCATCGGAATGTCAACGATTCCGGAAGTAATAGCGGCAAGGCATAGAGGTATTGCATGTTTTGGGTTATCCATTATTACAGATGTTTCATCACCCGATGTGTCTGTAAAAGTTACGCATGAAGAGGTGCTGGAGGCGGCAAACAGTGCGGCACCCAAGATGACAATAATTTTCAGGGAGTTGATTGAAGGTATTGGGGGATAAGGGTATAGAGGTATAGGGGTATAAGGGTATAGAGGTATAAGGGTTGAATCACTTGTTTTTTTCAAAATATTTATTATCTTTGCTTAACCTATAGTGATTTTTTAAGTGAAATTTTGTTTTATGAGAAAAAGTGTTTTATATAAAGTATCTGGTTACCTACTGGTTATCCTTATTATTTATTGGGTGTTTTCCTCACCGGTTTCTGCTCAGAGTTTTAAAAAGAAGCGCTATACATCTTACGGGTTTACAGCCGGAGCCAGCAATTATGTTGGCGACCTGGATGCTAATTTCAGAACTGTTCAGGAAACGGATTATTATGTTGGGGGAACTTATAACTACCGCTATGGTCCTCAGGTTACTCTCAGAGGGCAGATATCCTACACAAATGTTCACGGAAAAGACGCGAATTCCCGTGATGAAGCCCGTTTTTACAGGAATCTTTCATTTAAGTCGTACGTGGTGGAATTGAGTGGTCATATTATTATTGATTTTTTTGAGAATTCAGGAGTATGGACCAAAAGGCAAATTTATACTCCTTATATGTTTGGAGGAATTGGCGTATTCAAATTTAATCCACAAGCGCAACTCAATGGTACCTGGTACGACTTACAGCCCCTTGGCACCGAAGGGCAAGGGTTAGGCGCATTGGGTTATGATAATTATGCCGCAGATAAATATGCGTTGATTCAGATATGTCTCCCTTTTGGGATAGGATACAGGTACAAGCTCAACAGTCACATGGACCTTGCTTTCGAAATTGGATGGAGAAAAACCTTTACCGATTACCTGGATGATGTAAGTACTGTTTATGCTCAGCCCGATGATATCGTTAAACAAAGCGGTCCAGTTGCCGCAAAATTAGCAGACCGTTCTAATGAATGGAATGATCCCAATATTTCCAACGGTTATTTACCTGATAACCAAAGAGGAGATCCTACTGATGATGATTGGTATATTCTTACAGGTTTACATTTTACCTATATTTACAGGGCAGGTGGTGTGAAATGTCCGAAATTCAGATAATGTCCAACATCCGTTTCTCATTTTCTTTTTATCTCCTATTAATTTCTTTCAGATTATTTTCACAGGAAATAGAACTGGGAGGCGCTCTCGGTGTGTTAAATTATACAGGTGACCTTTCGCCCTATCCACATCCTTTGTTTTTCAGACCCGGAGGTGAAATCATGGTTCTTTATAATTTTAACAATATACATTCGGTGAAGGCAAACGTCCTATCTGGTTATATCACAGCTTTTGATGACCAGTTTAATGAGCCGTTCAGGGTAAGAAGAAATTTACACTTCCGGTCATTGATAATTGAATCAGGTGTACAATACCAATATAATTTTTTAGAATTTAAGAACGGAAAAAATACATGGAGTTTCAGCCCTTTTTTATTTGTGGGACTTGCTTATTTTCACCATAATCCCACAGCAGAATATAATGGAAAATGGGTGGAATTACAGGAATTAAAAACAGAAGGTCAGGAACAGCCGGGAAACTTGAAACGTCCTTACTCGCTTTCCGGAACTTGCATACCGTTTGGTATCGGTTTTAAATACAGCGTATCCACCCGTATCAATTTGAATATTGAAATGGGTGCACGTAAAACATTTACCGATTACCTCGACGATGTGAGTGGATTTTATTACAATAACAGCGGATTAGGTGATCCGGCACGATACCTTGCTGACAGAAGTAATGAATTACCGGAGTATGAAAATTTTACAAACCCGGATGGCTCCCAGCGTGGTAATCCGAAAAAAGATGATTGGTATTATTTTCTCAGCGTAGGTCTTTCATATATTTTCTATTGGCCCAAGTGCCCTACTTTCATGCTTTAGAGGGTATAGGGGTATAGGGGCAATACCTTTATAACCTTAGCATGAGTATTTATAATATATTTGCAGTAATTTAGTAACGTTTTTCAGTATCTTTATTATGTATAAGCATCAGAGATTTTTTTTTACAACTCTTTCAATATTTTTTTTATTAGTTAGTTGCACCGGTAGGATATTCTCACAAACGCCCTGGTCGAGGTGGACATCAGAAACCGAATTGGTGTATAATACTATTCTTGAATCAGGCGCATCGGAAATTCTAACGCAAAGAGACAAAAACGTATTTTATGATATTCGCTCAAACAGGGTTAGAAATCAGTGTCGCTTACGACTTGATTCATTACTAAGTTCAGACAGCACACAGGCAGTATTTATCATAGAAGAATTCAGTACTATGTCTTCCGAACATCGTATGGAAGAAAGATATTTTAAACGGAATAAATCGAATCCCGAAGTTTTTTTTAACAATGAAAAAGCCATTCATCCCTATCTTGACATAGAAGGATGGCCACATCGTTCGTTAAATAGCATCCGTAAACACATCGAAGAACAATTAAATCTTGATTATTTACTTCCATATAAATACATACGGGGTAAAGTAGTAAGTTGGGACAGCTACAAATATTCTCCAGAGAATTATCATAACTTTGAATTATACAAACCCAGCGAATACCGCATAGAAACATACTTTGAGAAAAAAACTACCGGTGAATTATTCGTAAGAGTTTGTTTTATAATGCCTTCGGATGATGAGAAGAAGACCATTACGATAGATATTTCACAGTATTAATTAGAAGATAGAAGATAGAAAATAGAAGATAGAAGATAGAAAATAGAAAATAGAAGATAGAAAATAGAAAATAGAAAATTCAATCACAATGTACGGAGGAGGATATATTTTTGATAAACTACAGGACAATCAGGTAAATGATGATCCTGAAAAGCTTTTGTTGTTCGAAGAAAGAATCGCGCGGGGTGAAAAGATAGAGCCCCGCGATTGGATGCCTTTTGATTACAGGCGGCAATTGATTCGATTAATAGAACAACATGCACATTCTGAAATTATTGGAGCATTACCCGAAGGAACCTGGATTACACGAGCTCCTGGATTCAAACGAAAATTAGCGCTTATAGCAAAAGTTCAGGATGAAATTGGTCACGGGCAATTATTATACAGTGCGGCAGAAACGCTTGGGAAATCCCGTGAAAACATGATTAATGATTTATTGAATGGAAAGTCAAAATACTCCAACGTTTTTAACTATCCTGCCGAAACCTGGGCTGATGTCACTGTCATTGGATTTCTTATTGATGCAGGTGCTATTATTAATCAGATAACAAACTCAAAAGGTTCTTATGCGCCTTATTGCAGAGCCCTCGAACGGATTTGTTATGAAGAATCGTTTCATTTGAAACAAGGGCACGAAGGGTTAGTTTTTCTTGCTACCGGAACTTTTGTACAACGAGAGATGTTGCAGGATGCATTGAACCGTTGGTGGGAACCCATCATGCACTTCTTCGGTCCTCCGGATAAAGCATCGGTACATTCAGAAAAACTTATGAAATGGAAAGTAAAAATGGCAAGCAATGATGATATGCGCCAGGAATTTTTGAATACATACGTACCAAAAATCTGGGAATTAGGTCTTACGTTACCTGACCCTAAATTGAAAAAAAATACAGAAACCAACAAATGGGAATATACCGAACCAAACTGGGAAACTTTCTGGCAGGTTATCAATGGAAATGGTCCCTGTAATAAAGAACGGTTAAAAGTGAGAATGTGGGCGGAAGAGCACGGAAGATGGGTGAGAGATGCCCTGAAAACAAATCAGCTTACACAATCAGTGCCACTGGCTTGATAAATCCAACGCCCAAATGTCCTCTCTTGACCCACGCATCAATCGCCTTGAACTTCCGCAAATACCGGGTGGGGAAATATTAAAAAATCAGGAGCATTGGATTACGTATGAAGTTTTTCATATTAAAAAACGCGGCGATCATCCGGTTCATGTTGGCTGTGTACATGCACCTCATCCTGATCTGGCGCTTGTTTTTGCCAAAGAACAATATGGCAGACGTTTGGCGTGTGTGTCACTTTGGGTTTGCAAAAGTTCAGACATTCACGCTTTCAGCATGGAGGATGAAGATATGTTTTATTCGGCTGTATCAGACGAAAAAAAATACAGGGACGCTAGCGGATTTAAGGTGCGTGATAAGATAAATAAATTTAAAAAAGGAAATTCAGACGCTCTGGTTTAAGTCTGTAGCCAGGTAAGTGCGGTAGCGACTTAAACCCGATTTGTAATTTTCTATATATGTAACAAAGTAGAACATGCATTCCATAAAAAATCTCCTTTACAACATCGCCGACGACCTTTTAATCATGGGGCATCGTCATTCGGAATGGACAGGACTGGGTCCGATACTCGAGGAGGATATCTCATTTTCTTCCCTTGCGCAGGATAAAATTGGTTTGGCTTATCAGATTTATAAAATACTGAATGAGACGGAAAAAGAGGACTTGCCTGACAGAATTGCATTTTTGCGAAACGAGTCACAGTACCGTTGTTGTCAGTTTGTAGAGTTACCTAACGGAGAATATGATTTTTCGCTCATCAGGCATTTTTTATTTGATCATGCCATGGATTTACGTTTTAGAATGTTTGGGAAATCAAACTATCAACCCTTGTCATTTCTGAGCAGAAAAACAGCAGGGGAAATGAAATATCACATTCTACATGCCGATATCTGGATTAAACAACTTGGAAACAACAACGAAATAAGTCATGTACGCATGCAAAAAGCGATTGAGGTTGCTTTTCCTTATTCTTTAGGAATGTTTGAAACATTTCCATTCGAGAAAGAACTTATTGAACTTGGCATTTATCAGGGGGAACAGGAAATAAAAATAAGTTGGTTGGAAAAAATATCCATGATTTTAAAAGAAGCAAATTTTAATTTACCGGATCCTGAAAAAATTAAACCCGTTTTTGGAGGCAGAACCGGAAATCATACCGGATTTTTAAAACCATTGTTGGAAGAAATGAATGAAGTTTATAGTTCTGATCCGGAGACGGAATGGTAACTCAAACCACTCACCCATGACCCGCGAAGATATATTAACCATCCTGAACGAAGTGAAAGACCCTGAAATTCCGGTTTTGTCTATCACCGACATGGGGATTGTCAGCGAAATAAAAATTGAATCCGACTTGAGCGTATCGGTTCAGGTGACCCCTACTTTTTTAGGATGCCCCGCCTTTGATTTAATTGTAAAGCAAATTAAAGAAGCGCTTAATCAAAATGGAATCAATGTAAAGGAAGTTGTTATGGACAAAAACCGTACATGGAACAGCAACCTTATCTCCGATAAAGGGCGGAAAATTTTACAGGAGTTTGGTCTTACTCCTCCCACGCGATACGAAAAAACTTTTGAAGGTAGTGAATTGGAAAAAGTGGCTTGCCCGCAATGCGGAAGCAGAAACACCATTCTTCGCTCTACCTTTGGTTCTACATTATGCCGGAGCATTCATTATTGCTATTCGTGTCACCAGGCATTTGAACACTTCAAACCGTTGTAAAAAAAATGAAAACTTCCCATGCGTAGTAAATCGTATCTGTTTTTTATCATTTTTTTATTTTTTTCCTGCAAGGACTTTACAACCAAAAAACTTTCTGATTCTGAAAAACAAGAACTTGAGTTCCGGATTAAGAATGAAATGGACAGCATTAATTTTTACTGGAATGTGATGGCAAAGTCCATGGATGAGGAATTGAAAAACATCAAACATCTGATTGATCTGATTGCGGTTGTGGAAGGATGTGATTCTGTAAATCAAAAAAAGGCACTTTTACTTTTTCAGGATTTCAGCAAGATAAAATATACAATGAAAATGATAAGCGCTTCCGATAGTATTGATTATTTTGATAACAAAATGACAGAGATAATAGAAAAGACATTTGAAGCCGCCCGAAACAGCCCGAACCTGAAAATGTATCCTTTATATGAACAGTTGGTAAATGAAATCAAAAAAGCAGACGATGAAATATTACATCTAAGAATCAGGTATGACGAAAATGTTTTTGGATTCAGGAAATTAAAAGAAGAAAATAAAAAATTACTATCCCAACTTGGAGAGAATTATAAAAATCTACCGGAGTTTCCTGTTTTTACCATTACACCCACCACGAAATAATTGTATAGACCAGCCAACTCATCAAGCCAGAAGCAGGAATAGTAAGAACCCAAGCCATCATAATATTGGAAGCCACTCCCCAACGTACTGCAGAAAATCTGTTTACCATTCCAACTCCCATAATAGAACCCGTAATGGAATGAGTAGTGCTCACGGGTATTCCGGCCAATGCAGTTCCGAATAGGGTAAATGCAGAAGAAATTTCAGCACAAAATCCACCTACAGGTTTCAAATGGGTTAGATTCACTCCTAAGGTTTTGATAACCTTTTTACCGCCGACTAAAGTTCCCAAGCCAATTACAGTATAACATGAAAAAATAACCCAAGTAGGAATATAAAAATCTTTACCCAGATAACCCGTACTGTAAAGAAGAATGGCAATAACACCCATGGTTTTCTGTGCATCGTTTGAACCATGACCCAAACTGTATGCGGCGGATGAAACTAATTGTCCTACTTTAAATAAACCATCTACTGCTTGTGGTCTCCACTTTCTGAAAATCCATTGGGTAACAATCATAAATATTCCACCAAGAATAACCCCAAATACCGGGGAGAGAAAAATAAAAAGAATGACTTTTGAGATGCCGGAAAGTATTAGCACCTGCACTCCACCTTTTGCAATTCCTGCTCCGATTAAACCACCGATTAACGAATGGGATACGCTAATTGGCAATCCATAAATTGTACAGAAATATACCCAAATAATTCCACCGACCAACGCAGAAAGAATCATATATTCATTAACGATATGTGGCTCAACTATGCCTTTACCGATAGTATTGGCAACATGAAGCCCGAAAATAAAAACAGCGGCAAAATTGAAAAAAGCCGCCCAAGCCACAGCAAAATTTGGACGTAAAACCCGGGTTGAAACAACGGTAGCGATTGAATTGGCGGCATCATTCATTCCGTTCAGGAAGTCGAAGGCAAGTGCAAGAATGATGGTTATAATGACTATGGTTAGCATGGGGTAATGATTAAGTAAAGACACGGTACACCGTGTCTTTACTTAATCATCTAATACAAGGTTTAAGTCGCCGTCACACTGGCTGGGCTACAGACCTAAACCAGAGAGTGCTTTACACTAACATACTTTCAAGCCGATTTCACCAGAATGGACTCAATTACATTGGCGGCATCTTCACATTTATCGGTGGCTGTTTCTAATGCCGCGAGAACTTCTTTCATTTTTATCAGTTTGATGGCATCTTTTTCTTCTTCAAATAATGCGGCAAGCGCCGAATCAAAAACATCATCCGCATGATTTTCATAACTATTTATTAATACAAGTGCCTCACGCATTTGATGAACTTTTTTCATGTTCCGAAGTTCTTTGATGGCTCTTTGCAATTGTTCCGATGATTTAACAATTAATTCAGATAATTTAACTATCGCGGGAGTACACTCTTCCACTTTATATAATTCAATCCGTTTTGATGCTCCGTGGATAAAGTCGATTATATCGTCAATAGCCGAAGTCAGTGCATGAATATCTTCCCGGTCAAATGGAGTTATAAATGTAGAACTTAGTTCGTTAAAAATTTGATGGGCTACCTCGTCTCCATCATGTTCGGTTTTTTCAATTTGTCTTATTAATTCCGCCCGACGTTCCTTGGAGGATGTTGTAACTAATTCATTCAGTAATTTTGAAATTTCAACCAAAATCTCAGAAGATTTTTCAAAATAAGTAAAGAATTTTTTTTCTTTGGGTAGAAGTTGCTGAAAAAAGCTGTTCATGCTCATGGTTTTTTGAATTATGGGTGCAAAGGAAGGGTACAAATGTAAAGAAATTGTAAATTTTAAATTAACTTTGGGCAAAAAGTATGAAAAAAATCCTCCCTTATATAGTTTTAGTACTTTCCCTTAATCTACCTGCACTTGCCGCCGAAAATTCCAGGAGTGACACCTTAGATATCCTTCATTATACTATCACCCTGAAAATCACTGATTTTACAGGGAAAAAAATATCGGGAAATTGTAAAATTCTTATTGCCTCCAAAATTAATAACCTGACTCGAATAGATTTAGATTTGCTCAGGTTTACCGTTGATTCGGTAAAAAATTACCAGACCGGACTTAATTATTCTTATAACGACACATTGTTGAGCATTACCACTCTTTCTCCATTAATGAAAAGTGACACTATTTCAATTACTGTATTTTATCAGGGAATTCCTCCAATGGATCCTTCGGGATGGGGCGGTTTTTACTTTAGCGGTAATTACGCCTTTAATCTTGGGGTTGGATTTGAATCCTATCCTCATGTTTTTGGGAGAGCATGGTTCCCTTGCGTTGATAATTTTGTAGAACGTTCTACTTACGAGTTTTTTATCACTACCAAGGGAAGCATGAAAGCATTCTGCAATGGCTTATTGCAGGAGGTGGTTGATAACGGCGATTTAACTAATACATGGCATTGGAAAATGAATCAAACCATTCCTACTTATCTCGCATCGGTGGCAGTTTCTTATTACAAGACGGTTAATATGACTTATCAGGGATTGAATGGACCCATTCCTGTTCAGTTCGGTGCGGCTACGTCTGATACTTCCAAAATGAAAACCTCGTTTAAAAATTTATTTGGATGTATAGATGGTTTTGAAAATTCGTATGGTCCCCATCGTTTCGATAGGATCGGATTTAATTTGGTACCCTTTAATTCAGGCGCCATGGAGCATGCCACCAATATCAGTTATCCGCAATATGCGGCGGATGGTACTCTTTCGCAGGAGGATTTATATGCTCATGAACTTTCTCATCATTGGTGGGGTGACTTAATAACGTGTGAGACGCAGGAAGACATGTGGATTAACGAGGGAATGGCATCTTATTCGGAATATATATTTTGGGAAAATGTGTATGGAAAGGAGAAATACCGTCAAAAAGTGGTGGAAAATCTGGAGACCGTTCTTCACATGGCTCATATTAACGACAACGGCTACCGTGCTATATATGGAATCCCCAAAGAATACACGTATGGAGATCATGTATATCAAAAGGGATCGCAAGTAGCCCATACGTTACGCGCCTATATGGGGGATTCTTTGTTTTTTCATTGCCTGAAACAATTATTAAATACCTACTCTTTTAATTCAGTAAATACCATACAGGTTCGGGATTTTCTTACTTCCTGTTCCGAAATAAATCTTTCTCCGTTTTTTGAGCAATGGATATTTAATCCCGGGTTTCCTCATTTTGAATATGATTCCGTAGTTGTAGAAAAATATGCCACTTGGTATAGAGTGTCACTTCGAATCCAGCAACGAACAAAAGAAGCTCCGGAAATATTTACGGATGTTCCTATGGAAATTACCTTTTTAGATAAAGAACGGAATGAGATTACTGAAAAAGTTATTGTTCCCGGAGAGTGTCTGGTTTATAAAACACATATTCCATTTAACCCAGCAATGATTATTCTTGACCGCGCTGATAAAATAAGCGATGCCATTACTTCAGAGGAGAAGACGCTTAAAGTAACCGGTAACAGTTTTTTTAATTATGCCCAGCTTTCACTTAACGTGAGTAAAATACAGGACTCCGCCTTATTTCGTGTAGAGCATAACTGGATTGCTCCAACGCGCAAAGGAAATTTACCGGAAGGTTTTCATCTTTCCGATGCCCGGTACTGGAAAATAGACGGAATTTTCCCGGATTCCCTTCAGGGAAAACTTACCTTTAAATACAACGGAGCTAATGCAAGCGGAGGATATCTTGATAATTCATGGATTACCAACAGCGAAGACAGCATCGCGCTGATGTTTCGTACTTCAACGGATTCTATTTGGAAAATTCATCCCGATTACACACTGAACATTCAGAGTAGTGCCACTAATAAGATAGGGCAGATTGTAACCAATAATATCTTAAAAGGATACTATGCTTTTGGAATTTATGATGCCTCAAGGAGTGACACTTTTACAACGTCGTCGAAGCCCGATTGCATATCCATTATTACAAGCCAACCGGAAGAAAATCGAATGATTCCGGATTTTTCCTTTTATCCTAATCCGGTTATTGATTATATTCAAGTGATACTACCTCGTGAGTGGCACGATTTCTCGGCGACAATTTTTGACAACACCGGCAGGGTAGTGATGCATCGATACAGCGGCAGTGGTAGTGGCAGTAGGAGTGGCAGTGGCAGTAGCAGTAGCAGTGGCAGTAGCAGTAACAGTGGCAGTAACAGTAGCAGTAGCAGTGGCAGTAGCAGTTGTAGGATTTACATCAAAAATCTACCGGAGGGTATTTATATCTTAAAAGTGAGCGGGGGAGAGGTAAATTATTACGGTAAGGTGGTGGTGTTACGGTAAGAAAGGAAGGGCAAAACGCACTTTTCCGTACATAAAATTACGAAAAACAGCACTTTTTCTTACATAAATTTGTATATTTGTAGCACTTTTTAGTAGATAAAATGAAAAGGCAACTGTATACTGAATTAATTTCCTGGAAAAAAAGCAAACATCGCAAGCCATTATTATTGCAAGGAGCAAGGCAGGTGGGCAAAACGTATCTCGTAGAAGAATTTGCAAAAAAAGAATATTCCAACTATATCTATTTTAACTTTGAACAAGTACCTGATTTAAAGTTATTATTCAAGGGCAATCTGGATCCTAAAAGATTAATTGCAGACCTTTCATTGTACATTGGCAAAAAAATCCTCTCTGATGACACATTGATATTTTTTGATGAAATCCAAGTATCGCCTGAAGCATTGATTTCATTAAAATATTTTAATGAACAGGCATCACACTATCATATAATTTCAGCCGGTTCCTTACTTGGAGTAAGTATAGGCAAACAAAGCAATTTCCCTGTGGGAAAAGTTAATTTCATGACCATGTATCCCATGAGTTTCGCTGAATATTTATTTGCGTTTGGGGAAGAACTTTTACTCAAAGAATTAGAAAACAGAAAAACATTTCAACCCTTACCGGAAATAATTCATGAAAAATTGCTTGGCCACTTAAAAATGTATCTCTATCTTGGCGGGATGCCTGAAGTTTTAAAATCCTATTTGGATGAAAGAGATATAGCATTGGCAAGAAAGATTCAGAATGAAATTTTGGAAGCATATCAGCGAGATTTTTCCAAGTATTCAGAAAAATCTTTAGCAATTAAAATTTCTGAATTATGGCACTCCATCCCATACCAACTCTCAAAAGAGAACAAAAAGTTTAAGTACAGTGATGTAGTTAAAAAAGCCCGTGCCTCAAGTTATGAGCAAACCATTGAATGGTTAAAAAATGCAGGGTTAATATACTTGTCGTATAATATAAGCACACCCAAAATTCCCCTAAAAGGATACTCGGATAATACTAAATTTAAAATCTATTTTCACGATACCGGATTGTTAGGAGCCATGTTAAAAATTTCATCGGATTTAATCATTAAGCCCACCGAATTATTTTCAGAATATAATGGTGCTTTTGTAAAAAACCTGATTGCCACCGAGTTGACTTCATCATTGAGACGGGAATTATTTTATTGGACTTCTCAAAATGAAGCCGAAGTTGATTTTATACTTCAACAGGGAAATGAGATATATCCGCTCGAGGTAAAAAGTGGTTCAAACAGGAATATAAAGAGTTTAAGAAGTTATGAAGAAAAATTTAAACCAAAATTAATATTCAGAGTATCCCCAAGAAATTTTTACCGGGATAAAGAATTTATAAATATACCGCTTTATGCGGTTTCATTTGTTTTATCATTGGATTAATCATGGTTGCCGAATATAACCTTGTGTCTTCGTGTCTTTGTGTTTAAAAGAGTTTAACACGTAAGATAATTAAAAGTAATGACCTGTAGCATGAAAATAATTTTATTCTTTTTAAAATATACCCTCTGCTTCTGGGTTCAGTTTTGCACCCCCCTCGCCGCTCAACAATTTTCTACCGAAGATCAGAAACAATTGGATTCGCTGAATGCGATTGTCAATAATCCGGCGTCTCATGATACCTCCTTAGCCAATGCTTATCTGGGGTTATCCGAAATTTTATATGTTTCTAACCCGGATACAATGATTCCTCTTTGTGAGAAAGCTAAAAAATTTGCTTTAAAAAATCTTACAAATTCCTCTCTAAGTAAGGAAGAAAAAAAAGCATTCAGAACTGCTCTGGCAGGTGCTTTTAATAATATCGGTTATATCTATAATAATCAAGGCGACATTGCCAAAGCTTTGGAGTACTATCATCGTAGTTTAAAAATTCAAGAAGAAATTGGTGATAAATCAGGATTAGGAAAATGTTTAATTATTATTGGATTTATCTACCAAACTAAAGGAAATATCCTAATGGCTTTGGATTATTATAATAAAGGTTTGGCTATTATGGAAGAAATCGGAGATAAAAAAGGAATATCAGAAACCTGTTGGAACATTGGTAACAATTTCAATAATCAAGGAGACATAGTACATTCTTTAGATTTTCTTTATAAAAGTTTAAAAACTCAAGAAAAAATTGGAGATAAACAAGGAATGGCTTATAGCTTGATCAGCATAGCAAACATCTATCAAGTACAAAAAGATTTTATACAAAGTTTAAATTACTATCATAAAAGTTTAAAGATTTGCGAAGAAATTGGAGATAAACAAGGAATAGCTCTAATCTCAAACAACATAGGACTGATCTATAGTAATCAAAGAGAGTTGGCAGATGCTCTAAAATTTTTTCATAAAAGTTTAAAGATTCAGGAAGAGATTGGAGACAAACCTGGAATAGGCGTTAGCTTAATTAATATAGGGTCTATTTATGAAAAACAAGTGGAAACTCAAAACACTGATTTGCAAAACAAAACAAACATTTCCCTCGCTACAGAGTTTTTTAGAAAAAGTATGATCATGAGCAATGAATCTAATGACAGGCTTTGGCAATCTGAAGCTTTACGTTGGATGAGTAAAATAAAATTGAAAGCAGATCAATTAGATAGCGCCGAACTATACGCTAAACAAAGTATGAATATAGTTAAGGAATTTGGTTATCCTGAATTTACACGAAATGCTGCTGAACTGATCAGCACCATCTCCCGCAAACAAGCCCTCGTTTCCGGAATCCCTCTCCAAAAACAAGTGTCACTCTGGCAAGAAGCATTGAAAATGTATGAGCTATATATAGTAAACCGCGATAGCGTGCTGAATAAAGAAACTCAAAAAGCCGCTATCCGCCAGCAAACGAAATATGAATTTGAAAAGGAAATGTTAGTGAAAGAGCAGAAGGAAAAGGAGAAAAAGCGGCAGGAGCAGTCAGCAGTAAGCAGGCGTGATAAATTGCAAAATTCGGTAATAATGCTCGGATTGTTTGTGGTTTTTGGAATTGTTTTTATGATGGGAAGAATTCGATTGTCCCACCGTGTTGTTGAACTTCTCATTTTCATTCCTTTTCTTCTGCTTTTTGAATTTATATTGACACTGCTTGATAATACAATAAATATGTGGACCGGCGGAGCTCCGTTTTATAAACTGTTTATCAATGCTTTATTAGCGATGATGATTTTTCCTCTACACAGGTTTTTGGAGAGCGTATTTAAGAAACGGCTTTTTAAGGGGGAGAGGGACATCGTTTGTGAGGACACAAACGAAGGCGGGAACAAAACCGGAATGTCGTTGCTGATGGTTATTTGTTTCTGGATTCTTGTTACCGGTTTCCGACAACCAGCAACCAGTTACCAGCAATCGGTAACGGACTCATTGTTAAACGAATTAAAAATTGCACAACACGATACCGCAAAATTGAATGTATTAATTGAATTGGTCGAAACCATTGAAGATGATAAAATATGGCATCAATACAACAAACAAGCCATGAAGCTGGCGCAACATATTTCAAAAAACAGAAATGAAAAAATTAGGTTGAAAGGAAAAAAAGGACTTGCTGAAACCTTAAATAATACAGGGATTATCTACCATGATCAAGGAAATATAGCTATGGCATTGGAATATCATTTAAAGAGTTTAAAGATTCAGGAAGAGATAGGCGATAAAAAAGCTATCGCTGTCGGGTATAACAATTTAGGGTTCATTTACAATGAACTTGGAGACATTGTTAATGCCTTGAAATACCATCACAATAGTTTAAAAATCCGTGAAGCAATAGGTGATGTATATGGAATCGCACAAAGCTTAAACAATATTGGTATCATTTATAAAAATCAAAATGACACTGCCCATGCGATTGAATATTATCAAAGAAGTTTAATGGCATACGAAAAAATCAACGATAAAAAAGGCATTGCCGCATGTTTAAACAATATGGGAATCATTTATGACAATAAAAATGATTTTATTTCCGCTATGAAATATTATCACGAAAGTTTAAAGATTCAGGAAGCAACAGGAAACAAACAGGGAATAGCTGTTTGCTACCATAATCTCGGAGAAATGTATTCCAATCAAAGTGAAATCTCTACCATAGATTCTGTTCGTCAAAGGAATATTTTACTATCGAATGAGTATTTTCATAAAAGTTTAATATTAAGTAAAGAAATTGATGATAGGTATTGGCAATGTTTTGCTTTGTTAGGACTTACGAATCTAAAATTACTCGTTATGCAGTTAGATAGCGCTAAGTTATTTGGTGAAATGGGTTTAAAAATAGCAAATGAATTAGAAATTCCTGCAAAAATCAGGGATGCCTCCTATCGGCTGAGTAATGTATATCGCATGGAAGCAAAAACGAATAGTATTCCCCTACAAAAACAAGTGTCACTCTGGAAGGCGGCGTTAAAAATGTATGAAGTATTTATTGTAAACCGCGACAGTGTTTTAAATAAAGAAACCCAAAAAGCTACCATTCGTCAACAAACGAAATATGAATTTGAAAAGGCAATGATTGTGAAAGAACAGGAGGAGAGGGAGAAAAAGCGGCAGGAGGCAGTGGTAGTTGACAGACGTGATAAACTTCAGAATTCAGTTATTATGATTGGATTATTTGTTGTTTTTGGAATTGTATTCTTGTTGGGAAGATTTCAATTACCTCCGAACTTAGTAGGGCTTCTCGTGTTCATTCCGTTCCTTTTGTTTTTTGAATTTATATTGACCTTGTTTGATAGCAAAATAGATGTATGGACAGGCGGTGCACCGTTTTATAAACTGCTGATTAATGCGGGATTGGCGATGGTAATATTTCCGATGCACCGGTATTTGGAGGGGGTGTTTAAGAGGAGGTTATTTAAAAGAACGTAAATTTCCATTAGCATATTCGCATCTCGATACCAGCATATCTGCTTTCCATATAAGTACATTCAGTAGTTCCGGCTGTGAGTTTATTTTTACAAGCGGTGGATTTTTATAAACATCAATGGAATTAAAATTTTGTACCAATGCCTCTAAAGCCGATTGAAAATAATACAAAGATGAATCCATGCTGTTTTTAACAGGAATGCTATCGGAATGAAGCGATAATTGTTCATATAAAATCCCAAGATTTTTTAAATCCAAAGCCGCCTCGTTTGATTTTCTTCCATACATTGAATAACTAATAACTAACGATTTTTCAAAATATATTTTAGCTTGGGAGAATTTTTTTATTAAGACCAATGTATTACCTAAATTTGAATATAACCCCTCCAGTAGAGGATGAAAGTCACTATAGTTGTTTCTTACCCTTTCTGTAGCTATTATTAAAGAATCAAGACATCGTTGATATTCCCCTCTGCTGGCAAAATTAGTAGACAAGTTAATTACAGAACCAATTACCAAAGGATGGTCCAACCCAAAAATTTTCATATAAATTGCGAGTGATTTCTGGTAATATTGTTCTGCAATCAGATAATCCTCTTTTTCCTCAAACAAATTCCCGATATCATTAAGTGTATTAGCAGTTTCCGAATGGGATTCTCCTAAATTTTTTAACCTGATTGAAAGTGCTTTTTCTAAATAAATAAATGCATTTTCAAGATCTCCCAAATCCAAATAAAAATTACCCAAATTATGATAAGTATTATGAAATTCTGTTTCTGGAATATCAGGATTTTGAATAGATATTTCAAGAGCTGTCTGATAATTTTCAAGTGCTTTATCAAAATCTCCCCTGATTTTATAAATCTGACCGAGATTATTATACTTCCCACTCAGATTAGATAAATCATCAGTTTCATTTTTTTTGGCAAAGTCCATGTCCTTCAAAAAATAGTTCATCCCTTCATCAAAATATCCTAATTCGGAGTATATTATTCCATAATAACTGTAAACAGCGCCTAATGTATTCTTTTCAATACCCGGAAATTCTTTTATGGATTGTTCTGCTTCTTTCAGAAAATTAAAAGCGTTGGGATAATCAGCTTTTGATTTACAAATATTTACAGACATCAATGAGCACCATACATAATCGTAGGCGTAACCCAATTGCTTAAAAAGTGGTTTTGAAGTAGCCAAATAATACAAAACGCTGTCAAACTTCTGACTGTAATAACACTTTTTGGCTCTTTTATATATACGATAAGCCATTAAACTGTCTGTGTTATCAAATTTCCGGGTTTTAGATGACTCTAAATTGTAAAAACTTAGGTTAACTTTTTCAAAAGCCGAACATTTGGGATCTTGCTGTGCCGGCGCTATCTGGAAAGAAAACAGGAAAAGTATAAAGATTATATTGCCTCTAAACATAATCCGCAAAGTAACGAACAATCGAACAATTGAACAATCGAACAATTGAACAACTGAACAATTGAACAATCGAACAATTGAACAACTGCACATTTGAACAATTGAACAATTGAACATTTGAACAATCGAACAATTGAACATTTGAACAATCGAACAATTGAACAATTGAACATTTGAACAATCGAACAATTGAACAATTGAACATTTGAACAATCGAACAATTGAACAATCGAACAAACATCATATAGACAAACCCGATTGTTAGCTGTTTATTTTTAAATAATTACAATTATTTTGTTTTTATAACTATTTACTGTACCTTTGCCTCCCTTTTGAATTGGAGAACCTTGTTTGTGTATTAAACACGTAGTAAAACAATCCCAGAAAGGGTATTAAATTAACAAAAAACCATGACAGACCCCGTAGCAGATTTTCTTACCCGTCTCAGGAACTCCTTGAAAGCCAGGCACAGAGTCGTTGAAATACCCGCTTCGAACCTGAAAAAGGAGATGACCAAAGTTTTATATCAAAAAGGGTATATTGATAATTATAAAGTGGATGATACCACCAAGCCGGGGGTCATTAAAATTGCTTTAAAATACGGCCAATCCGGAAAGGTTCCGGCTATCTTAAAAATACAAAGAGCGAGCAAACCCGGGCTAAGGTTGTTTGCCGGAAATAAAAAAATTCCAAGAGTGCTTAATGGATTAGGTATCGCCATTATGTCAACTTCCCACGGAGTTATGAGTGATAAGGAAGCTAAAAAGAAAAAAATTGGTGGAGAGGTGTTGTGTTACGTTTACTAGTAAATTAATAGTAAAAATTAAATTGATTAAACCTTAAATAGATTAAACCTTAAATAGATTAAACCCTAAATAGATTAAACCCTAAAAAGATTAAATGTTATGTCGAGGATAGGAAATAAAACCATATTTATTCCAAAAAATGTTCAATTGGAATTAAAAGATAATTCTGTTATGGTAAAAGGACCCTTGGGTTCTTTATCACAATCCATAGACCCTGAAATAAAAGTAAACATTAAGGACAATCAAATTTCAATCACCAGACCTTCGGATCAGAAGCGACATAAATCATTGCATGGAACCACCCGCGCACAGATAGCGAGCATGGTAAAAGGGGTTTCGGAAGGTTATAAAATGAATTTGGAATTAATCGGAGTTGGATTTAAGTCAATTTTGCAAGGAAATGTGCTTGATTTAAGTATTGGTTTTTCTCACAATATTATGTTTCAGTTACCCAAAGAAGTGAAGATCAAAACAGAAATTCCAAAAGGGGGAAATCCGACTATTTATTTAGAATGTATTGATAAACAATTATTAGGACAAATCGGCGCTAAAATCCGTGGATTCAGAAAACCGGAGCCCTATAAAGGAAAAGGTATAAAATATTCAACGGAGATAATCAGGAAGAAAGCAGGTAAAACAGCCGCCGCTAAGAAGTAATGGTATAGAGAAAATGTAACTTTATTCGTACCTTATACCCTATACGCATTTTCATTTAGTATATTTGTAATCATTTGATACACACTATTTAGTCATGAAATCCAAGACCATACTCAGAAGAAACCGGATACGAAGAAAAATAAAAAGCATTGTTAGGGGAAACGAATCCAGACCCCGGTTATCCGTTTTCAGAAGTAACAAGGAAATATATGCCCAATTGATTGACGATTCAAAAGGGATTACCTTATATAGCCAATCCTCCATTAAACAGGAATTTCCTGAAAAAACAAAAAAAGCGGAAAAAGCTAAATTAGTGGGAAAACTTTTGGCAGAAAAAGCCATTTCAGGAGGAGTAAAATCGGTGGTATTTGACCGCGGTGGTTACCAATATCATGGAAGAGTGAAAGCTGTGGCGGATGGCGCCAGAGAAGGTGGGTTGGTTTTCTAAAAATAATTAAACTTAACAAGTTGCATAAGAAATTTTCCTAATACAAATTAATTCCTGAATTTTCTCATAATTTAAAACCATTAACCCTCAACTTTAACTTCAATATGAAATCACAAAACGTAGGCAGAATCAAGACCAGTGAAATGGAATTAACAGAAAGGGTAGTGAGTGTTAACCGGGTAGCAAAAGTTGTAAAAGGCGGCAGGAGATTTAGTTTCGCGGCGGTTGTAGTAGTTGGAAATTCCAACGGAGTCGTTGGGTATGGACTCGGTAAAGCTAATGAAGTGGTAGATGCTATTTCGAAAGGGGTTGATGATGCCAAAAAAAATCTGGTAAAAGTTCCTGTTATAAGAGGAACTATCCCCCATGCCATTAACGGAAAACATGACGGGGGAAAAGTATTTTTAAAACCTGCGGCTCCCGGAACCGGTGTAATTGCAGGTGGCGCCATGCGTGCTGTGCTCGAAAGTGCAGGTATTAAAGATGTTCTTGCAAAATCAAAAGGTTCTTCTAATCCGCATAATGTGGTAAAGGCAACTTTTGATGCATTGATGAATATGAGAGATCCTGTAACGGTGGCTCAGCAAAGAGGAATTAGTATCAGTAAAGTGTTCCAAGGATAGTTCTGGTTCTTATTTGTGTAAAAATTAAACAATAATACGCTGAAACAATGAACAAAATCAAATTAAGGCAAACGCGAAGTATAGCCAACAAAAGTGAAAGAGAAAGAAGGACCATCAAAGCCCTTGGATTAGGGCGACCAAATTACACCAGCGAAATAGCAGAATCACCTCAGGTACAAGGTATGATAAAAAGTGTAGGGCATTTAGTAGAAATCATTAACTAATTTTTAACAATTCACATTACGTATATGTTACTCAATAAACTAACCCCCGCTCCTGGCTCAATCAAAAAGCCGAAAAGAATCGGTAGAGGTCAGGGATCCGGTCATGGCGGGACATCCACCCGAGGGCTAAACGGTAACCAATCCCGGTCGGGTTATAAACGGAAATTAGGATACGAAGGCGGGCAAAACCCCTTATACAGACGACTACCAAAATTTGGATTTACTCCCCGTGTAAATAATGATTTTAATTGTGTGAACATTGACACCTTGGAAGAAATGGTAAAAAAATTCAGCATAAATAAAGTGGATTTGGCGGTGATGGCTGAGCACGGATTGATTTCAAATAAAAAAATGCCTGTAAAAATTCTAGGTAGAGGTGAACTAAAAACCGCCATAGAGTTACATGCACATGCCTATTCTAAAAGTGCATTGGAAGCCATCTCCAAATCAGGGGGTACGGCAAATTATATCAAAAAATAAAGCGTGAAAAAGTTAATAGAAACTATAAAAAATATATTCAGCATTGAGGATTTACGGGTCCGGATTCTGAACACACTTGGTTTTTTGTTGGTTTATCGCCTTGGAACCTTTATTGTATTACCAGGCATAAATCCGGGAAACCTCGAAGAATTTACATCACAGTCACAAAAAGGAATTTTAGGGTTGTTGGATATGTTTGCAGGTGGTGCCTTTAGTAATGCTTCCATTTTTGCCTTGGGAATAATGCCTTATATTTCTGCCTCCATCGTCATGCAGTTGCTGGCTATTGCAGTTCCTTATTTTGCAAAACTCCAGAAAGAAGGGGAAGATGGAAGAAAACGAATCAATCAATACACACGATATCTTACCATATTGATCACTGCAGGGCAGGCATCGGGCTTTGTGGCAAATTTAAAATATAATTATCCTGGAGCTATTGCGGTAGAGAGTTCAGTATTTTTTGTAATTATTTGCGCCGTGGTCTTAACCGCCGGAACCATGTTTGTTTTATGGCTGGGTGAAAAAATAACAGACAAGGGAATTGGTAACGGAGTGTCCATGATTATAATGATTGGAATTGTATCACGCCTTCCTATTTCCATATTAGCCGAATCAAGCTCAAAATTTACCGCCAATAAACCGTTGGTTTTTCTCATCGAAATAGCCGTTTTATTTTTTACAGTGATGGGGGTTGTTTTATTGACGCAGGGGACACGGAAAATTCCCGTTCAGTATGCTAAAAGAATTATTGGAAATAAAGTGTATGGTGGTCAGCGTCAGTACATCCCACTAAAAATTAATGCCGCCGGGGTCATGCCTATCATTTTTGCTCAAGCCATTATGTTTATACCTTCTATTTTTGCCTCCTTCTTCCCCGAAGTTTCCATGGTTGAAATGATTGGACTTACTTTCTCAGACCACACTTCCTGGCAATACAGTATTTTATTTGCAATTCTCGTTATTCTATTCACTTATTTTTATACAGCTATACAGATTAATCCTAACCAGATGGCAGATGATATGAAGCGTAACGGAGGATTTATTCCTGGAGTTAAACCCGGTAAAAAAACATCTGAGTTTATTGATTCCATTTTAACAAGAATTACGCTCCCTGGCTCTATATTTCTTGCCCTTGTAGCTGTTTTACCTGCGTTTGCCAGAATGTTTGGAGTTACCACAGAGTTTGCACAATTTTTTGGAGGAACCTCGTTATTGATTCTGGTTGGAGTATTATTGGATACATTGCAACAAGTCGAAAGCCATTTATTAATGAGGCATTACGATGGATTAATGAAATCAGGGAGAATTAAAGGAAGAACAAGTATAGCCGCATAGCACAGAACATGATTTTTTTTAAAACAGAAGAAGAAATTGAGGGAATTAGAATAAGTTGTGACCTGGTTTCAAAAGCCCTGGCAGAAATAGGAAAAATAGCGCTACCAGGAGTCAGGACAATAGAACTGGATGCCAGAGCCGATGAGTTTATCCGGGATAATCATGCGTTTCCGGCGTTCAAAAATTACAGGGGATTTCCAAATTCTATTTGTGTTTCAGTTAACGATATGGTAGTTCACGGAATTCCCGGTGACTATTTTTTAAAAGAAGGGGATATTGTTTCTATTGATTGCGGTGTGAAATTGAATGATTTTTTTGGCGACTCGGCTTATACATTTACGGTAGGAGAAATTAACCCCGAAATCAGTAAGTTGCTTACGGTTACTAAAGAATCGTTATTAAAAGGAATTGAGATGGCTGTTTCAGGAAATAGGGTTGGGGATATAGGATTTGCTGTTCAATCATATATTTTACCTTTCGGATATGGGATAGTAAGAGATTTAGTAGGACATGGCGTAGGTAGAAACCTGCATGAAGACCCGGAGGTTCCAAATTATGGCAACAGGGGTAAAGGAAACAAGATGGGAGACGGATTGGTTATAGCGATTGAACCCATGATTAACATGGGGACTAAGGATGTTTTCAGAGAAAAGGACGGTTGGACTATTAAAACAAAAGACGGTAAACCATCTGCTCATTTTGAGCATACGGTAGTAGTTAGAAAAGGAACACCAGAAATTTTGACCACCTTTTCATATATTGAAAAAACAGAGGCACTGGTTGAGGTAGCACAAATGGTTTGACAGGAAAGTATATAAAAAGGAAAAAGGAACGACAGGAAAATATGTAAAAAAGAAAAAAAAGGAAAAAGTTATAAAAAAAACCTTCAAGGTATTGCATGGAATTGAAGTGCCGGCTAACCTTGAAGGTTTGATTAAAGGAAAACAGGAATATATGGCTAAACAACTCTCTGTTAAACAAGACGGTACTATCGTTGAAGCGTTGTCGAATGCCATGTTCCGTGTAAAACTTGAAAACGGGCATATTGTTATAGCCCATATTTCCGGAAAAATGAGGATGCACTACATAAAAATATTGCCAGGCGATAGGGTTTCTGTAGAAATGTCACCATACGATTTAAACAGGGGTAGGATAACATTCCGGTATAATTAATAATTTATTTAAATTTTGTATCTTTGCGAAATTTTTTTAAACAATGAAAGTAAGATCATCCATTAAAAAACGCAGTGTTGGCTGCATAGTTGTCAGAAGGAAAGGCAGATTGTATATTATTAATAAAAAAAATCCAAAGTTCAAACAAAGACAAAGGTAAGGGTTTGGTTATAAGAGTTCAGGAATTGGAATGACGAATTATTCAAAAAATTATAAATTATTAAACAATTAAAAAATTAAAACATGGCACGCGTTTCCGGAATAAACATCCCAGATACTAAAAGAGGAGAAATAGCTTTAGCATACCTGTATGGTGTTGGAAAAAGCTTGGCTCAGAAAATCTTAGACAAAGCCGGAGTCAGCCGCGACAAAAAAGTGAAGGACTGGAGTGACGAGGAAGGGAGTGCCATCCGAAAAATTATTAGCGATGAATACACTGTAGAAGGTGCGTTAAGATCGGAAGTTCAATTAAATATTAAAAGGTTAATGGATATAGGATGTTACAGGGGACAGCGGCATAGAAAGGGTCTTCCGGTACGTGGTCAAAGAACCCGTAATAACGCCAGAACCAGAAAAGGGAAAAGGAAAACAGTCGCAGGAAAGAAAAAGGTAGCCGCCAAGAAATAACAGTGTAAAGGCAAACCTATGTGTATGCCTTTTATTATATTCGAACCCCGTAGGGGTTCCATTATTATAATATTAATCAATTAAACCCAACCCCGTAGGGGTTTCATATTCGTAACATGGCAGAGCAATCCGAAAAACAAACCAAAGAAAAAGTAAAAGACAAATCCAGAAAAAGAGTAGTGGTAGTGGAACCAACCGGAAAAGTTTTCATTCAATCTACATTTAATAATATTATCATTTCGATTACCAATAATGCGGGACAAGTAATTTCATGGTCATCGGCAGGAAAAATGGGATTCAGGGGTTCTAAAAAAAATACGCCTTACGCCGCGCTTCAGGCATCCAGTGATTGTGCAAAAAAAGCCCATGATTTGGGCTTAAAGAAAGCAATGGTTTTTGTAAAAGGACCCGGCGCAGGCAGAGAATCAGCAATTCGTACATTACAAACCTCCGGTATTGAGATAACATCCATTAAGGACATTACCCCATTACCGCATAACGGTTGCAGACCTCCAAAAAGGAGAAGAGTTTAGCATTTAATATTTATAAAACAATTAACCTTATTCCCTTAGTAGCATGGCAAAATACATAGGACCCCGTTTACGAGTATCTCGAAGATTAAAAGAACCCATATTCGGGCAACATCCGACATTGGAAAAAAAGAATTATCCACCGGGTATGCATGGAAAAACGAAAAAATCCAAGCAATCCGAATATGCGGTACAGTTGGTGGAAAAGCAAAAAGCAAAATATACGTATGGGGTGTTGGAAAGACAATTCAGGATTTTTTTTAATAAAGCGTCACACATGAAGGGAATGACAGGCGCGAACCTGTTAAAATTATTAGAATCACGGCTCGATAACACAATATTCAGATTGGGCGTAGCCCCCACAAGACGCGCTTCGAGACAGCTCGTTTCTCACAGGCATATTTTAGTAAACGGGGATATCGTAAATGTCCCATCGTATATTTTAAAACCCGGCGATTTAATTTCGGTCAGAGAAAGATCGAAAGCATTGGAAAGTATCAACAATTCTGTAAATGTAAACGCACCCGGAAATAAATTTCCATGGTTAAGTTGGGATGCTGAAAAATATCAGGGTACATTCGTCATGGCACCCGAAAGAGAAATGATCCCCGAAACCATTAAAGAACATTTAATCGTCGAATTGTATTCAAAATAGTAATAGGTCATTGGACATTGATCATTAAGCACTATTCATTGCTCATTAATCAATAAACAAATATTAATAATTCAACAAATCAATAATCAAAAAAAACTATGGCTCTTTTCACATTCCAGATGCCCGAAAAAGTTGTTATGGAGAAAGCAGACGACTTTCATGGCATATTCGAATTTAAACCCTTGGAAAAAGGATATGGTATTACGGTTGGCAATGCCCTTAGAAGGATTTTATTATCATCTCTTGAAGGATATGCAATCACTTCCATTAAAGTAAACAACATTCTGCATGAGTTTACTACCATCGAGGGGGTTGTAGAGGATTTGACCGAAATAATTTTGAACCTTAAACAAGTACGGTTTAAAAAAATTCTGGACTCCAACGATAAAATTTATGTTTCTATAAAAAACATGACTGCTTTTACGGCCGGAGATATAGCCAAGCATACCAATGCTTACCAGATTCTGAATCCCGATATGGTTATTTGTCACATGGAACCCTTTGTAAATTTTGAATTGGAATTAACTATAGAAAAAGGAAGGGGCTATGTACCGGCAGAAGAAAACAAAAAGCCCGACCAATCGCTGGGAACTATAGCCATTGATTCTGTTTTCACTCCAATTAAAAATGTAAAATATAAAGTAGAAAATTTCAGGGTTGAGCAAAAAACTGACTACGAGAAACTCATAATTGAGATTTTAACCGATGGTTCCATTCATCCCGAAGAGGCATTAAAAGGAGCCGCAAGTATTTTGATAAAACACTTCCTTTTGATTTCAGATAAAAATATTACCATGGAATTTGAGAAAGATGAAATTCTTGCTCCAGTGGATGAAAACTTCCTTCACATGCGGAAAGTGCTGAAAACACCTCTGAGCGATCTTGACCTTTCCGTAAGAGCGTACAATTGTTTAAAAGCCGCTGATATCAAAACGCTTGCTGAGTTAGTGACATTTGATATCGGTGATATGTTAAAATTCAGAAATTTTGGTAAAAAATCACTCTCCGAGTTGGAAGAATTGGTTAAAACCAAAGGGCTTTCCTTTGGTATGGATATCACAAAATATAAACTGGACGAAGAATAATCATGAGACACCTAAATAAATTTAAACACCTCAGCCGTAAAGCCGGGCACCGTTCGGCTTTATTATCTAACCTTGCCTGTTCGCTCATAAAATACAAGCGCATAGAGACCACTGAAGCAAAGGCAAAGTCGCTGAGGAGATTTATTGAACCCATACTCACCTGTTCTAAGACCGACACCACACATTCGCGCAGGGTTGTATTTTCAAAATTAGGTGACAAGTATGCCGTTAAAGAATTATTTGCAAGTATTTCCGGGAAGGTAATAAACCGCCCGGGAGGATATACCAGGATTTTAAAAACACGCACCCGCCCGGGTGACAGTGCACATCTTTGCCTGATTGAACTGGTTGATTTTGCTCAACTTCCTACCGCAGAAACCGGCAAGGCAAAGGCAAAACGTAAGAAAACGAGAAGGTCAAAAGGAAAAACGGAACAGAAAGCTGAAGCAAAACAAACAGAAAAAGTAGAAAACGCTAAGTAGTGGCGAACCTGTGTGTTTGCCAATAATACAGCGGAGAGACAGGGATTCGAACCCTGGGTACCCTTGCAGGTACACATGCTTTCCAGGCATGCCCAATCGGCCACTCTGGCATCTCTCCTGAAACGAAGGGCAAAATTACAATTCTTATTTTAATAACCAAGTAGATTTAACGGTATAAAGGTATAGGGTATAAGGAAAAATTAAAGTTCTACTTTTCTTTACCTCAATTCCCCATTCCGCTTGAATATCCTATATTTGCCCCCTTCCTTTCCATGCAAAACGACATTCATAAAAAAATAACAGGAGCGGGTGTATTAATTACTCTCGGTATTATTTTCGGCGACATAGGCACCTCTCCGCTTTACGTGTTGAAAGCCATTATGGGTGAAAGGGAAATTTCTGAATTATTGGTTTACGGAGGATTATCTTGTGTATTCTGGACGCTCACCATACAAACTACCTTTAAATACATCAGCTTGACCTTGCAGGCAGATAATCATGGGGAAGGTGGCATTTTCTCATTATATGCGCTTGTTAAGAAACATCACAAATGGTTGTACTTTCCTGCGTTTGTTGGCGCTGGAACCATGCTTGCAGATGGTATAATCACTCCGCCTATCTCAGTAACTTCTGCTATCGAAGGACTTAAAATTATTTCGCCCGACATTCCCGTTATACCTATCGTAATATTTATTCTTATTATTTTATTTGCTTTTCAGCAATTTGGAACAAAAATAGTCGGTGCCGCTTTTGGTCCAATCATGCTACTATGGTTTTCTATGCTTTTTGTTTTGGGAATCCGCCAGGTTTTTTTTGTTCCTGAAATTTTGAAGGCAATTAATCCTGTTTATGCTTATGAATTATTAAAAAATTATCCAGCCGGATTCTGGTTATTGGGCTCCGTATTTCTGGCAACCACAGGAGCTGAGGCATTGTACTCCGACTTAGGCCATTGCGGAAGAAAAAATATCCGAATATCGTGGATGTTTGTGAAAGCCGCATTAATAGCAAATTATTTTGGTCAGGGTGCATGGATGCTAAGTTCCGGAAAAACACATCTGTTAGGAGCAAACCCTTTCTATGAAATTATGCCTCTTTGGTTTTTGTGGATTGGAATTGGTATTGCAACAGTGGCCACATTCATTGCGAGTCAGGCATTGATTACCGGTTCTTTCACGCTCATCAGCGAAGCAGTGTCACTCAACTTCTGGCCACGGGTATTGATAAAATACCCAACAAATATCAAAGGGCAACTTTACATACCGAGTATCAATTGGTTTTTATTTGCAGGATGTGTGGGAGCTGTTTTATTTTTTCAGGAGTCAGCCCGCATGGAAGCCGCTTATGGGTTTAATATTTCCATAGCGATGATGATGACCACCTTTCTGATGACCTACTACTTATTGTACGTGAAAAAATTTCCAACGTGGATAGTAGTAGTGATACTCATAGTTTTTGTTTCGGTAGAATCCTGTTTTTTTGTTGCCAATCTCTTGAAAATTAAACAAGCGTGGGCGTTCTTATTGATTGTGTTTGCTATTATTTTCACCATGTATGTATGGTACCGCGGTAGGAAAATTCTCAATAAACTCGTAGTGTTTTTAAACATCAACGAACATCTTCCCACCCTCGTGGACCTCAGCCATGATAATACCATTTCAAAATATGCTTCCAATCTCATTTATCTTACCAGTGCTAACAATCCCCGTCAGATAGAACGGCGGATCATTTACTCGATTATAAACCGAAATCCTAAGCGGGCAGACATCTATTGGTTTATTCACGTGGACCGCACCAATGAACCTTACACTATGGAATATTCAGTGGACCCCATGTTCGACAAAAAAGTATTCAGAATAAATTTCAGGTTGGGATTCAGAATTCAGCCGCGGGTGAATTTGCTTTTCAGAAAAGTAATTGAAGAAATGGTGGCAAAAAAAGAGCTGGATATCAGTAGTCCTTATAAGTCGTTGAGTAAATATAAACTTCCCTCCGATTTTAAATTTGTAATTCTGGAACGTTTTTTATCCATTGAAAATGAATTCTCTCTTAAGGAAGGTTTTATCCTTAATTCTTATTTTCTGCTAAGAAGAATTGGTTTGCCCGATACTAAAACATTCGGTTTAGATACCAGCGATGTCACCATTGAAAAAATTCCGTTGATTATTTCTCCTGTAACGACAATGCCGCTGAAGAGAATGGAGTGAGGGGGAGCCATTTTTTTAAAAAATAATTTTTTTCCGTTCTGATAAGTAATTTCCGCCATTTCTCCTTCGCTTATTCCTTTTACTTCTGCCAATTTTTTCAACACATAAACTAAGTACGCCGGCTCATTCCTTTTTCCGCGGAATGGCACAGGCGCCAGATAGGGTGAATCCGTTTCAAGTATGATGTTTGAAATATCACTAAAACGCCCACAAATATTTTGCTAAACTGTTCTGATAATAAAAAAATAATTATCTTTGTAATATAAAAATGGGAAATAGAATTCACTCAATAATAAAACGAAAGACGAAAAACAATTAATTAATAATTATTTTAACTAAATGAGAAACTTCCTACTTATTACAGTTTTTGCGCTGAGCATTAATAAAATAAATGCCCAATGGCAACCTAAATATGGTTATTGTAGTGATATTAGATGCTTTGCTGTAAATGGAACAAATATTTTTGCAGGTTCTATGTTCGCAGTGCTTTTATCAACTAATAATGGTGCTACTTGGACTAAGGTATTAAATACTGGGGTTACTGATTTAGCTTCAATAGGGACCAACATTTTCGCTGCTAATTACGATGGTGTGTATTTATCGTCCAATAATGGCAGCAGTTGGACAGCAGTGAACAACGGATTAACTAATACAAAAGTCAAATCATTAGCTGTAATCGGATCAAACATTTTTGCGGGGACTTTTGGTGGTGGGGTATTTTTATCGTCCAATAATGGAGACAGTTGGACTGACGTAAACAACAATTTAATATTTCGTACTATTCAATCATTAGCTGCAAGTGGGACAAATATTTTTGCGGCTATTTATTATACCAACTATGTATATTTATCGTCCAATAATGGAGACAGTTGGACAAAAATCAATATCGGCTTAACAAATCCAAATTCATACCTTTCAGCAGTTACGAACGGGCCTAATATTTTCCTTGGGGGTACAGGCGGAGTGTTTTTATCCTCTGATAATGGCAACAACTGGTCTTCTAAAGGTTTAGGCGAAGTACGTACCTTGGCTATTAGTGGTACAAACATTTTTGCGGGGACTTCTGATGATGGAGTATTTTTATCGTCCAATGATGGCAGTAATTGGACTAAAGTAAATACCGGTTTAACTACAACTATTGTCAACTCTTTAATCATAAGCGAATCAAATGTTTTTGCTGCTACTAATGACCCGATTTTTTTATCGTCTAACAATGGGAATAGTTGGGATGCTGTATGTTCAGGGATGTCATCAAATTATATTCGTTCAATAGCTATAAGTGGAAAAAACATTATTGCTGGGGGGGATGGGGGGAAGGTTTTTTTAACATCCGACGATGGTATTATTTGGCACCCTATTTATTTGCCAACAAATTTTAATGTTCGTAGTATTGTCATAATTGGAACTAACATTTTTGCAGGGACTCAAGGTGACGGAGTGTTTTTATCGGCTAATAATGGTGACAGTTGGACCTCAATTAATAATGGGTTAACAAATAAAACTGTATGGTCGTTAGCAACAAATGGTTCAAACATTTTTGCGGGGACTGGTTTTGGAGTATTTTTATCGTCTAATAATGGAAGTAGTTGGGCTACAGTCAGTAATAATGGTCCGTCTGGGAACATCCGTTCATTAGCTATTAGCGGGACAAACATTTTTGCAGGGGCTTATAACGCGTTATATTTATCTTCTAATAATGGTGATAGTTGGACAGCATTGAGTAATAACGGTGATTTTTTTGGTGTTGGTTTACTTGCTGTAAGTGGAGCAAAGATTGTTGCAAAAGATTATTTTGATGGTGTTATTTTTTCATCTAATAATGGTAGCAGTTGGGCTTCTGCGAATACTGGGTTACCTATACCTGATAATATATATTCATTAGCCATAAGCGATTCATATATTTTTGTTGGTACAGGAGATGGGATTTATTTTTCGTCTAATAATGGTAACAGTTGGGCTGAGGCGAATTCTGGTATTACATACAGTTTTACAGATTTTAATTCAATTACCATAAACGGGCAAAATATTTATGCTGGGACTTCTATGGGTATTTATAAACGGACATTATCTGATTTTGCATCAGGGCTTGATGAAAATTCTTATAATTCGTATTTTGTGGCGTATCCTATCCATAATAGCGGAAAATTAAAGATTGAATTTGATAACAATAAATTAAAAAATAATGTTAATTTAGAAATTTACGGTTTACTTGCAAATAAAATAGTCACAAAATTCAATTTAACACAACCAGTTTTAACTGAGATAGACATTTCTAAATTTCCAAGTGGAATATATTTTATAAAAATTTATGATACAGAAAAATTTTATATAAAGAAAATAGTGCTTCAATAGATTTAATGTGTATTATTGGAATATTGCATTTTAAAAGAAATACGAATATTTGGCGAATGAGAATTAAGGGAAGTGCTACTTCTTAAAACATTTATTAGAAAATAATTTTATTGTGTTATCAAAAATAATTCTTGCCATCTCCTCTTCATTCCCCCCTTTAATTTCCGATAGTTTTTTCAACACATAAACTAAGTACGCCGGCTCATTCCTTTTTCCGCGGAATGGCACCGGCGCCAGATAGGGTGAATCCGTTTCAAGTACCATGGCTGAAAGAGGAATGTTTTTTAATGATTCGCTCAGCCCACTGTTTTTAAAGGTAAGTACCCCGCCGATTCCAAGAAAAAAGCCCAATTCAATTATTTTTTTTGCCTGTTCTTCACTTCCGGAAAAACAATGGAACACGCCTTTCATTCCGGAAAAATGATTTTGAATAATGATATCTAATGTTTCATTTATAGCATTTCTTGTATGGAGCACCAACGGTAAATTGTATTTTTTTGCAAAATGTATTTGAAAAGTCAGCGCTTCTTTTTGCCACTCAAAAGTTGTTTTATCCCAATGTAAATCAAGTCCCACTTCTCCAATGGCTACAAATTTTTTTTTGGATAACCATGCTGACACTACTTGAATTTCCTTTTCCCAATGAGCATTTACCGAACAGGGATGGAGACCTATCATAGGAAAACAAATTTCCGGGTACATTGCTTCCGTTTTTAATAAATCATCAACAGTGCCACTGTCAATATTGGGCATCAGGATTTTGAAAACTCCGGCGTTTTGCGCTCTGCTTACTATATCCTTCAAATCAGTAGAAAATTCTTTCAGGAAGAGGTGGGCGTGAGTATCAATGAGGGGCATGGGGGCGGGGTATAAAGTTTACTCCTGCACCATCACCGGCATCCAATCCTCCAAATTAACATTATTATGATCGTATTTAATTTTCAGAAAATACAAGCCCTGCATCAAATTTCCAAGCGTGAATTTTCCATCACGTTGAGGTTTTATATGCAACACTTCCTGTCCCTGAAGGTTGAACACCTGAATTTCATTGGGAGTGACATTCCCACAACAAGAGAGTTGAAGTTGAAATTGTTCTTTTCCAGGATTGGGGATAAGTTTGAAATGTACATCGTTGTTTGTATAACTTTTAGCAATTCCTACTTTTACAAATTCCACCGAATCACAGAATTCCTCTACGCAACCCGCTGGTGTCACCGATTGCACGCAAACATTATAAACACCGTTAGTATCATAAACGTGTGCGATTGTTGATAAAGATGAATCAACATTTCCATCTCCGAAATTCCAGACAAAAGAACTTCCGAAAGTATTATCGGGATTAAAAAGTATAGTGTCACCCGTCATGCTGTACGTAAAACCTGCCTGATTGGGATAAACTCCGATTGAAATTTTATTTTCCAATGTACCGCAAGTAATAGCTCCAGAATCCCCTACGCTTACTGTAAACGCAGTGGGTTGAAAAATATTAATCGTATAGGGACCTTGTGTTGTGCCCAAACTGTCTGACCAATTAAAAAAATAATTTCCAGTACCTCCGGTGACACTTAGCACACCAATCTCTACAGTTGAATTTTTACAAACGGTTGTGTCACTTGAAACGATGACACTCAACGGAGCACAATTTATGGCTGAACAGGTTTTTGTGCTTGCAATTCCTGGTGAACAAAGACCGAAAGAAATTCCTCTTACCATTAAGGATAGAGTTTCTCCCGGTGATAAGCCGGTAGTGTCATAGACAAATGTATTTCCTACATTTTTCCATACAGTTCCTCCATCAAAACTTATTTCATATCCATCAGCGCCAATAGACGGATTCCAGACATATTCAATGGAAGATAATGTTGTAGCGCCACAATTTACAAGGGGAGCTGTCGGAAAATTATTTACTGTCACTGTGACATCATCTGACCCAGGTTGTGAACATCCATCTGAAACAAACAAGGAATAATTCGTAGTGACTGAGGGAGCGGCTATTGGATTTTGAATAGTATTTGAATTTAATCCTACAGAAGGAACCCACGAATAGGAATAGGGTCCACCATTTCCACCGGTGACACTTGCAGATAAATTTGTAATTTCTCCTTCACATAAAGAAACATTTGTTCCTGCAATGACAGTTAAAGGCGGATTAACGCTCACTACAACATTAGCAGTTGCAGTTGGTGAACACCCACCATCGCTTACATAAACAATATAAGTAGTAGTAAACAGCGGGGAAGTTGAAGTAAGAGGTAGCAATGGATTATCAACAGAACCGGATGAAGCCACCCAGCTATAAGTAAAAGCTCCGCCACTTCCTCCAGTAGCGTTTGCGCTGAGAGAGGCACTCATACCTTGACATATTATTGTAGGATTAGCAGTTGCTGATGCTGTAATGGGCGGTGTCACTGTAACAGTAACATCATCACTAACCATTGGAGAACATCCATCAGATACATATACCATATAGGTAGTTGTAGCGCTTGGGGATGCATTTGGATTAGCGGTATTAGTGGCACTTAATCCGGTTGAAGGTGTCCATGAATACGTATAAGGACCTCCATTCCCACCGGAAACGGAAACATTCAAAGTTACTGATGACCCGGTACAAATAGAGGTGTTACTTCCAGCAGTAGCAGAAATAGCCGGTTGTACGGTAATCAAGTTATTTTTTGTCTCCGAATCAGTGCCACCATCTCCGGTAGCTGTTAATGTCACAGTGAACAACCCCGAAGTAGAATATGTATGGGAAGGACTAACCTCCGTGCTTGTAGTGCCATCACCGAAATCCCAGAGATAGGATGTGGCATCGGTAGAAAGATTTGTAAAACTAATGGAACCGTTCAAGCAAATATCAGTACCGGAAACCGAGAAAGCGGCAACGGGTGGAGTGACAGGAATTTCTTCTGTAAGAGTGAAATTGGTTGTATAAATATTATCGCCGCTTGTACTACCGCTTGAGTTGGTGGCATTGAATGCGGCATAAATTTTCACAGTGCCACTGCCTGAAACCGGAGCGGTCCAGTCAGCAGACCAGGTGTTGGTTCCGGCGCTGGTTTGTGCATTGCCGGTGGAAGTGTGTTCCACATAAATTTTTGAACCGGAAGTTTTTGTTTGGGTTCTTGTTAATTCGGTCAATGTCCATGAACCCGCCATGGTATTATTAGAGTTCAAGAATGTCACCATCTGAAAGCCGAATTTGCTTCTACCCGATTCAGTGACAGTAGCGGTTACAGTATATTGTTTTCCGGGAGTATATTCGGTAACCGGATTGCCGGCATCTTTAACTGAAAGCGAGACGATACCTAAACCGGTATTGGCTGTTCCGCTGTGACAGTCGGTGCAAAGCCCATCCCCGGGAGCGCCGGTTTTTCCTGCGGCAGGACCACCGGAATTAGTAAAGGATATGGAATAAAAAAATGTTGATAGGCAGAGTGTGGTTACGAGTAATAAAGTGAATTTGTGCTTCATGATGTTATAATAGTGAAACTGAAAATTACAAAGTTACTAAAATTCTTGCATTACATTCCTACCAAAATCTTCCCGTTAGCAAACGTATTTTTATTGTTTCTCAACCAATAAAAATAAATCCCATTGTTTATTTGTCCGAGTGAAATATAGGATTTTGAAAACCGGATTTTTGTTTGAAATATTTTTCTTCCAAGAACATCAAATAATTCAAAATCGTACGAATTATTCGGAACATCCGAAACTTCTAAAATGAAATTGTTACCTGATACAGGGTTCGGTAAAATTTTTACGTTTACAGAATAAGCTAAATTATATTCTTCAATACCAGATGATGCTTTAATAGTTATATTTTCCGAAGACAATGCAGTATTGCCACAACCATTGATTACAGTCAATTTAACTGTATAGGAACCGGGATTTGTGTAGGTATGAGAAATGAAAATTCCCGACCCTGTTTGTCCGTCTCCAAAGTCCCATTGAATGATCTTACCGGTGCCGATGCAGATAAAATTTACAGGAATACTTGCAACTACTTCTTCATAACCGGTGGAGGAGGAGAAATAAATTTGACTTAGAGCAGGTGAATTATCATTAGTAATATTTAATTCAAAATTTGCAGAATCTGACAGATTGCAGGAATTAGTTACAATTGCGTTGGGAAAATAGGTTCCCGGATTTGGGTATGCATATTTTCCAAAGTTAATCCTTTCAACACCGTTCTCTATTAGAAGCGATGAAAAATTAGTTATTGTATTTCCATCCCCCGTGTTCCATTTTATATTTTTATAGTAACCGGCGTTATAAAAAAGAATTGTATCTCCCGGGCATATAGCCCCATCTTCTATAATTCCTACATCGTTACCAATTTCAGGCAATACAGAGTTTGAAATGCTGACTGTTTTCATTGATGATGTATCAAAACCGCATCCATTTGTAATTTTATAGGTTACATTATAACTACCCGAAACATTATAACTATGCTTAGGATTTTCAAGAGTGCTGGTTGTCCCATCACCAAAATTCCAAAAGTGATTTGTAAAATTATTATCTCCTCTGAAGAATAAAGTATCTCCGGGGCAAGCGCTATCATTATTTAAGTTAAAATAAGCATCATCGGTAAACCTAATACCATTTTCCACTACGATTTGATCATATAACGTTGTGTCAATTCCACAATAGTTAGAAATCTTAAGGGAAACATTATAAGTACCGATTGTAGAATAGCTATGGTAAACATTGTAAGAATTGGGTCCGTCGTAAGAACTCGTTTGACCATCCCCGAAATCCCACAGGTAATTTTTAAATCCATCAGCATTTATAAAAAAAGTGTTTCTATCATTAGGACATGAGAGTTCCCTTAAGTAAATATTAAGATAATTATAATCAATCCTCAAATCATTACGTATTTCAATTGATTTATTAAGAATGGTGGAAATACCACAATTGTTTGTAACTTTAACGGAAACAAAGAAGGTCCCGGTATTTGCAAAAGCATGGCTTTCATAAGAATCTCCGTATTTTGTAGTTCCATCACCAAAATCCCAGAAATAAGTATAAGAAGATAAGCCATTGATGAGGGTAAAACTCATTTCTCCACCAGGACAACCTTTTGCTTTGTCATAATTACTAAAGCTCATGTTGGTAATTGGACTATCATTTGTAATTTGAATTGTTTTGGAGGAAGAATTGCTCAGACCACAACTGTTGGTTACTTTCAATGTCACTGTATAAGTACCTATATTTGAATAAGAATGAGAAATATATCCTTTATCGGATGTTGAACCATCGCCAAAATCCAATAAAAATTTATCTGTAGAGTTACGATAGTATTCAAAATTAATTTTATCTCCGGGGCATGCAAGGTTTGTGCTTGAGTAAATAGTTGGAGCAGGGGGAATTATATTATTGCTAATTTTTATTTCAACCGAGTCAGAATTACTTAATCCGCAACCATTAGTAACCGTTAAGATTACGTTGTAATTACCTATATTTATGAAAACATGGTCTCCGTTTATGGTATTAGAGGTTGTTCCATCATTATAATCCCAAAGATAGTTAGCATAATTGTTACCATAAGAATAAATGGATACCCGTTCCCCCGGACAAGCGCTATCGGGATTCACAGATATGTATGGCTTTTGCGGGTAGATATTATTAGTAATTTTTAATGTTTTTTGAAGAGTGTCGATAATCCCGCATTTATAAGAGAGTATTAGTTTAATGTTGTAGGTGCCGGGTGTAGTAAAAGCATGAGCTGGATTTGAAGAATTTGAAGTACTTCCATCGCCAAAATCCCATGTATAGGATTGGACATTACTACTGTAGATGGAAAAATTTACTAATTCCTGAGGACATGCGGAGTCAGCAGAATAAATGCTATTATTAGAGTTATTGTCATATACTTCTACGGCATACCCAACGCCTTCGAATTTATTACCTGTGGAATCATACCCTTTTAACATTGGATAAAAGAATCCTGAAGTTGTATAAGTATGTGTAGCATTGAATCCTTCAAATTCGGGAGATCCATCATCGAAATCCCACACGTACTTACTTACTTGAAGCTCACCGGTTTTCCTATAATTAAAAAAAAGAGATCCCGAATTTGGACAGGAGCAAGTATTGTCATCAGGGTCAATAATGTTAATACGTAAAACCATGTATTGTTCGCGATTTCTTATTCTTACAATATATACATCATAGGAATTTGGTATAATTACAGACGAAGAAGGCGTACCTGCCATGTATTCTGATTTAGCATAAGCCACATCGGAAGATAAATAATCAAAAGAGTTTCTTGCTTTCACAAACATGGTTCCATTCTTAGAAATCCAGCCACCGGTAAAGGGTGCTCCTGCTGAATCGGTATTGCATATATCTTTAAGGGAATCGTTGGCAGAAGCAGAAACAGTATTGTCAGATAATAAATCGTAGAAACCGCCCAGTGAACTCTGAATATGGTATAATATTTTGAATTTATGAAACACAAAAACACTGTCGGATTTTGTGATTGAAGTATTGGTAAATGTGACATTAAGCGGAGGGCAACCACTGGTAGGGATATAAGTGTAATTAATTTGTGCCACTAATAAAGTTGCATTGCAAACTAAACAGGTGAGCAATAAATTAAAGAATCTGGAAAATAGGAAAATTGATTTCATGGAAGGGGTGGTTTTTTTTAATTGTATTTTTTCAGAGTCCAATAGGAACGAATAATAAAGTTAGCCGGACAATCGTGTTATTTCTTTTTATTCTTCGTTTCTTTCTCCTCAGGCGCTTTCTTCTCCACGTTGAAAGCCAGCGCATCTTTCTCTTTGTCGTAATCAGCGACCAATTTGTCGCCTTTCTGTAATTCGTATTTCAGAATTTCTTCGGCTACGGGATCTTCCAGCAATTTTTGAATGGCACGATTCAATGGGCGGGCGCCGAAGTTGGCGTCGTAGCCCTTATCGCAGATGAAATCTTTTGCTTTTTTCGTAAGCTCAATGGAATATCCCATTGACAACATCCGGTCAAGCAATTTCTTTAAGTTTATTTCAAGAATATCGTTGATGTGCTGGCGTTTCAGTGAATTAAAAACAATCACATCATCAATACGATTCAGAAACTCAGGGGAAAATGTTTTTTTAAGAGCGTTTTCTATGGTTGTCTTAGCAAAAGTATCTGCCTGTTCGAGTTTGCTTTTAGTCATGAATCCAATACCCATTCCAAAATCTTTCAGGTCTCTGGAACCAATGTTCGATGTCATGATAATGATGGCATTTTTAAAATCAATTTTTCTGCCTAATCCGTCTGTAATGGTTCCATCATCGAGTACTGAAAGAAGAATATTGAATACATCGGGATGCGCTTTTTCAATTTCATCGAGCAATACCACCGAATAAGGTTTTCGTCTCACTTTCTCGGTAAGTTGACCACCCTCCTCATATCCCACATAACCCGGAGGGGCGCCAACGAGGCGTGACACTGAAAATTTTTCCATGTACTCGCTCATGTCTATTCTAACCAAGGCATCTTCGGTATCAAATAAATACCGCGCAATCACTTTTGCCATTTCGGTTTTTCCTACACCGGTAGGTCCTAAAAAAATAAAAGAACCTATTGGACGGTTCGGGTCTTTTAATCCGGCACGGGTTCTTTGGATGGCTTTGGTTAATTTAATAATAGGCTCGTCTTGCCCGATTATTTGCTTTTTCAATTCATCCACCATCCCCAGTAATTTTTTTCCCTCACTGGCAAGAATTTTATTTACCGGAATTCCGGTCATCATGGAAACTACTTCCGAAACATTCTCTTCTGTCACTACATATTTCTGAGTACGGGTTTCCTCTTCCCATTTAATTTTTTCCAGATCGAGTTGTTCGAGCAATCTTTTTTCTTTATCTCTGAGTTGAGCGGCTTCTTCGTATTTCTGACTTTTAACAACTTTGTTTTTTTCTTCTTTGATTTTTTCAATTTGTTTCTCTATGGAAATAATGGTTTCCGGAACGTGAATGTTTGTCAGGTGAACTCTCGAACCCGCTTCATCCAGCACATCAATCGCTTTGTCAGGCAAATAGCGGTCGGTCATGTAACGGGCTGATAATTTTACACAGGAAGTTACGGCATCATCTGTATAAGTAACATGGTGGTGATTTTCATATTTTTCTTTTATGTTCTGAAGAATAAGAACCGTTTCTTCGGGAGAAGTTGGGTCAACCATCACTTTTTGAAAACGACGGTCAAGCGCGCCGTCTTTTTCAATATACTGGCGGTATTCGTCTAACGTAGTGGCGCCAATGCATTGAATTTCTCCTCTTGACAAGGCAGGTTTAAACATGTTGGAAGCATCGAGCGATCCGGATGCGCCGCCTGCACCGATGATGGTGTGAATTTCATCAATAAAAAGAATAACATCGGGACTTTTTTCCAATTCATTCATTACGGCTTTCATGCGTTCTTCAAATTGTCCGCGGTATTTTGTTCCAGCAACCAAAGAAGCCAGGTCGAGGGTTACGACTCTTTTATTAAATAATACTCTGGATACTTTTCGTTGAATAATCCTGAGAGCAAGTCCTTCAGCGATGGCGGTTTTTCCAACGCCGGGTTCACCGATTAAAATTGGATTATTTTTCTTTCTTCTCGATAAAATCTGTGACACTCTTTCAATTTCTTTTTCCCGTCCCACAATCGGATCTAATTTTCCATCTTCTGCGGCAAGGGTGAGGTCTCTGCCGAAATTATCGAGTACGGGAGTTCTTGATTTTTCAGTAGGTTTTTTTCTGCTTTCACCCGAGCTGTAAAATCCTTTTGAGGATTCTTCCTCACTTTCCATTTCAGCTACTGCCTTGGGTTTGGTCATCATGTTTTCCAGATCTTTTTTTATAACATTATAATTTACATTGAAACGCGATAAAACCTGAGAGGCAATATTATCGTTTTCTTTCAGAATTGAAAGAAGAAGATGTTCGGTGCTTATAATATCGGCTCTAAATAATTTTGCTTCGAGATAAGTTAATTTCAAAACTCTTTCTGCTTGCCTTGTGAGCGGGATATTATTAGGATTAATGGCTTTATTAAAAGTAGCAGAATCGCGTATGGTCTCTTCAATTATATTCCGTAAATCGTTAAATTCAACGCGATTGTCTTTTAGTAAATTAATGGCTAATCCTTCACCGTCTCTGAGTAAACCCAGTAGAAGATGCTCTGTGCCAATGTATTCATGACCTAACCGTAAGGCCTCCTCACGGCTGTATGAAATGACTTCTTTAACTTTGTTTGAAAATTTTGCTTCCATGTTGTTTGATTAAAGTGTGAAGGAATAGCGCCTTTTACCTTAAATTCCATCGAAAAGTATTAAAAATATTTATAAACAGCAAAATAATGTGAATTTTTTTATTAACAGCTATTCTAAAGCGTCTATTTAAGCGTATTTTTGATGCTAAAACAGCTCATTAACGAATTTATGCCATTCCATCACAATTATCATCTCTAATTTCTGTAATTTTTCATATCTTTACAAACTATGCCTAAGGCAAAAACGTATGAAAGTTAAAATTATGAAGCAATTACGAATAATTCTCTACTCTTTTTTATTTCTGTTCATACTGAACGCAAATAGTGCAGAAGTAAAAGGAAAATCACTTAAAGCATATTTTGAATATTGCCGGTTTAAATCGTATGAAGTAAACAAGGGTTACCTGGAACTTTATTTGTTGATAGAGGGAAACAGTTTGAAATATTCTAAAAACTCTTCAGGAAATTATTCCTGTAGTGCTTTTTGCCAGATAGAAATTTCTGATAAAGATGGTATCCGTTATTTCGATAAATTTAATCTTATTTCCCCGTTCCTGAAGGACACATTAGTCGAACCCTTTTTGCTGAAAACGCAAAAAAGGATTTTGCTACCCTATAATTCCTATAAAATAAAACTTACCCTCCAGGATAACGAAGGCGCCAAAAAAGAGTATAATCATGAACAGGAATTTGAATTAATGTTTAGCGAAGAGTTGTTATCAATCAGCGATATTCAATTGATTGATACTTATAAAAAGACGGAGGAAAATAATGAAAGGACCCGTAATGGATATGAGATGAATACCTATATGTCTGATTTTTATCCCTCTGAAAAAAACATACTGACATTTTATTGTGAAATTTATAATATGCAAAAAGTGCTGGGGGAGAATGAAGATTTTCTGATTATAAACAACATTACAAATTCGCAAACAGGAAGGACCATCGCTGATTTTTCATCCTTCAGTAAGAAAAAGGCACAAAAGGTTTGTCCGTTGTTAAAAGAAATAAAAATTGACCAACTGCCTTCCGGTAACTACCATCTTTTTGTGGAAGTGAAAGATAAAAATAATCGCACCTTGTTGAATAAAAATTTATTCTTTCAACGTAGTAACAAAGCCCTCGATGAAATTCTTGAAACCAAAGAAAAGAATGCACTGACGGATATTTCCGGGACTTTTGTGTTGCAATACAATGAACAGGAATTGAATGAATATATGAAATTTTTAAGACCTGTTTCCGAGGAAAAAGAAGTAACCAGGGCATCAGATTTATTGAGACGCGGCTCATTTACTGACAAACAAAAGTTTTTTCTTTCCTTCTGGAAAAAAAGAGAACCGCTTAAACCCGAGGTGGAGTGGAATGATTATTTATTAAGTGTAAATTATGTCAATAGCAAATACAAAAGTCCCCCTTTGCAGGGCTATGAGACAGACCGCGGCAGAATTTTTCTCAAATACAAAGCGCCGGTGCGGATTGTCACCAATGAAAACGACATGGAGAGAGTTCATGGAACCTACATGCAACCTTACGAAATCTGGCATTATTACAAGGCAGGAAATGAAACCAACCGGATTTTTGTATTTTTTCAACGAAATATCGGGAGTGATTTTGTGCTGATTCATTCGGATGTAAAGGGGGAGATTACTAATTATCAGTGGAAAAAAGAAATTGCCGGTGAACAATATTGGAATCCGCAAGTTAAGGATAGGGAAGGGGATAAGGAGATTTACAAGGGGGATAGGTAGGGGGGGGAAAGATAGAAAATAGAAGATAGAAAATAGAAAATAGAAAATCGTAAATCGTAAATCAAAAATCGTAAATCATTAATGATTCTCTACTACCTTTTAAAAATCACCGGTCATCTTCCTTTTTTTGCTATTTATTTTTTATCGGATGTGCTTTATTATATATCTTTTTATGTAATCCGGTATAGGAAAAAAGTGGCATTTGAAAATCTGAATATTGCATTTCCTGAATTAAATAAGTTGGAAAAACAGGCAATCATGAAAAAATTCTATCATAATCTTTGTGATTTAATTATGGAAACTATTAAAGTACAATCCATGGATCCATCTGATTTTAAAGAAAGAGTAAGCATTAAAAACTCAGAAATCATGATAAGTTATTTACTGTCAAAAACATCGGTAATAGCATTGGTAGGACACGTAGGAAATCATGAATGGATGGGAATTGCAGGCGGAATTCATTGGGGATATCCCGTTGACACAATATACAGACCTCTAAGAAACAAAGCAGTGGATGCACTTTTAAGAGAAACACGGAAACGATTTGGAAATTATTTGATTCCTATGAAAGAAACCACGAAAGAATTTTTAAAACGTAAAGAAATATTACGTATGATAGCCATAGCCGGTGACCAAACCCCACCTAAAGATGAAATCAATTATTGGGGAAATTTTTTTGGTAGAAAAACTCCATTTTATAATGGTACTCAGAAATTAGCTGAGTTTACAAAACTCCCAGTCATTTTTGGGTATATGAAAAGAATAAAACGTGGGTATTATGAAATGGTCATTGAAAAATTAGCGGAGCCGCCATACATGGGCAATAACAACGAAATTATTGATTTGTATGTAGAGCGGTTAGAGAAAGTGGTACGCCAATATCCTGATTTATGGCTTTGGTCGCATAGGAAGTGGAAGTATAGTTGAGTTTCAAGTTTTAAGTTCCGGAATAATTTGAACGCATCGTATTCATCCACCTTTCCTTTTAATAGAACAACCGGTTGCTTTCACAATGGTCTTGAGAGGTTCTTTATTTTCCAGCAATGCCTTAAGGGCATCTCGCAGGTAGTGTTCCTGAACATCCGCCGCATTTTGTGGATTATCATCAATAGCGCCTTTATAGCGAAGCACAAAATTCCCATCGGTATTTTGTAATACAAAAACCTCCGGTGTTTTAGTGGCGCCGAAGCGGTCGCTGACCGTTTGGTCGCTGTTTACCAAATAAGGAAAGGGATAATTTTTTGCTTTTGCCTTTTGTAACATGTTTTCTTCAGAGTCCTCAGAATACCGCGTAGGATCATTAGGATTTATGGCAATGAAAGCAACTCCATTTTGTGAAAATTCTTTTGAAGCCAGTATGAGACGGTCTTCGTACAATTTGGCATACGGGCAATGATTGCAGGTAAATACCACGACCACTAATTTATTTTTTTTATAATCGCTTAGTGTCACATTCTTTTTATCAGTGGCATTGTGGAGGGTAAAGTCCTGGACTTTTTCTCCGATGGAATAGGAACCGTCGGTGAACATGGGGAATAGGGTGAGAAGGATTGAGAGAATTGAATTCATGGGTTATATTTAAAAGAGCAAATTTACGTGAATTTTTTTGATTTTTATTAATACTTGCTATTACTACTTTGTTACATTAGCGGACAATGGCAAATCTGGTTTAAGTAGAAACACGGCGCACCGTGTTTCTACACCCATCTGCTAATATTCCCAGCTCGCCTCGTCTTTTTTCTCTCTTTTCTCTTTAATTTTTTGCGCCTCTTTTGCGTTTTTAATGGGTTCGCCGTTTTGTTCTATGATATCTGTTTGAAATTTCCGTTCAAGAAAAATCCTAGCTAATGAAATTTCATCGGCATCGTTGAGTGGGTTTTTGACAGTATATAGACCGCTTACTTTCACAAGGTCATCAAATTTAAAAACCGGACCCATGTAATCCAAACCATTGCCGGTACATTCTGAAGAAAAAACAAGATTGATGTATTTAATATCGTAGGAATATTGGGAACGATTTTTATCGAACCGTTGTACTTCGAGAATATCTGCATAAATGGAAAAACAATTCAGAATCCAGGGATCAGTTTCAAGACAGAGATTACCTGTACATTCAAATGATTCGAACTTCTCAAGTTGAGATAAAGCCAGTTCAGGCATACCAAAATGAGCCAGAAATTCTGAATAGGCAACCGGTTTATCGGGTGCACCTGGGAAATATGCATTCAGTTTTCCTTCACAGTAGGCACGAAGAATTACACGGGGAAGTTCTTTCAGGTATTGATTATTTTTCTTACGGAAATCAAGACGATGCAGGAGATAATTTCCTAAATACGCAATATGCTTTTTGGGGAGTGACACTTGTCCGGTCACGTTGCCAGGCATTAAACCAATCAGAAAAAAGAAAAGACAAACAAAAATTTTCATAAATTCATTTTTTAACTATTTGGTCAATTCCAGTCACTGATGCCAGTTGCCTGGAATTTTGAACAAGAGTTATATTTTCAACAAGCAAAAAAGTATGCGACTTCATTTTCCATGATTTCACCGATTGTTCGGTCAAATCAGTGGAAGGAAGCATGGCGACATTACCATTATCCATAATGGAAAAAATTTTCACGCCTTCTACAGGAAGAATGCTGAACCCTGTTTTCCATTCGTAAGGTGAAAAATACAAAACGGAATTGATATGGGGATACACTACGTAAACCATTCTCGTTAAAGGGGCTTTCTGATTCAGAATTTTGAAATCAGCAACAATGGGAACGTAATTTTCTTTATCAAGAATGTAATCGTAATTATACAAACCAAAAGAGTCAATTTCCAAACTTTTAAAAGCATTATTTTTAAGAGCATTTTCGTATTCCCATCGTCTTCCGCTTTCGATGTCATATTCTTCACCATCTTCACCCCTTATTTGTGATGAGTCATTTAAAGATGGAACAGGTGAAGAACCCCAGAGTTGGTTTACGCTGTCACTATACATAGAAGTGGCAGATAAATCTGCCACCGGTGAGTTATAATTATTCCAGACACTGTTTGTAAAGTCGTAGCGGTAGGCGATGGTTTTGGTTTCCACGTTTTCAACTGCAAAAAATACGTTTATAGTTTTGCCTGGTTTCAGAGCCAACGTTTCTTTTTCGCAGATAGCATATACTTCAAACATACCTGATGTCACTAAATCCTTCCTCAACTTTCCTTCAAAATATTTCATAGTAATATCCGCAGTAATTATTTCAGAAGGTGTGCGTAACTCCCTGTATGAAAAAGTTATTTTTGTATTGCAGGGTTTATTATTTTTGAATAGGAGTGCTTCCTGAGGAATAAATACTTTTGAGCCCGTGTGATGCTGAAATCCAGTGCATTTTGAAACATCGAGATTATAGAGAGTGAAAGGAATATCATCGAGGGAATGGCTTCTCTCTTTCCGGGCAGAGTTAATGGAAGACAGGAAAAACAAGGAAGCGATGCAAAAACCGGTTATGAAAATTTTTTTCATGATTTTATTCTTTGTATATCTCTTCCACCAACGTTTCATTTTTTGCCATTATGTTTTTTCTTTTGCATTTCAGCGTTGGCGTTAATTCGTTGCTTTCAATAGTCCATTCGGAGGGCAATAATCTGAATTTTTTAATTCTCTCGAATGGGGAAAAATTCTCATTCAGGCGGTCAATATCCGAATGAATAAGTTGTGTCACTGCTGGATTTTTTATAATTTCATCGTTGGAATTAAACCGGACATTTTCTTTAGCAAATTTTTCTTTCAATAATGCAAAAGCAGGAATAATCAACGCCGCAGGAAATTTCTTTCCATCTCCGATGACCATTATCTGTTCTATAAACGGGGATTCCTTCATTTTATTTTCAATCAACTGCGGAGCAATGAATTTCCCGCCTGAGGTCTTGAACATTTCTTTCTTACGGTCAGTTATTTTAAGAAACATTCCCTCAAAACAACCGATATCTCCAGTATGAAAAAAACCGTTTTTGTCAATGGCTTCCGCTGTAAGATCCGGGCGTTTATAGTATCCCATCATCACATTGGGTCCTTTTACAAGAATTTCTCCGTCTTCCGCAATTTTTACTTCTACATCTCTGATAACCGGTCCTACAGTTCCTATTTTTATACATCCGGGTTTAGAGACAAGGTTAACGGCAACTACCGGAGATGTTTCAGTAAGACCATATCCTTCGAGCACTGAAATTTTTGCGGCATTGAAAACCCTTGCCAGACGAGGTTGCAAAGCCGCACCTCCCGAAACAATACGGGTGACATTTCCTCCCAACGCCGCTCTCCATTTAGAAAATATAAGCTTATTAGCCAACGCTAATTGTAAATTATAAATAAACCCATGCGTATGTTCGAAATCAAATTTTTTTGCTAATTCCAACGCCCAGAAAAACAGTGAGCGTTTAATACCGGTTAATGCATTTGCTTTGGCAAGTATTTTATCGTAAACCTTTTCAAGAAAGCGCGGAACGGTAGTAAAAATATGCGGTTGAACTTCCTTCAAATTGTCGCCAATCGTTTCCATGTTTTCTGCATAATAGATGGAAGTACCTTTGCTCATGTACATATAGGTAATCATTCTTTCAAAAACGTGGCACAGAGGTAAAAAACTTAATGCCTTTTCGTTGGAACGAATATCACCAATTTCAGCGCCGATAATGGAATTACTGACTAAGTTATGATGTGAGAGCATGACTCCTTTGGGAGTGCCTGTAGTGCCGGATGTATATATTAGTGTTGCGAGGTCTTCCGGTTTCACACTCTCACGCAAGGTGTTTATTTTGTTTTTGTCCTGTTTTTTTCCTGATTCAAGAATTTCAGTCCAATGTCTGCAACCCTTGATTTGATTAAAGCTGAATATTTCTTTTAACGAGGGGACTTGTGGTTTTATAGCAGAAATTTTTTCGTACAGTGCCTGGTCAGAAACAAAAATATATTGTGCGTTACAGTCATTGAGGATAAAAACGTAATCGGAAGGATTCAGATTTGGATACATGGCTACTTGAACAGCACCCATGCTAAGTATGCCCATGTCGGTAAAATTCCATTCTGGGCGGTTATTGGAAACAGTGGCAATGGCAGTGCCCTTAGTGACACCCATTGAAGAAAGACCCAGTGCCATAAAATCAGCATGATCTAAAAATTCCTGAGAGGAATATTTTTTCCAATTGCCATCTGATTTACAAGCAAGGGCATCCGATTTAGGATACTGAGTTACCTGTTGGGTAAGGAAGTCAAAGATTCTGGTGGGATGCATAGGGGGGGGTGGATTGAATTACATTTTATGCAAACTTACACGAAAATTTTCAATTATTCATGATTTTCCTGATTTCACTCTTGCAAGGGAATTAATATGGCAATCATTATGCGAAAAAGTAGTGTAAATCCGCATCAGAGATGCCATTTTTAAACTAAGCCGCCGCCGCAATCACCGCGATACTTACTTCTTTACATCCATTTGCCAACAAAACATTCGCACATGCCTCCAAAGTTGAACCGGTTGTCAGTACATCATCAATAATCAAAACCCTCTGTTCTTTCAAATCAATTCCTTTGCAGGGAGCGAAAACGGTTTCTACATTTTTCCATCTCGCCATGCGGTTCTTTTTTGTTTGAGTGGATGTGGCAACAGTCCTTCGTAATACTGAGGTTGAAAATGCCGCTCCTAAATTGACAGAAATTCCTTTAGCAAAACCTTCGCTCTGATTATATCCCCTTTTTCTAAGTTTAGCAGGGTGTAAAGGAACGGCCGTCACTAAGTCAAAAAGCCCTTTGTATCCGGATTTCATCAACATTCTACCGTAATTATTTCCCAGAAATTCAGAAATCCCAGGCGCATTTCCATATTTCAGATTATGCAGTAGTTTTTGCACCCTTCCGCCTCTGACAAAATGCAAATAGGCAAACGTATATTTCAATGGTACTTTTCCCCAGAAACGGCGCTGAAGTTCATTGTCCGGATTCTGATGGTAATCGGTTACCGGAAGTTTATAATGACAATGCGTACAGATAAATTTTTCGCCTCGCACCAACAGGCGCTTGCAGGCAAAACAGGTGTGCGGATAAATAAGCGAGATGAAATCCCGAAGAGCAGATTTGAGCATAGGTAAATGGAATTAGAAGGGACAAAGGTAGAAAATTTTGGTGAATTTTAAATACCTTTGGATAATTTTGCAAATCAGCAGGTATGAATACTTCCACCGGAGATATCGCTTTACTTTATTCAGAAATTGAAAAATTTTCCATTAGTTCACCGGATGACTTAGAAAACTTCCGTTTGAAATTTCTTGTGAAGAAAGGAATTATCCCATCCCTCTTATCTGAAATTAAAAATATCGCACCGGAAAACCGGCGTGACTACGGGGAGTCGGTTAATAAATTAAAAACGCTTGCCGAATCAAAGTTTAAAACTGCCGGTGAAGAAATTATCAATAAGCAATCCGTTGCCAGTGACACTTTATTAGATTTGAGTTTGCCCGGACCCGAAATGCCGCTGGGATCCATTCATCCTGTGACACTCATCCGGAACCGGATCATTGAAATTTTTTCCCATATAGGTTTTACCGTTTCGTATGGTCCGGAAATAGAAGACGACTGGCATAATTTCACGGCGTTGAACATGGGAGAAAATCACCCTGCCCGCGACATGCAGGATACGTTTTTTATTCAGAAGAATCCCGATATTTTATTGCGCACACATACTTCCAACGTGCAAATCCGTGTCATGGAAAATCAAAAACCCCCCATACGGACACTGTCACCGGGAAGGACGTTTCGCAATGAAGCTATTTCAGCCAGAGCGCATTGCATGTTTCATCAGGTAGAGGGCTTGTACATTGATGAAGGAGTCAGCTTTTCCGATTTAAAACAAACATTGCAATATTTTGTGCACGAAATGTTTGGCAAAGAAATTTCCATGCGGCTTCGTGCTTCCTATTTTCCATTTACCGAACCCAGTGCGGAGGTGGACATAACCTGCCTTATCTGTAAAAGTAAAGGGTGTAATGTATGCAAACATTCCGGGTGGGTAGAAATAATGGGAGCAGGCATGGTAGATCCAGCCGTATTGGAAAACGGGAAAATAGATTCTGAAAAATTTACAGGTTTTGCTTTTGGGATGGGAATAGAACGGATTGCCATGTTGAAATATCAGATTAATGATTTGAGATTGTTTCAGGAGAATGATTTAAGATTTTTGCGGCAGTGGGTGGGGGGGTAGGGTTGCCAATCAATACAAATAACAGAAGTAAACTAGTTTTATAAAAAATAATAAATAACATTTAACACATAACAATAAATGACTAAGTGGGGTCACTATTCAATTTTTTGTAATTGTTTTTTGTAAAGTGGTCATACTTATTCATTTTTTATTTTTTTTATTTAGTGTTTTATGTTTTTTTTTAAACCTGAGTTGTTTTACTATTGCATTAACTAAAAAAAATTATTATGCGCATAGGATTAATAGTGTTCTTTTATCTTTTTGCAATGAATGCATCCATCCCGCAATCACTTGATTCCACTAAAAATAAATTATCATTGACTCAGGGATTAAATCAGTTTCCGGGTGACTCTATAGCCCTTTCCGTTCAAAATAAAAAACAGGTCAAACAAACAAAAACGAAACAAACTCTTGGTGCGTTAGGCGCTATATTGATTATAACCGCGGGGAGTTATTTTCTTTTTTATACGAGGAGCAAGTGATGATTTTTCCATTTAACCATATAACCATTCAACCATTTAACCATTCAGCCAATCGCCTAATCTATCTCCTTTTATTCCTTCTCACATCCTGCGCCAATATCGTACCACCGACCGGAGGTCCCAAAGATGAAACTCCACCTAAGTTAGTTCACTCAAAGCCAACCGATGAACAGCGAAATTATAGAGATAACACTCTCGAACTTGAATTTGATGAATATGTGAACACCAATAATTTAAGCACGAATTGGATAGTATCCCCTCCTTTAAAATATCCGGTGGAAACCAAAGTTAAAAAGAAAAAATTTTTTATTACGCTGAAGGATACACTACTTTCAAACACTACGTACCGTTTTCAATTTGAAAATTCGATTGTGGACAATACCGAAAAAAATCCTCCCGATGAGTTAACCCTCACTTTCAGCACCGGGGAAATTATTGATACCGGCATTGTAAAGGGAATGATTTCAGAGGTTCTTAGCGGAAATCCGGTGCATGGAATTACAGTAGGACTCATTCCTGCGAAGGACAGTGACACTGTTCATTTCGTTAAAAAAACTCCTCTTTTTCTTACCCGAAGTACTAAAACCGGAGAATTTCAGTTAAAAAACCTGCCACAAGGGCAATTTAATGTAATAGCGTTTGATGATAAAAATAAAAATTATACCTGTGATATTAGTTCTGAACGGGTGGCATTCACCGATTCGTTGATTTCCATTAGACAGGATACTATAAAATTGAATCTTCATTTATACAAAGAAGACCACCTTCCTCCCTATATTTTGAAATCGCAAGCGGATGAAAAAAATAAAATCACCTTGCAGTTCAGTGAGGGAGTTGATTCAATTTCTCTTTTTCAGTTGAATGACAGCGCTTCATCTCCTGTTCCTTTTATCCCGCTGTATGACGGAAAAAATCTTGTGGCATTTCCAACTATTGAGAAGGATAGTGTTTCATTACACGTTACAGCCATTGATTCCTCATACAACAAAATGCAGGACACATTATTCATAGGCGTAAAACCGGATGCTAAAAAGGACTCTGTCCCTTTTGTTATTTCGGTTTTTCCTTCCAATGGCACTCTAATCATGAATTCCAACCAGATAAAATTTTTATTTCGGGTACCGGTAATTGGAAAAACAATTCCATTGTTGGAATTTATGGTGGATTCTGTAAAAACTATTCTGTTAAATAAAGAAGATGAGTATGCCTGGAATAAATACGGAAACGAATTAAGCATTAAGAGGAATATACCCTTTACTAAAAATCTGCGGATTAGTATTCCGGATAGTATGTTTTCGGATGTTTACGGTTTGAAAAACCGGAAAGAACCTTTTATATATTACAAAGATAACGATGCCGGTTACGGAGCATTAAGTGGCACTGTAAATACCATCTGGAAAAATTTCACACTGGACCTGCTCGACGATAAAGGGAGAGTCCTGCGTCAATTAAAAAATAATCACACATTCCGTTTTGAATGGCTAAAACCCGGTAAGTACGTATTTCGTTTGCTGGAAGACAGGAACAATAACGAAAGGTGGGACAGGGGTGATATTTTCAAAAACATTTTACCTGAAAAAATATTTTATTATAAAAATATTATGCCACTGAAAGCGAATTGGGAGATTGAGAATATTGAGGTGAATGTGGAGTAGGGGGAGAATGGGAAAAGGGGGAAGGAGAGAAAGGGAAAAAGGAAAAAGGAAAAAGGAAAAAGGAAAAAGGAAAAAGGAAAAAGGAAAAAGGAAAAAGGAAAAAGGAAAAAGGAAAAAGGAAAAAGGAAAAAGGAAAAAGGAAAAAGGAAAAAGGAAAAAGGAAAAAGGAAAAAGGAGAAAGGAAAAAGGAGAAAGAAGAGAGAAGAAAGAAGAAAGGAAAAAGAAGAAATTTGAAAATATTGTAACTATTCAGCATAAAAAAAGTTCTCACGCAAAGCCGCAAAGAGGCAAAGAGGCAAAGAAAAAATCATTTATGATTTTTTTACTCTGCGTACTTAATACTCTGCGTACTTTGCGTCTTTGCGTGACATAATATTTGCGAGAAATAATACACACCGGAGTAGCTATAATATATTTACGAAAAAATACTAATATGTTTTTGAGTTAAAGTTGAAAATGAGCAAACACTTGGCTTTCCAGCAAATCCGGATTCCTTTATTGGTTTTACAAGGGAGATTTCTTATCGTAAGAACTTTCTTAATACTTCTTGTTATAAATTGCCCTCTGCACTATTTTACCGGTACAGCGCAGGTCGTTGACGATTCCACTAAAAATATTTTTGGTACTAAAACAACGCAATACATAACCGAAGAGGATTTGCGTTACGGTATTAGCACTAAACATCCGGCAGATACCAGCTTACAGGGTATTCACGATTACAATTTTGTGCAGAAAGCAGAAATGACTTCCCAGCATCTTGGCAATCTTGGAACGGCTTATTATCCATTGTATTTCTCGATTGACTCTTCATCAACCCCCGATGCGGGATTTAATAATTTTAATGCATATTATACAAATCCCAAAAAAAGAAAATATTTTGATTCGAAGTCCCCTTACGCGGATTTATTTTACATGATTGGCACTAAAGATGAACAGATTTTTTCTGCTACTTTCGCACGCAATATAACCCGTACATGGAACATGGGCGCTGAGTACAAGCGAATGGCATCGGATAAAAAGATTGGTTCAACTGCGCTACACGATAATCAGTTGGATTTTAAAGGGCTGGATTTATTTTCCTGGTTTCATAGTCCCGGGTACCGCTATCACTTGCTTGTATTATTTTCATATACCGACCATAAAATAAAAGAGACCGGCGGGGTATTTCAGGATACAACCATTTCCAAGGATGAATTTTTTGACGGAGATATTGAGGGAGTAAATTTATACACAGCACAAACCCATCATTACAGAAGGGAATGGCAGATTTATCAATTTTACGATTTTGGAAGAAGAACAAGTGACACGTTGTCGGATTGGGAAGTTGATGATAGAAACACTATTGATTTTTATTCAAACCGGAAATGGTTAAAAGATTCAGCCACCTATAATACTCCTGAAAAAAAAGACAGTATTTGTAAAATATATAAGAAATATTTTTCAGATTCACTCCACTTTGTTAAAAGTAACCGTGAACGGTTAAGACCCAAAAAATTCCGTTTTTATAATCGGTTTAAAGGAAATCAACGCACGTATAAATTTACAGACGATGCGCCCGAGCCGGCTTTTTACTCAGCGTTCACGGATTCATTATTTTCTTTCGCTTTGTATGAAAATATCCGTTGGAATTTTTTAGAACAAACCGTTGGGTTTGCATTACCCGGCAATAATAAAACGGATTCCAACCACTGTTTTCATGCTGATTTCTATTTAAAATCACAGCAATATAATTCCAGCAATGAGAATGGCACTTTAACTTCTCCAACGTCATCGCTGGTAACCGGATTTTATTCCATTCTAAATACAAGAAATTGGAAGTTTACGATAGATGGGTGGCATTTTTTGAAAAGTTATGATGAAGGGAAAAATTATATTAAAACATCAGCCGGTTTGCACGATTTCCTTTTTCGATTTATACAAAATAAAAATTTTGGAAATGAATTGCAAAAAGAGTATCAGGGGGATTTTATACAATGGAAAAATATTTTTAATTCCATGACCACCCGGCAATTAGAGGCAGGATATCAGTGGATCCCAAAGAACAAGGCATGGAAAATTTATCCTGTGATTGGAAAAATCATGATTGAAAACCTGATTTATTACGACACCCAAAGTAAACCCATTCAAACGCTTTCCACTCATTCATTTTTTTATTTTAATTTGCGGTTCAATTTTTATCCTTCACATTTCGGTTTTGAGAATTATTTTCAGCAGAACTTTTTAAGTGACACCGGATTAATCCGTCTCCCCGGTTTTTACATTTTCAACCGGTTGTATTATGAAAATACTGTTTTCGGAAGAAAGATGCCTATGCAAACCGGATTTGATTTACGGACTACGGATTCATGGAATGCTTATTCCTATAACCCTGTGATACAACAGTTTTACCTGCAAAATAAATTTCCCATGCGGGCATATACGTCTGTAGATTTCTTTTTAAATTTCCGCATAGGAGATGCGCTCGTATTTTTTAAAATTACCCATCTAAATCAGGGCATTGTAACTAAGGGATATTTTGCATCCCCCTGGTACCCGGCGTATCCGAGAACGATGCAACTCGGAGTGAATTGGAGATTTTTTGATTGAAGTTTTTTCTTAGTATTTCTTAGTTTCTTTGTGTCTTAATTTTTATATCTTACGCAAGAGTTCTATTATAAATAAATGAAAAATATTTTCTTACTTCTTTGGATTACCGTACTCTTTGTACCTGATTCATGCGCTCAGGACACTGATTCCGGTTCTATTCCTAAAAAAACTTCCTGGTACAACCGCTTGCGTTTTGATTCTGAATTTCGTTTTGCAGTGCCTCCGGAAAAAGAATCAGCGGTATGGAATTATTTATTAATACGTTATAAAAATCCGGAAATACTATTAGGCACCTCTAAAAACAGTTCTTTAATCCTCTCCCAACCCTCTCCAGAGAGGGACACAAAGGAAGTTTTTAGAGGTGCCATTTTGAAAAATCAGGGTTCACCCTATCTTTCCAGATTTGCCGAAGAACTTTTTTTAGACACGTATTATGATACGAGGAATCTGCATGTATTAGATGCCAAAGCGGGAGTGCGTTACCGGCGAAGATTTTATGAAAAAGAACCCGGCAAGATGTCACCCGATAAAGAATTAGTGCAAATCAAATTTAACTCTGAAAATCCATCCGATACGCTGGTACGCGGGGAATTTAAGTTTCCGGTTAAATCAAAAAAGAAAAAAAACGATAGTGCTCCTCAGCCGGAAGAGGAAAAAAAGCAAAGAGAACCCGATGAATATGTATATAAAATGGTTAAGAAAAAAGAACAGAAGGATTTTCTGGAGAAGGCAACCTTGCTTAAAACGGATCCTATGAAATTAAGACGGAAACTTGATCTGGAACAATTACGGAAACGGGTTTATATTTTAAGAAATGACACTACTTTTATTACCTTAACGCTTGATCTTGTGAATTCCAAAAAATGGGGAATCAAGGCGCACTTTGCAGAAGTGGAATTTGAAATCAATGAAAAGGTGTTTACGGTGAGTGACACCAACACAAGAAACCGTTTATGGAACATGCTTAAATTGCTTGAGGACGATTTAGTAAAAACATTTCCTGATTTAGTACAGGATCAATTACCAAAGTATAATAAGATGGCAAACCAATTTGAAAAGAAAATACCGGCATTTCGGTTCTGGTTGAGAAATGAAAAAAGGATTATACTGATTTTAGTATGTTTGGTGATATTTGGTGTTGGAGCGCCTTTGATTAGAAAAAAAATACGGTAAACCTCAAATTTATTTATACCCCTCCTTATGCACCGTTTTTACCGCCCTCCCCGAGGGGTCGTTCAAATTTTGAAAAGACGCATCCCATGCCAATGCTTCTGCGGAACTGCAAGCAACCGATTTAACGGATGGCACACAGGATGCCGCTGAATCGGATGGAAATAATTCGCTGAAAATGGAACGGTAACGGTATTCTTCTTTGGACATAGGAGTATTTATGGGAAAACGAAATTTAGCATTTTTAATTTGTTCATCGCTTACTTCTTTTTCAGCCACCGCCTTAAGAGTGTCAATCCAGCTATAGCCAACTCCATCGGAAAATTGTTCTTTCTGCCTCCACACAATACTTTCCGGCAAATAATCCTCAAAAGATTTTCGCAAGATCCATTTTTCGATTTTTCCGTTTCCAGCCATTTTATCCGCCGGATTTAAACGCATGGAAACATCCAGAACCTCTTTATCTAAAAACGGAACACGCCCTTCTACTCCCCATGCCGCCAGCGATTTATTGGCACGCAAACAATCGTACAAATGCAATTTCGAAAGTTTCCGTACAGTTTCTTTGTGAAATTCTTTAGGATCAGGCGCCTTATGAAAATACAAATAACCGCCAAAAATTTCATCAGCGCCTTCTCCTGATAATACCATTTTGATGCCCATGGATTTAATGACTCTTGCCAACAAATACATGGGAGTAGCCGCTCTTACCGTAGTGACATCATACGTTTCCAAATGATAAATGACATCCCGGATGGCATCTAACCCTTCCTGAATGGTAAAATTTATTTCATGGTGAACGGAGCCAATATGCAGTGCCACTTGTTTAGCCGCCGCCAAATCCGGAGAACCCAGTAATCCAATAGCAAAGGAATGTAATTGCGGATACCACGCTTGTTGCATATCGCCGGATTCAATACGTTTAGGTGCAAACTTCTTAGTGATGGCAGAAATTATTGATGAATCCAATCCTCCTGAAAGGAGCACTCCGTAAGGTACATCCGACATTAATTGCCTGTGTACGGCATCTTCCAGCGTTTTTCGTAACAAAACAGAATTGGAAACATTATTTTTCACATTTTCATATTCCGACCAATCCCGTTGATACCAGCATTTTGGTTCAGCGCTTTCAGCACTGAATAAATAATGACCGGGAGGAAACTCCAGAATTTTATTGCAAACTCCTTCCAGCGCTTTTAATTCGGAAGCAACATAAAAATTACCGGATTTATCCCAGCCCATATAGAGAGGAATAATGCCAATAGGGTCTCTGGCAATAAAATAATTATTTGCTGTTTTATCATACAAAGCAAAAGCAAATATTCCGTTCAATTCATCCAGGAAGTGAATCCCCTTTTTTTTGTAAAGAGCTAAAATCACTTCACAATCGGAGTGTGTCATAAACCCGTATTCCGTTAGTTCTTTTCGTAATTCCTGATGATTGTATATTTCACCATTTACTGCAAGAATCAGATTCTGGTCTTTGCTGTAAAGAGGTTGCCTGCCCGATTGCGGGTCCACAATAGCCAATCGTTCATGGGTAAGAATTACGTGAGTGTCACAATAAATTCCCGACCAGTCGGGACCCCTGTGACGGATTTTTTTGGACAGTTCAAGAACCTGAGACCTTAAATCTCTGGCAGTGCCATTGGAAGTGAATACACCGATTATGCCGCACATGGTGTGTTATGAATCTAAAAAATTTTCTCGAACCCCGTATATGCTCTCAGCACTTCCGGTACAATTATGCCATCCGGTGTCTGATAATTTTCAATAATCGCCGCAAGTATCCGCGCTAATCCTAACGCACTGCCGTTTAAGGTGTGTGCAAGCTGTGTTTTTTTATTGGCATCTTTGAAACGGAGTCGCAAACGGTTTGCCTGAAAGGTTTCAAAGTTTGAGACCGAACTCACTTCCAACCATTTTTTTTGTCCGGCGGCAAAAACCTCCAGGTCGTAAGTCATTGCGGAAGTGAAACTCATGTCACCGCCACAAAGAAGCAAGGTACGGGAATGAAGTCCGAGGGAAATAATCAGATTCTGCACAAAGTTTCGCATTTCTTCGAGTGTCAGGTAGGAATTTTCCGGTTTGCAAATTTGCACTATCTCAACTTTATCAAATTGATGAAGACGGTTTAATCCTCTCACGTCTGCACCCCAGGAACCGGCTTCCCTGCGAAAACAAGGAGTGTAGCCCGTAATTTTTACCGGTAGGTCTTCTTCTTTCAGAATGACATCACGGTAAATGTTGGTTAGTGGCACTTCAGCGGTGGGAATAGCATATAATTTATCTTCTTTCATTTCATACATCATTCCGTCTTTATCGGGAAGCTGTCCTGTGGCATACGCACTTGCTGAGTTCACAAATACGGGAGGAATCATTTCTTTGTAGCCGGCTTTACATGCCTCATCAAGGCAATAATTAATCAAAGCCCGTAATAAACGAGCGCCTTTTCCCTTGTAAACGGGAAATCCGGGACCGGAAATTTTAATGCCGGTCTCAAAATCAATGATATCGTATTTTTTAATAATGTCCCAATGCGGAAACAAGGTGCCGGTTGCCGTTGGCTTGCAATCATTTTCATAGACAGGTTTGTTATCAGCGGCGGTTTTGCCTGCCGGAACTTTTTCGGAGGGAGTATTAGGAATCCGGACAAGTAGTTCTTCAAGTGCTGTTTCTGCCTCTCTGATTTTCTGTTCTAATTCTTTTGCTTTTTCGCGGAACCCGGTGGCTTCAATTTTAAGTTTTTCTGCTTCTGCATTTTGTCCGGTAGTCATAAGGCGCCCTATTTCTTTGGCGGAACGGTTTCCGGAGGCATTGATAGTATCCAATTCGGTCTGGAGTTCCCGTTTTTGTTGATCGGCGCTAAGCACTTCTTTAATTATATTTTCTGCCGGAAAGTTTTTTATTAGAAGTTTCTGGGTGATTTCTTCGGAGTGTAGGCGGAGTGTTGAAATTTCGAGCATGGGTATAGGAATTATTAATTATTATACTGCAATCGGTATAAATTTTCTTGTAACTCTGTTCATTGTTCCATTGCTACATAGTTTCATTGTTGTGCTGAAATCATGGAGTCAATTAACAATGAAACAATAAAACAATAGAACTATATGCCAATATAGACATTTGCTGAAATTTGTTCCGTTTACAGTATAATTATTAATTATCAATTCACCCCCATTCCAAATATCTTCCTTTCTGCACGATTAGGACTCCATACATCACCTCTGAATTTTTCATCATTGATTTTCCGGAATACATCCTCTATAAAAACAGGCCAGATGCGTGCTGTGCCATCCTTTGAGCAAGTGATGACAGATTTTCCATCGGGGAAAAAATGGGCTTCCTGCACCTGTCCGTTGTGCCCTTTCAATACATTGATTTCATTTCCATCCAAATCCCAGACACGGGCTGTAAGATCATCAGAGGAAGTCAATAAGTATTTCCCATCGGGTGACACTTCCACCGTATTGATTAAATCTGTATGACCTGTCAAATGAGCAATATCTTTACCGAGCAAGTTCCAGATAATTCCTGTGCGGTCTGAAGAAACAGTCACAATGTATTTTTGATTCTGCATAAATACCACATCGCTTATTCCTTCAGAATGACCGGCAAGAATTTGCAGAAAATTTCCCATTCCATCATAGATTCGTGCAGTGCCATCCGATGAACCCGTAATAATATAGGCGCCATCCTTTGAAAAACAACAGGTATAAACCTCAGCAGTGTGACCAGTTAGTTTTCGCACCAGATTTCCGTCACGGTCCCATAAGCGGGCAGTGTTATCGCCGCTGGCAGTAAGTATGAAACGGCCGTCATTAGAAAAACGGGCAACCCGAATTCTACCAATGTGCCCTCTGAGTGTGGCATATTTTTTCAATAATTTAGTGTCACCTTCTTTGATAAACTGCCAGACAATGGCTGTTTTATCCGCACTGGGAGTGATGAGAAATTTTCCATCATCTGTTATATGGGGTTGATAAATATTTCCGGTATGACCGGATAATGTCTGAAGGCATTGCCCATCCATTTTCCATAACCGTATGGTTTTATCATAAGAAGTAGTGATGATAAATTGTTCATCGGGAGTTATCAGAGAGTAATATACTTTATCGGTGTGTCCTACCAGTGTTTTTAAAAGTTCACCAGCGTTATTCCATAAACATGCATTATTATCCCACGAAGAGGTAACGATGTATTTACCGCTTTGGGATACAGTGACATCCCACACATATTCTACATGGTTACGTAGCACACGGGTTTCTTTTTGAGTTAAATCCCATATTCTAATTGCGCCGCTGTTATGTGTAGTTAGAACCCGCTGGCTATTGGGAGTAAATAAAGCCAGCATGAACAAGTCATTTGCTTTTAATATGTGTAGCGTGTTTCCGTTCTGGCTCCAAATCCGGCAGGTATTGTCTTCTGAAGCAGTGGCAATAGTTTCACCATCGGTTGCAAAAGAAGCAGAAACAATTTTCCCGTTATGCCCCTGAAAAAAATTAAGTAATTGTACATATACATTGCCGGGTTTGTCCGAAAAATCCCAGAGAATCCCAGAAAAATCATCTGAATAAGTAAAAATTTTGCTTCCATCCGGCGAAAAAATGGCACCGGTTAAGGGTGCGGTATGTCCTTTCAAATCAGCCACCAGATTTCCTTTCATGCCCCATAATTTAGCTGTAAAATCAACGGAATAACTTAAAATATATTTCCCATCGTTTGAAAAAGTGGCACCCAATACCGGCGCAGTATGTCCTTCTAAGGTTTTAAGAAGAACTCCGTCAAAAGTCCATAGCATAAGATTGTTATCAGAAGAAGTGGTAACAATTTGCCGGGCATTTGGTGAAAAAGATGCAGATAAAACGGGACCTTTATGACCTTTGAGTATCCGTAAGGGTTTAATAATATTCCAGATGATGGCAGTACTGTCATCAGAAGTAGAAATAATAAAATTGCCTGCGGGTGAAAACTGCGCAGAATTAATCACTCCGTTATGAGCAGTCAGTTTTTGAACTTCATTTCCTTTTAAATCCCATAGACGTATGGTACGGTCGGCTGAGCAAGAAAGCACTTTTTTATTATCGGGAGAAAATTGTACTGATTTTACAATATCATCATGCATCATAACCGCCTGAGGTTTGCCAAAAATATCCCAAAGGCGTACGCTTTTATCATTGGATGCGGTTACTAAATATCGTCCGTCAGTAGAAAACATTCCACTAGTGACATAATGCGAATGGCCTGAAATTAATTTGTAAAAAGGAGGATTCATAAACGATTCCATGACAGCTTGCTTTGCATACGTCCCGGGATATACGTTATATGCGGCTTCTGCCAGACGGAACGCCATGGTAGGGTCATTATTTACAGTAAGAAAAGACCTGTAAGAAAGTTCATTCGATCTTGAAACTTTATTTGATTCAATGGCATTGGTTCTCTCTTTATTGGCATTGATAAATCCAATGATGGACAGTACCAGCAAAAATGAAATGAGAAGAATGGTGCTCCTGGTAAAATTTTTTTTGAAAGAAATATTTTTACGGCTATGGCTCAGGAACTCACGGATGTTTTGTAACCGCAAGCGGGCAAGTTTTGATTTCATTCTATCCTGCTCTTCCTTGTTGTTAAGCGTATTAGTGAGATCGGGAGTTGAATGATTTCCGTTAGTGGATGTGAGTTCGGTGTTTTCTCCGGACTTTTCTTTTTCTTTTGAAAGTTTTATTCTGCTTTCAAGCATGTATCTTTTTATCCAACCGGCATTAGGGTTTTGGTTTTGAAACCATTGATAAAAATATTCCAATGTTCCTTCCCCAAGCAAGTATTCTTTCTTTTTACTGTTCTTTACCCAACGGTCAAGCTGGTTTTCAAGGTCTATATATATTTTTACGCTTTCCTGTTCCTTGTCCACCCAATCTCGCAGCAAACTCCAATTTCTGATTAATGCTTCATGCGTGATGTCGAGTATGATATCCGGTTTTACTAATTCCTCCTTGAGTGACACTTCAACGATGGTTTGATCCAAATCATAAATAAATGGCTGAATAAATGTGTTGCCTTGTTCTCTGAAGTTATTCAGAACTCTGCCAATGGTTCTGTGGTCAACCCCCGGCAAATCCACCATTTCAGCAATATTTTTGATCGTCACACGGTTTCTCACAGCTTTTCCATTATCCATGCGGGTAAGACAAGTAAAAGCAACCCGGATAATATGTTTGGAAAGTTGTTCGCCCACCGGCGCTTGAGTAGAAGTTCTTTTATGTGCGATTTCAAATAATTCTGAAGCATGGGCATCCAGCACATTTCCAATGGATGGATTCTCAAACAGCAGACGTTTGTATTCCGGAAGTTTTGCGAACCAATTTTTAAAAGTGACTTGATCTTCCTGAGGGAGCTCCACTTTGGGCATTCCACCTGCCATGGCATAATGAATCAGGTCCATGGGTACGTTTTCTAAGGAAGCAATATGCCAGATTTGATACAAGACATGTTGCAAAACGGGAAGAATTTCTATACATTCTTTCAAATCAAAAATCAATCGCTCCACTAAGCGATCGGTAATGGAATAACCGGTAAGCAGGCAGGGCTCCTTAATGGCTTTCATCAATTCGTTTCTTTTAAGACGGGGAACGAAGTAATGATTACGATGAATTAATTCGGGCAATCCGGGAAAAGCGGCACAAGATCCCATATAGTCGGATCGCATGGTACACAGAATATAAATGGGAAGTTTTTCGTCCTTTGCAAGTTTTTTGGTTTCAAGCAATAGATTTATAACGGTTTGCGAATTTACGGATGGAATTCCTTCGGTATAATTTTCCACGTTTGTAAAAAACTCTTCAAACTGGTCGGTAAAAATCAACAGATTGGCGGCTTGATGTTGTTTTTTCTTTTTTTCTTCGGGAGTTAGTGAAAGAAATGAATCACTTTTTTCATCTACATAGAAAGGCGAATTTTTGTAGAGGTTGCAAAGGGAGGAAAAACCATACCCCATTAATGATTCCACGCTCTCAGGGGTCTGATATCCGAGAGCGTTGGATAAACTTTTGGCAAAGTTACCCAGCGGATTTCTTTCGGGACGGAAACTTGCAACGATCCAATTATTGAATTGCGTATTGATTAATCCGGCTTTCAATGCAGGAATGACTCCTGCTTTTACCAACGATGTTTTCCCGTCGCCCGATGCCCCTGTCATCATGATGAAATTATCCTGCTTAATCATTTCCAGGATTTCCAGGATGTGGGAATCGCGTCCTTTAAAATAAAGGGATTCTTCTTCACGGTATGGACGTAAACCAATGTAGGGGCAATGAGTGGAAACGGAGGGTGTCACTGTTATGAAAATGGGTTAAAAATCTTTTTTATTTCTGAAACAATATTCTCTTTCTTTGCAAATTTATGTATAATACCGGGAAGACGAAGGGTTTCAGGTTCCTTTTCCCCATCAATTTCACCAATCCATGCAATTTGGTTTTTCGAGTGAACTCCTCCGGTAAGTTTCCAAAGATACTGAACAAATGGCTTAGCCCAGTTGAACGTTTCTTTGCTGAAAACAATCGTAAGGCGGCTTCCCTGTACATTTTTCTGAATGTCATTGATTCCGTCTTTGTTTCCATTCATCATATAGCTTGAAAACCTGCAAGACATATCTTGTGTAATTTCTTTTTTGATTTCTTCGGCACGGTCAATATCCAAGTAGTTATACACTAAAAGAAGGTCCGATTCAATCTCTTTCCTGGCGGTCAGTTTACTATCAAGAATATTTTGCCGTAAATCTTCTGCAAGATACATAAGATGAGTGGCATTCATAAACATAATCCCGTCAGACAAGCTGTTTCTGATTTGCTGAATAAATGACTCCTGTAAAGGAGAAACCACTCCCCCTGTTTTAAAATAGTTTATAAAAATACGAAATGGTTTAATATGATTTGCTAAAACGGATTTTGCCTGTTCCAACTGATACATGGCAAAAGATTTTTTTTCATCGTTTTCAAAGCTTCTACCATACTCGTCACTTACCAAATGTATGGAAGCATCTGTCTGGGAAACACATTCATTCACTATATTTTTAAATTTCTCTTCGTCAATGGGGCAGTCATATTGAGGAATTACCAGCATCCCTGAATTTTGCAATATGAGTATGAGTTCTTCCCGTTTTAGTTTAAGGTCGGCAGAGGTCCAAGGAATGTAAATCACTCCATAATTTTCTTTTTCAGCTAAACTTGGGTTTTTTACTGCCTTTAATATGTCGCTTATAACTAATGCCAGTTTATTTAATTGACTTCTGAATGCCATTTTTTGATGTAAACCAAGGTCGTTGAAATTATCTTCTGGCTTCAGCGGATGGTCAAGGCGGTCATGTCCTTCATAAACAAAGTCAAAGGTCTTGAAAGGATGCCCTGTGCTTTTTTCGAGGAGAAGCATTTGTGATTTATCAGGAAAGCTGATTTTTGCCGGTAATATTCTATTGTAAGAACAATACGCATTTACTTTAACGACTAGTCCCAGGTTATCATGGCAGGCGCTGTCATGAAAGCGCATAAATTCATCATTCCAATAGGGTGAATTTTCCTGGCAATAGGATTTAATAATGACTGGAATAAATAAAAGTGATTTAGGTAATTGGGAAATGTTTGCCTGACTTTTCCAATATTCAATGTGAACGGAATTAGGAATCAATGTTTTTAATTCCATTTCCAATTGCTGAGCAAATACTTTTACCCAGTCGGCAGAAACGGAATCATCTGCCTGATAACTGATAAAAATATCACAATCAAATTCGGGTAGGATTGATGGCATGGGTAAAGAATCGGTAAAATTAAGAAAAAATCATCAAATTACAACCTCGCCAGTCAGATTCGTCCATCCTGCCCAGAATCTGAAAGTTACCTTCCGGGTCTATAATCCCTAAATCGTCCAATTCGAGAAAAGCACAGGTATGTATGTTTGCAAGGTCAATTACATTTACTGCGCCTCTTTTGCCTTCCAATAGAAAATGGAAGGGGTCATGGATATCGCGAATAAGAATTTTCATCCAGGGTGGGGGAGAGAAAGAAAAGCTTGGGGGCACTATATAGGACTGTGACATAAGTTCAGTCATGCCATATTCAGAATATACTTTTTGCACACCCGTTTGATTTGTTAAAAATTCATGCAACTCCATCCGTGTCATTTCTTTTTTTCTCCCTTTCATACCCCCGGTTTCCATAAGAATCAATTCCGGAAAATGTATGGGGTGCTTATAAAAAAAATCATACAAAGCGTAGCTAAGACCGAGCAGAATTATTCTTTTATTAGCAGGGAATTTTCCTGTGGGATGTGATAATAAGTCAGCAAGACATTCTTCATTCTCATAATAAAAACCGGAAACACTATCGTTGGATAGTTGAATAAAATGTTCTACCATGTGGACTAAGGATGATGTTTCTCTATTTTTTAATAATGGAATTAAAGCGAGAATACTATAATTATCTAATGCGCCCCAGGAATAGTTGTAACAGCGCACGCAGTTCGTTAAATAAGATGAAATCTCTTTGATGTAATGCTTTGAAGGTTGAGTGCCGGTTGTTCCGGAACTGAGAAAATAGTTTGTAAAGGGTACGTCACCACAGAAAACCGGGTGCGTTTTAAAAAAACGAACTGGCAGAAAAGGGATTTTCATTAATGAATCTACCTGTTCGGGTGGCCTTCCAATTCGTTGTGAATATTCCCTGTAAACTTTGTTATGTTCAAATTGAAATTCAAACAGGGCGAGGGCATTTTTTTCGAAATCGCCGGAATGGGTGGAAGGGAGATTTTTAAAAAATTTTTCGGGATTGAATGGATGGTGCATCATCTGGTTGTTAAAATAATCCAAACCTTCAAGGTTATCCTGCGCTGTTTGACTTCTTTTGCAACTTTTTCTGCTTTTTCTTTTTCAAGTTGTTGTTTAAAAGCGGTCATTGATGGAAGGTATAAGGTATATGGTATGAAAACTGAACGGTATTACGAGGAAGTTTATTGAAATCCTGTTTTGTTTTTCTTTTTATACTTTTGTCTTACATACTTTACAATACTATCTACTAAAACAGTATATTTTGTAAGGTTGTAACCAGCACTTTCAGCTAATTCTTTTTGAACCCTCCACTTTTCTTTTAATAAAATTGTTGTTTCCATTGTATAAAGATATTTAAGTTTAATCAATAAATAATTCCATAGGGGTAATGATTTCCGGGACAAATAAATTTAATCTTGAATTTAATATACGGATATGTTCTTTTTTATTGGCGTTTGCTAAGTGAGTGCAGTTCCAAGTTAATAAAAAATCAATTTTAAAATAGGAAGCATAAGCAAGGTGCATTGCATCGCCAATTAATTCTTTTGGCATAAGGAAATTTTTCATATAAATAGAGGCAATATCAATAATTTCCTTTTTTCGTTCAACTAATTGAATAGTCAAAGCATGTTCTATTGCCTTTGTTTTATTCGGGTAATTTCCTTTTTGGAGTTCGGCAATAACCTCAGGAGAAATAAATGTCATATAGTATTTGCGCTGGGTATTCCACCAACGTGTAGTTATTTCAATAAAGGATCTGATTTTTATTCTTTCATCCACAAGATAACTGATTACGGATGTTTCAACATATACACTTTTTTTATTTTTTTTAGAAGTTGCAATCGGACGCATTATTATATTTATTTACAAAAGTACAAAATTTTCACGTAAATTTGTAAAACAATCAACCCTGTCAGACATGAAAACCTTTTATTTCCGTGGTCATTTGTGGCTACTCTCCCTGACAATTTTTATAGTTACGACTTCCTGCATCGAAACGCCCGATTTCTCTGTGATTCCCGCTTTGAAGTTTGAAAAGATTGAAGTGCTTAGGAATAATCAGGGAATTGAATCTGTGGTAAAAGTTACATTATCCTTTACCGATGGAGATGGTGACTTAGGGTATCCAACCGACCAAATCGGTGACGCTGATATTTTTCTGACTAAATTCAGAAAGGTAAAAGGAAATTTTATTGAAATGAAAATTGACACGGGATCCTTTCCCGACACCAACTCTATTGCAGAGCCATACGAGTTCCGATTACCCGAGGGTATTTCAAAACCCGGAGTAAAAAGGCAAGTGGAAGGTTTTATAGATGTGTTTGACATTTTTGCCAATGATACCCGCCTAAGCGTAAATGACACCATTCTTTTTGAAGTGGAAATTCAGGATCTGGCTAAGCACATCAGCAACCGTGTGCGAACTTCCGAGGTGGTGATTCATAAATAGTGACACTGATACTCAACCATCGTTTCACAAAATACAAAAGAGAAACGTTAATCAGAATCCTTAAACACCTCATTCCACATGATCCAAAACATACCTTTTCAGCTCACAGATTGGGACAAAATTCCCACCACTGAACACAAAGGAGAAACCGGAGTTGCCTATTGGAAAACCCTTCAGTTCGAAGGACTGAGAATAAGAATGGTTGAATATTCCCAAAATTACAAGGCAGACCATTGGTGCGAAAAAGGGCACATCATTTATTGCATCGAAGGAGAAATGGACACAGAACTTGCTGACGGTAGCGTATTTAAATTAATGAAAGGAATGTCGTATCAGGTGTCGGATGAATTAAGTTCGCACCGTACACGTTCAATTAATGGGGTAAAATTATTTATTGTGGACGGAGATTTTTTGAAATTGAAAACAAAATAACAAAAAAACTTGATAATCATCTCCTCAATTCCCCCAACGCTTTCTCAATCCGATCCACTGCTTTGCAGATTTTCTCGTCCTCAGCGGCATATACAAACCGGATACTGTTGGGATCCCCGAATGCTTCGCCGGGTACTAATGCCACATGCGCTTTTTCGAGCAGGTAAAAACTCATGTCTTCAGCCGATAAAATTTTCTTTCCATTCCAATGTGTTCCAAAGTAACTGCTCACATCCGTAAAAATATAAAACGCTCCTTGTGGAATGTCAAATTTTAATCCGGGAATTTTTTTTAATAATCCTGCCATGAGATCCCGCCTTCTTAAATATGCCTTCAGCATATCATCGGTTTCACTTAATTTTGATTTCAGTGCCACTATAGCGGCACGCTGGGTAATAGAGCATGTAGCGGATGTCACCTGCCCCTGCACTTTCTCACACGCTTTCGCAATCCATAACGGCGCCGCCATGTATCCCAACCTCCATCCCGTCATGGCATAACTTTTTGAGAGACCATTCAGAATCACCACCCGGTCACGCAACTCTTGAAAACTTCCTATACTATGATGTTTGCCGGTAAAATTAATATATTCATAAATTTCATCTGAAACAATTACAATGTTTTCATGTTCTTTTAAAACCTCAGCCCAGGCGGCTAATTCTTTCTCGCTTAAAACAGTGCCCGATGGATTGCAGGGAGATGAAAAAATGAGCATGCGTGTCCTGGGTGTAATAGCATCTTTAATTTGTTGCGGATCTATTTTAAAATGAGTATCCACGGAAGAAGGTATCGTTTTACAAACCCCTTCTGCTAATTGTATGAGCGTATTATAGCTCACCCAGTAAGGTGAAGGAATCAGCACTTCATCACCAGGATTAATCACGCTTAAAATTACGTTTGCTACTGATTGTTTCACTCCGGTAGAAACAATAATTTGTTCCGGCGTAAACGAAAGTTCATTATCACGTTTGAATTTTTCACAAATTGCTTCTCTCAAATCGAGGTATCCGCTAACGGGTGTATAATAGGTGTATTTGCGGGCTTGCAAGGCATCCATCGCGGCTTTTACAATGGGTTCGGGAGTAGGAAAATTGGGCTCCCCCAAACTTAAATTAATGACATCAACTCCTTTTGCAATCAGTTCACGCGCTTTTTTTGACATGGCAAGCGTCTGTGACTCTGTAAGGTTTTCAATCCGGTCCGATAGCGTTTGTGGGTGTGCGAGTGTTTTCAATGGAATAGGATTAATTGGATACGCAAACTTACATGAAAATTTTTTGAATTTCACATAAACTGTATAAAAAATTCAACAAATTTTTCGCCCCTCTCCTTTTTTTGGAGAGGGGCTGGGGTGAGGTAGGATTTAATAATAAAAAATTTCATTTCAGCAGGTAAAAAAACAATCCTATGAGCAAAATCAGAAAAATTAGTGTTCGTATAGCTGAGGTTTTGATTTTTTCTTTTCGGAAATTGAAAAGGTGTCTTCTTTTCCTGAAAAGTCCACTCATAGTTTGTTTTTCCTCTGTCATAGAATCTTTTTCTTCCTGAAAGTATCTGGGCTGATAATCAAATTTCTTGTTTTTGGGAAGTGGGAATAATGACGGGAGTTTCATTCTTCAAATGTACATGAAAATTATGATTTACAGATTAATGTGATGTAAATCCAGGCGTTCGTTCACCCCTCTCCATTTTTTTGGAGAGGGGCTGGGGGAGGTTTTTTTTAATGAAAACGGAGAAAAAATTCAGTACTTTTACAACGATGAATTTTAAGAAGACAAAATATTTCTTATTGCTATTTTTTACGTTTCTGCTCATTCATTGCAAGGTACCCAAAAAAATAACTCACCAACCAAAACGCAGGGATATTATTTCATGGGAACAAATGCCTTATTCCGCTGATACATCCACTCTGAAAAATCTTTTCAAACCCCAATTAAATCACCCTTGGGTGGACAGTGTTTTTAATACGTTGAGTGAGGAAGAAAAAATAGGGCAATTATTTATGGTTGCGGCGTATTCTAACCGAGACGAAAAATTTAATCTCAAAATTGATTCGCTGATAAGGGATTATAAAATCGGGGGATTGATTTTTTTTCAGGGGGGACCTGTGCGTCAGGTAAAATTGACAAATCGTTGGCAGGCAATTTCCAATGTTCCTTTGCTTATTTCCATTGATGGAGAATGGGGTTTGGGGATGCGCCTCGACAGCACACTCAGTTTTCCCAGACAAATGACACTGGGTGCCATCAATGATAATCGTAAAATTTTTGAAATGGGAAAAGAAATTGCATCCCAGTGCAAAATGCTTGGCATTCATGTAAATTTTGCTCCCGTTGCTGATATAAACAGTAATCCGCTGAACCCGGTGATTGGTGACCGCTCCTTCGGCGAATCCCGCGAGGAGGTCTTTGATAAAGCGTATGCCTATATGGAAGGTCTTCAGCAAAATGGCATTATTGCGAATGGAAAACATTTTCCAGGACACGGTGACACGGGCGCTGATTCCCATGTTGAACTTCCTCTGCTTAATCATGATGTAAAACGTCTTGATTCCTTAGAATTATTTCCTTTTCGGAAATTAATAAACCACGGACTTATGAGCATGATGGTGGCACACCTTCATATTCCCACCATGGATTCTACTGCGTTTTCCTCTACTACGCTCTCCGAAAACGTGGTTTGTGAATTGTTAAAAGATAAATTGAGATTTCAGGGTTTGATTTTTACCGATGCCCTGAACATGAAAGCAGTCAGTAAATATTTTGAACCTGGAAAATTAGAAGTAAAAGCATTACAGGCAGGCAACGATGTATTGCTTTATCCGGAGAATATCCCTCTTGCCATAAAAGAAATTTGTAATGCCGTTGCTGACGGAACACTACTTCGTGAGGATATAGACAATAGTGTCAGAAAAATATTGTATTTCAAATATTGGTGTGGGTTAAAACGAAAACAAACCATTCCCGATACTAATCTTTTTAATAATCTTAATAATGCCACTGCTAAAATATTTGCGAGCCAGTTATATGAAGATGCACAAACCCTTGTCAGAAATGAAAAAGATTTCCTTCCGGTTCAATCTCCAGAGACCTTTCGTTTCGCCTCTCTTTCTGCAGGCGCTCCGGAAGGAAATTTATTTCAGCAAACCCTCACTCATTATGCACCATTTTCACATTTTACACTGAAGAAAAATGATGCTGATATAGCGTATGATTCGTTGAAGCACATGCTTGATGATTTTGATGTAGTGGTCGTAGGATTACACAGGATTGGTAAAATTCAAAGCAGGGATTTTGGAATGGATAAACGTTTATTGAGCATGCTTGAGGAATTGAATCAAAAAACCCGCGTCATCATAGTATTGTTTGGAACTCCTTACGCCTTGACCCTACTCGAAAATTTTCATTGGCTTTTACTTTCTTATGAGGATAATGACTACACCCGGCAGATAGCTCCTCAGATATTATTTGGCGCTATGGGTGTAAAGGGAACGCTTCCGGTTACTGCCTCTCCGCAATTTTCGTATGGAACGGGAATTAAAACAAACAGTAATTTACGATTACGGGTTGGATATCCTGAAGAAGTGGGAATGTCCTCAGTGTGTCTTAATAAAATTGATAGTATTGCAAACGATGCCATAAAAAACAAAGCCACACCCGGCGCTCAGGTTCTTGTGGCACGAAAAGGGTTGGTGGTCTTTGAAAAATGTTTTGGATATACTGCGTATGATTCGCTCGAAAAGGTGACACCAAACACGTTATATGATATAGCATCTGTATCAAAAGTGGCAGGCACACTGCAGGCAATTATGTATCTGAAAAGCGAAGATAAAATTGATCTGAACAAACCCGTTTCCTATTATATTCCCGAATTAAAGAGGACGAATAAAGATACCTTGAAAATTGTGGATATTCTCACCCATCAGTCCGGGTTGCCCGCCTACCTGGAATATTGGAAAAATACACTCGATAAAAAAACCGGAAAAATATCTCCCGTTTTTTATTTTCCTTCCGGTGACACTATAAATTCCGGCATTTCTGTTTCTTCCTCTTTGAAAGGGATTCCTTCATTACCTGATTCCGTTTGGAAATGGACAATCAATTCTCCCGTTACCGGAAAGAAAGAATATGTTTATAGTGACATTGGTTTTCAAATCATGAAGAAAGCCGTTGAAAATATTCTCTACGAACCAATGGAAAATTTTCTAACCAGAACTTTTTATAATCCATTGGGATTATCCACCCTTGGTTACAATCCGTTGAAAAAATTTCCACTTGACAGAATGGCGCCAACAGAGATGGATACTGTATTCCGCAGAGAATTGATTCGTGGCACTGTTCACGATCCTGGTGCCGCGATGCAGGGAGGAATTGCCGGTCATGCCGGTCTTTTTTCTAACATCCATGATTTAGCCGTCTTAATGCAGATGAATTTGCAGGACGGTTATTATGGCGGAAGAAGATATTTTAATAAAGGAATAGTAAAAGAATTTTACTCTTACAAGACCCCGGTAAGCAGGCGTTCATTGGGCTGGGATAAAAAAGAACCCAAAGGGAATGGTCCCACTTCTGAACTTGCATCAACCAATACATTCGGACATTCAGGATTCACGGGTACCTGCGTTTGGGTTGACCCCGATAAAGAGCTGGTTTACATTTTTCTATCAAACCGGGTGCATCCGGATGTGGGAAATAAAAAACTCATTACAATGGATGTAAGAACAAAAATAATGGATGTAATTTACAGAAGCATGGAGTAGTGAAATCACGCTTTAATTCCAACTACCAACACATCATCCGTCTGCTCCCGCGTACCTTTCCATTCCTTGTAATTTTTGTATAATGTTTTCTGCTGATCTTCCATAGATAGTTTTTGAATATTTCCCAGCAATTCAATAAAATTTCTTTTTACAAACTTTTTATTATGAGTGCCACCGAATTGGTCCTGATAGCCATCTGATGCAAGATAAATTGTGTCACCGGAATTCAAAGGGATTATTGTTTCATTAAAATTCCTTTTTTCTTCCCATTGAAATCCGCCTATTGGTGACTTATCCGGAGAAATTTCATGAAAGGTATTTTGTGTGAAGTAAAACAAAGGACGGTTGGCGCCGGCATATATTACTTTTTTCTCTGATAAATTTACGGTACATAAAACCATATCCATTCCATCTCTTGTGCTTGTGTCTTCCTCCGATTGTCGCAAAATATTCCTTATTCCCTCGTGCATCAGATTCAAAATTTTAGCGGGGCTGATTTCTTTTTTTTCGTTTACAATCTGGTGCAATAAAGAGTTTCCGATCATAGCCATCAAGGCACCGGGTACTCCATGTCCGGTACAATCACCTACTCCAATGATGAAACATTCTTTTCCTTTTTCGGGCAATTCTTTAAACCAGTAAAAATCTCCGCTTACCACATCTTTGGGTTCATATAGAATAAATGACTGCGAGACAAATTGTTTTATTTTTCCTGAATCAGGAAGAATTGCCTGTTGAATCCGCGAGGCATATTCAATGCTATCGGTGATGTTTTTGTTTTTCTCTTCAATCTCTTCTTTTTTCAGGAGAATTTCTTTTGTTTTTTCATTTACTTTTTCATCTAATGTTTGAATCATTTCATTTTTAGTTCGCATGGCTGATAAAACGGCTTCCCTTATTTTCATGGAAACCATGCCGGAAATGACACTGCAAACGACAAAAATGACAGATTTAAAAAAGAGCAAGGGGGCGAAAGTTTCTGCAATTACATCTTGTCCCCAGAAAATCAATAATAATGCATATTCAACTCCGGCGGTAATTCCAATAAAAACGGAAATTTTCATGTCCAAATAAAGCGCAGATAGTATGATAAAAAATAAATACAAAAAAACCGGTGGACCGTTCATTAAATCCATTTTAGTAAAAGGGATACCTTGCGGAAAATGAATCAACAGGAAAAACATTATCAGTGAAGGGAAAGTGACTTCCAGAAAAACTACCGGATATGCTTTTTTAATAGCGTACGCTCTGCCTTCCCGTACAACTTTTTTAAAATAAAAGAAAGAATATAATTCAGCGAAGAAAGTTAATCCGAATAAAGATACAACGGGTATTAAGATTTCAGAAGTGACCTGAGAGAACCACGTTTTATAGATAAATGTAAAAACGATTAATATGGTTAGTTGAGCACTCCAAACAATTCCAAAAAAAATTGCCAGCACTTTTGATTTGAGCAAGGCGCTTTTTCCGAGAGCAATTTCGAGTTGGGGGTCGCGGGGGGAGGGCATGGGGGAATTCGGAGATTATTGATTAGTGAGAAAAAAGTTCTTAACTACACAGCAGAAAATTAGAGAAAAAATGAACAATTTCAAATGTTCAATTTACAATGAACAAGTAATAAAAAGAAAAAATGACAAACGAAAAAAGAAAGTTTGACCTTAAAGGGATGATTACGTGAATATTGTTAGTTGTTCGTTTGGCACTGAACATTTTTTAATTTCTTTTATTTTTCTGAATTAAACATACAGCTGAGCAGTAACAGTTGACGTGTATGCCTTTCAGAGCTAATAAGCTAAAACCTGAAAGTTATATAAATTTTTCAAATATAGGGTTAATTTATTTTTGATGTGCATAGGAAATGGGCTAACTCAGAAATAACTCGCCAATCCCACCTGAAACCCTCCGGTACGGCTGAGATTCCCCGGTAAATCGTATTCCCAGTGCCACCGGTAGTTCATACGCAATACGGTCCCTGGTATTGGAAAAAATGAAATGCCTCCGCTGAGTGCATATAATTCATCGAATTTGTGTTCACGGGATAAAATAAATTTACCTTCGTTAAAATCCACAAATTCCGAACGCATGAAAATATTTAGACGGGCATTTTCAAGCCGTCCCATTTTACCTTTTTTCACTGCAAATATCATGTCTAAAAAATATCCCCATTGACGGTTACCGTAATTTTCTCCGGCTTCCGCAGGCACATCAATCCAAACCCGTGACACTTCCCCATTGAGTGTCACCCGTTGAAAAAATTCCCGCTGATAATAAAGAGATCCCAAATGCAAATTTCTTTTTTTATCTATATCCAATCCATCTTTTTTAAACGTATTGTAAGCGCCACCATACCAGGAAATACCCAATTCCCCCAATAATGGAAAATTTATGCTGATTCTCGCATTTCCCATAGGAACGCCGTTGTTATCTTCTCCTAACATTTCTCCGGATTTTCCTGCTCTTAATAACGTCTTCCCTTCTTCATTGTGAATGACGTTTTCGCCCAATCCATTCAATAGGTATAAATAATAAGTTATTCGTGCATTCCACGGAAATAAATTTCCAAAAATGCCAAACCCTACTTCCGATAAAGTAGAGGGAACTATATCGGTCGCCGCCAAGGGTCTGTTTATCATATCCCACTTAGGACTGTCATGATTAATATTAAAATCACCTACGGGAGTCAATAATATTCCTCCGCGAAAAGAGAAATCAGGAAATATCCTGAAATCAATCATTGCCGTTTCGATATTTATTTCCTCAGTTCCATGCTCAAATTCCAGTTCAGAAAGAAATTTGATATGAGAGGTCACCGGTGAATAAAGAAAAAGATTGAATCTCCTGAGTTCCATGGAAAAACCTTCGCTGACACCATCGGTTGCGAAATAATTTGTATTGCCTTCTGCATATCCGCCGGACGCCATGTTTCCGGTATTTCCGCCAATAAAAGGGCGATTGTAAATAGCTTCCCGGGCGATTGAAGTGTCACCCTGCGCGAATACAGAGGAGGAATAAATAATTAATAAAAGAAGATATAGCATGGTGAAATTATTACGTTGTAAAACAGTTGTAATACGGTTGTAATGCAGTTGTAATACGGTTGTTTATCATTGTATTACCATTGTATTAATAATGCACATACACATATTCCGAATCGAAACTGGTTTGAAATTTTTGTAAATCATCTTTTGCAGGTGGATTCAAAACCTTTCCTTCAAAAGAAAATTCACTACCATGACAGGGACAAACCAATTTATTCCCTGAAGGATCTAACTCGCATCCCTTATGAGTGCATCGTAAAGAAACACTTGTAAATTCTGCGTCACTTTTTTTATAAATCAAAACGGGTTTTCTGAAATGTGCGTTTTCCAGCACCACAAAACTCTGAATTTTAAATTCATTTAGTGTGATTCCGGTTTTATTTTTAAAATCAACACCCTGAATGTAGTTGATACCCGCGCAACCGGATAAAAATGTTGCAAGAGGCCCCAACAGAGGCAGTGACATCAACGTGCCACTGAATTTCAGGAATTTATTACGGTCTAAGGAAAACATACTATTTTTTATAGCGATTCAACAAACTTCACCACTTTCTCTTTATCTTCCGGCGATAACTTTAAAAATGCATTTTTACGGCTTGCGGCTTCCCCTCCATGATAGCTGACTGCCTCTTCAATAGAAGAAGCCCTGCCATCATGAAGAAAATATTTTTTTCCACCTTGTGAGGAAGACGCTAATCCAATGCCCCACAGAGGAGCCGTTCTCCATTCAAAACTTGTTGCCGCACCTTCTGTGAATCCATCATCCAAGCCAGCACCCATGTCGTGTAATAGAAAATCGGAATAAGGAGCAAATTCTTTTTCGCTAAGTTGTTCTATATCACTTTTGGCTGTTTTAAATGAAGGACGGTGACACGAAATACATCCTATAGCGGAAAATAGTTGCTCTCCTGCTAAAACATCCGGGTCATTTTCATTTCTGCGAGGCGGGCTTTTTAATGTTCGCAGATAAAAAACAAGATTTTGTAAAACAGCAGAGGTTACTTCGGGATCTGCGATAGCATCCACGCTTTGGACTCCGGTTTTATAATTGTAAAGATCATACGGTTCAAAATCATTGGTTATCCCAATATCTTCCTTAAGCGCAAAAGCAACCTGGTCAATCAATCGTATCTTACTTGCTTTTTTACCAAACCGGGCAAGATATTTTCCGTCACGTTCTATATGTATCAACTGCGGAGTAAAATTATTTCGGGGTATTACGTAGGATGCTCTGCCTGAAATACCATCGCTGTTAGTGTCACTGGAGTCCTCCCATGATAGAATTAGTGAATCATGAATGGCGGCAATGTAGCCAAAACCGGTTACGGCAGGAGGCAATCGTTTCGTAAAAACATTTGCTTTCTCAGGGATAAGTTCCGTTGAATAATTTGAAATGGCATTGGTTTGGTGCTGGGGACCTCCTTCTTCCAACAGATAATCGTAATTATTCCCATTTTTAAAAGCAAACCGCGTAACTAAATTTGCAGGAATCCCTTTTCCACCGACTGTATGGCAACCCACGCATGAATTCTGAATGAAGATAGGACCGAGTCCTTCTTGTGGAGTATAGATTTTTGAAAATAAGGCATCACCTTTAAGGAATTGGTTGTTTTGTGATGGAGTAAGTCCATCCAGAGGACCTTCAAGTACATTTTCTCCTCCAGGGTCTGGAGGGAGGAATTTTTCGCATGAGGAAAGGGCTAATAGTAAAGCAAGCCCCACCCATGCGTTTATTGTCCGGAAATAAACCATGGGACAAAGATATACAATTTTTTGGATATATGAAAATAATTTTTAGGGTGAACTAAATAATTTAAGGGCATCTCTAAAAACTATCTATTGTCCCTAATCTAATACATCCAACTCCATAGCCAACCATCCTTAGTATTATATCCCAGCGCCGGTAGTGGTAAATGATAAAAATTCAAATAAAAAAATATTTTTTTCAAAAGAACGTTTTTTACCGGCAACTTGGTTAGGTCAATATCCGGGGCTATATATATTTCCTTAAAAGACAAAACGTTCAATTCATTATTTCCATAAATCAACCCTTCAGCACCGTATCCTAAAGCAATTCCAAACACCTTTAGCAAGTTTTCCTTATTGTTTCCAGAAAGGTTTCCTGCGTTTGAACAAAACCAATAGGTTTGCCCATTGTAGTCCTTAATAATTCTTTGTGCAACCGTTCTACCTAATACCTCCGGGCGAATGGACGCATAAGGAGAATTTCTATAGGAGAATTTTATTTCAAGAATTTGTTTTGAAAATAGCATCTCTTGAGAAATGAACCAGGCAGATCCTCCCAAATTAGACAACGCATCCCATCCGGAAGCCCCATACCCTGAAGAATAACCATCAAATAGTTCAATAGGCGTAAGTAGAATTGCTCCCAGGAGTCCTCCCCACCATAGACAATTTTTTTCACTGAAGCCCGCTTGGCGAAACCAACGATTTCCGGCACGGCTTATCTGGTATGTAAAGAACAGATGACCGGTTTTATCCATATAATACCATTCACGACCATCGTTAAAAAAATGAAATTGGCTGGATTTCTGATTCGCATACCATACATGGTTAAGAAAAAATAATCCGCCTGTATAACCGGTTCCAAGAGTGGTTAGAAAAAAAATTTTTTGATGTTGAATTTTTTTTGTACTATCATCTACCTGGGAATATCCCGGTTTCTCATTTGAAAAAAATTCAATGATTAAAAGTGAAATGATTAATTTTGTTTGATAATGTAAAATCAACCGGAAGAATTTATCTTTAAGTCGTTTTATGAAATCTTTCATGTTGGAATAATTCCTTTAAACTATACAACATTAATAACTTTTTAAACAATGTCCACAATTTGTGGAAAAAATACACTTGCTTATTACCTTACCACCAAATAATTTTATCCACGAATTCCCTTACATTAAAAAGTGCGTTGGAGACCCTTCTAATCGGGTTTTGGGGGATTCTTTCACTAAAAAATGAAAATAAATCTGGAATGTCGAAAAAACTAACGTAAACAACTATATCATTAGTTTATAATAATACAATTTAACCCGGACTAAACAAACATCTAAAATGGCTAAGAAAACAAAAACCGAAAGCAAGGGACTGAGCTTCGACAGGTATTTTACACAGGAAGGTAAAAGCCCATTCGACCAATTTGAATATGAGTATCGTTCCTCCATCATCCGCAATCCTGCGGGAGATACCGTATTTGAAATGAATAATGTTGAAGTACCCAAAGGATGGTCACAAGTGGCTACCGATATTCTGGCTCAAAAATATTTCCGTAAAGCCGGTGTACCTCAACCGAATGGTAAAACCGGTTCCGAAAATTCCCTCAAACAGGTAGCCCATCGTCTGGCTAATTGCTGGATGAGTTGGGGTAAACGCTATAATTACTTTGCAACCGAAAAAGATGCAAAAATATTTTACGATGAGTTGGTATATATGATTTTGGGTCAATGTGCCGCTCCAAATTCCCCACAATGGTTTAATACCGGTTTGTATGACACCTATAATATAAAGGGTACCCCACAAGGACACTATTATGTAGATCCTAAAACCGAAGAATTGAAAATATCAACTTCTGCGTATGAGAGACCACAACCCCATGCATGTTTTATCCTATCTGTCAATGACGACCTCGTCAACGAAGGGGGTATCATGGACTTGTGGGTTCGTGAAGCCAGAATTTTCAAATATGGTTCCGGAGTCGGGACAAATTTTTCAAGTATCAGAGGGTCCGGCGAAATTCTTTCCGGCGGTGGTACTTCTTCGGGGCTTATGTCTTTTTTGAAAATAGGGGACAGAGCCGCAGGCGCTATAAAATCCGGTGGAACCACCCGCAGAGCGGCAAAAATGGTTTGCCTTGATTTAGACCATCCAGAAATTCTCAGCTTTGTTAACTGGAAAGTAAATGAAGAGAAAAAAGTTGGCGCACTTATTAATGCAGGTTATCCATCCGATTACGAAGGAGAGGCATACATCACGGTTTCCGGTCAGAATTCAAATAATTCTGTTCGCGTACCTCATTCATTTTTCAAACTGTTGGAAGAAAATGGTGACTGGGAAACAACTTCACGTACCGATGGGCATGTGATGAGCAAAATTCCGGCTAAAGAACTTTGGAATCAAATCTGTAATGCCGCCTGGGCATGTGCCGACCCAGGTGTGCAATATGATACAACCATTCAGGAGTGGCATACGTGCCCGGAAGATGGTAAAATCAAAGCATCGAACCCATGTAGCGAATATATGTTCCTTGACAACACTGCATGCAATCTGGCTTCCATGAACCTGATGAAATTCTTTGATGAGGAAAAATTAACCTTTGATGTAAATGGTTTTGAATACGCCTGCAGAATCTGGACAACAGTTCTTGAAATTTCAGTGCTGATGGCTCACTTCCCCTCTAAAGAAATCGCCAGATTATCCTATCAATTCAGAACCTTAGGATTAGGGTTTGCCAACCTGGGAACCGTGCTTATGGTTTCAGGTATTCCTTATGACAGTGACAAGGCATTTGCCATTGCGGGAGCCGTTTCTGCAATTATGACCGGAACAGCGTATGCAACCAGTGCGGAATTGGCGCACTCAATCGGAACTTTCAAAGGTTTTGTAAAGAATAAAGACCACATGATGAGGGTGATGAGAAATCACCGCTTTGCGGCATATAACGCCACGGATGCTTACGAAGGATTGTCTATTCCGGCAGTTGGGATTAACCCTAAATACTGTCCGGATTATTTGTTAAAAGCCGCTACCAACGCCTGGGACAAAGCCGTTCAGTTGGGCGAAAAGTACGGATACAGGAATGCACAGACCACCGTCATTGCTCCTACCGGCACCATTGGACTGGCTATGGATTGTGATACCACCGGAGTGGAACCGGATTTTGCGCTGGTGAAATTTAAAAAACTTGCCGGAGGCGGTTATTTTAAAATAATAAATCAATCCATTCCAAAGGCATTAAAAACTATCGGCTATAAATCATACGAAATTGATGACATCATTAAATATGTGGTAGGAAAAGGGACTCTTGCCGGTAGCACACATATCAATCATGAATCGCTTAAAGCCAAAGGATTCGCCCGTGAAGACATTGAAAAAGCGGAGAAAAATTTACCTTCCGCTTTCGAAATTCAATTTGCTTTTAACGTTTGGACTTTAGGAGAAGATTGTCTGAAGCGTCTTGGTTTCAAACCCGAACAATATCAGAATCCTGATTTTGATTTGTTAAAACAACTTGGTTTCAGTGACTATCAGATTGAGCAGGCAAATAATTACGTTTGCGGAACCATGACTGTAGAAGGAGCGCCTCACTTGAAAGAAGAACATTATCCTATTTTTGATTGTGCTAATAAATGCGGTAAGATTGGAAAGCGATTTATAGAACCCCATGCTCACATACGCATGATGGCGGCAGTGCAACCGTTTATTTCGGGTGCTATTTCTAAAACTATAAATCTTCCCAACGAAGCCACCGTTGATGATATAAGAAGTTGTTATGAACTTTCATGGAAATTAGGATTAAAAGCCAACGCATTGTATCGTGATGGTTGCAAACTTTCTCAACCCTTATCCAACAAATCGGATAAAAAGGAAAGTGAAAACGGTAAAGCGGAAAAATATGAAGTCAGCGTAAACGATTTAACTCCTGAATTAGTATTGGAAGCGGCTAAGAAATTTATTAAAGAAACATCCAATACAGATTTTCATCATCAATTATCAAGTATCCGTCAGGTATTGCCTTCTAAACGAAGAGGGTTTACACAAAAAGCGAAAATTGCAGGGCAGACACTTTTTGTGCGTACCGGTGAATATAAAGACGGAACCTTAGGTGAAATTTTTATTGATATGCACAAAGAAGGGGCTTCCTTCCGTTCGATACTGAATTGTTTTGCGATTGCTGTGTCATTAGGATTACAATACGGAGTTCCTCTGGAAGAATTTGTGTCACGATTCACTTTCACCCGTTTTGAACCATGCGGAATGGTGGAGCATCCCAATATTAAATCAGCTACATCCGTAGTTGATTATGTATTCCGGTTACTCGCCTTTGAGTACTTGAACCGCACGGATCTGGTACAAGTGCCACCACAGGAAATGGCACAGCAGATTGCCGATAGCCCTACAGCTACAAACGATGAGATTGAAAATTTCTTAGAAGAGAATTTTGAAAATACACCCGAAAATGGTACAAATGGTAATGCCAATCCATCTAAAAAGCTAAAAGCGCAAACTACTCTTCAACCGGCAACTCAGACGGTAGCTGTTTCTACTCAGGAATATTTAAGCAACATGAGCGGCGATGCTCCGGCTTGCCATGAGTGCGGACATATTACCGTACGCTCCGGTGTTTGCTATAAATGTTTGAACTGCGGGGCAAGTATGGGATGTTCGTGATTTGGGTATCCAAATGTTCCTCCGTTATACAAAATATTCTCTCCTCTGGGCTTTTCTGATTTTCGTCCTCTGCCTGTTCCCAGGAAAATACATCCCTTCTGTTTGGTGGTTGGAATTATTATCTTTTGACAAATTAGTTCATGCGGGTTTATTTTTTATTCTCGTCATCTTAATGACACGGGGATTTTCCCTTCAACAGAAATTTTCACATCTTCGTAATTATTGTCTGGTTACTTCCTTTTATATAAGTGTCTTTTATGGAGGTGCGCTTGAACTCATGCAAGGGACATTTTTTTCGGGAAGAACGGCGGAATTTTCTGATTTTATTGCAAACGCATTTGGATGTGCGATGGCTGGGTTTTTTTACAAGGGGATTGAGAAAAGATATTTGAACAAATGGGTTTGGTAGACATTTTCACTGCGCCATCTCACACATGAATTTAATGCGCATCAACCGTATTTCTTCCTCCGTAAAACCATCTTTTTCTAACTCGTTTACAGCAGTTTGAATATCATCGGTTTCAGCTTTCATAAAATATTCGTACGCGAGTTCCTGGCGATCTTCGTCTATGGCGCTGTCAATATAATAATCAAGATTCAGTTTGGTGCCGGAATTTACAATTTGTTCGATTTCATGCATAAGTTCGGTCATTTCAAGGTTTTTTGAATCAGCAATCTCATTGAGTCCTACCTTCTTATCTACCTGCTGAATAATGAGAACCTTAATTTGTGATTTTTTAATTGCTGATTTAACCACAATATCCGGCATAACTTCAATTTCGTTTTCTTCCACATAACTGTTGATAAGATTTAAAAATGGATCGCCGTATTTCATCACTTTACCCATTCCTACTCCGGTCATTTTTCCCAATTGGTCTTTGGTAATAGGAAATTTGGTAGCCATTTCCTCCAGGGATGGGTCCTGAAAGATTACAAAAGGCGGCACATTCTTCTCTTTGGCAATTTTTTTTCGCAGTGCTTTTAACTTATCGAGCAATATCTGATCGTAGGTGCAAAAATCTTCCATGGGAATATCGGGCTCTTCACTGGCAAGTTTATCATAATCATGATCTTTTGTAAATTCAATGGACCGTGGTTTTTTAATGTACGCTCTTCCTTCCTCTGTCAATTTAAATACTCCAAAATCCTGAATATCCTTGTACATTAAGTTACTCATCAGGGTATGATGAAGAATGGAATTCCAGAAATGCACATCTTCATTAGACCCTTTGCCAAATACTTCAAGCCGGTCATGCAGATAGCTAACGACATGCGGGTTTACAACACCACGTATTACATTTACAAGATGTATGGCGCCGAACCGTTCCTCGGTTAACCGTACCGTATTTAATAACAATAAAACCTCATCTTTTGCTTCAAATTTTGGTTTGGGATGTAGGCAGTTGTCACAACGTCCGCAGTTGTCAAGATCATAGATTTCCCCGAAGTAATGCAACAGTTGTTTTCTTCTGCAAACGGATGATTCGGAGTAAGAAGCCATCTGATCCAAAAGATATTTACCGGTTTCTCTCTCCATCACCGTCTTATCTTTCATGAATTTTTCAAGCCGGATAATATCGTTGTAACTGTAAAACATGATGCAATTTCCTTCCAGCCCATCCCTTCCGGATCTTCCGGTTTCCTGGTAATATCCTTCTATGCTTTTAGGAACATCGTAATGAATTACAAACCGTACATCGGGTTTGTCTATTCCCATACCAAACGCAATAGTGGCTACAATAATGTCCACATTTTCATTGAGGAAATCATCCTGATTTTTCATACGCACGGGTTGTTCAAGTCCGGCATGGTAAGGTAACGCTTTAATGCCATTTACTTTTAAAAGTTCAGCCACTTCTTCCACTTTTTTTCTGCTAAGGCAATAAATAATTCCTGATTTTTTAGGATGACCTTTAATGAATTTGATTATGTTTTTATCAACATCTCTTTTAGGTCGTACTTCATAAAATAAATTAGGTCGGTTAAACGAAGATTTGAAAACTACTGCATCCGCCATTCCCAGATTTTTCTGAATATCGAGTTGCACCTTGGGGGTAGCTGTTGCAGTTAATGCAATAAGCGGTAAATTTCCGATAGAGTCAACCACACTTCGTATTTTGCGGTATTCGGGTCTGAAGTCATGTCCCCATTCTGAAATACAATGCGCTTCATCTACGGCGACAAATGCCAACTTTAATTGTTTGAGAAATTCAACATTTTCTCCTTTAGCCAATGATTCAGGCGCCACATATAACAACTTCACTTTATCCTGAAGAGATTCTTTTTTTACCCGTTGAATTTCCGAACGGGAAAGAGAGGAATTTAAAAAATGTGCAGTGAAACCATACGACCTTAATTGGTCAACCTGATTTTTCATAAGCGCTATCAGTGGGGAAACAACAATCGCTATTCCGGGTCCCATGATAGCCGGTAATTGATAGCATAGCGATTTCCCGGCTCCGGTTGGCATAATGACAAATACATTTTTACCATCCAGGATGGCTTCAATGATTGCCTGTTGGTTTCCACGGAAATCTTTATATCCGAATAACTCAGTAAGATTTTGTTTTAAAAACTTGTTTTTGACATCCATCTGTTTACACTAATTGGCAAAAAGGAATACGAATTTACAAAAAAAAAATATTATTCAAATTAATTTAACTAAATTTGTTATTTATTATAAAAGCCGGCTAATTACCTAACTAATTGATTTTCAGCTAAAAAGATTAATAACCCTTGAAAGATACGAAAAATATTAAGAATAAAGCCATCCAGACAATATTATCGGAGGCAGAATCCATTCGTTCGCTGGTTCATTCCATAAACGCTGATTTTATTAATTGTGTAAAAGAAATTCTGAAATGCAAGGGGCGGGTGATTGTAACAGGCATTGGAAAAAGCGCTATTGTGGGAAATAAAATTGTTTCTACATTTAATTCCACAGGAACCCCTTCTGTTTTTATGCATGCGGCTGATGCCATTCACGGCGACATGGGAATTATTCAGAAAGAAGATATAGTTATTTGTATTTCTTATAGCGGAAATACACCTGAAATAAAAGCGTTGTTGCCACAGATAAAAAAAACAGGATGCAAGACCATTGGAATTACAGGAAATAAGAATTCTTATCTTGGAGAAAATGTAACTAATCTATTGAATGTGAAAGTAAAAAATGAATCAGGACTTGAAAATATGTTGCCTACAAACAGTACTACTGCGACCATGGTTATGGGAGATGCATTGGCGGTTTGTTTGCTCGAATGTCGTGGGTTTACAGTAGAGGATTTCGGAAAATTACATCCGGGCGGACAAATAGGAAAAAAAATATATCTGCGTATAAAAGATATTTGCACACAACATGAAAATCCAAATGTATTTTCAGATACGCCTGTGAACGATGTCATTCTTGAAATTACTTCAAAACGATTAGGCGCCGCCGTAGTAACTGATAAAAGTGGCACTGTGTTGGGAATTGTCACAGACGGTGATTTAAGAAGAATGCTCGAAAAAAATAAAAATTTTTCCAGGATGAAGGCGATTGACATTATGAGTAAAAATCCAAGAACTATAGATTACCTTGCTTATGCGGCTGAGGCAATTCCTGTTATTAAAGAAAATAAAATTACCCAGGTGATCGCATTAAAAGATGGAAAATTATTTGGCGTGGTGCATATTCATGATTTGATTAAAGAGGGATTATTGTAACAAATTTTAAAAACTATGAAACAACCCTATATCATAATCATGGCTGGAGGCGTAGGTAGCCGATTCTGGCCATTGAGTCGTACTCCTCACCCCAAGCAATTTCTCGATATTTTAGGAACGGGAAAAACCATGATTCAACAAACATACGAACGGTTTTTACCTCTTACAAATCCAAAAAATATTTATGTAGTAACCAACCAGATTTATGTAGAGCTTGTAAAGAAACAACTGCCTGATTTAAGCGATAACCAGATTCTTGCTGAACCGGTGGCACGAAATACAGCTCCCTGCATTGCTTATGCCAGCTATAAGATTGCCAAATTAGATCCCGGCGCCGTTACTGTGGTTACCCCCTCTGATCATATTATACAAAAAGAAGAAGAATTCCGTGCAGTAATTAATCAGGCAGTTCTTTCCGCCCATAAAGAACCGGCATTAGTGACACTCGGAATAAAACCCCGCAGACCCGATACCGGATATGGTTATATTCAGTTTATGGATAAAGACAAACGGAAAACAATAAGAAAGGTAAAAACTTTTACAGAAAAACCGGTAAAAGAAATCGCAGAAACATTCTTTAAAAGCGGGGATTTTTTATGGAACTCCGGTATGTTTATATGGTCGGTAAAAACAATCATTGAGGCATTTGAAAAACATTTACCGCAGATGGCTGAAATTTTTGCAGAAGGAAACGAATTTTACCACACTAAAAAAGAAAATGATTTTATCACAAAAACCTATTCTCTTTGTAAAAACGTTTCCATAGATATCGGGATTATGGAAAAAGCCACTAATACGTATGTAATTCCGGGCGATTTTGACTGGTCGGATGTAGGAACCTGGAATGCCTTGTATGAATTGCATCACCAGGATGAACAAGGAAATGCGGTGGATGGAAACATGCTTTTATTTGAGACATCCAATAGCATTATAAAACTGGGTGGAGAAAAGTTAGCCGTCATACAAGGGCTAAAGGATTACATTGTGGCGGAAGCCGATGGTATTTTGCTTATTTGTCACCGTGGACAGGAGCAACGAATAAAAGATTTCGTGGCGGCGTTACGATTAGAGAAATGGAATAAGTATATCTGAAAAATCAGTTCTCCACTTTATAAACTACCACTTTTTCTCCTACGGGTCCGCAAAACCGGTTTAATTCCTCCGCCAATATTTTCCTTTCAGGAATATCAAGGTAAAGACGATACATATCCATGGAACGGAAAAATAACAAGAAGTGTATATATACGGATTTATTGTTTGATGCTACCAGGTCCTTCACAATATGGTAGGATTCGCAAACTTTGCTGTAAAATTTTCTTCTTACCGTAATCAACTGAGTAAAGAAAAACTCTTCCTTTTCATAAGGAATGGTTACAGTAATTTTTTCAAAGATTTTCAAAATTGGTCATTAGTCATTAGTCATTGGTTGTAATTTCTAATGACCAATGACTAATGCCTAATTTCTAATTATCACGGAAACTTCAACGGTACTTTCCCCTTCAATGCATCTTTCGCTTTTTGCTCGGCTTCTTTTTTAAGTCGGTCTGCCTCCTGTCTTACCTTTTCTTCCGCTTCCCGCTTCTTTTTTTCCGCTTCTGCTTTTATCCGGTCCGCTTCCGCTTTTGTTCTCGCTTCTGCTTCCCTTTTCACTCTGTCAGCTTCGGCTCTCACCTTGTCTTCCGCCTCTTTCTTCAACCGTTCCGTTTCCTTTCTGACTTTATCATCCACCGCGTTTTTAGTGTCACTGCTGTTTTCAATGCTCCCTCCGGTAACCTTGGGATCATCCACAGTGCCACCAATGTTAAGATTAATTTTCACTCTTTCCCCAATCAGATTTTTTTGCCCTGTCAATGCAGAAAAAGCGGCATTCGCCAACTGACCTGCCGCACCTGAGGGGACATCTAATTTCATCAGGTAATCCATAGTTTTGTCAATGCCATTGCTTCCGGCTATGTTTGCTTTCATGTTTCCGCTCTGTACATCAAAGGGTTTTACGTGCACTCTGCCTTCCTTTATTTCAACTTCGAGCAACATGTCTTTAAATTGCATGGATTTGAAATCATTAATATGTGTAAATTCTGCAATGGAATTGAGAGCCGGAAAATTAGTAACTTCCAACTTGCTCAGATTGATTTTACCATTCCCTTCAAAGGTGTTTAACTGGGGAGATAATGCCGCATCCATTTTTCCGGCTATTATAAATTTAGTGGATACCTTCCCTTTGGAATACCTCGCTACCGGCGCCATGGAACGAACGGTATTGAATGTTTCATACGCTTTTGAAATATCAATCTGATTCAGATTCAACATAAAATTCATCTTTGGTTCTACTTTATTCTGTGTATCAAAAGTGCCATCCATGGAAACATTTCCATCTAACGTTGTAAATGAGGTCTTGCTTAATGTTAATTTTTTATCACGGATAATGATACCTCCCTTGAAATCGTTTAATGTGAGATTTTGAAATAACAAAGTGTTAATTCCAACATTCATTTCAAAGTCAATAGTAGTCGGAATTTCTACTGCTTGTGATGTATCAGCAGGCGGTAGTGTTGTTGCTTCTGAAGTTTTTGGGTCAGCCGCTTGCTCACTCAGCCATTCATTTACGTCAAACTTATTGCAAGTAAGTGAAAGGGTTCCTTTCAACTTTTCATTTTTGAGTAAAATAAATGCCAGGTAATTAGTCAGATTTCCAGTGACACTAAAATCTGATTTTCCTGCAAAACCTTTGCACGGGTCAAGTTTTAGTTGCTGTGGTGAAAATGCGAGTGTGGCTGAACTTATTTTCAAACCCTGGGGAAATGAATCGCCCTTAAATTCAAGATTAGAAATTTTTATGCTCCCGGAAGTAGGCAGTTGCATATATTTTCCTGATTCGACGTAAGATTTTCTGCCTGCTGTTTTAAGGGAGATATCCATTAAACCGGAAAGCGTCAGGTTTTCCTGTGGAAAAATTTTCATGATTTTTTCAAGATCAATTTTTCCATTCAGATTCAGATTATAAGCAGGGTCGTCTATGTTTTTGATTTGCAAGACAGCATCCAACGGTTGATTATCAATCTCCGCATGAAATGATTTTAAATCAAGATACGTATCTTCGGGTTTTCCGGTGGCACTGGAGGCATCGAGAGCGAAAGTTGTTTTATCAATTACAGAAGGAAACTGCGGGCTTTTAAAATATCCGTTTTCAAGTGTCACTGACGCCATTACAGAAGGCATTGATTTATTTTTTACATTGTAAATACCTTTTGCAGATGCATCCATTGCAAGCTGACCTCTCATCTCTAAATTTGAAATCGGCAACGATTTCACTATATCGGAAAGATTAATTTTTCCTTTAATTTCTCCATCGAGATTCATCGTTTCAAGTCCTTTCATGGAAAATTTTAAATCAATCGGGTTATTTCCCAATTCAGCATGGAATTGTGAAATGGAAAGGGATGTGTTTTCAGAAAGCCCATCCTGATTTTCAATATTCAATTTAATGGTTAAATTTTTAACGGGTTGGGGTAAATCGGGATACTGAAAAAATCCGTTTTCAACCGCAAGATTCAACGTGTATGCAGGGAGTGTGTTTGTGGCGCTGTTGAAAATTCCTTTCGCAGTTCCATCAAGTGTAAAACTTCCGGAGGTTTTAATTTTGTCAAATTCTCCTGTAAATACACCGGGAACAAGAGAGAGCAAACTTTTAAACTCTGTTTTACCCGTCCCGAATTTCAGGTCCATTTTGATATCCTCTCCTGGCATTTCAAGGTTGCCATCTAGCGAAAGCGTTAAATCATTAATTCCCACAGAATTTTTGCGAAAAACATATTTTTGATTTTTCAGATCCAAATCAAGACCGGCGGAAACATTCAATGAATTCCCATTAAGATATTTTACGCCATCGTAATCAAGTGTCACTGCGGGCGTTTCAATTTCGATATTCATGGAAGTATAGTCGCCGCTGAAATCACCGGAACCACTGTGATATAAATTTTCTATGCGAAGGGAAACAGGCAGTGTTTCATCAATGTAACGGATATTTCCTTTTTCGAGCATCCATTTATTCAGGTTGATTGAAAAGGAAGAAGATCCGGTTTCGCCGGTAGTAGTGTCTTCGGAAGGAATCATAATGTCCCAATTTGCCTTTCCGTTTTTCATCACTTTTGCAACTATTCTAGGTTGTTCGAGCAGTATTTTTTTAATAGAAATTTTTGAATTGCCGATGACACTCCAGATTCCCAATGTAACCTGCAAACTCTTTACATCAGCCAGGGTGTCGTTTGCGAACTCATCTTTTCCCACGATTCCGAAATTATCAAGCTGTAATGTAATGTCAGGAAAATTTGAAAAAACAGATAGTGAAATTTCAGGATAATAAACAGATGCGTTAATGTTTTTTGTTATTTCCTGGTCTAATTTCTCTTTAATTTTACCTTTAAAGAGGATGGGGGTAATCAACAGTAAGAGGAATAAAATTCCAAGTAAGATAAAAAAATACTTTAAGCCCTTTTTCATTATGCAGTTTTTGAGAAAATCAGCCGTAAAGTTATGAAATAGTTGGAATTATTATTGAATCCGTACTATCGGTTCATAGAAACCAGAAATTCATCATTGTTTTTCGTTCCTTTCATGTTAGATAATAGGAATTCAATGGCTTCGCCGGAATTCATATCCGACATGTGTTTGCGTAAAATCCAGACACGGTTTAATTCTTCATGGTCCATCAGCAATTCTTCACGGCGGGTACCGGAAGCGGGAACATCAATGGCGGGATAAATTCTTTTGTTGGATAATTTACGGTCGAGTTGGAGTTCCATGTTGCCGGTTCCTTTAAATTCTTCAAAAATCACCTCGTCCATTTTTGAGCCGGTATCAATTAATGCAGTAGCAATAATGGTAAGAGAGCCGCCACCTTCCACTTTTCTTGCCGCGCCAAAAAAACGTTTTGGTTTATGCAGTGCATTGGCATCAACACCCCCTGATAATATTTTTCCTGAAGCCGGAGTAACGGTATTATGTGCACGGGCAAGACGGGTAATAGAATCCAATAAAACCACAACATCATGTCCACATTCTACCATTCGCTTTGCTTTTTCAAGAACCATAGCCGCCACTCTTACGTGTTTTTCAGCCGGCTCATCAAAAGTAGAAGCAATTACTTCTGCTTTCACACTTCGCTCCATATCGGTCACTTCTTCAGGACGTTCATCCACAAGAAGTATCATCAGGTATGCTTCCGGGTGATTTTTGGCAATAGCATTTGCGATTTGTTGCAAAAGAACTGTCTTACCGGATTTTGGCTGAGAAACAATCATCCCCCTTTGTCCTTTCCCAATCGGAGAAAATAAATCCATTATCCGTGTGGAATATTCATCCGGAGTTGTTGATAATTTGAACCTTTCGTTTGGAAATAGTGGGGTAAGATGGTCAAACTGGATACGATCTCTTATTTCATCGGTGGTTCTTCCATTGATGGATTCCACTCTGAGAAGCGCAAAAAATTTCTCACCTTCTCTGGGAGGTCTGATTTGCCCCCTGACGGTGTCTCCTGTTTTTAACCCAAATAATTTGATTTGAGAATGAGAAACATAAACGTCATCGGGACTGGATAAATAATTATAATCGGAAGAACGGAGGAATCCGAAACCTTCGGGCATCATCTCCAGAACACCATCGTTGGAAACCACCCCATCGAGTTCCGAGAATCCTTCAAGCCCGGAATGGTTTTCTGCGTGTCTTTCATCTTTCGTTGGGTTGTCTGAATAATTGGTAGATTCAAAGGTTGTTTCTGATTTTTCCATGTTACTTGGGTTTGTTGTGAAATAAAATTAAAAGTTAAAATATTGGAATAATGGAATGTTGGAAAAATGGAATGTTGGAATATATAGTCAAAATTCCTTCTTCCAATTTAAGCAAGGAGAGAATCCCAAAATAAAAAACTACCCTCATTACATTAAGAAAATAAAAGGAAGCGGGGACACCTTGGTGAAGCTATTAACAATAAAATCACGGATTAGTTAATAATATCGGCTACTATGGCTTTCAACACTATAATTATATTATATAGATTATTACCCTAAAGGGCGTATTAAAAGAGAACTTATAAGGATGTAATTTAAAAAGAACTATTTGGTGGCGATTAACCTGGGTTTTCGAGGTTATTTTATGAAACCCACGACAAAGATAATACTATTTTTTTAAATTCCAAATTTTTGTTAAAGTTTTTTTTGGGGGGGGAAACATAGAATAAAGTTATTTCACCTTCACGCCCCTTGCTTTCGCCGCTTCCTCCAACCGCCGTTGAAAGGCAGATTTCTGCTTGGGTGGTTTTAGTTTGTTTTGTTCTATCTCCTGACGGATTTTATTTTCATCCACAAACGAACGGATAAGCGCCATCTGACCAAATGTAATAATGTTGGATAGAAAATAATAATACGTTAAAGCGGCAGGAAAACTATTTAGCACAAACATAAAAATAACAGGCATGGCGTAACTGAGAAATTTCATTTGTCCGGTTGCCGCCGCTGTCATTTGCTGATTCATCCAAGTATAAATCAACGTGGAAGCAGTCATCAGGATTGTAAATAAACTGATATGACTTCCGTAAAATGGAATCGTAAAGGGAAGGTCGAGAATGGAATCATACGTAGATAAATCAGGCGCCCATAAAAAAGCTTTTTGCCGGAGCTCAATGGAAGAAGGAAAAAATGTAAACATGGCAAATAAAATGGGAATCTGTAACAACTGAGGAATACAGCCACCCAGAGGATTCACACCGGCGCTTTTGTAAAGTTTCATGGACTCCTGTTGAAAACGGGTCATGTCGTCACCGTGCTTTTTCTTCAACTCGTCTAACTCGGGCTTTAACACTTTCGTTTTTGCCATGGATAAATATGACTTATACGTCAACGGAAATAGCCCTAATTTGATGATGAAGACCAGAAGAAAAATAATCAACCCATAATTCGTAAAATATTTTTCAAGCCAGTTAAAAACGGGTATGATAACGTAACGGTTCACCCATCCAAAAATTCCCCATCCTAAGTAAATATTTTTTTCAAAACCAGCCGATACTTTTTTTAACCTGAGATAGTTGTTGGGTCCGAAATAAAAATGAAATTTGCCTTCGCCTGATAAGACCTTATCCCACGGAAAATACATTTGCATTGAGAAATTTTTTACGTGAAGGGTGTCGGCTTCATTCACTTCGCTTTTCACCAATCCGCCTTCAAAAGTGGCATCCGAAATTATGGCTGATGAGAAAAATTTATCTTTAAAAGAAACCCATCTTACAGGAGTTGGCATTGATTCCTGCTGATATTCATTTTTTGTTTCTGATAAATTTTCAAAATCACCGTTGGCATATTGAAAATTTATAGTGGCATGCTGACGATTGTACTTCAAGTCCCTTTCCAAGCGAATGAGCCGGTCTGTCCATGTAAATTCAAGCGGGTTGTTGCTTGAGGCAAGATCCTCTTTGAAACCTGTGCAAATAATGTCACAAAATAAATCAAACCCTTCTCCCGCAAGAGAATAGTTGATTTCAACTTTTTTTCCATCAGAAAGTAAAAGAAGCAGTGACACTTCTGCAGTGTCATTTTCTCTGGCAAAAACATTCCGTTCATGGCTTATGTAATAAAATTCCACCAAATCGAATATCCGGTTACCCGTTGTGAACTTCCAGTTCATGGTACAGGAATTACTATCAAATAGTATCAACGGTTTCTTTTCCCAGGTTTTGTAGTTTTTCAATGCCACTTCCTGTATTCTTCCTCCTTTTGTGTTGAGTGAAATTTTAATATCTTTATTTTCCAACAAAATCACTTTTTCTTCTCCCTTCAAACCGGGTAACCATTCTCCGTATTTTTCCCGAATAGATTTTGAAGTATCGGAAAAAACCGGCTCTGTATTTTCTGTGATAATTTGAGTATTTTTATTTGAAACGATAGTATTCGCAGAAGTGTCACTTCTTAAGGAATCAAAGTTTTCTGGTAGATTTTTGTTTTTCTGTTCTTCCGGGGGTTTTGGCATAAACCACCATGAATAAACAATGAGAATCAGACATATAACCAATAAGCCCTGGAGTTGTTTTTTGTCCATTTAATTTATAATTGTTTTTTTAAATTTCCAATCTCTACACCCCTTTCGCAAATTCCAATGCCGCTTTAATAAATTTAACAAACAAGGGATGAGGATTATGAACGGTACTTTTGAGTTCGGGGTGAAATTGCACGCCTATAAACCAAGGGTGATCTTTCAATTCAATCATTTCCACCAAATCCATATCAGGGTTTACTCCCGACATAATCATTCCGTTTTTGGAAAACACATCCAGATATTTGTTATTAAACTCGTACCGGTGACGGTGACGTTCATTTATTTTGGTTTTTCCATAAATAGCCGCCGCTCTCGTTCCTTTTTTTATTTCGCAGGGATAAGAACCCAAGCGCATCGTACCTCCTTTGGCTGTAACTTTTTTCTGTTCTTCCATCAGGTCAATCACAGGAAACCTTGTTTTAGGATTAATTTCGGTTGAGGAAGCATTTTTCATTTTCAATACATTTCTCGCAAATTCCGTTACCGCGCATTGCATTCCCAAACAAATTCCAAAGAATGGAATTCCTTTTTCCCTTGCATATCTTATAGCTGAAATTTTTCCATCAATGCCTCTGGAGCCGAAACCTGGTGCCACGAGTATTCCCGAAAGACCGTTGAGCAATTCTCCAACGTTTTCAGAATTTAATGATTCAGCATGGATGGGGATGACATGTAATTTTGTTTCATTAGCGGCTCCGGCATGTGTAAATGCTTCGTGAATGGATTTGTAAGCATCTTTTAATTCCACATACTTGCCGATGAGTCCAATTGAAATTTCAGACGTAGGGTTTTTTAGCCGTCCCAGAAACTCTTTCCAACTGTCAAGGTCCGGTTCATTTACAGATTTCAGGCGAAGCTTTTTCAGTACAATCGTATCTAATTGTTCTTTGCGTAAGAGCAATGGAACATCGTAAATGGAATCTGCATCTAATGATTCTATAACTGAATTTATGTGAACGTTGCAGAAAAGGGCAATTTTTTTCCGGATTTCAAGGGGAAGAGATTTTTCTGTGCGGCAAACAATAATATCCGGTTGAATTCCTTGCTCGAGCAATGTTTTAACTGAGTGTTGCGTAGGTTTTGTTTTTAATTCCTGTGCTTTTTCCAAATAGGGAACTAATGTCAAGTGAATATCAATGGCACTGCTCGCCAGTTCCCACTTTAATTGTCTTACAGATTCAACAAAAGGAAGGGATTCTATATCTCCAACACATCCTCCTATTTCAGTAAGAATGATATCATAATTTCCTGACTCGCCTAAACTTTTTATATAACGTTTAATTTCATCGGTAATGTGAGGAATAATCTGCACGGTTTTTCCCAGGTAATCCCCTTTTCTTTCTTTAGAAATAACGGTATTGTAAATCCTGCCTGTAGTAATGTTATTTGCCCGTGAGGTAGGTGTGTTTAAAAAACGCTCGTAATGTCCGAGGTCTAAATCGGTTTCAGCGCCGTCATCGGTCACATAACACTCGCCGTGTTCGTAAGGGTTCATGGTACCCGGGTCTATATTGATATAGGGATCTAATTTTTGAATGGCTACTTTATATCCACGCGCCTGAAGTAATTTCCCGAGGGAAGCCGTGAGAATGCCTTTGCCCAAAGAGGAGGTCACACCACCGGTTACGAATATATATTTGGGGGATTTCATTTAAAAAGGGCAAAGATACATTTTTTTACTGCAAAATTGAAAAACATATAATTTACAATTTCTGGCAATTAAATATGATGTTAATTGTTTTTTTTTACCTTTGTAAACACCTTAAAATAACATGGAGCACCTCATCATTGAAAAATCTGCCCGTCCTTTCATAGCGCTCATCCGCTTAAATCGCCCCAACGAACTCAATGCGCTGAATCTTCAATTGATGGGTGAACTGCGTGATACCTTGAAAGATCTTGACGGAGATGATGCAGTAAAAGTAATAGTTATTACAGGAAACGAAAAAGCATTTGCGGCAGGCGCCGATATAAAAGAAATGGCGGATAAAAATGCCATTGACATGTTGAAAGTTGACCAGTTCAGTACCTGGGACCAGATTAAGAAAACAAAAAAACCGCTGATAGCCGCTGTTTCGGGGTTTGCATTGGGTGGCGGTTGTGAACTTACTATGTTATGTGATATGATTATTGCCTCTGAAACCGCCAGATTTGGTCAGCCGGAAATAAAAATAGGGGTCATGCCCGGAGCGGGTGGCACTCAACGATTGACAAGAGCGGTGGGAAAGGCAAAAGCGATGGAAATGGTGCTTACAGGAAAAATGATAAGCGCAAAAGAGGCATTGGATGCCGGGCTGATTAATAAAATTGTTCCGGTGGAATTATATCTCGAAGAAGCATTGAATGTAGCATCTGAAATTGCCTCCATGTCACCGGTGGCAATTCGGCTTGCGAAAGAGTCGGTACTGAGAGCGTTTGAGACCTCATTGGAAGAAGGGTTGCAGTTTGAACGAAAAAATTTCTATTTAACGTTTTCCAGTGAAGACCAGAAAGAAGGGATGAAGGCGTTTATCGGGAAAAGAAAGCCGGAATTTAAAGGGAGGTGAATCAATACCCAATGCCGAATGACCAATAGCCAATGACCATACGAAAAGCTCAAATTAAAGATAGTGTGTCACTCGTAGAAAATAATCTGCGCATGGCTTATGAAACCGAAGGAAAGCGTTTAAATAAAATTATTTTGCAGAAAGGAGTCAGCGCCGTATTGAAATTTCCTGAAAAAGGATTTTATCTGATAGCTGAAATAAATGGCACTGTCGCCGGAAGTTTAATGATTACAAACGAATGGTCTGACTGGAGAAATAGTACTTTTTGGTGGATACAAAGTGTTTATGTATTGCCGGAATTTCGTAAAAAGGGCATCTACCGGAAATTATACAGGGAAGTAAAACGGTTGGCAAAAAAAGAAAAGAATGTATGTGGCATCCGGTTATATGTAGAGAAAAATAACATTAAGGCGCAGAAGGTTTATGAAAAAACAGGAATGGAATGTTCCCATTATATTATGTTTGAAGTTGAAAGTTAAAAGGGTATAGGGGTATAGGGTATAAAAGAGCGTCCTATACCTTTATACCTTTATACCTTTATACCTTTATACCTTTATACCCTATATCCCTATATCCCTATACCTTATACCCCCACCTTCGTCACCGCCTGAAACGTATGCCTCGTTTTTTGCACCAGTAAAATTTCTTTTCCATGAGTATGTTTGTTTATCAAATCATCATGGTAGTGCATAATCGTAAGCAATTCCAAATCCTTGTTGAATAAAACGTGAAAGTCCTTGTGGAGAAAATTATAAAAGTCCTTGTGTTTGCCGGTTTGGCCGTCCACACAAACTGAGAAAGAGATTGCTGAATTCTGCATCAGATTAATTTTTAATTTGAATCGAAAAGCGGTGTCAAAAATATGGCTTAGATTTTTTTCGGTGATAAACGAATAATCCTTCGCTGAGAGGGAAAACAGGCATTGCTTTTTTTTCAAAATGATGGCAGGTGTTATGTATTCTTCCGGCGTTTCATCTACTATCGTCCCTTTTTCATCCGGTGTTTTAAAACATTTCACATGAAGGGGTATGTGTGCATCCACTAATGGCTTTATAGTTTTCGGGTGAATTACAGAAGCCCCATAATAAGCCATTTCTATCATCTGATGGTAAGAAAGATGTTCGTATTTTACGGTTCCGGGAAATAGTTTAGGGTCGGCATTCAGTATTCCTCTGACATCCTTCCAGATATTGATGGAATCGGCTTTCAGGCATTTGGCAAAAATAGCCGCAGTAAAATCGGATCCCTCTCTCCCAAGGGTAGTTGTAAAATTTTCGGAAGTGCCACCAATAAATCCTTGCGTTAATACCACTTGTTTTTCGAGAAAACCCGGAATATCACGGACAATTAATTTTTCTGTTAATGCCCAGTTGACACGCGCATCCCGGTAGGTATTGTCGGTCTGAATAAAACTTCTCGCATCCACCCATTTGGTATTTACAGCTGTTTTGTTTAAGTATTGAGAAATTATTTTAGTAGAAATAAGTTCACCGAATGACACTAATTGATCATAACTCAAATCATAATCGTTCGAGGGTTCTTCTTCGAGGTGCCACTCCATTTCTACAAAAAGATTTTCTAACTCATCGTAAACCGGATGCACTGTTTCTGAAAAAAGTTCTTTCACAATAGAACGATGATATGCTTTAACCTTTTCAAATTCGGCAGTGAAATTCTTTTTTGTAAAATATTGTTTATGCAATTCTTCCAATGCATTTGTCATTTTGCCCATAGCAGAGATTACGAGAAGGAGCCGGTTGGCTACAGCAAATTTTTTTATAATAGATGTAGTGTTTTTAATTGCGGAGGCATCCTGAACAGAAACACCGCCGAATTTAAAGATGAGTAGGGGGGGCATGGGATTATAATAGTTATGCAAAAGTAATACAATGTGAATACAATAGTAATACAATGGTAATACAGTGGTAAAACAATGGTATTACAATCGTATTACAACTGTATTACTACTTTATTACCACAGCTAAAACGGATATCCAATTCCCACGTTCACCTGCGATTCAAATTTGCCTGCAACAAAAGGGTCTTCATTAATACTCAAATAATACGGGTCGTACATTCTTATAGCACCATCCAATCTGACAACGAGAAATGAGAAATCGAAGCGCAACCCAAACCCACTGCTGATCGCAAGTTCTTTGAAAAAGCTATTAAAGTGAAATTTGCTTCCCGGTCTGCTTACATCATCATTGAATGTCCATATATTTCCGGCATCTACAAAAAAAGCGCCGTTGATGAATTTGATAATATTAAAACGTAATTCGGAAGAACTTTCCAATGCAATTTCGCCTCCCTGTTCAAAAATGTTATTTTCAGCTCTGAAAGTTCCTGGACCTAATCGTCTTGCAAGCCAGGCACGGTTGCTGTTGCTCCCACCTGTAAAAAAATATTTATCATAAGGTAAAACGGTTGATTTTAAAAGCGGACCTGTTAATCCTACATACAGGCGATTCGCAAAAACTGAAATGTTCCGCACGGGTAAATAGTATCTCAAGTCACCACTGCCTCTTAAATATCTGTATAACCTCAATTTCAGAGTTGTTATATGTGTTTCGCTGGGAATAGTCGGATCTAATAATTGGCGCAGATAATAAATACCAAACCCTCCACCCTCAAGCAACCCTCTGAAAAAGATGGATTTTTTTACAGATATAAGGGATGAATTATTATAGGTGTGAATCAGCTTTAAACTCGTTACCAATGCACGGTCAAAGCTATTAATTAAAAAATTCCCTTTCTGTTGCTGTAGCTGTAAAAAATCAGAAAACTCCGGACTCAGGTCCGAAAAAACCAAACTAATATCGAATGGTGCAAATGAAGTGCGTGAGTAAATATTTTTTCTCCAGTCGAAATTATAAGAAAAATTCAAACTGGTGCGTTTGTATAATTTTCGCTGTTCATGAAAAAAACCGGTTGTGATCCTTGTTTTTGGATTATAAGGTCTGAATTGTTCGCCGCTGTGAGTAGGATACCAGAAAAATGGAAATAATAATGAGAACTCAGCCCCTAATTCCTGGTTTCCGGTAAACAGTTTTTCTTCTCCGTTTGTGTTTGAGGAACCTGCTTGAAAATCAACCCCCCCGTGAAAGCGCGAATTCAAAATCTGAGCGCCTCCAAATAAATTTCTTACAGTAAATAGCATGGTTCCTGCTATTCCTGGTGTTTGCACCCCTTCAAGTTCTCTCAACGTGACATCAAACTGAAAACTGTAACTGTACTTTTCCATTGGGGTTAGATTTATGAACGTTCTGAGAAACCTGCCCGTTGTGTCACGGAGATGTTCATTCTTTATAGTGATAAACTTAAAAATACCCATGTCACTTAATAGATTCTGAGTCGCCATTATATTACCTGCTCTGAATAAGCTCGTGGGACGGATTCTGATTTTCCGGTACAGAACTTTTTCAGAATATTTTTTCCGGTAGTTTAAAAAAAATACACCTTCATAATTGCTGGTGTCACGGTTTTTTTCGCTCTCAGAAGCAGTTGCATCTGTCATAACAAAAACATCCTTTATATAATAAATGTTATGAGCACTATCGGAAGATGGATTTTTAAGAATTAAATGTACTTTAGCATCTCTTTTATGGTTAGAGGTGTCAATTTCAAAATATATATACTCTTTATTAAAATAATAATACCCCTGATTTCTTAATTTTTGTTCCATTCTGACTCTTTCTTTTCCCAAGACATCCTCATCAAAGATAATTCCGGGTTTCAACATGCGATCCTCATTGTTTTCGTATGAAAACAGGGCTTCCATTTCCTTGTTTTCATAGTTATAGGTAACATTGGAAATATAAAAGGGTTTTTTTTCAACAATAAGATATTCAAGTTTTGCCTGGCGGTTTTTAAGTTTAATTTTTAGTCCTATTTCAGCATGCAAATACCCTTTGCTTTGATAAAGGCGCAAAATATCTTTCCGAATGTTTTCGGCAAGCGTAGAATCAAATAAAACGGGGGGTTCACCCAACGTTCTCCGGAAAATGTTATCCGGATTTTTAAAATAGCTTCCTAAATTATATAACGCAAGATAGGGTCGTGTACCGATTATTCTCCGGTTTGGTTTTTGGCGTGATAGCAAATATTTAATATTATCGGTTTTAACATTTTTCCCACCCTTGATTTTTATTTTATTAAGCAGAATTTCATTATCTTTGAGAAAATGTGTAGCCGTACATCCGTTAATGCATACTATTATTACCGGTAATAAAATTATTCTTATGTTTCGCAGAATTTTCATTTTTTAAAATTCAATGACTTCGTTTGTGAGGACACAAACGAAAGCGATAAACCAGTGCCCAATGACCAACGCTGAAATAAAACACCTCCATTCACTTCATCAAAAAAAGTATAGGGAAAAAAACAACACTTTCTTTGTAGAAGGAGCAACCAATGTTCTGGAATGTCTTAAGACGTCATACAAAATAAAGGTAATTTATGGAAGCAAACAATTTTTTGACTCAAATAAAAAGGAATTAGAACCTTTTATGAGTATTTTCAACGCTACAAGTCCTAATGAACTTCAACGTGCAGGAACGCTCGAAACTAATAATTCCTCTATCGCTCTTTTAGAAATACCGGCAACTCATAAAACACTTCTCCCAGACCCTACTTCAAAACTTGTGCTGGTATTTGCTCATATAAGCGACCCCGGTAATTTTGGTGCTTTAATCCGTGTAGCCGATTGGTATGGTTTCACAGATATTCTTTGTTCCAAAAATACAGTTGATTTTTTTAATCCAAAAGTACTGCATGCAACCATGGGTTCATGGTCAAGAGTAAATGCATTCTATATTCATCTTGAGGATTATTTTGAAAAATACAAAAACAAAACCGAAATTTATGGTGCGGTACTGAACGGAAAAAACCTGCATACAACGAAACTAAACAAAAATGGTATCTTACTGATAGGAAACGAAGCCCATGGAATATCAGATACCCTTTTAAAATATATAACAGTGCCACTTACCATTCCCCGTTTTGGGAAAGCGGAATCCCTGAATGTGGCAACGGCTACAGCGGTTTTTTGTGACTATTTTAGGAGAACTTTACCAAAACAAATCAAGTTTTAAAATAAATAACATATAACATAAAACAAGAAATGAATAATTATTAAGTACTCACCGCCTTTGACATTAATTATTTTTTGTTATGTGTTATTTATTGTTTTTTTAAACCTGATTACTTTGAGTATAACCATGAACACCCTCATCCTCGGTTCCGGCGGCAGAGAGCATGCCTTCGGATGGAAAATAAAACAAAGCCCACACTGCAATAAATTATTTTTTGCTCCGGGAAATGGTGGCACTACTTCCTGTGGCACAAACATTTCAATCGGTGTAAATGATTTTTCTGCCATTTCAGAGTTTATTAAGGATGAAAAAATTGAAATGCTTGTGGTAGGACCCGAAGAACCCCTCGTGAAGGGGGTAGTTGATTATTTGAAGCCGATTAAATCATTCGAATCATTAAAAATTATCGGACCTTCCAAATCCGGCGCCTTATTGGAAGGTAGCAAGGATTTCGCCAAGCAATTCCTGATAAAACATAACATACCTACTGCTAATTATAAAACATTTACACCCAAAACATTCAAAGAAGGGATTAATTTTATCAGATCAAATTCATTTCCATTAGTGCTCAAAGCAGATGGATTAGCCGCAGGAAAAGGAGTGCTCATCTGCAAAAACTCGGAAGAAGCAGAATATTTCCTTGAAGAAATCTTGCTCAAGGAAAAATTCGGTTCCGCGGGGATACAAGTGGTTATTGAACAGTACCTGGAAGGCATTGAGGTTTCGGTATTTGTTTTGACCGATGGAAAAACCTATAAAATATTGCCCTGTGCCAAGGACTACAAACGCATAGGAGAAGGAGATACCGGAATGAATACAGGAGGCATGGGCGCTATTTCACCGGTACCTTTTGTGACAACCGGCTTAATGAAAAAAATTGAAGAAAAGATTATAATACCGAGCATCCGGGGATTGCAGAAAGATGCTATTCCATACACCGGTTTTCTTTTTATAGGATTGATGATTTGCAAAGATGAACCCTACGTTTTGGAATACAATGTAAGAATGGGTGACCCCGAAACAGAAGCGGTGTTACCGAGAATAGAAACTGATTTGCTGGAACTTTTTCATTGCTGTGCAGAAAAAAAATTAAATACCTGTGATTTAAAAATATCAACAAATTCTATTGCAACCGTTGTTCTTGCCTCCGGAGGTTATCCGGGTGAGTATGAAAAAAATAAAAAAATTTCGGGTTTGGAAGAAGTGAAAGATACCCTCGTATTTCATTCAGGAACCCGCTTAGAAAACGGTAACTTTTTTACAAACGGTGGAAGGGTGCTTGCCTTATCTTCCTTGGGAAAGACCGGAGAAGAAGCGCTAAAAAAATCTTTTGCTTCTGCAGAAAAAATTCAATGGGAGGGGAGGTATTATAGGAGGGATATTGGGAGGGATGTTGGGGAAATGGGGTGTTAGCATCTTATCAAAAATATTTCAACCAATTATGGCAAAATATTATTGTTTCAAATTATTATTAAAAACATATAACATATAACAAAAAATGAATAATGTTAAAGGTTTCCCCTCACTTTTTATTATTCATTTTGTGTTATATGTTATATGTTATTTATTTTTTTCTTGTTTGGTTGTGACTCGTTCACGTTTGGATATTAGATATTTGATTTTATATTTTTTGACGATATGAAAAATTTCTCCTGTACCATCCTCTTTTTTCTTGTTTCCATTTCATTTGCACCTTTATCATTCTCCGGTGACACTTCCCGCCTCAGCAGTCGTGCGCCTCAGACGAGTGACACTAAAATTAGCTCTACCAAAGCCGACTCCCTCAAATCCCTTCTGGCACGTACAGACGCTCCAAAGGGCATCTCCGGTGACACTACCCGGATTAATCTCCTCAACCTGCTCACTGCTGAATTAATTAACGCCGGCGAATACGGGCAAGCTATGATATATGCAGATGAAGCGGTAATTCTCTGTGAAAAATTATTTTCTACAAAAAATAATTTATCGGCAATTATTAATATTAATAAAGCCACGGCTTATAATAATATGGGCATGATTTATTCTGATAAAAGCGACTACGACAAGGCATTGAAGTTTTATTTAAAAGCCCTTTTAGTTTACGAAAAACTTGGAAATAAAAACGGGGTATCAGATTCTTATAACAATATTGCTAATATTCATACGTATAAAAGTGACTACAACAAAGCACTGGAATATTATTTAAAAGCATTATCCATTTATAAAGAAGTAGATAATAAAAAAGGAATTGCCGCTTCTTACAACAATATAGGAAGTATTCACGCGTATAAAAACGAATTCAACAAGACATTAGAATGTTATTTCAAAGCGTTATCCATTAATGAAATACTCCGGGATAAAAATGGTATGTCAAATTCTTATAACAACATAGCTAATGTTCATGCTTATAAAGGCAACCTCAACAAGGCATTAAAATATTATTTCAAAGCAATGTCTATGCAAGAAGAATTAGGGGATAAAAAAGGGATGACTGCTTCCTGCAATAATATCGGACAAATAAATACCGAATTAAAAAGATATAAAGAATCAAGGCATTGGTTAAACAAATGCGTCCTACTCTCCAAAGAGAATGGAATGAAAGCATTTCTTATGAACGCTTATATCGGGTTATCGGACTTAGACAGCACCCTCGGCAACTGGAATTCCGCCTACACTTACCACAAATTATACACTCAAGTCAAAGACAGCATATTCAACGAAGAATCCAGCAAGCAAATAACCGATATGCAAACCCGGTATGAAGCGGATAAGAAAGAAAGAGAAAACAAACTCTTGAGACAGAAAAAAAATATCCGTGTATTGGAAGAAAAGCAAAAAACAGAAAAAGAACGCGAGGAACTGGAAAAAATCCAAAGGCGGAATATGCTGCAATACTCCGGCATTGGCTTGACATTATTTGTGTTGTTTATAGGAATTTTCCTGTTTGCCAGAAGGTTTGGTAAATCAATGGAACATAGTAAAAATCTAACCTACATAAAAATTACGGAGGCATCTCTTTTTATTTCGTTTCTTATATTTTTCGAATTCATCTTGGTTTTATTAGATCCCAATCTGGAGAAATTTACCGGCGGTGAACCTTTGTTGAAATTGTTTTTCAACGTCTTGCTTGCGGGGGTTATTTTTCCATTACACAATTTGCTTGAAAAAAAATTATCACCGTCCCTTATTTCTACCGAAAGTAAAACAGGATCCTTCTTGTTTTTTATTTTTCTTTCATTAATCCTTGCATCATTCTCTGGTGACACTACTCGTAGCAATCGCCGTACACCTCAACAGGGTGACATTAAAATTGGCTCTTCCAAAGCCGACTCCCTCAAATCCCTTCTGGCACGCACAGACGCTCTAAATGGCATCTCCGGTGACACTGCCCGGATTAATCTCCTCAACCAGCTCACCTCCGAATTAACCAACACCGGTAATTACGAACAGGCACTGGAATATGCAAATGAAGCGTTAATCCTTTGCGACAAACTTCTTTCGGTAAAAAATAATCAATCATACATCATCAATAATAAAAAAGCCACTGTTTACAATAAAATCGGCATTATTCATAAATATAAAGGAGAATACAAAATGGCAATAGATTTTTTTTTTAAATCATTAACTATATATAAAGAACTCGGAGATAAACAGGGAATTTCAATGTCTTACCAAAACATTGGAGTTATTCATGCTGAAAGAGGCAACTATGAAAAGGGGATAGAATTTTTTTTAAAATCTTTGAATATAAAAGAAATACTAAACGATAAAAAGGGAATATCTAATTCTTATCTTTCCATAGGACTTATTCTTTCTGATAAAGGAGAATACGATAAAGCGTTGAAGTTTTATTTCAAAGCATTATCAGTAAAAGAAGAACTCGTAGATAAAAGGGGAATAGCTGATTCTTACAACAACATTGGCAATGTTTACAATCATAAAAGTGATTACAACATTGCGCTGGAGTATCATTTCAAATCACTTTATATAAATAAAGGGCTTGGAGATAAAAATGGAATGGCTGCTTCTTACAATAACATTGGCTCAATTTACAAAAATAAAGGCGACTACGACATGGCACTAAAGTTTTTATACAAAGCATTAACGATATATGAAGAACTCGGAGATAAAAAAGGAATTTCTAGTGCTTATATCAATATAGGTATTATTTATAAAAGCCAAAACGAATACGATAAAGCACTTACGCTTTATTTCAAGGCGTTATCTATTTTTAAAGAACTTGGGGCTAAACGTGGAATAGCTATGTCTTACAACAACATCGGTATCATTCACAAAAATAAAGGAGATAAATCTCGTCAAATTGGAGATAGTGTAAAAGCAAGCCACGATTATGATATGGCAATGGAGTTTTATGGCAAATCATTATCTATAAGAGAAAAACTCGGAGATAAAAAAGGAATGTCTGAAACGTACAGTAACATAGGTAATATTTATGCTGATAAAAGGGACTACGACAAGGCGATAGAATTTTATTTCAAAGATTTATCAATCAGTGAAGAGCTTGGCAATAAAAATGGCATGGCTGGTTCTTATTACAATATTGGGCAAATAAATACGGAACAGAAAAAGTATAAAGAATCAAGACAATGCCTAAATAAAGGGCTACAATTCTCAAAAGAAACCGGAGCGAAAGAAGTACTAATGCTCGTTTACGAGGGTTTATCTCACTTAGACAGCACCCTCTCCAACTGGAAATCCGCCTACACCTATCACAAATTATACGCACAGGTAAAAGACAACATCTTTAACGAAGAATCCAACAAGCAAATAGCCGACATGCAAACACGATATGAGACCGATAAAAAAGAAAAAGAAAACGAGCTTTTACGGCAGGAAAATCATCTTTTTGAATTGAAGAAAAAACAGGTTGCAGAACAAAAACGGGCAAACGAAGAAAAAATCCAAAAACGTAATTTATTGGAATATACTGGAATTGCCATTGGGTTATTTATCCTTGGTGTATCATTGGGTTTCTTCAAACGGTTAAAAGTACCTGTAAAATTGATAGAAGTTTCTGTATTTATTGTCTTTATGATTTTTTTTGAATTCGCGCTGGTTGTCCTTGACCCTGTATTGGATAAATTATCCGGTGGCGCACCTGCCTGGCGTTTATTGATGAACTCTGTAATTGCGGGAGGAATATTTTACCTGCACAAATTTAGTGAGCGGTGGTTGAAGAAGGGTAGTGTAGTTGGTATGTGACTTACCATCACTTAAAGGAATACCCGTCTTACACTCTTATCCCTATCACTAAAATATCATCCACCTGTATCTTTTCCCCCCGCCATCTCTCCAGATAGTCATCTAAATATTCTTTCTGTTCTTTCATTGACAAGTTCTGAATACCAGAAAGAATTTTTTTAAAATTATTTCTCATAATCCGTTTTCCTTTAGGACCTCCGTCCTGATCAGCATATCCATCCGATGATATATAAAAAGTATCACCTGGTTTTAATTGCACTGTGTGTGTCGCAAAATACTGTTCAATTTCAGTATCTCCACCAATCGTTTTTTTGGTAGGTTCAAATTCTTCTATTTCTGCAGTCCCTTTTCGCAAAATCCATAAAGGTCGGTTGGCGCCCGCATACTGAACCAGATAATTTTTTAAATTTATGGAGCATAATGCAATGTCCATTCCTTCATAAATAGAACTTGTTCTTTCCTCATGCCTGAAAGTTTCTTTTACTAATCTGTTTGCTAATGCTAACATTTCGCCTGGTATATGTGTCTGCTTAACTGCATAATTTAATTTTTCTGAACAAACCATACTTGTCAATGCCCCAGGAACGCCATGTCCGGTACAATCAGCCGCCGCTATTAATGCAGTGTCATATTGATGATTAAACCAATAAAAATCACCTGCTACAATATCTTTTGGTTTGTAAAGAATAAAACTATGAGGCAGAGTTGCCCAAATGATGCTTCTATGAGGCAAAATGGCGCTTTGTATTCTTTTCGCATAAACAATACTTTCTGTGATTTGTTTTTGTTTGTCCTCAATAAGGATTTTTTGAGATACTACTTCCGCTGTTCTTTCTGTAACAACTTTTTCCAGATGTTTTTTATCCAAAGCAAGTTTATAAGAACCGACTTTTTGCACACCCAAAATAAAAAAATACATGACTAAATAGATTCCTCCATAAATAAGATATTTAACAAAATACAACTGATTAAACGAGTATTTCAGCAATGAAGTATTCAATCCTTTTTGCACCGACAAGTATTGTTTTTTATCGCCGATTTTTTTTATTGTCATTGCCATAACGTCTAATGCACCTTCTCCTTTGCCGGTAAAATCAACCACTACCGGATAAGAAAAATCACTTCTTGTAATAATAAGTTTTTGTTCATCTTTGCTTCTGATGAACAATTCATTCTCCCCGTCACCATCTGCGTCCATATCCGAACAAAATCCCCCATCCAAACCGATAGTAAATTGCTTAACGGTATCCAAATTTTCATCTAATTGCATAATCACTCCTTTCCCACTTGACAAAAATAATTTGTCTCTTTTTTTAGAACTTAGTGAAATAATTTCAAGCTCGCAACTTCTAACGGTGCCTGAAATTATTTTTTCCTTGATTTTTTCCCCTTTCAGATTATACAGAGATAATGCAGGTTGTATGGTATCTTCATTTCCTCCATACTGGTAGAGGACGGCAAGATAGTTTGACTCATCATGATGATAAGGTAACACCGAGACCTGTGAAGTGAAGAGTGGAAATTCAACCGGCTCAAAAAGAAATTGTAAATTCTTGTTTAATACCATTAACCAGGCGCTTTCATCGGGATAAGGACCCTGGGAACCATTGCCCACTGCCCAGACGGTAGATAAAATAATTTCATCTGTGCTATCTTCTGTCATATTATAAAAAATAAGTTCGTTTGATGCAGAACCTGCTTTAGGTGATTTACTCCATGTTTTTTTCCGGATGTTAAACGAGTAAACATTTCTTGGTTGAAGGGAAAAACCTGCACATAATGAAAAAACCGCTTCCCGGAATCCGTCATTATCCATGTCCTTTAATTCAATTTTACTCTGGAGTGCATCGGTCATGGTCTTCCTGAATTTTCCGAGCGTGTCAATAAATTGAAATGCAATGATGTCTCCCACGTTGTTTTCAGACAGTGGCTCAAACACTAACAAAAACAATGAATCGGCTCGTTGCATGATTGAATATATTTCATCGTTTTTGTTTTGGTTGTAATCGCCAAAAGAAGTGTGATAAAGTTGTAATGGTTTATAGGTATGATAGTTAACCTGCTTTATTATTCCTCCGGAATGATTGTAGATGATGAAATAGGTATATTGTTGAGCAGGATCATGTCCGTAACAAGCTAAAACTTTTTCACTTACTCCATCGTGGTCAAGATCATTGTAAAAAACAAACCGTTGTTCAGCACTTAGTCGAATGGAATGACAGTCAATAAATTCAACTTTATATTTGTCAAAAATATCAGGAAGAAAAGGGATAATGATTCCTGTTACAAGTAATGCGATAAAAACAGGTTTGGCAAGGTAATGGATGAGGATATTTCTAAACCTCCGGCTTGGCATAGATGATTCCATTCGTGTAAATTCTTAATCAGAATAATCATAGCATAGTGTCCGAATTAAAATTGTAAATCAAAAATCAAAAATCGTAAATCGTAAATCAATCTCAAACCTGCCCCACCAGTTCCCTTGTAGAATAAGCGCCCTGTGCGAGGTTTACACTCACTTTTTCAAACGCAGTAATTGTTTGATTTACATCTTCCATAGTATGAACGGCTGTAGGCATCAAGCGTAACATAATGATATCTTTAGGAACCACCGGATAAACCACTATGGATGCAAAAATTCCATGATTTTCACGGAGATCCACTGTAAGATTCAGCGCTTCATCAACCGTTCCGCTTAAATAAATTGGAGTAACGGGAGATTGCGTTTTACCAATCTGAAATCCTTTTTCTGTTAAACCTTTTTGTAATGTCATGGCAATATTCCAGAGCGTATCTTTAAAGCTTGGATTATTTTTCAACAACTCAAGCCGTTTGAGATTTCCTATAACAAGCGGCATAGGCATGGATTTGGCAAAAATCTGAGAACGGGTATTGTATCTTAAATATTCAATGACCTGTTCTTTGCCGGAAACAAAAGCCCCAATGCTTGACATGGATTTTGCAAAAGTTGAAAAATACAGGTCTATTTCATTTTGAACTCCTAATTCTTCACCGGTACCTGAGCCCGTTTTTCCCATCGTACCAAACCCATGCGCATCATCCACAAAAAGACGAAATGGATATTTGTTTTTAAGTTCAACTATTTTTTTCAGGTCACCAATATCTCCAGCCATACCAAATACCCCTTCAGAAATTACCAGTATTCCGCCTCCTGAGTCCTTGGTCATCTTAACGGCACGTTGAAGTTGAACTTCCAGATTTTCCATGTCATTGTGAGGAAAAACAAAGCGTTTTCCCTGATGGAGCCGCACCCCGTCAACAATGCAGGCATGTGCCTCGGCATCGTACACAACCACATCTTTCCGGTCCACAAGGCAATCAATGATTGATACAACTCCCTGATACCCGTAATTTAGCAGGAGGGTATCTTCTTTTTTGACAAAAGAAGAGAGTTCTTCCTCAAGTTCTTCATGGTATTTGGTATTTCCCGACATCATCCTTGCGCCCATCGGAGCGGCAAGCCCCCATGTTTTTGCGGCTTCCGCATCGGTCTTTCGCACCTCAGGATGATTCGCCAAACCAAGGTAATTATTGAGTGACCAAACTATTACCTCTTTCCCACGAAAGAACATCCGGTTACTTATCTCACCTTCCAATTTTGGGAAAGTAAAATAACCATGTGCCGCTTTGGAATATTTTCCAAGAGGTCCTGGGTTTTCAATGAGTTTTTCAAAAAGGTCCAAGATTGATTGGGTTTAAAATTTAAACAAAGTCCGCAAAGTAAAGGATTTTATTTATAAATACAAATACCCCTATCACAAAATAATAAAATAGTATGTGTAAGCTGACTTTTATCATAAATATAATATATTTGCGTTTTCATTATTTCTTTCCAAGCCCTTATTTAACATGATTCCTCAAACTATCATCAAATTCTTTCAGGAGCCCGGAATGGGATATATTCTGGCAACCCGCGATAACAATCTTCAACCCTGTATAAATCATGCATGGGGAATGAAGGTTAATCACACCGGAACTGAGATAACTTTTTATGTCAAAAACAGCCATTCCGAAAAACATCTTGCTAATCTTCTGGATAATGGTAGAGTTGCTTTTTGTGTAGGACAACAACCCTCTCACCGGACGTATCAGTTTAAAGGACAGTATGTTTCCCATAATGCTTGCACAGAGGAAGATAATAAAATCTTAGATGAATGTTTTGCTGGGTTTAAGATTTTATTAGTGGCAATGTTTGGTGAACAAGCATTATCTCTGCTTGATAACTACCCTTTTAAACCAGCCACAGCAATCACTTTCAGAGTGGAAGAAATTTTTAATCAAACACCGGGACCCGATGCAGGGCAGAAACTTGAATGAAATTTTATAACACTAAACACATAACACTAAACACATAACACTAAACACATAACACTAAACACATAACACTAAACACATAATCATGATTTCCCCCGAAATGTTACCTGCCCTACAAGGAGTAATCCCTTCTTTTTTGGCAACATGCAACGCCAAAGGAGAGCCCAATGCGGCTGTTATTTCACAAGCATTTTATGTGGATGAAAAACACCTGGCGCTTTCTTTCCAGTTTTTTAACAAGACCATTAAAAATGTAAGAGAAAATCCCAAAGCATTTTTAGAAGTTATCAATCCGCAAAATTTTGATTTCTGGAATATGGAAATTGAATACGACCATTCTGAAACAGAGGGCGCTGTCTTCGACCAGATGGATATGCAACTCGAAGCGATTGCATCAATGAGCGGAATGTCAGGAATTTTTACTTTAAAATCTGCGGATATTTACAGGGTGAAATCAGTGAAAAAATTGTTGTAACGACTTAGCAACATAATAATAACTGAAAGGTTGCCACTGATTACACGGATTAATAATAAAATAGATTAAAGATAAGTTTTATAAAAAAATAATTCGTGCAATCAGTGGCAACATTTTTTTTTGCTACTGAGTAGTAGCAAAATATTTTATTGCAAATCTGCATCAGATTAGTATAAATTAAAGAAATCAGAATATGCAATCCGTTTCTACCGATACCGATGAATTAAAAAACAAAGTAGTAGAAAATCAACAGCTTATTGAAAAGTTGAATGCAGACCTTGCGCGCAAAACCCAGGAGGTACGAATTTTTCAGGAAATTTCTACTGAAATTAATGCCACGTTGAACCTCGATTCCATTCTTAGTAAAATGTTAGTGTCATTGGATAATACTTTTGGCTTCAAACATTCTATGGTATTACTCTTAAGCCAATCCGGTGATAAACTGGAAGTAAAAGCAAGTCATGGGTATGCTGAAAGCGGATTGGGTGCCACCATCACCATCGGAGAAGGAATTATCGGGGTAGTGGCTAAAAGAAAAAAATTAATGCGGGTAGGAAATATTGGTTCACAGATGGCTTATTTTAATTCTGTAAAAAAGGAATTTGCCGCCGCCGGTCGGTCTATGCAGGAAAATATAACAATACCGGGACTTCCAAATGTCCAGAGTCAGGTAGCTATACCCTTGCTTTCAGAAGGTACATTGGTAGGAGTGCTCGCGGTGGAAAGCGAAACAGCCAGTATTTTTGACAGCCGTGATGAAATGATTATCACCATACTTGCCAATCAGGCGGCAAGTGCCATTGAGAAAGCCAGAACTCATGAGGAACTCAAAAGAATAAATGACCATCTTGAGGATTTAGTGGCACTGAAAACCGCTGAGGTTACCCGTCAGAATAATGAATTGGAAGAAAAAAATAAAAATATAACCGACAGCATCCTGTATGCAAGACGCATTCAGACAGCCATACTTCCTTCCTCAAAATACTTAGATGAACATCTCAGAGATTATTTTATTTTTCACGGACCCCGCGATATTGTATCGGGCGATTTTTACTGGGTAAATAAAAAAGACAACAAATTATTTTTTGCGGCGGTAGATTGTACGGGACATGGAGTTCCCGGCGCTATTGTTAGCATGGTGGCACACTCAAACCTGCAAAGAGCGCTCATCCTTTTTGGATTGCGAAAACCCTCTGATATTCTTGATAAAGTGAATGAAGGGGTGATGGAAAATTTCAAACCACAGGACGACATGCCGGAGATTCAGGATGGAATGGATGTGGCACTGTGCGCTCTCGACCGAGAACATAAAAAAATAGAATTTGCAGGCGCTTACCGACCTTTAATTTTGATACGCAACAACACCCTTACCGAAATTAAAGGGAATAACCAACCCATCGGACATTTCATTGAGAGAATTAATTTTACTCATCACGAACTGGATTTACAATCCGGGGATGTGCTTTATGTTTTCTCGGATGGTTATGGCGACCAGTTTGGATACGATTCAGCCCGTACATTCAAAAAACCAAAAAAATTTGCAAAAAAGCGATTTCTTGAATTGCTTCTTTCCATTCATAAAGCCCCAATGAAAGAGCAAAAAGAAATACTCAAACGAACCTTTGATGCATGGAAAGGAAGTGAAGAACAATTGGATGATGTGCTGGTTATGGGGCTGAGAGTGTAAATGAATGTTGTATATACCATGGGAATTTAATTTATAAAAAAAACATAAAACATTTAACAATAAATAATAAATGACAAAGGGGGTGAAACATTAATCATTATTCATTTTATGTTTTATGTTTTATGTTTTTTCTTTTAGTAATTCCGAGATGGTTTTGTATATGCAATTATATTCATGCAATTAAATTTTTATAAAGTAATTCCGACCATTCCACGTCCTCTCTTGCATCTTTTGCCTCTTGCATTATTGATGCTAATTCTTTTTTCACTTCCTGCCTATCCGTTTCAAAACAAATTACTTCTTACCTCAGACACGATTTATCCGGCTCCATGTTACCTTACCTTTTTTAAAGAGGAAAAAGAAATTCTGACGATTGCTGAAGTGATGAAAATTCCCACCGAAAATTTTAAGCCAATCCCCGATTGCAGTCCAAATTTCGGGATAGACGAGAAGGGCTATTGGTTCCGGCTTGAAATCAGAAATGAGAATCCGGAAATTAAGGAATGGTGGGCTGAAATTGATTTAAACACACTCGACAAAATCAATTTTTTTCTGGTGGATTCATCCGGTCATTCTATTGAAAAGTTCGCCGGAAATTTATTTCCTGTAACTATGAAAGATACGCGGCATAGAAATCCATTATTCAGAATGAAATTAGAACATGGAAAGGAATATACTCTTTTTATCCGTGCCGCCAGTACTACGTTTGTCGGTTTTCCCTTAATGATATTGCCCCTTTCCCGTCTTCACGAAAAGGACTTGACTTACCAGATGTTTTTTGGAATTTTTTATGGGATAATTTTTATCATGATTATTTACAACCTCATCTTATATTTTTATATCAAAGACCGCTCGTTTATTTATTATGTGTTGTATATGGTTGGGATGACGGTTAATTTTTTATGCATAAACGGATATTTTACATTGCTCCCCATTCCTTTTTCTGAATATTTTAATTATCATGTATTCAATCTGGATGTTTGTTTTATAACTTTTTCAGCTTGCCTCTTTACAAAAGCATTTCTCAATACACGGCTTAACAGCCCAATTGCACATAAAATTCTGAATGTTTTGCAATTCTTATGTCTTTTTCTGATGGTATGCGAATTTATCTTTCCCAAGCAATACTTAGTTCCCATAACTAATTTAGTGACACTGCTGACTATTTTTATTGCTACGGGAATCAGTATTCATATCTGGAAAAAAGGATATACCCCGGCAGGTTATTATTTACTTGCTTTCAGCACACTTTTCATAGCTGTGATTGCCATCATTCTCACTAATTTCGGTTTAATGCCTTTAAACTGGCTTACCCTTAATGGGATGCAAATCGCCTCGGCACTGGAGTCGGTCTTGTTGTCTTTTGCACTCGGTTACCGCATCAATGTCTTGAAAAAAAGCAAGGAGGATTTTCAGGAAAAACTTATCACGCAGTTGCAGGTGAATGAGAAAATTAAAGATGAAGTGAACCGGAATTTGGAAAACATGGTTCAGCAAAGAACTTCTGCCTTGGAAGCAACCAATAAAATTTTATCAGATCAGAAAAGAATCATTCAACAAAAAAATACTGACATCACCGATAGCATTAACTATGCACATCATATTCAAAAAGCGATTCTCCCCGAAACGGATGTTTTAGAAAAATATTTTGCTGAATCATTCATTTATTATCAACCCAAAGCCATCGTCAGCGGTGACTTTTATTGGTTCTCACAACTTAACGTGAACGGTCAGAATCGTTTTATTATTTCAGTTGGGGACTGCACCGGTCATGGAGTCCCGGGTGCACTTATGTCTATGATTGGCAACACTCTCCTCAATGAAATAATTGTTACCAATAAGGTAGTGAATCCCTCTCAGATATTAATGGAACTGAACAATTCCATTAAAAAGATATTGAAACAGGAGATTACGTTTACCTCCGCTAAAGATGGAATGGATATTTCCGTCTGCAGTTTTAGTATGGATAGGGCATCTCTAAAAACTACCTTTATGTCCCTCTCTGGAGAGGGAAGGGAGAGGAATAAAGAACAGTTTTTAGAGATGCCCGATAATTTAATCCGGTTGGAATTTGCGGGCGCCTATCACCCGTTATTACATTTCAGAAACGGGCAGGCAACTATTCTGTTACCGGATAGAACTGCTATCGGTGGATTTACCTCTGAAAATTATTCTTTTAAAAATCAAGAACTGGATATTAACAAGGGTGACACTATTTATCTTTTTTCAGACGGATACGGTGATCAATTTGGATTTGATAAAAATCATTCTACAAAAAAACCAAAAAAATTCACCAAAAAAAGATTCAGGAATCTGCTAACTACCATACATTCCTACCCATTGAAAGAACAAAAAGAAATACTCATGCAAACCTTCGACGAGTGGAAGCAGGAGGAAGAGCAGTTGGATGATGTGCTGGTGATTGGGTTGAGGGTGTGAGGGGGTTCAAACTGCAATCTTTTTATACTTTATCCTCTGTTCTTCAAATAATCTTAACTGTTGTTCCGCAATGTGGTAGGTTCCGTTACCATTTACTCTGTTTTCGGTCATTCCGGTTGTCCTTGCTGCTGCGGTAACTTCACCCCAGCTAATAAAATAATTTTCAAAATATTCAATTGGGAACTTACTGTATTGTGTTACTTCGTCTTTTGTCGGGATGTGACCAATTTGTATTGAAATGGTTTTGATTTCAAGTTGTAAAACTTTTTTACTCACTTCATATTTTTGTTTTTTCAATCTCTCAACACGGCTATTTTTTGCCTTTGGCTTGCCGTCATTTATTTTTCTAAATGGATCAAGTCCTGAATTTAATTCTTTGTGTCTTTGAGTTGTGATGTCGTGATAATATTCGGATAGTTCAATGCCGACGTATTTTCTGTTTAGTTGTTGTGCTGTCAATGTAGTTGTGCCTGCACCGTTAAATGGGTCTAAAACAAATTCACCTTCATTGGTGAAAAGTGAAATTAAGCGATACATAAACATAGGCGGTAATTGACAAGGGTGGTCAACTCTGCGACTGTTGTGTTTTAAACGGTGAATATCATACCAAACATTTGAAACAAACTCATTGTCTTTTATTTTCAAACGCTTGCGTTTGGAAATGCAATTTGGTCTGATACAAAAGTTTTCTTTGTATGTTTCAATAGCTTTATTTTCTAAGATAGAATTTGTTTCCCTCTCTATTGCTGGCAAATTTTTTGGTTTACCTTTACTAAAACAAAGAACTGAATAATGCGAAGGCATTATCATCCTCACCGGCATTGATAAGCCTTCCCAAACAATCCAATCTTGGTAATCTAAAATTGTGTTTAAGTGTTTGAAGTGTCTTACGCACCATTGTGGAATATTTAAAACTGCAAGTGTCCTTCCTGGTTTCAAAACTCTTGCAAGTTCACTTAACCATTGGTCGCACCATTCAAAATATTTTTTAATATCAATTTCATCATCCCAACTTTCGTATTTCTTATTGAGGTTGTAAGGTGGATCTGCAAAACAAAAATCAATACTGTGGTCAGGAATAGTTTTGAGTTGCTCAATACAATCCCCATTTAACAACTTTGATTTAGCAGAATAATAATTTTCGGTTTGGGAAAACTGAATGAAGGAATGTTTCTTGTTTGTGGGTTTATAAAATTCTCTTTGGTCGTAAACATTCAAATGTTTGTATTGAGGCAATCCGAACAAATCGCATAAACGATTAATAAGTTCACTTGGATAATTTTCAAAGTCAACTGTAATGTCACGCCAAACATCTGACATCAATGTTCCAAATTCATGATACAAATGTTTTTTACCACCGTAATCTTTTGCTGTCTTGTCGCAACATGGGCAATAAGTATAAGCAATTCTTGTCTTGGTGTGTTGTAAACTTTTTTTATATCGTGTGAGAATTAATAATGTTCCGTGCTGTTCTGTTAAATAATTTTTATGCTCAATTGGTTTTTCAAGTTTAACCGTAATCCAAAGCTTCAAATGTATGTCATGTTTTAATTGAGCACAAAAATCATTTGCAAGAATTGGTGAAGCGAGAATAGCAATTGTAGCGTTCTTATCTGTCTGGCTGATAAAGTTATTTAAGTCAAAAAATAGCTTTTCTTTTTTAGGGATAGCTTCAAGCGAATTATAATATGGAAGAATTATAAACTCAACATTATCAGAAGTGGCTTTTACTTCCGATAAGCTTTTGCTTATTTTTTTTGCTTTGAGTGTTATTGGATTTTCGCTTTGGTGCATAATTTACTTGTTACTTGTCTAAACTCAATAAAAATTTTGAAAGCAAATCAAGTTCGCTGTCTTTCAAAGTAACTGTGCAATCACTGAATTGGCAAAGAGTTCTCAATGCAGATAATCTTTCAAAGTTTCCTGCTCCATCAATGATGTAAGAAATAAAATGTCCACGCTTATGAAGTTGTTTCAGCCTGTCTTGTGCTTGCCCGGCTTTGCGTTCAATTACACTATTGGTCGTTACTTGAAAACAAACTTCAATTGCACAATATTTCCCCTTCGGAGATTTGGCAACAATATCATAAGAAAGAAGCGTTCGTTTGTTCTGACTAATTTTTTGAATTTGCTTTTTGCTAAAGTCCCATTTAGGTAACTTGTCTTGCAAATAATCTACAACATATTTTTGAGCAAGGTTTCCCAATGAATTTGCGGTTGCACCGCCTGTAATTCTGCTAACCCAAATATATCGTTGTCTTACAAATGCATCAAGTTCTTTTTTATGTCCAATTAAGGTTCCGATTGTGCATTTTTCTTCAATGTCTGATGGAATGTTTTCAGCTAACGTAGCACCACCAAACAAAAGCAGATTGGTAATATCTTCAATTACCGGTGTGAGTTTTTGGTGGGTTGATAGTCCAACTCCGTCAACTTTCAGATAAGTATTGTTCCAAGTTTTGTTTCCTGAAAGTGTCTGAAATTTGTATGAATAGTTCTCTGCGTTCCAAGCAAATTCCATTGTGTTGTTTTCAAATATTTTTGGCAACTCTTTTTTAAATCGCATCAGTTTTTCACCTCCAATATCAGAAAGAACCATCAAATGTTTTAGGAAAAGATTTGCAGAAAGTTCTTTTGTAGTAGCTAAAACTTTCAGCCAAGCAAATGGTTCAGCATCTGCAATGTTTAACAAACTGATAAACTTGTCTTGCGTTTCAATAAGTTTTGGAATTATACTGGAATTGCGCTCTGTTTCGGCAATTTTAGGTGGCCAAAATTTAAGTGCGTTCGCTTCTAAATCTGCTATTTTTCTTGTCATTTTATCTGTCGATATTTTGATGATCTGTTTGTCTATTTACTTAGACAGCTAACGTACATGGGTTTAAGAAGTTTCTGGTTTTACTTGCGTCCGTCCTGAAAGAAAACGCAAAGTTAATTTAAAATAACGAACTTTCAAATTTTCACGTACCCCGCCATTTCTTTAAACCCCATATGTGTGTCCCGAATGGCAAATATAGTTCTTTGAAAAGAGAAAACCAGAGGATGTAAGTCCCTTATGCGTCCCGATAGTAGCGGGAAAGCATTAGTTCCGACAGTAGTGTCGGGGCAAGGTGGTTTACCGTAAGGTATGCACTGAAGTAAGCGTGTCTGCAAAGGTCTGTACTGACGAACAGGAAGCGGATAGGAGGCAAAACTGAACGGATGAGGTGGTGTGAGAGGCACACCCCGCTTGTTTATTCAGGTGGGACTACCTACACGATTAGCTGTAGTCCCGTCTTTTGTGTCGCTGGTTTCAAGCATTGTTTGTCTGTTTTTTGTCTTTGTTTTCACTCTGCAACGTTAACACCAAACTGGAGGTTACAGGGAAGTAATATATATTTTGTCAGTTTTTAAAATACTGTTTAAAATAAATCTTTTATATGGAATTGAAAAAGATGAATATTTTTCGTTGAGGAACAAAATAAGAAGTGAAATTGTTAAGGAATGAATTTCCTTAAATTCAATCAAAAATTTTTCAGAAAATTCTTTATTAAACTTAATCTGCTTTAAGTATTTTATAAAATGCATATAATTCCCGTCCTTACTGTGAACAAATTTAGATAATTCAGAATACTTTGGTTTGATACGATTTAATAAATTCAATTCTGCCGTATGGCTCTTAATGCTAGGATGTTCGCATACATATTTAATTAGGTCTTCAAAAAAAATATAATTTTTACTTTTTTCCTCAAGCAAGGAGAACTCAATAGGATGATGGAAATAATAAATAAATTTTAAAGTGTTTTCTAAAATATCTCTTAACAAAATCATTACTAATTTTTCATATCCCTTTAATAAGAGAGGCATTAATTGAAGATAATCAGATTGAATTTCTGACAAAAAAATATTCGCATTATTCTTTATGTTTAACTTCGATTTTAAAATTAAATAAGCATAGGTAGTTTCGTGAATCTTTTTTATAGAGCCAATGTTCTCTGCCTCAAAAGGAATAAAAATATTTTGAGTTTCCGAAAAATATTTATGAACTTCTTTGAAATCGTCTTTACAAGAATCTATAGGCATAATTTTTTCTTATATACTACTTATTGCTTTTTCCCATTCAAGAAAAATATTTTTTCCATCTATACTCTTTACATTTTTCATTACAGCATTAAGTGCATTATTAATTCTTTGCGTTTCAAAACTCTGTAATTCTGAAATTTTCACAATGATAATCCCAATTAATTCTGGTCTTGTTTTGTTTCCTTTAGGAATTTTAATATTCAAAATATTTTCAGCAAACAATTTAATACTTTCAGTAGTTGCGAAGTAATTAGTGTTATTTAAAAGAAATGGAAGCCCACCAATAATTTCAATTTTATTCTTATCTGCTAATGATAAAAAACCTTTCTTGCTATCAAATTTATCAAATATGACATTACGAGTGACTTGATTTTTATCAGAGGTAGATAAAATAAGTTCTTTTAGCTGTTTTAAATCCTTCTTATCAATCTTGCTTAACAAGTCAATAAAAGTAATTAATTTTTCATTGTTTTTTTTCTCATTCATTTTCTATATCATTTATTCTACTAATAAATTCATCAGTTATATTTTTTAATGCTGCTACATTATCAATGGCTCTTGGATATTCAAATATTAATTTATTAAAAGCGGCTGCCTCACCTGTTCCAGTAAGGTCTTTAAGGTAGTTGTCAAAAAAATATCTCCCTCGTAATGCCTTCATATTAGCCATTGTCCTATTCATAAGAATGGTATCTTTAAACAAAGTAAAAACAGTGCCTATCTGAATTAAATTCTTTTCAGTATCCTCTTCTAATTGTTTAATTGCCTTCTCAAGTAATACAAACCCAAACGAAGAAAGGTGGTCTGGTTTGACAGGTATTAAATATGAGTCTGCTGCAATCAAAGCACTCTTTGTGAAAAAATACATTGATGGAGGGCAATCAATTAGGATAAAGTCGTATTTATCTTTAATTGTATTAAGAAAAATCTTTAACCTATTCTCTGCGTTCGTAGTATCTAAATCCATCAATTCTAATGTTGAAGGAATTAAATCAACATACGCGTTCCCATTCTCATAAACTCTAAAGGTTAAATTTTTTAAAATAAGTTTTGGTGGTTCTTTTTTAGATTTCTTTCTTACTGTACTTGGATTAACAATTCTTCTTTTCTGATATATTGAAAGGACTGTTTCCTTCTTTTTAAAATCTCCTTCTCTCTTTATCCACGAAGCATACTCTTCAGGTTCCATAAAATATTGCGAGAGATTTGCTTGCATGTCAACGTCAACAATCAAAATTTTCTTTTGATGAAAATGTGCTAATGAACCGGCAAGATTAGCAGTCATTGTTGTTTTGCCAACACCACCTTTCATATTCATAACTGCTATTGTTTTAATCATTTCTTATTCGATTTAAAATAAATTCAAATATTATTTGGGTGCAAAGGTATATAAAAATTCATTATATTTTTTTTTCGATTTCTGTCGTAAAACTTTAAAGTTAGCAGACATTTTAAATCGGAGCGTTGGGATTGCCGATAACAATTTTATCTACGCATTGTTTATATCTCGCCCTTATTTTATAACGTCCTTCTATTATCATCCCTTTCCCTTAATTTTTGCCCGTAGCGTATTTTTATTATCATATTTAGTAATAGCGCATTTTAAATATCTTTTTATTAATAGCGTTTTTTAAATATCAACTTCTGTCAGGCAGTCAAAGGTAGGTAAATTTTCTCTGTTTTTTTCACATCGTTTACATTTTTTACGTCCATCAGAAAGTTTGTAAGCCATTGTTCTTGCTTTACAGTGCGAGCATAATAAATGTCCTCCAATTACCAATTTCTAATTACCAATTACCAATTTCTTACTCATCCGGCATATATTTCTCTCTCCGCGTCTCTTAAACTCTACCGTATCCATTATTTTTTTTATTAATATCATGCCCAGCCCGTTTTTACGGTTCTCAGTAATAATATTTTTAATTTCTGGGGTTTTATATCCTGAAAAATTAAATGCTCTTCCTTTATCAATCACCTCTATGATGATTTTGTCTGAAGAATTCTGAAATCTGATTTCAAGTTCGTTTCCGTTACATTGATTGGCATGTATCATGGCGTTGGAACATACCTCATCCACCGCCATGATGATTTGATTGCGTAATACAGGATTTGAAACCAGGTCTGTTAAATGTTTTTCCAGAAACCCGCGAATGCAGGTAAGGTTCTTGCGATCACAGAATGTTATAAATTTTTTCATGGACATCCGGCGTGTTTATTTCTGTTTTACAATGGTCTCAATCAGTGTCACTCCTTCATCCCTTGTTGACTTAATACTCATTATTTTATCGAGTCCTACTATTTCAAAAATGTTTTTTACTTTCTCATTCATTCCGAAAAACACAAATCCACCTTTTTGATTTTTGAGATGTTCGCGGTGAGAAATAAAAACTCCCAGTCCGGCTGAACTGATATATTCCAGCTTCTGACAATTAATCAATAGAGTGAATACTTTCTTTTTAAGCAGTTCGTTTATGACCGTATCCACTTGCAGGGAGGATGCCGCATCCAGTTCACCATCCAGCGTAAGTTCCGAATAGTTTTTTTCTTCTGTGATTTTCAGATTCATGGTTTGTGTGGTTAAATTTTGATATATATGTCTTATACGGATATCTAAAATATTAAGGTCTTTCGGTCATATTTATTGTCTGCCCAAAAAGTCGGAATTATACAAGAATCTCCCGCAGATGACGCAGATTTTCGCAGATAATTAACTTTTTAATCTGCGTTTATCAGCGCAATCTGCGGGAAATATTGACTTTTCTTACATACACTATCTATGAAACAAACCTAACCGCCAGCAATGTATAATCGTCCTTGGCTCCGGCTTTCCCACTGAATTGTTTTATGTCCTCCATAATAATATCTACCAATGCAGAAGCGCCCTGCGAATGATGGACATTAAATAACTCCCGTAACCGCTGAATTCCATAGAGTTCACCGCTTTCATTTTTTGACTCAATAATGCCATCGGTAAAAATCAGCAGGATGTCGCCCGGAGAATAATGCTGGTGACACTCTTCGGTCATGCTCTTAAATTCACTTTCCCCGACAATTCCCAATCCGATCCCCTTTGGATTTTGTTCTGTTATTTTATGGGTTGCATTTTCATAATATAATGCCGGTGAGTGCCCTCCACGAACAAAGTAATAAGTGCGATTGGTTGGATCAATTTTATACAGCGATAATGTTAAGAAAGTTGACTTCTCCAGACAAGCATGAACTGCATTGTTGGCAAGCGACAAAAGGTTAAAGGGAGAAAGATTTAGACGAACCAACCCTTGAAAAATTCCCTTAAGTTGAGCTGTATGAAATGCGGCGGAAGTTCCTTTCCCACTAACATCACCTATCACCAACGTTATTTGTCCATCGGGATGATTAAAAAAATCATAATAATCACCTCCCACTTCATCCGCTGAATAATAACGGGTGGTAAGTTCAATATGCTTGTTCGAAGAAAAATCTTTTGGGAGAAGTCCTTTCTGAACATTTCTGGCAATTTTTAATTCTTCTTCATACAAACCAAATTCAATGGATTTCTTTATCAATCGTGAATTTTCAATCGAAACAGTGGCTTGAATGACAAAGGTGGTCATCAAATCAATAATTTCCTTTTCAAACCCGTTCGAAATGTCTTTGAGGAGGAAAAGGAACCCTAATTTTTCCTTATGTGCCTGAAGTGGAATACCAAGAAGGGAACGGAACCCGGAATTTATTTTAAATGGTTTTTCTGCATCCCTTAAACGTTTGACATGAATATTTCCGGTGATGGCATCCGGTTTAACATCTTTAAGAACTTCTTTTAACTGTAAAATTTTCTCTGGTAAAATACCTTTGTGCTGAACAATTTTGATTTTACCATCGTCTGAATTTTGTTCAAGCCAGCCCGCCTGCGATAATGATCCCTTAATGCCCGCCTCAATCAGCGTGGTAAAAATTTCATTTTCATTGTGTCCTAAAGAGCCGATCTCGCTTAGTTTCTGAAATCCTTTTACATCTTCAAACTTTTGTTCGAACACGGAAGAGGTAGGAAGATTAAACAATAATACCAACAATGACAGTACCCCATAAATAAAAAGAAAAACAGCTACGACCTGAAAAAAAATGTTTTCCCTGATATTGATGATGAGATTCTGATTTCTGCCTTCATTGAAAAAATGATAGACAAAGACAGCGGCGGTTGCCAAAATAAAAAAAAGAAGAAAAATGGATTTCCATTTCTGCACGTAATTTAAAAAAGCAATCCATTTCAGATTAATGCTTAGAATGAGGATAATGAGTACACATAGAGCCAGAAAACCAAGGATCAGAGGATCATTAAACTTATAGGTGTAAAAATTAAATACGAGGGTAACCAGCAACAGCAAATGAAAAATATTCCAGAGATATACTATCCTCCTTGAACGTTGATATAAAATCATTTTTTTAAAAATATAAATAACCGGAATAAAAAAAACAACCGCCAGCGTGAAACTAAGTTGGTAAATTAAATCAACTGCCACTTGTTCATTCATTAACCGGGTTCCCTGCAAGCTCCAAACGATTCCACCAATCAGAATTTTGACGATAAAAAGACAAAAGGCGCCGGTTATAAAAATTTTCCAGAGCAAATCCACCACTTGAAAAGTGTCTTTCGCATCGAAATTATTTTTAAAAAAGTACAGTGTAGAAATCAGGAAGATCGTCAGAAAGATAGACGTCAGGGAAGGAGAAAGCCCAAAATCAATTCGATGGGTATTTCCGAAAACGATAAAAACATCGGAAGCAAGAAGTAACAACCAGCTTAAAATGCTAAGTGTTACAAGAATTCTTTGCTTGAGTTTGTAGGATATCACCTGCTGTAATTAGGAGCTTCTTTGGTTATTTGAACACCGTGTGGGTGGCTTTCGTGCATTCCAGAAGAAGTTATTTTAACAAATTTTGCTTTTTTCAATGCCTCGATGTTTGCCGCACCGCAATATCCCATACTGGCTTTTAATCCACCCACTAATTGGTAAATAATTTCTGAAACCGTTCCTTTATAAGGAACCTGCCCTTCAATGCCTTCAGGTACTAATTTAGCAATTTCGTCTTCAGGATCCTGAAAATAACGGTCACGGGAACCATGTTTCATGGCATCAATAGAACCCATGCCTCGGTAGGATTTGAATTTTCGTCCATCAAAAATAATAGTTTCTCCGGGTGATTCTTCCGAACCGGCTAACATAAATCCCGTCATAACTGTGCTGGCTCCAGCCGCAATGGCTTTGGGAATATCCCCTGTAAATTTAATTCCACCGTCTGCAATGATGGGAATATTTTTCTTTTTGGAAGCAATACTTGCCAGGTAAATCGCTGATAATTGTGGCACTCCGATACCTGCAATAATCCGGGTAGTACATATACTTCCAGGTCCAATGCCAACCTTTATTCCATCTACTCCTGCATCTATTAATGCCTTTGCGCCTTCAGAGGTGGCAATATTTCCGGCAATTAATTCCATATCGGGGTATTTTTTTCGGATACTTTTAATAGATAGAATTACTCCTTTGGAATGGCCGTGAGCCGTGTCAATACTCAACACATCGGCGCCGGCATTTATCAGAGCATCCACTCTTTCCATCATGTCTTCAGTGACACCCACAGCGGCTCCCACTCTTAACCTTCCGAGCGTGTCTTTGCTGGCTTTTGGGAAATCCTTTTTCTTTATAATATCCCGGTAGGTAATTAATCCTACCAGTTCTCCTTTCTTATTTACCACCGGAAGTTTTTCAATTCTGTATCTCTGTAAAATTCCTTCTGCTTTTTTTAAATCAGTGCCCTCCTCAGCCGTAATCAGATTCTCTTTTACCATTACTTCGGTAACCGGTTTCTTTTTATTTTTTTCGAAACGAAGGTCCCGGTTGGTAAGAATTCCCACTAAGATTTTGTGATGATTAATGATTGGAATCCCCCCTATTTTATGCTCATGCATTAAAAACATGGCATCCCCGATGGTAGCGGTTTGTTCAAGCACAATCGGGTCAAGTATCATCCCGCTTTCTGAACGTTTCACCCGCTTTACTTCGTCCGCCTGAATAGTAATAGGATTGTTTTTATGTAGAAAGCCGATTCCTCCCTCCTGGGCAAGTGCGATAGCCATACGATGCTCAGTCACAGTATCCATTGCGGCTGAAACAATAGGTACATTCAAACGAATATTCCGGGTTAGCTGTGTAGAGGTGTCCACCTCTCTGGGAAGTACTTCGGAGTAACCTGGCAAAAGAAGAACATCATCATAGGTGAGCGCTTCAAAGAGGATTTTTTCGGAGAGATTATGCATAGCAAATAAATTACGTACATTTATTTGCGGTACAATATTACATGAAAAATTTTGAAATAGCAACCCTCACCAATCCGCAACAGTTTTTCTGAATAAATCTTCCATCAGCTTAGCGGAAATTTCTTCCATCAGTTCATCCTGCTTCTCCGTGAGCAATACCGAAGCATCAAAGTCGGCAAACTGGCTTAATACACTTTCAAAATTTTTTTCTTTATCAAGGCGATTGGTGAATTTATATTTTATACCCACGGTAAGACGGTTTTTTCTGGCAATGTCACCCGAGCTAATATCTACGGGTGTCACTGAGAAAGTGACCAACGAACTTTCAAGGGTAAGGTCTCCGCTTTCATTGGCAAGGGTTAATTGTGTGTTTTGTAAATAATAATCGCGGGTTTTTTCAGTTAAAAATTGTACTAACGATGGCGGAGCTTCCGGCGAAATTAATTGATACGGTGGGATGCTGATGGTTTTTATATCCGGAGAAAGTGATGCGCCGGTAAAGGAATAGATACCGCAAGAAACTTGGCTCAAGCATAAAATAGCAGTGAAAATAAAATACAAAAGTTGATTTCTATAAATACGCATAATTTGTAACCATCTAACCATTTAACCATTTAACCATCTAACCATCCAACCATCTTCCCCTAACTTTCAATATCATATTCAATCAACTTCCTATACAACGTCCTCTCAGAAATACCCAGCTCTCTCGCGGCTTTATTACGGCGATTTTTGTTTTTTGCAAGCGCTTTCAGAATTAATTCTTTCTCATTTTCCTGTAAGGATAAACTTTGAGGCATTTGTTCGGCAATCGGAGTATCTATTTCAATAGTATCTTTCTTTTTTTCAACATCGTGCAAAGGCATTTCTTTTGGATCATCGGACCCAAAGATTTCGTCTTTATCTTCTAAATTCTGCAAATTAACTTTTTCTCCTTTCGACATTTCATATACTATTTTCTTTAACTCAAACATATCTCTTTTCATTTCAAATAAAAATTTATACAAAAGTTCTCTTTCAGTATATTCATTCCCGCCGGGATTTCCCATTGTGTAAAGTGCAGGAAGGGTTGAAGTTTGCGGCTCCGGTAAATATTTTTTCAATGAATCTGCCTGGATGATTTTTCCTTTTTCAAGCACCGAGACCTGTTCGCAAATATTTTTCAATTGTCGGATATTACCCGGAAACCGGAAATTCAACAGCACTTCTTTGGCTTCATTATCCAGCGTAACCGGTTCCGAACGGTATTTTTCAGAGAAATCCGAAGTAAATTTTCTGAAAAGCAGATAGATATCTTCTCCTCGCTCACGTAATGGAGGAACTTCAATGGGAACCGTACTAAGACGGTAATACAAATCCTTCCTGAACTTACCTAGATTTATTGCATCAAGCAGGTTAATATTAGTAGCGGCTACTACCCTCACGTTGGTTTTCAGCGGTTTCGAAGAACCTACACGAATGTATTCACCTAACTCCAGAACTCTTAACAGACGTGCCTGTGTTCCTAACGGTAATTCTCCAATCTCATCCAGAAAAATGGTTCCTCCATCCGTAACTTCAAAATAACCCTGCCGGGCTTCATGCGCTCCTGTAAACGAACCCTTTTCATGTCCGAATAACTCCGAATCAATGGTCCCCTCCGGTATAGCGCCACAGTTGATGGCTATAAATTTTCCGTGTTTTCGCGGACTTAGCTGATGGATAATTTTTGAAAAAATCTCTTTGCCTGTTCCGCTTTCGCCAAAAATCAGCACGGTTAGTTCGGTGGAAGCAACACTGGCGGCTACTTCAAGTGCATGGTTAATAAGCGGATTATTACCTATTATTCCGAAACGTTGTTTAATGCTTTGGATGTCAATGTTCATAGAAGATGACAAAGATAAGCATTTCAGGGGAATCGGACAAATTGGCAGGAAGGTTTTTTATTTATTAGATCTCTTGCGGGACTTTCTTATTCTCTTTCAAATAAAATTAGGACGCATAAAATTGTTAAGACAACTACAGGGAATATATTTTATGCTGAAAACAATAAAACAAACCTTTAAATGATTTTTATCATATCACTTGTTTTTTTGAAAATAAAGCAGTACATCGCACTCTTATTTTATATTGTTAGTTTAAGTTTATTTTGAATGATTGTGGATTTTCAACACTTATGTATTTTAAAAATTAAATCTTAATAAAATTTTCTTGCTATGAAAACCTTAATAACTTTTATCGCGTTGAGTTTTTTAACACCATTAGCAGAAGCTCAAAAATATATACCGCTACCTTTGGAATGTGCTTATTGGAGAATAGAATCTTGGGGTGTAGACCCTCCTTACACTTCTGAATATGTAATCAGAACCAACGGTGACACACTTATTAACGATTTAATATATGTAAAAATAGTTGGTGACAACCAGAGTTGTTGTTCTTGCAGTTCACCATCATCAGCGTACGTTGCTGCAATCCGTCAAGACACTATGGAAAGAAAGATATACGTAATAGAAAAAGATAGTATTATTGAAAAAATATTATATGACTTTACTCAAAGTATTGGGGACACAGTTAATTCTGTTTTGACAAAAACGTGTGGTGCTGTGATAATAGGTGACATTGACTCTATGATGATCAGTGGTATTTATCATAGGAGATTACTTTTTGCTAAAGATTTTGGATGTCTTGGTTATGATAGTGGTTTTATCGAGGGTCTTGGTAGCACAACAGGTCTCCTGTCTGATTTAGTCGGTTTTGAGTGGGGAGATAGATTGCTTTGCGCTGGTGTAAATGAGAAGACCATATTCCCTGATAGTTCTTCTCAATGCAGAAAATTAGTTACTTATTTTAATAGTAAACTTATTTTAGATGATTTCACAATTTCACTTTTTCCTAATCCTGCTTCTAATGGATTTTTTGAAATTAAATTCAATAAACAAATTAGAAAGGCAACTATGAAAATCCATGATTTGTTATCAAGAGAAATTGAATCAATATATCTCAGTAATTCAACAGGTTTGATTATTGAAAATAACAACCTTAAAAATGGAATGTTTATTATCAGCATCCATGAACAAGGGCAGGGTGTTTACTATTTCAAACTTTTTTGTCAGTGACGTAAAGAGGTTTGAAATAATATTTATTTCAAACATGATTTAATTTAATCAATAAATAATTAAAAAACATGAAAAAGTTAGCCATTTTATTGTTATTTGGGAACTACTTGTGTTTTTCTCAATCAAACCAGGTACATTTTGATCTTGAAAACCCCAATGCTGATTTTTATGAGATACAACGGTCAGCTGAATTATTTTTTACTTCTGAGGACCCTTCTAGAAGTTTGGACACGAATGAAACCGGGGACGGAGATTTTGAAAAATACACCCGATGGGAATCTTTCTGGAAGAGTAGGGTAAAAAATACAGAGACACGCCTTGGAGATATGACCTATTTGAATGATGCAATGATAAAATATATTCAAAACCAAGGAACAATTTGTTCTGGTACAAGTGACTTAAATGACTATTGGGCATCATTAGGTCCGATAAAAGACCCCTTTTTAGGATCCGGTAGTTCTACCGGGCAAAATTTGGGGATGATTATAAGCTTATGGGTGCACCCACAGAATTCAAATGTAATTTACGCAGGGGGGCGTTTTGGTGGATTATTCAGAACCGCAAATGGAAATTCGGGGAATCCTACTTGGGTGTCAGTTACAGATAATAGCCGGCTCCCTTTTCAGGGGATTAAATCAATTATTGTGATTCCCGGAAACGGAGACCCTTTAGATACAAGTGATGATATAATTCTTATAGCATCCGGCACGCGAGCTTTCGATAGGGCAGGTTATGGTATGGGTGTATGGAAATCGAATGACGACGGTCAAACATGGAATCCCACAAACGGCCTTTCTTATTCTCTTTCAAATAAAATTAGGACACATAAAATTGTTAATGCAACCAATGAGGATGTATTTTTTACTTTGAATGATAAAACAAACCATTAAATGATTTTTATCATATTACTTGTTTTTATGAAAATTTTACCATACCTTACAATGTTTTTCTTCCCACTTTTTATCATTATGCTTAATATAAATTTGAAATTTCAAACTTAAAAATCAAAAATAATTTCATCATCAAATAAATCATAAAATTATGAACATTATTTGAATCATGAAACGATCATACTCTTACTAATCCAATAATGATGAAACCACCGTACTTGTTTTTTGTACTAATTTTTATTTTCCTGATTTTATTTCGATACACACCTGGGCTGGCTCAGAATTGGACTATAACGGGAGGTGGGGATACTTTCGATACAGGGGTATCCATTGATTACGATAATAATGGAAATGTTTATTCTCTTACTTTTTATCAGGGGCCTGATGTTTTATTTGGCGATACTACTTTTGTTGGTGATGTTCATGGTTATCTATTGGCAAAATTCAACTCATCAGGTACTATGCAATGGATTGTAAATATCATTTGTCCTACCGCATCTGTTTTTGGTAATGTAGCAAATATAAAAGTAGATAGTTTATCTAATGTGTATGTTGTGGGCACTTTTAGTGATTCCGTTAGTTTTGGTGATACTACTTTATATCGCTTAACGCCCAATATGGATTTCTTTCTTGCCAAATTTAACAAAGATGGCGTTTTACAATGGGCCAAAAGATCAGACAATCATTATTCAACTTCAGGGTCTATTACATTTAGTACTTTTATTGCAGGATTTGATTCTGTTTTTAATATAAATGTTATTATTTCTTTTTTTAGGGATACTATTATTTTAAATAAGGATACGTTAGTTGGCTACGATGACCATATTATAGCAAGATTTGACCCCAAAGGTAATGTGGTTTATAGCAAAATGTTTTTGGGTTTGACTGAAGCACCCGGGTATGTTGACAATATGGATAATTATTATGTAGCAAGTGATTCAGGTTTGATAATAAAGTATAATTCTAATGGTGTTCGATTATGGTCTGTAGATCCTGGCGATGGATTTTACACTGATTTTATTAGAGTTGATGGTTTTGATAACATGTATGTGCTTACTTCGGATTATGTTTTAAAAAAATACAATAACAGTGGTAATTTCATCTGGCAAAAAAAAATTAATCTTCTTAATAAATCGGTCGGCTTTGTTCCTTTTGGAGTTGATAATAATGGCAATATTATTATATGGGCTGGATTAGGATATTCCGATATTTCCGTATTATATCTTGAAAAATGGGATTCTTCAGGCAAGTTTATAGGAGCTATATATTTAGGAAATAAAATAGACTCAATTAATAATGCTGGGGGATATATAGAAGATATTGTACTTTCTAACGATGGTAACATTTATTTAACCGGTGATTTTGCTTATAATGGAAATTCCGGATTACTTTTTATTAATGATACTATCATAAGTGACGGGCGTGGTTTTTTCCTGACCAAACTTCATTCTTCACAGTTAGATATTACTGTGAGTATAAATAATATACAAGGAATAAATAAATTATTAGATATTTATCCCAATCCATTTTCCAATGAACTAAATCTGCTTTTTTTATTAGAAAATGAAATAATAAATATAGAAATTATTAATCTTATGGGTGTAAAAGTATTATCACAAAAGGGCATTACAGTACAAGAATTGATAAAATTAAAATTGAATACCAATTATTTTATCAGCGGAATTTATTTCCTTAACATATTTACTAAAAACCATTTCATCACCAAAAAAATCATTAAATTATGAACACAATTGAAAAAAACAACCGCATCGTTATGTTCTGTGCTATATGTTTTATTGCTCATGGCATTATTGCACAAAATGATTCAACTACTATGAACAACTTTAATTTTCAAAGAAAAGTATTACAGGAATATTTTGACAAACTTTCCATAGAAAGAAATGGAGATCTGTCTGGAACTGGATTCAACGATTTTAAAAGATGGGAATGGTTTTACTCACAAAGGGTTGGACCGGACGGCGATTATTCAAAGATGAATAATGCTTTACAGGAATATTTTGTTCAAAGAGTAAATAAGAGTTCACAAAGAGTTGCATCATCCACATCTATTTGCACCGCTACCTTATCAAATTGGCAACCTCTGGGTCCCTCCGTTTTTCCAACCCAATATCCCAATTCCAAATCCAACGGCGTAGGCAGAACAGACGCTGTTGTATTTCAACCCGGCAACAACAATATTATATATGTCTGTACGCCTTCTGCTGGTTTATGGAAATCAACGGATGGAGGTCAAACATGGAATCCTTCAGGACTTTCTTATTCTCTTTCAAATAAAATTAGGACGCATAAAATTGTTATTTCAACCAATGGGGATGTATTTTTTGCTTTTAACTACAAAACAAACTCTTAAATGATTTTTATCATTTTACTTGTTTTTTTGAAAATAAAACCGTACATTGCAATCTTATTTATATAGTTATTTTATTCTTTTTTAAATAATTGTGGATTTTCAAAACTTATGTATTTTAAAAATTAAATCTTTCTAAAATTTTCCTGCAATGAAAACCTTACTAACTTTTATCGCTTTGAGTTTTTTTATTTCTCTATCCAAAGCTCAAAAATATATTCCACTTCCTTTGGATAGCGCTTATTGGAGAGAATCATATACGTGGCAAAGTCCATTTGATCCACCCTATTATGATTATACAGAATATATTAATCAAACGGCAGGTGACACTTTAATAAATGGCTTAATATATACAAAGATTTTTCAAAAAATTTCCGTTGGGGGGAATATTAGTAATGATATAATCGCTGTATTACGTCAAGACACACTCAAAAAAAAAATATACGCTATAGAAAAAGACAGTACGAACGAAAAAATATTATATGACTTTAACTTAAATATTGGTGATACCGTTCTTTCCTTTTTGGTCTTTCAAAACAACAATTGTGATATTGTAACAATAAATAATATCGATTCCTTGTTAATAAACGAGATCTACCATAAAGAATTTTTTACAATTGGTTGCTATTTCCCTAATACTGATTATTCTTTTATTGAAGGCATCGGAGGTTCAACAGGTCTTCTTGCACCCCCTTCTGGTTCTATGAATTGGGAAACCAAATTAATATGTTCTGGATACAATAATAAAACTATTTATCCCGATAGCTCATACACATGCAGTAAATTAATAACCGGAATTAATAATCAACCAGCTTTTACAAAGTTTTCTGTAGCTGTTTTCCCTAATCCTGTTAATAAAGGTAACTTTGAAATTAAATTCAATAAGCATATAAAAAAAGGGACATTGAAAATCTATGATATATTTTCAAGAGAATTAGAATCAATCTACCTCAACAATATGAGCGATATTGTTATTTCAAATAAAAAATTGAAAAAGGGTTTGTTTCTAATAGCTATAAATGAAACTGGAGGAGATACATTTTATTTCAAACTTTTTAGTGATTAATACCATATTATTTAAAAATGTATAAATATTATTAATTACTCAAAGAAAATGAAAAAACTAACAATCTTTTTTATGTTTGGTTGGCTGATTGGCTATTCTCAAACAAGTGAGATACATTTTGACCTTGATAACCCCGATGCTGACTTTTTTCAAGTTCAAAGGAATGCAGAATTGTATTTTGATACAGACCCCACACTCCGGAGTGCCACTGCTCCCGACCCTCTTTTTAAACAATATGCCCGCTGGCAATGGTTCTGGAGTAAACGTATTATGGTTACCTCTACCGGAATTGGTGACATGCAATACCTGAATGATGCAATGGCTAAATATATTACGAACCAAAATCAAATTTGTGGCAATTCTTCTCAATCATCGTCCAATTGGGAATCGCTTGGTCCTGATAGTGATCCTATACTCTCAAATACAACAGATAGAGGGCAAAATCTGGGTATGATAATCAGCTTATGGGTGCATCCACAGAATACAAATGTAATTTATGCAGGTAGTCGTTTTGGTGGATTATTCAGGACCACAAATGGAAATTCTGGAAATCCTTCCTGGGTGTCAGTCACAGATAATAGCCGGCTCCCTTTTCAGGGGATTAAATCAATTATTGTGATTCCCGGAAATGGAGACCCTTTAGATACAAGCGATGATGTAATTCTCATTGCTTCCGGTACGCAAGCTTTCAGTAGAGCAGGTTATGGTATGGGTGTATGGAAATCGAATGACGGCGGTCAAACATGGAATCCTACCGGACTTTCTTATTCTCTTTCTAATAAAATTATGACGCATAAAATTGTTAAGACAACTACTGGAAATGTATTTTATGCTGTAACTGAAAAAGCAAATCCTCATGAATCCGTTGTATATAAATCAACTGACGGTGGTGATAATTGGACGGATTTGGGTTTACCTTCAGGTCAGATTCTTTGGGATTTAAAAATAGACCCATCAGACCCTAACAATGTTTTTGTGAGCGGGGGCGGTTTATTCAGATATAAAAATGGAGTTTGGAAAGATTTATCATACTATTTAGTGCGAGATATTTCAGAAAAAAGAGTAAGTATAACTTTTTCCGGAAATACTGTTTATGCACTTTATCTTCATCATTACACTCAAAATATTATACCCAATTTTTATTTAATCAACTCAACGGATGGTGGTAACACGTGGAGTACGCCAATTATTACAAAATTGACTGGTGGAAATAGCAAGTATAGTATGTTTTTTATTGAGGTCTCTGCTTCAAACCCATTGATAATATATGCAGGTAATAATCAAGGTGTATTGTATAAGTCATTAAATGGTGGATTAAATTTTAATAGCATAACTTGTTACAGTCAATTTTATGACAATGGCAATTGTAGTGAGTCTTCCCCTGTAGGTAGTTATACTCACGCCGACATTCGTGTCATGCACCTTTATTCCAATTCAACGGATGGTTTATCGGATAATCTATTTATTGGAAACGATGGCGGTATAATGAAAACAAACAATGGAGGAAATAGTTGGGATAATCTGAATGGAAATGGATTGTCAATAAATTTGTTTAATGGAATTGGGATTTCAGAAATCAATATTAATTTAATTGTAGGGGGAACAACCGATAATGGTTTCTTTACCCAAAATGGCGGCGATTGGATTGTTAATGTTACTAGATTTCCTGCTAATGTTCCGGTGGGTGATGCTAATGATTGTGTAATTGATGCTAAATTTCCAGAATTTATTTATGGAAATAATTCACCTGGACCAGGCATTGCAAAATCAAGTAATTCCGGTGTAACCTGGGCAAAAGTATCATCACCCTGCAAACATGGAGATTGTAATGCACAATATTACGGTGCTCCCATGCTTATGCATCCCACAAACAACAATCTTTATTTGGGATACCATGATGTTTGGTATATAAATAATCCCAGCACAAATTTAATTTCTTTAACTTCAATATGGACTCGCCTTTCGGATTTCACAACTAATAATGGCGTACCCGCCGGTACGAAATTAATTGCATTAGACGTCGCACCCTCCGATCCGCAAGTAATGTATGCCGCTTACGATGGGATTGCTTTTGATGGAATTACCTACCCATGTTCCCCATCAAAAAAAATATTCAAAACAACCAATGGAGGGTCAAGTTGGTTAGATATTTCAACAAATTTCCCATCTGTTTGCTGGCGATCTGTAACTGATTTAGTAATTAACCCAACCAATCCTCAGGAGTTATGGGTATCTCTCGGAGGATTTGCAGAAAATCCAGTAGGGTCCGGTAATGGTGTATCCCGGGTTTATCATTCAAGTGATGGTGGAACAAACTGGAATGATTATTCTTCCGGATTACCCGAATTTCCAATTAATTGCATTGTTTATCAGAAGGGTTCAAATAACGGTTTATATGTAGGTACCGATGTGGGTGTATTTTATAGAGAAGGGTGCATGGCGCAATGGTCTTGTTTCAGCGCCAACCTGCCTCCTGTATTTGTTACCGATCTGGAAATAAACAGCGCTACCGGAAAAATTGTTGCCGCTACTTTTGGCAGAGGAATATGGGAATCCGATTTAGCAACTGAGCCACAAACTTTAACTATTGATTCCCCAAGTCAATGGGATGGTGAAACTAAAAATATAAATGGTATATTTCTAAATGCCGATTTAACTATTAAAAACAGCGCAATTAATTTAGGCGGGGTAGATATTCCCAAAATTACAGTGAACGCCGGGCGTTCACTAATCATTGATAATTCAACCCTTGGTCTTTTCTGTAACCAGACCAGATATGATTTGGAAGTAAAAAACGGTGGCACTGTTATCTTCCGCAACACAAGTACTTTTACCATAGAAGACAATGCAGAAATTTTAATTCACAGAGGTGGAAAGGTGGTTATAGAATCCACTTCACAATTTATTTATAAAAATCTTACTTCCGGAAAAGGCATTGTGTTCAGTGGCGCTCCTACCGCTGACCCTGAACCATTCGTAGAAATCAGAGGCAACCTCACCGTTGCCGATTACGCGAATTTCACTTTCACGGGAGATGGATTTATCCGTTTTGGGTTGCCAAACAATGGCACTGGCGCTTCTGATATTATGACAAGTCCCAATTCAAAAATAACTCTTATCGGAAGTGACCGCAATGATAAAATAGCAGAAATTTTAGATGAAACTTACCTCTTGCCCAACTGGGATGGAACTACCGGATTTATCATAAAAGACGGAACCATACTCATGGGCGCCAATGCCAGAATTAGGACTGCAAACACAAAATTTGTTTTTAGAAACGCATCTTTTTTAAGACTCAATACCGCAAATCATGGTGGAATTGGCACCGGGGGATGTTATGCTACCATTGACAACATTATGGTAGATGGCGCCACCAGAGGAATCTCAGCTAACCTCGCTACTTGCGATGGTTCTCCTCTTATTATCAGCAACAGTATTTTTCAGAATTGCGAAACTGGCATTTATACGTATAGTAAAGGAGGCATTTTCTATAAGGTAAAATTGTTAAATAACACCACCGGTTGGAAAGCCGATGCGCCGGTTTTCGGTTCAACTATGAATAACTGCGAAATTAAAAATAATCAAACAGGAGTTGAATACAATGGCGGCGCCGGAAGCAGTTTATATACTTCCTCTTCAACTATTAATAATAACAGTTTGTATGGTGTAAACGTGAAAGGGGTGTCAGCCAAAATACGTTGCTCACAAATCACCCTTAATGGCACAGGCATTTATGTTGACATAAATGGAACATTGAACATGGGCATTGATACGGATATAAAAACAGTGTATGCTCCTTACCTGGAACACGATGGGGGTTGGGTGAATGCAGGCAACAATGGCTATACAATTGAGATGTATAAAGCTAAGTCCTTATACCTGAAAAATGGGCTAAACATTCTTTCTCCTGCAGTTCCCAACACTAGAAGCATTGTTAATGGAACAATAATTAAAAGCAATGATAATTCAACCATTGATGCAAATTATAATTATTGGAAATACAGCACGAGTCCATCAGATGGAAAGCCCCAATCGGCTGAGGACTATCAATTATCTCGTCTATGGGCAGAAAAAAATTTATTACTGCCTGTACAAATAATTGACCCAACACCCATCTCAAGTATTCCAATGTGTGGCGTCATTCCTTTTATGACATATATTTACAGGGACCCTTGTCCGGGTTGCAGGGTAATAACCACAAGAGATTTTATAAAAAAACGTTTGGACGAAGCCATCAGTATCGCCTTAAAAAAAATGTCGGAAATTCATAACGGCTGTGATTTATCAGATGCATGCCACGGAGAAAATGTGATTAACGATGACCGTAAAGCGATAGACCTTTTTAATCAGATTTTGATGTTTAATATTCCGAAACCCAAGCCGGAGGAAGAGGAATTACTAAAACTTGCCTACCAGAAAATGATGAGAGCCATTTCCAACGCCTTTCTTACGGGCAAGATGACGCGTGAAGAAAACAGTCCTGTGTTTAGTCCTGAATTACAGATGGTCGTTGAAGTGCAGGATAAATTAATACAAGAAGCCAACACCGGTGACACTGATTATTTCAAACGGTTATTTGTATCAATGGAAAAAGCACAAGTTTTGCGGATGGCGGGAAGGCATGATGTTTCATTGCCGTTATTGGAACAAACTAAAACTTGGGTTAGAATGCAAGAAAAGGATTGGGTAGAACAATGGGAATGTTGGGTAGCGTCAGAAAAACAATTTTATGCCGGCGCCATTTCCCAAATAGAATTTGAAAACATTATTCCAAATTGTGGAATTATTAATTCTGCCAATTCAAACGCAAGAACAGTTTCTTCTGCTTTAAATCTGCAACCGGAAAATTCAGTTGATAATAAACTGAAAGGAACAAATAAATCATCTGTTTCTAAAGAAAATCCTTTTCAAGAAACAAACGATAATTTAAAATCAACCATTGATAATACATTAAGTTTTCAGCTTTATCCCAACCCCGCCCAGGGTATTTTTAAAGTAGTTCATAATTATGGTGAAGAAACTCCGGCGCTGTTTGAAATTTCGGATTTGCAAGGAAAAAAGATGCTTTCCCTTTCTATCCAACAGATTGAAACCAACACTTTGTTAAACCTCACACTCTTGCCTCAGGGGGTATATGTTTATAGTGTACGTTCAGAGGGGAAGTTGATTTCTCTTGGTCGGTTGATGGTGATGTATTAAAAAATTTTTCTAAAAAAATAAATATAGTGTGAATAAAACCTTGTGTCTTCGTGTCAATGTGTTTAAAAAGTGACTTGCGCAAGAGATTTATTATTTGTAATTACAACCCCCTTTAATGTTCCAATAGAATAATCTAACACTTCTACCTCCACGTATTCTCCAAACTTGTTTTCATCTTTCGGAAACACAACTCCCTTATTCTGACTATTTCTTCCATAAAGAAATGCTGACGATTTTTTGGAAACACTTTCTATCAAAACCTGATACCTTTTATGTAAATCCTTTTGGTTGCTTATTAATGAGCATTTGTTTTGAAGGGCAATAATTTCCTGTAACCGGCGTTTTTTGATCTCTTCCGGTATATCGTCCTTGAAATTTCTTTCCGCCAAAGTTCCGGGTCTTTCCGAATAAACAAAAGTATAAGCATAATCAAAGTTGACTTGTTCCATCAATGAGAGTGTTTGCTGATGGTCTTCCTCTGTTTCGGTGCAGAATCCAGCCATAATATCGGTAGTGATTCCGCAATCCTCTCCCAGAATATTCCGGATTTATTTTATTCTATCCAGATACCATTCACGGGTATATTCCCGTTTCATCAATTCAAGTATGCGGGTGCTTCCGCTTTGTACAGGTAAATGAACTGCCTTACAAAGATTATCGTATTTTTTCATGGTCAGCAATACTTCATCGCTCATATCTTTTGGATGAGAGGTCATAAACCTGACTCTTAGTTCCGGATGGATAATTGCCACTTTTTCAAGCAATCCGGAAAAATTTAATTTATGAGTAGTGTCACTCCAGTTGTAAGAATCCACATTCTGACCCAGTAGTGTCACTTCGTTGAAGCCCTTGTCAAAAAGTTCTTTTGCCTCTTTTACAATTGTTTCAGGATTCCTGCTACGTTCTCTGCCTCTGGTAAATGGAACCACGCAAAACGAACACATGTTGTCACAGCCCCGCATGATGGAAATAAATGCTGTAATACCATTACTGTGAATACGCACAGGGCTGATGTCAGCGTATGTTTCCTCGCGTGACAATAAAACATTGATACCTTTTTCACCTCCTTCTGCCAGTGACACCAACTTGGGTAGATCCCTGTAGGCATCGGGACCAACAACAATGTCAACGATTTTTTCCTCCTCCAGCAAACGGTGTTTCAAACGTTCAGCCATACAACCCAGAATTCCAATGAGTAAACCGGGTTTTTTTTTCTTCATTACGTTCAATTCTTTCAAGCGTTGAAAAATTTTCAGTTCTGCATTTTCACGAATGGAACAGGTATTCAATAAAATCAAATCTGTCGTAGAGTAATCAGTAGTAGGAGAGTATCCTTCACCGGAAAGTACGGATGCCACAATCTCGGAGTCGGAAAAATTCATCTGACAACCATACGTTTCAAGCAGGAATTTCCGGTTGGAACGGCTTGTGAGTTCTGCTTTTGCGGAAGTGTCACTGTACACTTCACCCTGACGGGATTCGTTTATGATTTTGGTTTCGGTCAGGAATTCCATTGTTATTCTGATAGTTTATTAGCAGGCGCTCTGTAATAGCACGCATTCACTTCAAATCCAATCAGCACTACATAAGACACCACATACATCCACAGCATAAGTGCAATAATGGCACCGATGGAGCCGTACAGTTTATTAAATTCTGCAAAGTTACTCAGGTAATATGAGAATCCGTAAGATGCCGCTAAACTTAAAAAGGTAGCAAGCATGCCGCCCGGGTTAAAAAATTTCCATTTTTGCCTTACGGGAGGTAAAAAGTAATAGAGAGAGGAAATTACTACAAAAAACAGTGCCACTACCATGGCTTCATTAAAAATCAACAAGAGATAATACAGAATTTTATCTTTAAGAATTCCAAATTCGTGCAGAAAATCAAGCACACGGCTCCCGACTGTTAAAAGTATGATGGCTATAAATACCAATAGAGAAAGTGTAAATGTATGTAAAACGGCTATTCCTCTTTTTTTTAAAAAATTTCGTTTCTTAAATGACTCATTTTGTTTGCTGAATACTTCCATGAGTGCCATGATGCCATTACTGGAAGTGTAGAGCGCCATTAAAAATCCAAGAGAGAGGAGACCTCCATGAGGTTGCGCTACAATATCGTGAATGGTACCGGCGGTAAGTTCAAATAGTGCTTTCGGCATTATTTCGGAGAAGAAATCAAGAATCTGAACGCTGAGATCCTTTACAGGAATATAAGGTATCAATGTAAAAATAAAAATCATTGCAGGAAAAATTGCCAGTGTAAAGCTAAATGCCACCGCAGATGCTTTCCTGCGAATGGACTCTTTTTCGGCTTCTGTTTTAAGTAGTTTGATAAAATTGTACAACGTTAGTTGACGCTTTTTCGAGAGGTTGATGTTCTGAAATAACCATCGAACCTTCCGGTAAACGGGATGATTTCGTATGTACGTTGCAGGGTTCAATTTCTATTTTCTATTTTCTATCTTCTATTTTCCTTTAATAGCTACGCAAAATATGGCTTCATCGCCTCCAGCAATCCATCCTGAGCCATTATCGGTTTCCCTGTCAGTTTATCTACAAAGACCAGTATGGCTTCTGCTTTTGTAATCAGATTTCCGGGTTCGTTAAATAATTCATATAAGAAATGTATCCGGGTAGTAGGAATTTCAGGAATGGTGGTTTTAAGCAATAAAAGATCATCGTAATGAGCGGGACGTAGAAATTTGCATTTATATTCATACACCGGAAGTGCAATTCCCTGTTCTTCCATCAGCTTGTAAGTAAAACCTAATTTTCTTAATAATTCGGTTCTTCCCACTTCAAAATAAGCGGCATAATTACCATAATAGACATAGCCCATCTGGTCTGTCTCGGAATAGCGTACACGAAATTGGGTTTCACCGGTGAGCATTGGGGATTCTGGGGTATTTATTGTTTTTGAAATTAGTTATTTATTGTTACTGTTCAGTCCAATAAATTTATTGCCACCAATTACACTGATTGAAAAAATAAAATAATTAATTCGTGAACTTAGCGAAGCGATCTCACGAACACTTTTAAAAATAAATATATGGTGAGTAAATTAGTGGCAAAAAAATAAACCGACGGAACAGTAACTATTTTTTTAACATTACAAATATACGCTTTTTCACCGCACCCCCCTCTCATTCAACGCTCGCTGATACTTCGCCGCATTCTTCAGATGCTCCGAAAATGTTTCCGCAAAATTATGTGAACCACTCATATCTTCCTTTGCACAAAAATAAAGATAGTTATGCTGGGAGGACTTTAACACTGCGTCTATGGAACTAATCGTTGGGAAGTTAATAGGACCCGGAGGAAGTCCTGCATGTTTGTAGGTATTGAAAGGTGACTCGGTGGTTTTAAGTTCCGCGGTCACCCGTTTTATTGAAAAATCACCCACGGCAAAAATTAAGGTCGGGTCTGCCTGCAGTGGCATTCCCATCCGAAGACGGTTCAGATAAACCCCCGCAATGTCACGCTTCTCCGGCTCATAATTCGTTTCTGCTTCTACAATGGAAGCTAGCGTTGTAACTTCATGCTGGGTTAAGCGCAATAATTTCGCTTTTTCCTTTCGTTGAAAATTCCAGAATTTTCTGTATTCCTTCACCATTCTTGCAATCACATTTTTTGCATTAGTATTCCAGTAAAACTCATACGTGTTAGGAATAAATATAACTGAAATGCTCAGGGTATCAAATCCCAAACTGTCGGTATAAACCGGGTCCGATAATAATTTTAATAATTCAAGTGAGTCGGTTTCCAGCATGGTAGCAATTTTCTGAGCGAGGTGTTTTTTTAAACGATGGCTTTGAAAAGTGACATTCACGGGCGTTTGTGTGCCTGCCCTCAGACATTTCAATAACTCAAAATTATTCCATCCGTTTACCAACTGATAACAACCCGGATATATTTTTTGAGGATAGTTGATAATTTTTGCCAGCAAGAAAAATTCGTTGGGATTTTTTAATACGTTTCTTTTTTTTAACGTATCCATCACTTCTTCCATTCCAGCGCCAGTACGGATATGGATTAATGGATTTTTCGAGGTGAGTTGAATGTTTTCATAAAATAGAATACGGTATCCCTTCCAAAGCAAACCGAAACCCGCAAGGAAGCAGATAATGAGAAAGAAAATGAAAAATTTTTTGGTCATCCAATTCTACCCGTGAACCCGGAGGGATTCGAACCCCCAACCTTGTGGTCCGTAGCCACATGCTCTATCCAGTTAAGCTACGGGTCCAGTTGTCAATTGTAATTTTACAAAGTTACATCAAATTTTTTTCAGAATTTCTTTGTCGCCACCAACACCCCATCTTCCCAAAGCTCTTCCTTCAACTTGGTTCTTCCATCGGACTGAAAATATTTCCAGAAACCATTTTTCTTACCATCCTTAAATGATCCTTGCATAGTGACACTCCCCTTATCTGAATACCATATCCAATTTCCAACAGGATTCCCTTTGCTGTAATTCCCTTTTTGCTGAAGAACACCGTTTGCATAATAGTACCTCCAGAAACCCTGCTCTAATCCGTTTACAAACTCCCCTTCTTCTGCCAGCACACTGTCTTTATGATACCCGCGCCAGATTCCTTCGGCAAAATTATTTTCATAGTAACCAATTTGTTCAATATCTCCATTTTCAAAAAAATATTTCCATTTTCCTTCCCGCTTTCCATACGAGAAATATCCTATTTGCTCCAGGTTACCATTACGGTAAAATGATTTATATAGTCCATGCGCTAAGGAATCAAGAAAAAATGACTGCGTTTTTAACGTTCCATTTTCATAATAATCCTCCCAGAGCTTCAATTCACGGATTGAATCGGATTGTGAAAACGCAAAAAAAGGTAAAAATAGAAAAGAAAAAAAGATGATAAAAAAATTTGGAAATTTTATATACATAACCATTTAACCATTTAACCATTCAACCATTTAACCCCTATATATTGAAATCAAGTATTCTGTTCTCTACCAATCAAAAATGTTTCCACCCCTGTGCTTTAAGTGGCACCACTTGCCCTGAGCGCAAATGCAAATTATTTCCCGAAGAGAAATGATTTACTTTTCCTATGATGGAAATTTCCGGATGATTTTTAAGCATTTCAAACGCAGATAAATCAACCGTAAATAGCAATTCATAGTCCTCGCCTCCGTTCAACGCACAGGTAGTTAGCGGGATATTTAATTCCTGTGCCACTGCTGAGGTCATGGAGTCAACCGGAAGTTTTTCCTCATAAATATCAATTCCTGTATTCGATTCTTTTGCCAGATGCAATACCTCCGAAGCCAGCCCATCTGAAATATCTATCATCGAAGTCGGAATAATTGCAAGGTTTCTGAATTCATTTATCATGTCGGTCCGGGCTTCCGGTTTCAGTTGTCTTTTTAAAATATATTCGTACCCCGATAATTCGGGTTGCATTCCCGGTTGTGACACAAATACACTTTTTTCTCTTTCAAGAATTTGCAGTCCCATGTAAGCCGCGCCTAAGTTTCCGGTGACACAAACCAGATTGTTTTCCTTTGCTCCGCTCCGGTAAACAATTTCATTTTTTTTTGCATAACCGGTAATGGAAATTGAAATTATGAGTCCGGATTTTGAGCTGGTAGTGTCACCTCCCACCAAATCGAGTTTATAATATTCGCAAGCCAACCGTATTCCTTCATACAATTCACGTATTGCTTCTAACGTGAAACGGCTACTGACAGCAATGGAAACGGTAATCTCTCTGGGCAATGCATTCATAGCCGCGATATCAGAAACATTCACTACCACCGATTTATAACCCAAATGTTTAAGAGGAGTATAGCTTAAGTCAAAATGCACTCCTTCTGCCAGCAAATCGGATGACAAAAGCAGAACATTTTCGTTCCCCAAATCAATAACCGATGCATCATCCCCAATTCCTTTAATGGTCGTTTTATGATGGAGATGTATTTCTTTTTTGAGATCTTCTATCAGCCCAAACTCGCCGATTTCTGAAAGAGGGGTTAGTTTTTTATCATCCATTCCGCAAAGGTATGATTCTATTTAATTTATACCCCTATACCCCTATACCCCTATACCCCTATACCCCTATACCCCTATACCCCTATGCCCACTTTCTGCCCTTTATAACATACAATAATATTATTGTATATATTATAATACACTTATTGAATTATAAACAAATGAATGTTAATAATAAATAAAAACCATATCGCAAAATAACGTATAAAATAACAAACTAAAATATGTATTGTAATGTGTACAAAAAATCATAATATAAACATTATTAGGTTAATAATTAAACGACATGATTAGAACAAGTAAAAAAAATTAACGATACTTTTGTACATTAAATTATTCACTCTATTGTATAAAAAACAATAAATCATGAAATGGATAACCAGTAAAATCCGTGGGTTTATCAATGATTTCGGCTCAAACCGATTATCCCTAAAACCCAAAAACAATATCATTGCCGTCAGACGATTGAACTGCTACGATGAAATAGAAATTGTATATCTGAGGAAAAAACAGGTAGGTTGATGACATTGTGCAGTTGTCAAATGACGCTATGTATATAAAGTTTAATTTATAACTTTTTGACTAACGATATTTAGTCCCGTATGGGACTAATATATTGGTAGAATAAATTATGGAACTTCAAGTGAACCCCGTAGGGGTTCGATATAATCAAATTTCATTTAATCAGACAACAGAAATAAAAAATGCTAAAAAAATTCATTCCAGGCATTGTACTGCTCTTCTGCTCTCTATCGTTTTCCTCTCAACGGGAGAAATTACCTGAGGAAAATTATAGTATTCAAGGTTGGTGGAGAAACGCAGAATCGTCAACCTTTCTTCTTTTTAAAGGAAATAAAGCTATCGAATATAAAATCATCGAGCCGCATATCTTATCAAGAACTAGTTACAAGATTTTAAAAAAGCATGGTAATAAGATGGAATTAAAACGACTGAAAGTAAAATCAACTTCATTTCCGTTATCCGAAGGCAGTTGTCTGATTTTCGATTGTAACATGGAAAACGAAAATGTTTTTATCTGCAAAATAAAATGGAATGACTCAGATAAAGAAGAAATTTTTAATAGCCGGTTTCATAGAATCAGTGAAAATGAATTTGAAGAGTTTGTCGGACAGTTTAATAATCAATACAGAAATTGCATGGCTTCAAATTGGGGAAATCCATTTTAACCATTTTAACCATATAACCATCCAACATTCCAACATTCCAACATCCAGCATCCAACATCCAACATTCCAACATGAAAAAACCCTTTAACTATCTTACCGTGTATCTAAGCACATTTCTGTTCCTTGGCTCAACTATAAGTCATGCCGGAAAACTTTACTCTCCAAAATTTGGCGCATCTTCGGGCTTATCTCAAAACTACCGGATGTACAATTTTTTTTATAAAACCAATGGGAAAGGTATTTTTTTCGATTACACTTATTTTGATCAGATTTATAAGGATGGATACCGGTTCGCCGCAAAAGATGACTTGACACGGAATTTGGTAATTAATGAAACCTGCGAAAATGTATACAACAGCATGGGGGTTGGATATATCTTACCGGTGCTGAACAAGAACGAAAAATTTCTTCTCAACATTCCATCTTCAGTTTATAGCGGATTTGGTAACAGTGAAAGAATCACTTATACACAAAAAGAAGGGTATGTAGAAACCCCGGATCTGAAAAATAAAAATTATATGGTATTCGGATTAAAAACCGGAATCAGCGTAGAATTCAAATTTTATGAACGGTTTTACTTCGGACTTTCTAACTATGTTGATTATGAATTGGATGGTAAACGACCCACGTCATCTTTACCTGTTGGCTCAAAACTTTATGTTTGGAATCCTTGCTTTAGCTTGATGTTCATCCCATAGCCCTCATTCTGAAATCTTCCTGAATACCACTCTCCCCCCTTCCTTTATTTCAGCGGCGAAATTTGCAGTGCCATCATCTGTGGTTTCTTCATAAATTTTATTTTCACCATCTATCAGCATAAGCACACGATAAGGCATTTTCCTTCCGAATTTATCAACCATTTTTAATACAATAGTATCTTTCAGCTCTATGATCGTGCTGATAAAATGATTTTCATCGAGGTAAAAAGTTACATTGGGATTAACTTTCTGCAAATTGAGGTTAAATTTGTCAGAAATACTTTTAAGGGACTCATCTTCTTCTTTTACTACTTCCGGCTGAATCTCTTTTTTAGTATCCATACTGTTCTTATGGGACTCATCTTCTTTTTTTACTACTTCCGGTTGCAACTCTTTTTTATTATCAATACTATTCTTACTGGACTCATCTTCTTCTTTTACCACTACCGGTTGAATTTCTTTTTTTAAAGTGTCACTAATAATTACTTTTTCATCTTTCTCCTGGAGAGGGGAGGTGGAGGAAGAATCCTTGTTATTCGCGAGGTTCTTATTATCAATAGGTTCTTTCTCTACCGGTTCCGGAACTTGTAATGGCTCCTTTTCTTCTGAATATTTATTTTGATTTACTGTCAGCGAAGAGGAAGGTTCTTTCTTTTGAATATTTTCTGACGGCTGTTTATAAGCCAATAAGGTTGAATCTTCATTCTGACTCTGAATGACGATTTGACTTACCATTGACAATGAATCCCGCTCTCTCTTCATTTTCTCTAATTCTATAACCATTCGTAATGAGTCCGCTTCTGCCTGTAATCGCTTTGCCGCCCAAATATGTTCAAGGGAATCCTTCTCTCTGTTCTTTCGGGTGATTAGGTACATATTCTTCAGCGAATCTTCTTCTCTTAGCTTTCGGATATTTTCATGTACCAACCGCAATGAATCCGATTCACGGTTTCTTTTATACGTTTCATGAACTAATTTTAAAGAATCTGTTTCCCGTTGTTTTTTTATATTTTGCATGGAAATTAATAACGAATCATTCTCTCTCTTTCTTTTTTTCGATCTATAAACAACAATCAAAGAATCGTTCTGTTTGTTCCTCACAACAAGTTCTTTTTTAAATTCCAAGGTATCTTTTATGGCTTTATGACTCGCTATTGTAATTTCGTTTTTCAATGAATCAATTTCCCGTTGTTTTTTTGAGAGTTCCATCGCAAATTTCAGAGAATCGGCGGTTCGCTGTTTTTGGGAATTTTCAATGGTTATGCGCAACGCTTCTTCCCTGTTCTTAACCTCTTTTAATTCAGCCGCAATCCAGAGTGAATCTTTTTCCCGTTGCATTTTTGTTGATCTTATCATTTCTTGTATCATTTCTTCCTGTTGCTTTAAGCGGCTTGTTTCTTTTGCTAATCGCACTGAGTCATCGACTGATAAATTTTTGATGGATTCCTTACTCATTTTATCACGGATAGAATTCATTTGAACTCTTTCCATGGCATTAGCTTTTTTCAAGGAATCAATTTCCATTTGTTTTTTAGCAATTTCTAATGCCTTTTGTTCCTCTTCTTCCATTAAACGTTTGTTCATTTTTCTGACAAACATTAAGGAATCTTTCTCCTTCTGGGTCCGGGCTATTTCTTTTGCTTTACGGTTAATCTCTTCCTGAATCCTCATGGCATCGTCTTCATTAGTGTTGACCCCTTTTTCATTTTTCTCTTCAGCAGATGCTTCCAGTGCAAGTTGCAATGAATCAAGCTGTTTTTGTTCTTTAACTAATTTAATGGCTAACCGCAAGGAATCTTTTTCTTTTTGCATTCCGGCAAGTTCCTTTATTAACTGATCAAGAGAAGTTTTTTTTACAACCGGTTCTTCACTTATGGTCTTAGGTTGTTCATCTCTTTTAGCATATACAGGAGTGGATGCTTTAACTTTTATCCCTGGAAAGTTATTAACCATTCCACTGCGGCTAATCAAACGGATGAGATTATTTCCAAAATCAGCGACAACCACATTTCCGTTTTTATCAGCGCTCACGCCAACAGGCAAATTAAATTTAGAAAACTCAGCGGGACCATCAATGTAACCAGCCACTCCGCTACCGGCGTAGGTTGATACATTCCCTTCCGTATCAACACGGCGTATCCTGTGATTCCATGCATCGGCAACAAAAATATTTCCGGAGTAGTCAACCGCAATACCCGAAGGAAATGAAAATCTGGCTTCAACACCTGTTGTGTCAGCAAAACCAGGATAACCTGAACCGGCAAGCACTTTGATAAAACCCGGTTTGGAAATTTTGATTATGTTGTGTTCAATCCGGTTTGTGATATAAACATTTCCTGCAGTATCAAAACATATAGAACGTGGCAACCGGAACTGGTCTATTAGATGTTGTCCGCTGATACTTTCAAGTTTTTTCTTGGGAGAAACTGTTCCAGTGTCTATCTTATGAACGACCCCCATAGGGTCAATTTTAAAAATATGTTCATCAGAATAACCAAGGAGATATACGAAGCCGGAAGGATCCATAAATACGCCTTCGGGAATAGATATAAACTGCCCCATCAAGCCACTCTCCTCCTCAAAAGTAGCAAGTAATTCCACAGGTAATGTTCTGACAACACCGCTTGGGCTTATACTTTTAATGTATTTACCATATTTATCCTGCAAATAAACATTTCCGTTCAGGTCAATCAGCACTTTTTTCTGAGCAGGAAATTCAAGATAAGTAGAATCCTGACTGTCTTTTTTTTCAGTAGAAGTTGTATCACTCCCGCTTTTAGGATTTTGCCCGGGAAGAATACAATGTATGGCTAATACAAAAAACAAGAATCCAAAAACAGTAGTTTTGTTTAATAATTTGTACATTCCTTGTTAAAAGTGACCGATTTTGATAAATAAAAATTTCAAAGATACTATTTTTAGGTTAATTTTACCCCAAATATTTTTTTTCTATACACATTGCAAAATTCTCCCATTAAAAAATTATTCACGGAAACGCTGACGTACGGCTTCAGTTCGCTCCTCGGAAGATTTCTGAATTACCTGCTGGTTCCTTTTTATACAGCAGTGTTTTCGGCTTCCTCGTACGGAATGGTAACGGAATTATATGCCTACCTTGCTTTCTTATCAATACTATACACCTATGGAATGGAAACAGGATATTTTTATTTTTCTGAAAAATCGAATGAAAAATCAGGTGTTTTTCAAACTATTTTGACCTCCGTTTTTTTCACCGGTATATTATTTTCACTTTTGATTTGCCTGTTTGCAGGAAATATTAGCGCGTTATTATCCTATCAGGGTCGCGAAAATATTATTTATTGGATTGCGTTCATTTTGTTTACAGATGCCTTTACCGCCATTCCCTTTGCAAAACTCAGGAGAGAGAATAAAACAAAAAAATTTGCTACCCTTAAATTAATAAATATCGGGTTGAATTTATTTTTGAATTTTTTCTTTTTGTATCTGTGTCCCAAAATGTATGTACAAAACGCAGATCCCTCGTTCCCTTTTACTCTTTACAATCCGGATTGGAACGTGGAATATGTTTTCCTATCAAACCTGCTCGCAAATTTAATTTACATACCCTTGCTGTTGCCTCAATTGAAAGAATTCCGGTTAAAGTTAGATGTAAAGTTATGGAGAGAGATTATGACGTATTCTCTCCCTATGCTTATAGTAGGAATAGCGGGAATGGTCAACGAAGTTCTCGATAGGATTTTATTGCGTTTCTGGTTACCCGAAAATTTCTACCCTGGGTTGGATAAATTAGGCACCGTTGGAATTTATGGCGCATGTTATAAATTTTCCATTTTTATGACCTTGGGAATTCAGGCATTCCGCTTTGCCGCCGAACCCTTCTTCTTTTCAAAAGCAAAAGAAAAAAACTCTCCCGTACTTTTTGCTAATGTGATGGATTGGTTTATTAGTATCGGAACCCTGATTTTTCTGTTCATCTCCCTGAACCTTGACTCACTTAAATTGCTTTTATTAAGAACGGAATATCATCAGGGATTACAGGTAGTTCCCATATTACTATTGGCAAATTTATTTCTTGGAATTTATTATAATCTTTCCGTTTGGTATAAAGTAACCGGTAAAACCCGTTATGGAATGTGGATAAGCTTGCTTGGCGCTTTAGTGACACTTATTGGTAATTTTGCGCTTATCCCTGTGTTAGGATACAAGGGTTCAGCCATTGCCACCTTAATTTGTTACGTTGGAATAGCTACATTATGTTATCTATGGGGAGCCAGGTTTTTTCCGGTACCCTATAAAATTAAAAACGCTTTTTATACGATTGGTTCTGCGGTAGTTCTTGTTATTCTTGCAGATTGGATTTTTATTTTCCCGGTTTGGATAAATGAACTTATCTTTGTAGGATATTTGGCAGTAATTTTTTTAGTAAAAAGAAACAAAATCAATCTCACAAAACAAATTGGATGAAATGAATAACAATGCGGCGTAAGCCCATTGTCTTAAAACAGAAAAAATAAAATGCACCACACCCCACTCAAGGTAAAAGTTATCAATCGCTCCCCAAACCCTCTCCCTGAATATCAAACGCAGGATTCGGCAGGATTGGATCTAAGGGCATGGTGTGAAAATGATGTTCTTTTAAAAGCAGGAGAGAAAATTCTGGTAGGAACGGGATTGTATATTGAAATGCCCTCCAACTGTGAAGGTCAGGTAAGGCCTCGGAGTGGACTGGCATTAAAGCACGGTGTCACTGTCTTAAATTCTCCTGGAACAATTGATCCCGACTACAGAGGTGAAATCAAGGTCTTATTGATAAATCACTCTTCTGAAGATTTTATAATTCATAACGGAGAACGGATTGCTCAGATGATTTTTAGTTCGTTTAATAAAATTGAATGGGTGGAATCCGGAGAACTTCAGCACTCCCAACGAATGCAGGGTGGCTACGGACACACAGGGGTAGTATGAACATTTCCAATAATTATATCAAACGTTAACAGGTTTTACGAAAAATAATAAATAACATAAAACACTTAACAATAAATGACTAAGGAGGTTTCCCATCCAATTTTTTGTCATAGTTCTATGGATAGCGTTCATACATATACATTTATTATTTCGTGTTTCGTGTTATATGTTTTTTTCTAAAATCCGAGTTGTTTTTGTATAATTAATAATTTCTAATTTCAAAATAATATGAACATCATCGTCCCAATGGCAGGCGCAGGCAAGAGAATGCGCCCGCATACTTTAACAACTCCAAAACCACTCTTACCTGTTGCAGGTAAATCCATCGTTGAGTGGCTTTTAATTGACATTGCTAAAATGAATCCTGGCAAACTCGGCGAAATTGCTTTCGTTACCGGGCATTTTGGACAAGAAACCGAGATAGAGTTGGCTCAAATCGCAAAACGGCTCAATTGTACTTCCAGTATTCATTACCAGCAGACAGCGTTAGGAACCGCACACGCTATACTTTGTGCCAAACCGGTACTTAAAGGACCGGTGATTATTGCTTTTGCCGACACCTTGTTTAAAACGGATTTTCAGCTTGATAAAAACGCTGACGGGGTAATCTGGGTAAAAAAAGTGGAAGATCCAAGACAGTTTGGTGTGGTTAAATTAAATAAGGAAAATGTAATTACTGATTTTGTAGAGAAACCCTCGGAGTTTGTTTCTGACCTTGCTATCATTGGAATATATTTTTTCAAGGATGGGGAAAATTTGTGCAAGGAGCTGGAATATCTTATAGAAAATAATATCAAAGACAAAGGAGAATATCAGTTAACCAACGCTATGGAAAATATGAAGAAAAAAGGGTTAAAACTCCTTCCGGGAAAAGTGGATGAATGGCTCGATTTCGGGAACGTGGAGGTATCGTTAAGTTCTCATAAACGGTATCTGGATTTTATTAAAAATCAATCGTTGATTTCTCAGGATGTCCTACTCGAAAATACAACGTTGATTCAACCGGTTAGTATTGGAGCAGGAACAAAAATTAGCAATTCAGTTATCGGTCCACATATCTCCATCGGAAAAAATTGTCATATTACTAACTCTATAATCAGTAACTCCATGATTCGTGATAATAGCAATTTAACCCGGGTTAATCTTGAGAATTCCATGATTGGCAACCATACAGAAGTAAAAGGCGTATTACAAAGTTTGAATTTGGGCGATTATTCCACCGCAAAAAGTTGATTTCATGTACATTTAACCATTTAGCCATTTAACCATAAAGCATTTTAACTAAAAATAAATCATTCTAAAATCAGATTACATTTGTTTTAATTTTTTTTCGTATCTTCGTATAATAAGAAAATGAAATCACGGCTTTTTATATTATTTCTACTATTTCCTGCGTTGCTCTGCTGGCAATCCGTCTCGCTTTTTTCGCAGGAGAAAACCAAGGGCAAATTTGGTTTCTTTAATGGTTCTAAGGAAAAAGGAGAGTTCCCGCTCGAGGAAAATACGCTATTTGTAGAAGGCATGCGTGAGTACATGCTGGGCAATTTTAACAGCGCCATAAATTATTTTGAAAAGGTCATACAGCAAAATTCAAAAAACGATGCCGCTTATTATCAAATCGGGTTGATTTTATTTTCTCAGGGTTTTTACAATAACGCACTTCCTTATGCACAGAATGCCATTAGTTTGGATAACCGGAACGAATATTATTATCAGTTGCTTTCAAATGTATATGAAGCATTACTGCAATTTCCGGATGCCATTAAAATAATAAAAAAACTAATCGAAGAGGTATCTGCTTCCGAAGAATATTTGTTTGAGTTAGCAGGATTATACCTGTATAACAGTCAACCGGAAGAGGCACTGAAAACCTATAATCAAATTGAAAAAAAAATAGGACTGACCCCGGAGGTTTCTCTTCAGAAACAAAAAATATTCCTGCAACTTAACCGGCTCGATGATGCCATCATCACCGGTGAAAAGCTGATTGAAAAATTCCCAGCTGAAACGGACCTGCTTGTAAAACATGCTTTCTTACTATTCACAAACAGTCGCCATGAGCAAGCTAAGGTTGTATATCAAAAAATATTGGAAATAGAGCCCTCCAATCATCTGGCTCATCTGGGGCTATCGGAAATTTACCGGGGGAAGGGTGAATTTTATAATGCCTGCAAGGAATTAGAAAAAGTAATTATTAATCAGCAGGTTGACTTTGAAACCAAAGAAAGAATTTTATACAATAATCTTTCCTTTATTACCGTAGATGATTCCCTCAGGGATTTAATTTTATCAATGGGTGAAACTTTCGTAAATCAATACCTCGATAACCCACGTTCCCATACGTTATACGGAGACCTTTTATACCGCGCAAAAAGAAACGATGATGCATTGAAATCCTACCTTACGGCTTCCCAATTTAAAAATCCCCCTTTTCAATTATGGCAACAGATCTTGCTGATTGAATCAGAATTAAATCGTATTGATGATTTATTAAATCATTCAGAGCAAGCCATTGAATTGTATCCGAATCATCCTATCATATTGTTATTTAATGGAAATGCTAATCTTCAGAAAAAAAATTATAAAAAAGCCATAAAGTCGTTGGAAAGAGGAGCCAAACTTTCTTCCGGTGACATTCAGCTTTTCATTCAATTTTATTCACTTCTGGGAGATGCCTACAATGGTACAAAAATGCATGAAGAAAGCGATAGCGCTTATGAAACTGTCTTGCGTTTTGAGAGAGATAATGCACATGCCTTGAATAATTATTCCTATTTTCTATCACTCAGAGGGAAAAATCTTGAAAAAGCCGAAGAAATGGGGCGCCGGTTGGTTGAATATTATCCTGATAATTCCACCTATCTCGATACGTATGGTTGGATTTTATATAAGATGCAGAATTATGAAAAAGCAAAGCAATTTCTTGAAAAAGCAGTTTCCCATTCTCCCAATTCCGTCATCGTTGAACATCTGGGTGACATCCTTTTCCGCTTAAATGATAAAGAGGGTGCTTTTGAGTATTGGTTAAAAGCGAAACAACTCGGAAACGGCTCTGAATTTCTTGATAAAAAAATTTCTACCCGCCTGTTATATGAATAAATTCCGATTGTTTTTTCCCCCTATACCCCTATCCCCCTATACCCCTATACCCCTATATCCCGATACCCGATACCCCATATCGTATTTCAAAAAATTATTTTTTTCCTTAACCAACTACCAAATACTTCTCGCAATCGTATGCTCTACCCTCTTTTCTTGCCGTTCTTTGAAAAAGAGACCTGAACCGGTTAAAACCACTGCTAATGAAAATATTATTAATACGTTGTTGGAAAAGCAAAATCGTTTTCAGAATCTCAGCATCAGAACGAAAGTAGAGATGGAAATGAATGGAAAGAAATACAGCAGTCCTGCTACTATACGCATTGTAAAAGATAGTGCTATATGGGCTTCTGTGACACCTTTTCTGGGGATTGAAGCGGTGAGGGTTCTGTTTCGTCAGGATAGTATTTTCATAAATAATCGTCTGCAAAATCAGTATTTAAAATTTTCTTATGATTCTCTTTCCAAGTGGCTACACGCCTCTATCACTTACAAATTCGTTGAGCTTGCCATATCCGGTGAATTTATTCCAAATGCTTTTACACTGGTTCCACTCAACACAGATTCTACTTTGCTCGTTTGCTCTCTTGATTCAAAAGAATTGAAAGGGATATCGTGGATTAATAGAACCAATTATCATTTGAATCAGCTTAAGCTTTCTATAGACGGGAAAGATTCTTTATTGGCAAATTATGATGACTACAGAGAAACAGATGGATTAATTTTTCCATTTTATTCAAAAGTAGATGTTTCGGGTAATGAATTTAAAATTATAATGACAGCAAAACATACCAAACTTGAGAAAGATATTCCGGGACTTAAATTACCTTTCACACAAAATAGCAACGTAAAACAGGAATGATTTTTTGGTTTAAGCATGTAACTAAATAAGCGCGCAAATCTGGTTTAAGCATGTAGGTAAGTAAGTGCGGCAGGTACTTAAACTTATCTATGAAACAAAGTTTGTAACTTTGCAAAGAAAGAAAAAAAATTTTCCCCCACCTCAAAATACAAAATCTAATTTTAACTCTACTTTTGTGGTAAAATTTAACTTGCTTATTACTACATTGGTCTTAACAGTAACAATTATTTTATGTTTTTAAAAATCAGGATTCCTTTAAAACTCCTTTTTCTATTTTTACTTTTTTTTGGAAATAGTAGCTTTTCACAAAGCAATGCTCTTGATTCTCTTTTGGTTAAAATTTCAAAGGAAAAAACAGATACAAATAATATAAAATATTATTACAGAATGGTCCAATTACTTTCCAGAATCGGAGAATATAATAGAGCATTATTGTACTCAGATACGGTCATTGCTTATTGTAAAAAGTTAAATAATAAATATATTTTATCCAATGTGTTTAATGAAATAGGTATTATATACTTAAACAGGGGTGATTTGACTGTCTCTTTGAAGTATTTTACAAAAAGTTTAAATCTGCGCATAGAATTAGGCGATCCGAAAGAAATAAGCAATTCAAATATTAATATAGGAATAATTTATGAAAACCAGGGAGAATATGTGCAGGCGTTAAAATATTATTTTAAGAGCTTAAAAATAAAAGAAGAAGTTAAAGACAGGAAAGGAGAAGCCACTTGTTTAAATAACATAGGGATTATTTACAAAAATCAGGGTAATTTTAGCAAGTCACTTGAATTTTATTTTAAAAGTTTAGACATCTATAATAAAGAACATCTTGAAAATGTTGAAATGGCAAATACGCTTAACAATATCGGGGTGATTTTCGAAATTCAACAAAAACATGACGATGCCAAAACATACTATATGGAAAGTTTTAATCTAAGAAAAAAGCTCGGAGATAAAAGAGGAATTGTTATTTCCATGCTTAGCATGGGTGAACTTGATATTTTGTTATACGAACAAGATAAAGTAAATTATGAAAAAAATTCGTATCCCGGTAGAAATATGGATAGTTACGGTTTACTTGATTCAGCAATCGATCTTTTTGAAAAAGCGCTTATTATTGGAAAAGAATTAAATGATGAATATTTTTTAGGTTATACTTACAACGTGCTGGCACATGCGAATCTAATAAAAAAAAAATACGATGAGGGGTTAAAATATTTTAAAAAATCATTGTATTACACAGGTAAAACGGGTGCCAAACCGGAAGAAATGCAGGCAAACAAATCAATCGCTGAATGTTATTTTAAAAATGGGGATTTCAAAAACGCGTATATTCACCTTCAGAATGCATTTTATTTAAGGGATAGTATTTTCAACAATGAGAAAAACAAAGACATTGGAAGAATTGAAGCAAAATATGAATTTGAAAAACTACAGTTTCAAAAAGAACAAAATGAAAAAGAAAGATTGAGAATAGAAGCAGAATCCAGAGAACGAAGAGACCATCTGCAATATTCACTGATAGTGCTTGGCATGGTTGGGCTTATCATTACAATTTTGTTCTTGGGGAAAATGAATATAAATCCCAAACTTGCTGAGATAATGATATTCATGGTATTTTTAATCTTTTTTGAATTTATCCTCGTGCTTATAGACCCTTATGTAGAGTTTTTCACCGGCGGCGCCCCTGGATTAAAGTTACTTATCAATGCCATCATTGCGGCTCTTATCTTTCCGTTTCATGCGGTTTGCGAGCGGTGGGTGAGGAGGAGGATTTTAAAGGAGGGAGGGGTGAAGGGGTGAAAGGGTGAACGGAGGAAGGTGAGAGGGCGGGAAGACCCTCCGGTTTAAGGTACTTAAACCTTCTCTTTGAATGTAAAATGTAAAATTATAAATTAAAAGTAAATATGATTTAAGAATGTAGTTTTGTTAGTGCGGCAGATACTTAAACCTACTCTTCAAATATCCAACATCAAAAAAAAATTAAATGCAATTTATTCCCCGTACCATATTTCTTCCCCTTCTCCTCCTAGTTTTTTTTATACTAAGTGACACGCATTTTTTATACGCGCAGAAGAAAAAAAAATCCCGCACTGAGTACGAAAACCAGCGCAAAAATGAATTGCAGAAAATAGAATCAGCACAAAAAATTTTAAAAGAAACCCAGCAGGAAAAAGAGGTTACCGTAAGTCAGGTAAAAGCGTTGGCGGAAGCAATTGCCGGACAAGAACGTTTGATTCGCCTCATTCAAAAAGAAATTAAAATTACCGATGGGGAACTCAGAGAAAGTGAAAGTATTGTGATTGCCCTGCAAGGCGACTTAAAAAAATTAAAGGATGAGTACGGAAAAATGATTTACACCTCTTCCAAATCCATGAATCAGAAACAACGTCTCATGTTTTTATTTGCTTCTAATTCATTTAATCAACTTAGAATGAGAATGAAATATCTTAAGCAATATACAGAATCACGTAAATCACAAATGATGGAAATTGATAAGATACAAAATATGCTGGGTAAGGAAATTGAAGAATTGAATGACAGGAAAAATGAAAAATCTAGATTACTGGCTCAGGAAATCATGGAGCAAAAAAAACTTTCCCAATCACGGAATCAAAAAGACCATTTTGTGAAAGAATTAAAATCCATGGAAAGCAAGTTAAAAAAGGAAATCCGTTTCAGGGAAGCGCAAGTGCGGAAATTAGATACGTTAATTGATTCCATTATTAAAGAAGAGATGAGAAAGAAAAAAGAAAAAGAAGCAAAAATCGGAAGGACACCGGAAGCAGATGTTATTTCAAACGCATTTGCAAAAAATAAAGGGAGCATGTTATGGCCCGTAGCGAATGGATTTATTTCAAAAGAGTTTGGCGTGCGTGAACATCCTGTTTTCAGGGATGTTAAAATCGAAAACAACGGAGTGGATATTCAAACCTACAAAGGGGAAGTGGCACGTTGCGTACACAAAGGAAAAGTGGTTACCATTGCTTCAGTTCCCGGTATGGAACAAACCGTTATCGTGGAGCATGGCGATTATTATACTGTGTATGCCAATCTTCAGAATGTAGTGGTAAAACCCGGTGTCACTTTGAATTTTAAAGATGAAATTGGCACTGTGTTTACAGATAAAAACGGAAAAACAGAATTACAATTTCAGGTTTGGAAAGATAAAAATAAATTAGACCCTCAGAGTTGGTTGATGAAAAAATAAAATGGAATTATATTATTCAACAGAAATAAATCCAGACACCATACTCCTCAGCGGGGAAGAAGCAAAGCATTGTGTGAAATCATTGCGGCATAATGCAGGAGATATTATTTCAGTAGGAGATGGACGTGGGAGCATTTATGAATGTAAAATTATAGAAATCAAAACCAACTCGGTTAATCTTCAAATTATTAATAAAAAAATTTTCAGTGAACGAAAAAGACCTGAACTACATATAGCCATATCCCCTTTAAAGAACCCCGGACGCTTAGAGTGGTTTGTGGAAAAGGCAACCGAGATGGGGGTGGATGTCGTTACATTTCTGAATTGCCAACGGACAGAAAAAAGACACGTAAATAGGGAGCGTATCAGAAATATTATAATCTCAGCGGGAAAACAATCCTGCCAAACCTGGTTTACAGAATGTGAAAACCAGGAAGATTTTTTTAAATTTATTGATGGAATACATTCAGGCATCAAATTAATAGCCAATGCAAATCAGGAACCACCTCTTTTTACAAACCTCGTTAACAAAATGACACAAAGTGTCACTGTGCTTATTGGTCCTGAAGGGGATTTTACAAATTCTGAAGTGGAATCGGCTGTTAAAAAAGGTTTTATACAAGTGTCACTTGGACAAAACCGATTACGTACTGAGACAGCGGGGGTGTTGGTTGCTGGTTATTTTTCTGTAATGAAATCTTAACGTAAATTATACAAATCAAAAAAAAGTAATAATGAATACTGAACAAGGAATTTCGAATGATGAAGTATTTCGAAATTCATTTTTCCTTGTTCATTATTCGATATTTAAACAATACACAACATGAAAAAACTCCTACTTCCCTTGATTCTCGCCCCTTATATGGTGGCACTATCTCAAACCATCAAAATTGCTCAGCTTAAATACTCAGGAGGCGGTGACTGGTATGCCAATCCCACTTCTGTTCCGAATTTAATCGCCTTTTGCAATCAAAATCTCAACACCAATCTGCATCCTGAAAGGGTTATTGTAGAAGCAAGTAGTCCGGAAATTTTTAACTTCCCATTTATTCATGTTACAGGACATGGAAATATTGTATTCACCCCATCTGACGTTGAGAATCTGAGAAAATATTTAAAGGGAGGAGGATTTCTTCACATAGATGACAATTACGGAATGGACCAATTTATCCGTAATGAATTAAAAAAATTATTTCCTCAGCAGGAACTCGTGGAAGTGCCATTTTATCATCCTGTTTATCATCAGAAATATGATTTCCCGAATGGACTTCCCAAAGTTCATGAACATGACGGGAAACCCCCGCAGGGCTTTGGAATTTTTTACGAAGGACGCTTGGTTTGCTTTTATAGTTATGAAAGCGATTTGAGCGATGGTTGGGAGGACCCCCATGTGCATAATGACCCGGAAGAAAAACGACAGCAGGCGTTGAAAATGGGAGCCAATTTAATCAGTTATGCATTTAGCGGGAGGTGAGAAGAAAGAAAGTTTTACCCTTTTCTTATTTCGCGCATCATATCACGGGTTCTCTTACCATCAGCGATCTTAAATAATAGGGTTAGTTATTTCATCAATTCTTCCATTGGATCCCTGGAAGATCTGTCTTATTTCCAATATAAGTTTGTCTTTTGAAATTACAATTTTTCTACCTGTCCATGCAAAAATAAATGCGGCAAAGGTGATACCTAATCCCAAAAGTGTTAATCCGGTTTCCATAGAAATTCGTTTTTATACAAAGGTACAATAAATTTTGGTGGTTCTCAACATCCAACATCCCCACATCCCACATCCCACATCCCACATCCAATATCCCAATTTCACAGATAATTTACCATGTTCTAAAATCAACTATCTAAAATCAACTATCATATCCGAGCATGAAAAAAAAAATCTAAATATAAGTTTTGTTAATCAACCATTACTAAAATTTCGGACTTGCTCAAAGTTTCTTAAATCTCCCATCCAAAATAAATGTTAAAACTGGTAAACTGTCCTGAAATTATTCCAAATAAATAGCTTTCTTTTATAACATAACTTGGTTGTGGTAAAGAAGTCATGTCAATCGAAAATTTCATAGGAAGCTTTCCTGAAGTCAATTTTTTCAATGGAAGACATGCTCCAAATCCGTAGGTAAATTCGTTTAATTTATCTTTATTCCAGTTTTTTTCAAAAGCAGAATTTCCGGCATTTAATGTCTCCGAGTAATACCCGCTTCGTAGAATAATAATTTCTGCGATTTTTATTTCTAAACCAATTCTCTCAGCTTTCAAATAATCATAATTAAATACCCTGTCTATTTGAGTATGAAATGTAAATTCCAATAGATTGAGGCTATCCACAAATACAGGTTTAATCATAATATATTGGTAACTAATTCCAAATCTTGAAATTATTGGCAATTCTACAGCTTCTGAATAATTGACATTCAATGTAGATGAGTAGGGTTCTTCTATATCGTTTTTAAAATCAGATAAAGTGAAGTTTATCAAACTATATCCAACGAAAAGACAATGATTTCCCAAACCGTTTTTAAATAATGGAAATTTTTTTAGGGATCCTATATCCATAAATAAACCATGCCCTGTAACTGCTCCGAAAGAAGAAAAAAGATAGTTTGAGTTTATTCCAAAATGCAAATTATGGATTGGTTGGGAAGCAAAAGTTAATGTATAATTAGTTATAAAAGGAGTAAATTTTTCCCCAATACCATCAGGAAAGTTGGTGGTTGTCAATAAAAACTCTTCACCGAAAGTAAGATGATTTACTGCTAATCCAACTATTGAATAATTTTTGATTTTATAACTGGATGAAAAAAATAGATATTTTGCTTTAGTAAGCGCATATAAAGGAGATGCATAATTAATACTACTCTGAAATCCGTTAATTTGACTAAGTCCTGCTGGGTTATAAAATATTGAACCTGCATCATCCCCATTACTTACAAAAGAACGACCCATAGATTCTGCTCTTGCGCTGGGATGTCTTTTGAAAAAAAAATAATCTAACGCACCATTGTATTGACAAAAGGATATTCGGGAAAAAAGGAAAATAAAAATGGATATTATAATTATTTTCATTACTACACTTTTATTTTCTACCTTAATTACGGAAGAAAAATTTCTTTTGGTTTTTCTGGTTATCCAATCCATTAAGGATTGGATAATTGCTCTTTTCATGCTAAAATACAACGGTGCTTTAACAAATAGTATGCAAATAAACAACCTTGTTTAATTAAATCCTACACCTTACCAATCCTCCCCCCCCTATAAACCTCCTCCTGATACAACGCCACCTTCAAGGGTTCAATTAAAGGCGACTCAATCTTTTTTAAAATCTTACGGAATGGATACAACATCCTTATTCCAACTTTTACATCCATCCTGTACTTTATTTTTAAATGACAATACGCCTTCCTGAATCCAAACTTGCTCTCCAGAAACTCATGTACGTTAGTTTGATGACTTATGCTTCGCACCCCATCGGTGACATAACGGAATTTTCGTTCGTTCAGATAGTGTTGACAAACACCATAAAAAAAAACGTATGAACTGTATCCCTGTAAAAACTGAGGGTCAAAATAAATATAACGCAAAAAACAGGCATTCTCCTGACAATAGTTTATTGAAAATCCTGAAAGTTTATCCCCGCTAAATACTCCAAAAAACTCATGATTCTCTTTTAGTTTTAATAGCTTTTGTGTAAAATTTTCCCGAACCACTTTTTTTTCAAATGTTTTATACCGTAGAAATGCATTTTCATAAACGGGATATAAAATTTCTGTTATTGCTTCTGAAATGGTTAGCATACGTGGCTCAAAAATTTTCATTCCCCGTTTAATTTTGTAACGGTCATTCTCCTTGTAATCAGATAACACTCTGGGTTTATCATTAAGGATGAACCACCAGTTTGTCTCAGATCCAATATCAAAACCCTCGTGCCAGCGAATCAGATACGATGGTGCCAATGTGAATAAATGTTTTATTTCCTGAGCGCTTAATGCTATCGGTTGATGTGGTAATGCAAGCGGCAACAATGCCCCTGAATTTTTATACCAACAACTGTTTTTAAAATAAATCTCTTCTGTATAATTCATTCAAATCTGATTAATAACCAAATATCCATTTTAATTTTGATTTCCACACACACTGCTTAGAAATTCAACCAATTTATCCCCCTCTCCATTTTTTTGGAGAGGGGCTGGGGTGAGGTCTTTAAGAAAAGTCAAAATTTATCCTTAAGCTGACGGCTACACCCCATACCACTATTTTATTCCCCTAATATTCCCTACATTTGCCCTGCAATTCCACCCCCCAATGCGCACCCTCGGCATCACGCTCTCCTCCCTTCTGGTTTTTCTGGTTGCTTTTTTAGCCCTTAAACCGGTTTCCAACCTCACTTTCGAACCAAATTCTACCGAAACACAATTCATGAAATTGGTTGAAAATGATGGTGAATTTACCTTCGAAACCGTTACCAATGATCCCCTCCGGACCCGAATTTATACTCTCCAAAATGGCTTGAGAGTTTATCTGACCGTTTATAAAGATAAACCCCGTATTCAAACAAGCATTGCTGTTAAAGCAGGTTCAAAATTTGACCCCCATGAAACAACAGGACTTGCCCATTACTTAGAACACATGGTCTTTAAAGGAACTTCGCATTTTGGAACCAAAGATTTTCAAAAAGAAAAGGAAGAACTCAATAAAATAGAAGAACTCTACGAGGTTTACAGAACTAAAACCGACCCAGCCGAACGGAAAAAACTGTACCACCAGATTGATTCAATTTCCGGTGTTGCCGCTTCACTTGCTATCGCTCAGGAATACGATAAAATGGTAGGAACCATCGGAGCCCAATACACGAATGCTTATACTTCCGTAGAACAAACCGTGTATGTAAATGACATTCCTTCCAATGAACTTGAACGTTGGCTAATGATTGAAGGTGAACGCTTCGGAGAATTGGTTCTTCGCCTTTTTCATACGGAACTTGAAGCCGTTTACGAAGAGAAAAACAGAACATTAGATAATGACCGCAGAAAATGCTTTGAAAAATTATTTAAAGAAATGTTTCAAAAACATACTTACGGTACACAAACCACCATTGGTACCATAGAACATTTGAAAAATCCCTCCATGAAAAAAATTCATCAGTATTTTGATACGTATTATGTACCTAATAACATGGCTATGTGCCTATCCGGTGATTTTGAACCTTCTGCCACTATACGTCTTGTTAATAAATATTTCGGTAATCTGAAACCTAAAAAAATTCCCGAATATGTTCCTCCGGTTGAAAATCCCATTGCTCAACCCATTGAATCAAATGTTTATGGCTACGATGCAGAGTCAGTCATGTTAGGTTTTCGTTTTCCGGGTAATAGTAATAAAGATGTCTTAGTCATGGAAATGATTAACGACCTTCTCTTAAATGAAAGTGCAGGGTTGATTGACCTTGATTTGAATCAAAAACAATTGGTACTGGAAGCAGGATCTTTTCCTGTTACTATGAAAGATTATTCCATGCATGTTCTTTGGGGGCATCCGCGTGAAGGTCAAACCCTTGAGAATTTAAAACAGTTACTCATGCAGGAAATTGAAAAAATAAAAAAAGGCGATTTCCCGGATTGGCTGTTACCCGCCGTCATTTCCGATTATAAATTACGGCTATATAAGAAGTATGAGGATAATTCAGAAAGAGCAGATGCCCTGGTGGAAGCATTTACGATGGATATGGATTGGAAAAACTTCGCCTCAAAAATTTCAGACCTAAGTAAAATTACGAAGCAAGATATTATCAGAGTTGCCAATCATTATTATGGAAATAATTACGTAGCTGTTTATAAACGCACCGGTCCCGATACCGTGGTTCAGAAAGTTGACAAACCATCCATAACTCCTGTCACAGTTAATCGCGAGGAACAATCTGATTTCGTAAAGAATATTTACAAAGTAAAACCTCCTCGCTTAAAACCGGTCTTTCTCGATTTTAAACAAGACATTAAAGAGCTTAAAATTCATAATGACGTGTCTGTATATTATAAAAAGAATGAAGAGAACCCAACGTTCAGCATGTATTATTATTTTGATTTTGGTAAGAACGTGGATCCAAAAATAGAAATAGCCGTGAAGTACCTTGAATTTTTAGGCACTGAAAAATATTCTGCAGAACAATTTTCACAGGAGTTGTACAAGTTAGGATGTCAGTACAATGTATTTGTTTCCAACGAGCAAATGTGGATTAATCTGAGTGGGTTGGAAGAAAATTTTCAGAAAGCAATTAGTTTATTTGAACAACTGCTGGCACAATGTAAGCCGGACCAGACCGCGTTTTTAAATATGATTGATGGTATAATTAAAGAACGAAACGATGCAAAACTTTCTAAAAATGTCATCCTTTTTACCGCTATGCAGAATTATGCAAGATATGGCGGTGATTCCCCTTTCACCAATGTACTTTCCGATGAGCAATTAAAATCATTAAGCGCCGAACAATTGATTTTTATTATCCGCAGTTTATCTTCTCTGAACCATCGCATTTTATATTATGGCACTCAAAGTGAAAAACAAATTACAGGCAACTTAGGCAAACATCACTTATTGCCTGAAAAATTATTTCCCATCCCTGTTTCTAAAAAATTTACAGAGCAGGATACCAAAGAAAATAAGGTCTTTTGGGTAAATTATAAAGATATGGTGCAGGCGGAACTAATGTTTGTGGCGAAGTCAGTAAAATTTGACAAGAATATTGTTCCAGTCGCAAGTTTGTTTAATGAGTATTTTGGGGAAGGGATGAGCAGTTTGGTGTTTCAGGAACTCAGAGAGTCCCGTGCATTGGCGTATTCAGTTAGTTCCCGTTTCAGGGCGCCTGCTTCGGCAAATGAATGTCATTACCTGACAGCTTATATAGGAACTCAGGCAGATAAACTGAATGAATCGTTGAATGGCATGCTCTCCCTGCTTGATAATATGCCATTGTCTGAAAATATTTTCAACATGGCAAAAAATTCCATTCTCGGTACCATGGAAACAGAAAGAATTACTAAAAGTGACATTCTGTTTGAGTATGAAAAAGCAAAAAAACGCGGTTTGGATTTTGATTTAAGGAAAGATATTTACGGGAATGTTCAAACTTTTACGCTTAATGATGTAAAAAAATTCAGTGATGAATACGTTAAGAATAAACCCCGCACCCTGTTGGTCCTTGGTTCCAAAGATAAAATCAATTTCAAAACCCTTGAAAAATATGGAAAAATTCAGGAACTCACGCTAAAAGATATTTTCGGTTATTGATTTTTTTTCGCGCTTCCCCTTTGATTTACAACTGAATTACAAATCAATTACTCTAAATTTCCAATGAAAACTCACTTCTCTGTCCCCCTCTTTCTTCTTTCTTTTCACTTTTCACTTTTCACTTTTCACTTCTCAATTTCTATTTCACATGCCCAAACCGTAAAATGGTCCGTTTTCACCGATTCCATCGTCACCCTTTCCTCTCCGCGTACCGTTGACTTAAACAAAGACGGCGTTCTCGATATTGTTGTAGGGGCAGGTACCGAAGGACAAGGAAATTTTTTCAATGTTTGTGCTTTTGATGGTAAGAATGGCGCTCGCTTGTGGAACGCATATATGCGTGACGAATGTTATGGCACTGCCGTATTTCAGGATATCACCGGTGACAGCATCCCCGATGTTTTCATTGGCGGGCGGCAGGCAGATTTCCGTGCCCTTGACGGTTCAAATGGAAATGTTATCTGGCGTTTCTTCCCCGAAGGTGACACTGACATCGCTGGTGATTACGGTTGGTATAATTTTTATACCAGCCAACTGATTCCCGACCAGAATAACGATGGTTTCAAAGATATTCTGCAGGCAAATGGAGGTGATGGAACCAAACTTCCGCAGGATACTATCCGCCCTCCCGGATGTATCATGGTCTTTGATGCAAAAACCGGTGACGTTCTTACCAAAGTAACGGTTCCCGACAGTCATGAAGTTTATTGCTCCCCGCTTCTTATTGACTTCCTGCACGATGGTAATTATCAGGTAATTTATGGCACCGGCGGTGAAACTATCCGCGGCTCTTTATGGAAAGTGACACTAAAGGATTTAATGAATGGTGACTTGTCTGCTTCCGTTAATATTGTGACAAGTGCCACAAAAGGATTTATTGCTCCTCCTTCCCTCACCGATTTAAACGGAGATAATATCCTTGATATAATTGTTGCGTCATTTGACGGAAATCTCATTGCGGTGGATGGTAAAACAAATCTTGAATTATGGCGTGTCACTATTCCAGAGGGGGAGACCTATTCTTCACCCGCCATCGGTTTATTCAATAGTGACACTATTCCTGACGTTTTTATTAATTTCGGAATAGGAGTGTATCCTTATTACCCCAAGTTCAGACAATTCATGGTGGATGGTGCAAACGGGAATGTATTGTTTGAAGATAGTATCGGTATTTATCAGCTTATGTCACCGATAGCCGTTGACTATAATAATGATGGAACCGATGATATTATTTTTACGGATAACAAAATGAATTTAAAAGCAATGCACGACATTCTGGTACTTGACTTTAAAAATAATGCTAGAACTGAACTTTTCAAAAACCGTCCGGGTGCCTCTATCATTACGACACCATGGGTAGGTGATCTTGATAACGATGACACATTGGATTTGATTTTCACTTACACTCCGGATACAAGTGAAATCTGGGTGGTGGATAAGGGTTGGACTATAGAAAGGATTGACCTTCAAAAATCAGTGCCACCACGTATTGCTTTCGGTGCTTATTTGGGAACTAATTATGATGGGATTTATGATAACACTAACCTGACCATTTATATTATTGAATCCTATAAAAATAATGGTTTTACTTTTTATCCAAATCCCGCGTACAATAAAATTAATTTTTTAATGCCTGAGAACGGTTCTGGTGCTTATATTATTTCTGTGTATGATGTCACCGGAATTAAAATAAGTGAGGATAAAGTTACAAATACCAATACTTCCTTTTCCATACATGATTTATCTTCCGGAATTTATTTTATTGAATTTCTTTCAGAAGAAAAGCCCAATTTAAAATATAGACAGAAATTGGTCATTGGTCATTGATTGTTGGTCATTGATCATTGTTCATTTGTCATTGTTCATTATTTATTGCATTACCACCGCATTACCACCGTATTACCACCGTATTACCACTGAATAACCTCTTGTCCTCGTGAACATCCTGTTTTTCATCATCGCCCTCATCGAAGGTTATTCAGTAATGGCTTTTGAATTGATATCCGCAAGAATATTGGCTCCTACTTTTGGTTCAACACTTCATGTCTGGGGTACGGTCATCGGTGTCACGCTACTTTGCTTATCCATTGGCTATTACATTGGTGGTTATATTACCAACTCAAAACCCGGAGAAAATCAATTGTATATAATTCTGATTGCCTCCGGATTGTTAATAGGATTTCTGACACTTATCTCACAGCCGTTTCTTTTATCGTTTAAAAATACAGGAACCCCTCTTTCTCTGGTTTTAATTTCTTTAGCATTATTTTCTCTTCCCAACATTTTACTGGGAATGATTCCTACCATATTGATAAACCATGTTGGAAAAATTTCTCATGAAACCGGTGGTTCAGCCGGAAAAATTTATAGTATTTCTACCGTAGGAGGAATCCTGAGCTGTTTTGCAAACGGCTTTTTTATTATCCCTCATTTTGGATTAATCAAGCCGGCAATTTTTACTGGACTGCTTCTCGGAATTATTCCTTTTATTTTATTACTCAAACAAAAAAAGCCGGTGGCAATGATTTTTCTTTTTCATCTTGTTTTTATTTCCTACGCTAACAAAAAAATACAGGAGCGTTCCGGTTTTAAATTGATGTATAAATCTGAAGGACTGCTCGGACAAATACTTGTTGTTGATTTCCCCGGATACAGGCAACAAGGGATAATGGGAAGTGACAGGGTATTGTTAGTGAACCGTATGGGACAGACCTGGGTGCATAAGGAAAATATGAACTCTCGGTGGACCTATGGGAATTATATAGTGTCACTGTCCAGTGTTCTTCCCCCCGATTCAAAAGTGCTTTTATTAGGATTGGGAGGTGGCACTGTTGCAAAATTATTGAAAGAACAAAATCATTTCCAGGTGGATGCAGTGGAACTGGATTCCCGTATTATACAAATTTCCTCAACCTACTTCAACCGGAGCGAGGATATTCAAACTGTTGTGGATGATGCCAGGCATTACATACGGACTTGCAAAAAGAAATACGACTTGATTTTATTTGATATTTTCAAAGGGGAAACTCCACCCTCGCACGTTCTCACTGCTGAATGTTTTCAGGAAACCCAACGTCTTTTGAATGACGGAGGCATGGTATTGATTAATTTTAATGGATTTATAACTGAAAAAGCGGAAGGTCTTTCGTTCCGTTCTTTATTAACCACTTTTCAATCCTCCGGTTTCCATGTGAAGATTGTTCCCACTTTTGAAGAATCACGACAAAGGAATACCCTTCTTATCGGAACTAATTATCCTTACGATAAAAATAAAATAAAAATTCCCCTGGAAACATTTTATCCCCGTATTAATTTCTCAAGTATGTTTTTTCCTGTGGAAGATATTGACTTAAAAGATGCTGTATTGCTTACCGATGATAACCCGCTCCTTGAAGTGCTGAACATTCCAGCCGCTCAGCAATGGCGTGAGGACTACACAAAAAACTTTACGATTCCGTTTAGGAAAAAGGGGATTCCGTTGTTTTAAGGGGCTGTATTCTTAAATCTCCGTACTTTTTTCAGGACGAGACACATTGTTTAATACGCCCGCGCAAAAACCACCCGCCTCGCAGAATCTTTTCCCGTCACCATACATTTACCCTTTTCCGCAGAGCCATCCACCGGAATACACCGAATCGTTGCTTTCGTTTCGTCTTTTATCCGTTCTTCGGTTTCTTTAGTCCCATCCCAATGTGCCATTACAAAACCGGGAGTTTCATCCAGCACTTTTTTAAATTGAGCAAAATCGTTTGCTTGACATGTATTTTGTGTTCGCCAATCCAACGCTTTTTTAAAAAGATTTTTTTGTATTTCATCCAATAATTTTGGTATCTCTTTTTCCAGCGTACTAATTGCATACAACTTTTTCTCTTTCGTGTCACGCCGGCTTACTTCCGCAGTGCCATTCTGCAAATCTCTGGGTCCTAAAGCAATGCGCACCGGTACCCCTTTCATTTCATATTCCGAAAATTTCCATCCCGGTTTATGGTCTTTTCGGTCATCAAATTTTACGGTCAATCCTAATGATTTTATTTCAGACAGAATTTTCAGTGCCACTTCAGAAACACGGGTAAATTCATCATCGCTTTTATAAATCGGAACTATTACCACATGCAACGGTGCAATCTTTGGTGGTAATATTAACCCATCATCATCGCTGTGTGCCATAACCAACGCACCCATCAGCCGCGTACTGACACCCCAGGATGTTCCCCACACATGTTCAAGAGCACCAGTACGCGAGGAAAATTTAACATCAAATGCTTTAGCGAAATTTTGTCCTAAGAAATGCGAAGTTCCCATTTGTAATGCCTTGCCATCTTGCATCAGCCCTTCAATACAATAAGTGTCCACAGCGCCGGCAAATTTTTCACTCTCCGATTTTATACCTGAATAAACCGGTATGGCAAGATATTCTTCTGCAAATTTTCTATAAACATCCAGCATTTTCAGTGTCTCCTCCCTTGCTTCTTTTTCTGTTTCATGAGCGGTATGCCCTTCCTGCCATAAAAATTCCGCAGTCCTTAAAAATAACCGCGTCCGCATTTCCCATCTCACAATGTTTGCCCATTGATTTATCAATAATGGCAAATCCCGGTACGATTGAATCCAGTTTTTATAAGTATTCCAGATAATTGTTTCCGAAGTGGGTCTTACAATTAATTCTTCCTCAAGTTTTGAATCCGGATCAACTTCCACGCCTTTGCCATCTGCAGAGTTCCTCAATCTATAATGTGTCACTACCGCACATTCTTTGGCAAAACCCTCTACATGACTTGCTTCTTTTGAAAAGTAGGACTTTGGGATAAACAGAGGAAAATAGGCATTGCTATGTCCTGTTTCCTTAAACATAGTGTCCAGCGCGCTTTGCATTTTTTCCCATATAGAAAATCCGTATGGTTTTATTACCATACATCCTCTTACTGCTGAATTTTCGGCAAGACCGGCTTTTTTTACCAGCTCATTATACCAGAGTGAATAATCTTTTTTCCGGGAAGTTAAAAATTCAGACATGTTTTTTGTAATTTTATGGACTAATGACTAATGACTAATGACTAATGACTAATTTCTAAATGGTACGGTCTTTGCACTTGACCAATTTGCAAATATACACAACACAGTGCACTTAAATTCAAAATATAATCCTTCTCAAACCATGAAAACCTTAAAATTATCACCCGAAAAAGCAAAAAAGAATGAACAACTTCCGTTTTTGCTTTTATTAATAGAGTCATTAGGAATAATGACTTTTTTGTTTTTTTTATCATGCACTACCCCTGCTAACATCCAAAGTTCCCAGGATGACGATGACCTTTATTCTACCGGAAATAAATACACACCCGATCAACCTGTTGTTTCTAACACCAATGAAAACGCAACAAATCAAACTAATCCTAATGAAGGTAACCTATCAGACAACAGATATTCCAATGACGATAATTCCTCACAAAATGATACCAGAACATTTTACCGTACCGATGACCCGGAATATAATAACGATAACTATCAAAAAGAGGAAAAAACCGTTGTAAAAAATTATTATTATGACGATTATGTAGATGCAGATGATTATTACGATTATGCTTACTCTTCACGGATTCGCAGATTTCATCGCCCCTATTCCGGATTTGGATATTATGATAATGCTTACACAAATTATTATTTCTATAATAATGACCCTGCTTATTGGGGAGTTAGTATTTATTCATCCTATTCATGGTGGGGTCCTGGAATTTATTACTCCTATGATCCATGGGTTGGTTCAAGCTGGGGATTGAGTTTTGGCTGGAGTTATCCATATAATTCGTATTGTTCTCCTGTATATTATCATAATTATGGATTCCCCTATTATTCTTCTTATCATAACAGTTACAGCCATGGGTATGCTCATGGATATTCAGATGCGTATTATGGCTCAAGCGGATACTATAATAGTTATGATAAAAATAGTTATTATTATTACGGACCCTCAGACAGCAGAGCAAGTTCTTCGATGAATACTGTCACCGAAAGACCATTGTTCAACAAAAACGGAGGGAGATTAAGTAATACGTCTTCATCACAACGTCCTGTGAAAATAAGAGATTCCAGAAATTCTGAATCAACCGGCAATGATGATAACACCAACCCCGGAAGGCCTAACCGTAATGACACTAAAAGTACAGCGACTCAAATAAATGCAGGACGTCCTTCTCATAACAACACGGGTGCTACTCCTGTAAATGAAGGAAGACCTTCCAGACAAAATGAAACTGTCACTGAACCACAAAAGGAAGAAAATTTCGGAAGGCAAGGTCGTGGCACTGGTGATCCTTCCTTTAGCGGCAGACCCGGCAGACCTGTAAAACGTAGCAACTGGGATGAAAATAACACTGTAAATCAAAATGAAAATTCCCCGGTAATGTCACGTCCTACAGTTAAAGAAGAAACATATCCTCGTCCTTCCGGAAGACCTGTTAAAACATATAACTACCGTCCGGACGAACAACCATCTAATCCACAAAAGGAAAATTCCGAAAATTCCGGCTTTAGCAGACCATCAAGAGTAGAATCAAATCCTTCATATCAAGCGCCTAAACCCTCTGAGTCACCTGTGAGAGGACGTGGAAACAATCCTTCTTACGAAACACCTTCACGACCTTCGCAGGAATCAAGACCATCACGTTCAAATGAGTCAGCTCCTTCAAGACCTTCCTTTAATTTGGGAAATGGTGGTAATTCGGGTAATGGCAGAAGTGAATCAGCGCCTTCAAGAGGAGGAAATTCAAGCGGTGGAAGTCAATCGAAGGGGGGAAGACCACCGAGAAGATAAATTGTGGATTGCTCTTACCCCTCTCCTTTTTGAAGAGGGGCTGGGGTGAGGTCTAACAGAAACTTTGACAAAATATTTTAAATATCGAATTTTGAAAAAGGAATAAAGAATTTCGAAGTACTTCAACATTCAATATTCCTTGTTCAATATTCATTATTTCCTTTTTTTTAACTATATAAATTATGAAAAAACTCCTAACGTTTGGCTTACTTCTGATAGTATTCAGAATTCAGCCCGCCCATGCGCAATACGAAGATATTGCACTGAATTTCTCAAAAACCTATAGCGGTGGCACTGCCCGCTTTTTATCTATGGCAGGCGCACAAACAGCACTCGGTGCCGACCTGAGTTGTCTGACTTCAAATCCGGCAGGTCTTGCTTTTTATACAAAATCCGATATTTCTTTTAGTCCAAGTTTACGGTTTTCGGGAAGTGATAATTCCTTTTTAGACAACCGCATGATTGGTACTAAACAAAATTTTAATATTGCCAATGCGGCGTTTGTTTTTGGTACTCCCGATTTAGGAGAGAATTTTGGATGGCAAAATTTTGCTTTTAGTTTGGGCTTTAACCGGATTAATAATTTTCATAACCGCATTAAGTTTTCCGGATATAATAAGAACTCATCCATTACAGATTTTTTTGAAGAGGAGGCAAATGGTACCTATTATGAAGATTTAAACTTTAATGCTGATAATTTATACTTGTATCCGAATATGGCATTTTATACTTATGCCATTGACACTGTTTCTGAAGTTGATGCCAAACCAGGAACTTTTGGTTATAGTTATCTGGGAGCGGCTTCTGGCGGAAAAATAAGTCAATCTTCTACTGTGGAATATGAAGGCGGACAGGATGAATGGGCTTTCGGATTTGCTTCAAATTATAATAAAAAATTTTATATCGGAGCTTCTCTTGGATTAGTATCAGCAAGATACAGGGAATCATCAGCATTTGTGGAAGAAGATGACTCTTCCAAAATTGCAGATTTTAAAAAATTTACGCTTAACGAAACCAGAGATATCAATGGTACCGGTACTAATTTCAGGATGGGAGTGATATTCAGACCTGTAGATTGGTTACGTTTTGGTGGCAGTATCCAAACCCCTACTTTTTTCACGTTAAATGAAAAAAGTGACAGGTCAATGAAAACAGAACTTGATAACCAACAAGTTGAAATTTCAAAAGGACAGGCGTACGATTTTGATTTGACAACTCCCTATAAATATTCTATTGGCTTAGCGGTTGTGATGAGTACCCATGCACTTTTAACTTTCGACTATGAAGGTATTGACTACCGTGAAGCAAACCTGGGCGCTGATAAATTAGATATTGATTTTATAAAAAATAATAATAACATCACTAACGTTTATACTCAAGGAAATAATATCAGAGCAGGAGGTGAAATCAGATATGGACAGTATCGTTTTAGGGCAGGTTATGGATTATCATCTGATCCATATAGTTATAAAACGGGTGTAAATATTGACAGGGGTTCTTCGAGCATAACAGGTGGCTTTGGCATCAAACAAGAAGGTTTTTACTTTGACATTGCCGTAATAAATACCAAATACAAAAGCAAGTACGCACCGTATTCACTCCTTAATGATTCACAACCGGTTACAACATCTTCCTATAATATTAATACCTTTGTGTTTACCTTTGGAGCTACGTTCTGAGGGTAATTATGAAATGGTATAATAAGAATATATTGCTTATTGTTCTTACGCTAAAAACATTTTCAAACTATTCTGATTATTTTTATTCGCTGATTCCCAGTTTTTCACACGCCTGTTTGGCGGCATTCTGTTCTGCTTGTTTCTTATTGGAAAAAAATCCTTCTCCCAGCGGCTCTTTATCAACCAATACCTGAACGGTAAACATCTTACGATGTCCCGCTCCCGATTCTTTGACCAACACATATTCAACCGTTCTGACATTTTTCTGACTCCATTCTAATAGTTTGCTTTTAAAATTTTTGGAAAGATTAATTAAGGATTCGATATCGGTAAATTGCCCGAACATCCTATCAAGTACAAAATCCCTTGTAAAATCATATCCTTTATCAAGGTAAATGGCGGCAATAAATGCTTCCAGGGTATCACCGTAAATATTTTTTGGTTGTGTGCCGGAATCAAAAAGTGACTCATGCACTATCATGCTGTCGAGTCCCATTTTTTTGCATAACGAACCCAACAATTCCCTGTTTACTAAATTTGATTTAGAGGCGGTAAGAAACCCTTCGTCCTTGGTTGGGTAGCGTCTGAAAAGATATTCAGCGATTATCAGATCCAGCACAGTGTCACCCAGAAATTCCAGACGCTCATTGTTTTCCTGAAAAGTTGTATGGTCCGGATTTGGAATCCGCGTTCGGCGAAAAGATAATTTATATAAAGCAAGATTATCGGGATCTTCTCCAATAATATTGTGAATGTTTTCGATTAATTCTTTATCGGCAGAAAATTGTTTCCGGATAGGGCGAATCAGGAATTTCATAATTAAGTAAGATAAGAGTAAAATAATTCATCTCCACATTAAATTATGAAAAAAGAAAAATGAAATTAGGTTCGACTAAAACGAAACTAATTTCTAATTTCTAATTTCTAACATCAAACATCTAATTTCTAAATAAATTTCTTCACTACAATCGAAGCATTATGTCCCCCAAAACCAAAAGTATTACTAATAGCGGCACGTACGGATTTTTTTTCAACTTTGTTAAAAGTAAGATTTAAGCGTGCATCAATATTTTCATCATCATTAAAATGGTTTATTGTGGGAGGAATTGTATTTTCGATAACTGCAAAAATAGTAGCAATTGTTTCAATGGCACCGGCGGCACCCAGCAAATGACCCGTCATTGATTTGGTGGAACTAATATTCAGATTAAATACATGGTCTCCAAATGCCTTTTGAATTGCCGAAAGCTCACTTATATCTCCAAGAGGGGTGGAAGTACCGTGAACATTAATATAGTCAATATCTGTAGTTTTCAAACCGGAGTCCTTCAACGCATTTTTCATAACCAGCATGGCACCGAGACCTTCGGGATGAGGAGCTGTAATGTGATGAGCATCCGCTGACATACCCCCACCGGCTATTTCAGCATATATTTTTACTCCACGGGCTTTTGCATGTTCAAGTGATTCTAAAATAAGTGCGCCGGCACCTTCTCCCAACACAAATCCATCTCTGTCTTTATCGAAGGGTCTGGAAGCTGTTTTAGGGGAATCATTTCTTTCAGATAATGCCTTCAGCGCATTAAAACCACCTACTCCGGATGGGTTTATTGCGGCTTCAGAGCCACCGGTTACAATAATATCGGCAATGCCGAGGCGTATGTAATTAAAAGCATCAATAATAGCGTGAGTGGATGAAGCACAGGCAGAAGTAGTTGTAAAATTTGGTCCTCTGAATCCATGCCGGATTGAAATATGACCTGCCGCCATGTCCGCTATCATTTTAGGAATGAAAAACGGATTATATCTTGGAGTGCCATCTCCAAGAGCAAAATTTATTGTTTCGTTATGAAATGTTTGAAGACCACCAATTCCGGAACCCCAGATTACACCTATATTATCCGAATCAATGTTTGCTGTTTTGATGCCTGCGTCCTGAATCGCTTCATCAGCGGCTACCACGGCATAATGACAATACGGGTCTAACTTCCTCGACTCCTTTTTATCCAGAAAATTTTCAATATTAAAATTCTTTACTTCACAGGCGAAACGGGTTTTAAATTTCGAGCAATCGAAATGAGTAATCAGGTCAGCGCCGCTCACGCCTTCGCATAGGGACTTCCAATATTTGGAAACAGTGTTACCCAACGGGGTTACTGCACCAAGTCCTGTAACGACAACTCGCTTTAACTCCATGGTTTTCTGACTGAAATCTTAGGATTTTGGACGAGCGTTTTTTTCAATGTAGGCAATTGCCTGACCTACTGACTGGATTCTCTCGGCGTCTTCATCCGGAATACTACAATTAAATTCCTTCTCAAATTCCATGATGAGTTCAACGGTGTCGAGCGAATCAGCTCCGAGGTCGTTGGTAAAACTTGCTTCGGGAGTAAGCTCTGATTCTTCAACCCCGAGTTTATCCATGATAATACTTTTAACTTTGGTTGCTACGTCTGACATGTTAATAAAAAGTTATAAAGGGTTAATTATACTGCAAATAAAAGCAATAATTTGCAAAAAACAAGCATTGAGGCGCAAAAATAAATAAAATTTGTGTTATTCAATGAATTTCTTGTACTTTTGAAATAAAAAATCTCCCATGAACCGAGTAAGAACTATTTCAGCACCTAAGCAGGAATACGAATTTCAACTCTTTGGTATATCAACTCCAATGAAGGACTACCAGCTTGCCTGGGAATTTAATAGAGTGTTGAAAATAGATTTTTGCAAAAAGGAATACTCACTTTCACAAAAGAAAGAAGAACAGGAAAAAAATCTCATTTCTTACTATGAATATAAGGATACAAATTATTTATTCCGACTTTTTCAAAACAAAGTATCACAAAAAGGTATTGAATATCTGATACCTGAAATGAAGTCATTGGATTTTATTTTATTTTTATCTGGAACTGAAAAAGAAAAAGGGACAGAAATCCTTCAGCATAATTGGAAAAATTCAAATCTGTTCAAGGGGATAGTTTTATTCAAAAATCTGTCACCTGCCAAACTGAAATCTATTGATAATATTTTGTGGTAAATATGAGCAGTTGTAATACAGTTGTAATACGGTTGTAATTCAATTGAATTACAATTGTGTTACCACTGTATTACCATTGTATTGCATTTTTAATAATTTACAACGAATCAAATGTTATCCTTTTTTTTCTCCATTTATGTCGCCGTTTCGTCGGTTTTTTGCGGGTGTCACTCGGAGAAGAAGATTATGAAAGAGAGGATTGTAAAAGCAACTCTTTGTGGGAAATATAGTTCTCCGGTTATTGAGCCATCAGGTCTCGAAGCTATAAATGAAGAAGACACATCAGAAGTGTGGACTATCAATGACAGTGGAAGCGAGTCCTATTTGTGGAGTTCGTCACAGAATGGAAAGACAACAGGAAAAATTTTATTGGAGGGGTGTAGAAATTTTGACTGGGAAGATTTAGCAAAAGATGATTCCGGCAGAATATATATAGGTGATTTTGGAAATAATCTTAATCTGAGAAAGGAACTTTTAATTTACCGGATAATGCCTATAAATCTTGATTATAAAAAATTAATAATTGACAGCATAGTATTTCATTTTGCAGAACAAAGAAGTTTTCCTCCCCGACGAAGGGAACGAAATTTTGATTGTGAAGCATTTTTTTATTTTAATGACACACTTTTTCTATTTACCAAAAACCGGGGAATAAACTGGGTCAGATTATATAAAATTCCTGCGAAGCCAGGAAATTATACGGTGGCTTCTCAGGACAGCATATATTTAAAATCCATGATAACCTCAGCGGATATTTCGGAAGATAAAAAATGGGTGGCACTACTCAGCTATGGGAAAATTTATTTTATCAAACTTTTACAGCATAAGGAAATCTTAAAAAATCCGGTGTATTGTCAGCCGTTCCGTCATGGGCAAACCGAAAGCATATTATTTTTGAAATCGGGAGATTTGTTAGTGAGCAATGAGGCGGGGAAGATTTGGAGGTTGAAGTGGAGAGGGGAATTAATGGAGTAGGAGGGAGGGGTATTTTCTTGATTTACTCAGGATAACAAAAATTCCATACCTTTGTGAAAAATGTTAATCACTACCTATACTTATCAGACATAGGTTTGCGAAAATTAACGTAAGAAGTGACGGTAGTAGTTGCAGTAGCAATACTGTATTCTGTAGGGTTTCTCTACAGTGAACCAACATCCAAAATGAAATCCCCCAATTTTATTGACTACGTCAAAATAAATTTTCGCTCCGGTAAGGGAGGCGCCGGATCAGTGCATTTCAGAAGGGAGAAATTTGCACCCAAAGGGGGACCCGATGGTGGAGACGGCGGCAGAGGAGGACACGTCATTTTAAAAGGAAATTCTCAATACTGGACTTTATTGCATCTCAAATACCGCAAACATATTCACGCCGAAGACGGAGAAGCAGGTACCGGAAAGGGATCTTCCGGTTCTCAGGGAAAAGATGTTATTGTGGATGTGCCACTGGGAACCATTGCCCGCGAGGTGAATGATAACTTAGAAGGGAGCAAAATGAATCCTCATTTGTGTGAAATATTAAGAGACGGGGAAGAACAAATACTTTTAAATGGAGGAAAAGGTGGATTGGGAAATATTCATTTTAAATCGTCCACCAATCAAGCGCCTCAATATGCCCAACCCGGAATCCCAGGAAAAGAATCCTGGATTATTCTTGAATTGAAAATCCTTGCTGACGTGGGTTTGGTTGGATTTCCCAATGCCGGTAAATCCACTTTACTCTCCGTGGTTTCTGCCGCTAAACCAGAAATTGCCGACTATCCTTTTACCACACTTACTCCTAATCTCGGCATGGTGAGTTATTATGATAACCGTTCTTTTGTAATGGCAGATATTCCTGGGATCATTGAAGGGGCTTCTCAAGGGAAAGGGTTGGGATTGCAATTTTTACGTCATATTGAAAGAAATTCTGTTCTATTATTTATAATTCCTGCAGATTCTCAGGATATCACTAAAGAATATTCCGTTCTTTTGAATGAACTGAAACAATACAACCCCGATCTCTTGTATAAGAAACGCTTGCTTGGAATTTCAAAATCCGATTTGCTCAGTAAAGAAGAAATTAAAAAATGTTCCAAAAATTTACCCGATATTCCATACATATTCTTTTCATCCCATACAGGTAGCTCCGTATCGGAATTAAAAAATCTTATATGGAAAGAATTGAATAGTAAGCGATAATTGATTTGGATGTTTGATGTTAGATATTTGATGATTGATTTTCGATTTCAAAAATCCAATATCTAACATCCAATATCTAATATCTAACATCCAATATCCAACATCCAATATCTAATATCCAATGGCCAACAAAATCGACCTTCATTTCGAAAAAATTAAACCCAAAAACCACGCATTTTTGAATGACCATGAAAAGTTAATATATCAAATGCAGGTTTTCAGGGGGTTTTATTTCGAAGCCCGGAACAATAGGGAGCATAACATTAAAATCATCCATGGTTCCGGAAAAGGAAAATTGAAAGAAGCCGTTCATAATTTTCTCAATGAACAAACGTGCATCAGTCAAATACGCCCTGGATTATTAAATGAAGGCGGCGAAGGGGTTACTATTGCTTATTTTAAATTGTAACCCATTGTTTTTTGTATATATATTGTATATTTGCACCTCATTTACAAGCGTTTACTATAACCATTCAACCATTCAACCATTTAACCATTTAGCCATTCAACCATTTAGCCATTCAACCATTTAGCCATTTAACCATTTTACAATTCAACCATTCATCAATAATTTACTCTAACAAATTTCACTCATGACCAAAGCACAAATTATACAGGAAATTGTTGAAGCAACGGGCATAGATAAACCCGATGTTCAAAACACCGTCGAGGCCTTTGTTTCTACATTAAAGGGCTTTATGATTGATGGTAAAAATGTTTTTATCAGGGGATTCGGAAGTTTTGTGGTGAGAAAAAGAGCCAAAAAAGTTGCACGTAATATCTCCAAAAACCAGGAAATAATTATTCCGGAACATTTTTATCCTACTTTCAAACCTGCTAAATCTTTTGCTGAAAGGGTAAAGATGAATAATAAAGTTAAAAAATAATGGCATCCTATAGTTGCCCGCAGTGTGGTAAATCCATCTCTCCAAAAGATGCTTGTGAATTTTGCGGTTACCTTATGAAAAATTTTGGTGATCAAGTGCTTTCCATTTCGGAAAAGAAAACCGGATTATTCCCTAAAAAGTTTTATTTTCATTTTTATCTGACTTTAGTTGCAGGTCTTATACTGGTTTTTATTTTATTCAAACTACCTCGTCATGTGATTGATACAAACAGAAACTTAACTTCTTCCCGTACAAGTGATAAAAAAAATTCAAGCCCGGAAGAACCTCAATCGCTTTCAAAAGTTCCTTTAGTAAGCCCGACTGAACTTAACGCAGATCCTAAAACAGTTAATCTGATTCGGGAAATGGAAAAGGATTATAAAGATGAAAAGGAAAACGATAGAAAACTTCAATTAGCTGAAAATCTTTCAAAAGCATACATAGCCATAAGGTATTTTAAAGCCGCCGCTCCCTTGCTATGGAATTTAGCCGTTGAAAAAAATGATGCACAAAGCTGGACACTTGCCGCAAATGCATATCAGGAAGCAATACAGGAAGAGAAAGATTCATTGCTCGTTGATGAATATGTTCATAAGACACGTCAGGCACTTTCTAAAGCACTTGAAATCGAACCCGGTTTAACGGAACCAAAAATTGAACTTGCATTATTATATATGAACGGAACACAACCCATGCAAGGGATAACGTTGTTAAAAGAAGTGCTTGAGAAAGAACCATTGAACGAAAAAGCTGGGTTTTATTTAGGCGCTTTTTCCATGCAAACCGGTCAATATGAGAAAGCTGTATCACGGTTTGAAATTATTATTAAGCATTACCCGGAAAATTTTACAGCATACTATTACCTGGCTATCGCTTACCAAAATTTGGGAAATAAAGAAAAATCATTACCTTTGCTTTCTCAAATAATAGAAAACTGTAAAGATCCTCATATTTTATCTCTAGCTAATCAATTAAAACAAAATTTAATTCAATAATATGTACAGACGCCCAATTTGGGCGTCTCTAAAAAAAATTTAAACAAACTAAACAACCATGCCAAGCGGTAAAAAAAGAAAACGCCATAAAATGGCTACCCACAAACGCAAAAAACGCTTACGGAAAAACCGCCACAAAAAGCGATTAAGATAGTTTTTTCGTTTTTTCATACGTCTTTTCTTTGCTACACTATGCTTTCTTCCACCTAGGAGAAGGGAGGAAGTACATTTTCTTTATAATAACTCCTTTTCAAAAAGGAATAATCGAATTTTACAACAATGGGTAATTCCATTATTCCATTATTCCATTATTTCATTATTTCAATATTCCATTATTCCAACATTCCAACATTCCATTATTCCAACATTCCAACATTCCAACAATCCAACATTCCATTATTCCAACATTCCACCCATCCAAATTACAAACGTGAGTAGCGAACTAATTATCAATTCTTCCCCTTCAGGTACCCGCATTGCCTTGCTTGAAAATAAAAAATTGGTCGAATACCATATTGAAGAACATTCCAAACAATTTCATGTAGGTGATATTTACCTTGGGAAAGTTACAAAATTGCTTCCCGGTCTAAATGCTTCCTTTATAGATATTGGGTCAGAGCGGTACGGTTTTTTGCATTATTTTGATATGGGACCTCAATTCCGCTCGTTACAGAAATTTATCGAATATACGCTTAGTGGTAAAAACCAAAGTTCAAATCTCGAAAACTTTCCTTTGGAAAGAGAAATCGAAAAAACAGGTAAGATGACAGAACTATTGCATAAAAACCAAACCGTTCTTGTTCAAATTCTCAAAGAACCCATTTCCTCAAAAGGTCCACGCTTGTCCTGCGAAATTTCTATTCCCGGACGTTTTCTGGTTTTAGTGCCTTTCACAAATTTTATTACTATTTCCAAAAAAATATTTGAATTTGAAGAGCGAAAACGTTTAAAACAGGTAGTTTCTGCTATTAATAAAAGAAATTTTGGGATTATCATCCGTACTTTGGCTGAAAACAAATCGGTTTCTGAATTAGAAACGGATCTTAAAAATCTTTATCAAAAATGGGATGAGGGAGTGGCAAATCTTCAGCAAGCAACCTCCGGAAATAAAGTGATAGGAGAGCTTGACCGGACCTCTTCTATTTTAAGAGATATGCTCAATTCCGATTTCGACAGCATCATGACCGATGATGAAGAAATGTTTGAGGATACAAAGTCATTCATCCACCAGATTGCTCCCGAAAAAGAAAATATTGTTAAACTCCATAATTCAAAAGTTAAAATATTTGAATCATTCGGCATAGAAAAACAGATAAAAGCATCATTTGGTAAATCAGTGGTCCTTCCGGGCGGCGGATATCTTATTTTTGAACATACCGAAGCGCTACATGTTATTGATGTCAACAGTGGTGTGAAATCAAATTCTGATGACAGTCAGGAATTGACTGCTTTGAATGTAAATCTCGATGCGGCTAGGGAAATTGCCCGTCAATTGCGTTTGAGAGATATCGGGGGAATTATTGTGGTGGACTTTATTGATATGAAAGATCCTCGTAACAGGCATGAACTGCAAAATACCATGCTCAATGAATTAGCCAAGGACCGCACTCAATCAAAAATTTTACCTGTATCAAAATTTGGATTAATGCAAATAACCCGGCAGAGAGTAAGACCTGAAACATTTATTAAAACCGCCGAAGTATGTCCCACCTGCAACGGTACCGGAAATATTTTACCTTCCATCCTTATATCCGATGAAATAGAAAATAATTTACAACATATTCTGCTCGAACAAAATGAAAAAAATCTTACTTTAACAATTCATCCCTTTCTTTTTGCTTTCTTTACTTCCGGCTGGTTTAGCAAGCAACTCCGCTGGTTTTTCCATTATTTCAGATGGGTTAAATTAGTATCCGACACCTCCTGCCCCATTAATCAATATACCTTCACTAATAGTAAGGGCGAAATCATTGAAGTGAAATAATTCATCATTTACCATTTTAACCATCTAACCATCTAACCATCTAACCATCTAACCATCTAACCATTTTAACCATCTAACCATTCATCATTAACGATTTACATACCTTGCCACAATCGGCATTCTCCTTCCCACCCCAAACGCTTTTTCACTCACCCGTAAAACCGGAGGAGTTTGATACCGTTTCCATTCAGTAGCATTTACCATTCCCAACACCCTCTCTACCAATTTTTTTTCAAAACCCATTTTCACTAATTCAGAATTTCCTTTTCTTTTCTCTATATAGTTAAAAAGAATTTTATCAAGAATTAAATAATCAGGCAAGGTATCTGAATCCTTTTGCCCGGATTTTAACTCCGCCGAAGGTGGTTTTAATAGTATGTTTAAAGGGATAATCTCTTTGTCTTTATTCAGGTATTTTGCAAGTTCATACACTTCCGTTTTATATAAATCACCCAACACCGACAATCCCCCGCACATATCCCCGTAGAGAGTCCCATACCCCACTGCCATCTCACTTTTATTTGATGTATTTATCAATATGTACTGAAATTTATTGGATAGCGCCATTAAAATAACCGCTCGGATTCGTGCCTGAATATTTTCTTCAGTCAACCCTGAATGGGTTCCTGCAAATAAAGGGGATAATGTTTTTTCTCCCGATGTATGTAAATCCTCAATGGAAATTAGTTGGCTCTCACAACCCAGGTTTTGAACAAGTTTTTCCGCATCGCTAAGTGAATGTTCCGATGAATACCGGCTGGGCAACATGACGGCAAGCACATTCTCTTTTCCTAACGCTTTGCATAAAAGTACTATTGTCACTGCCGAATCAATTCCTCCCGACAAACCCAGAATTGCTTTTTTAAAACCCATTTTTGCAAAATAATCCTTTATCCCAAGTACTAGCGCCTGGCATATTTCCTTCTCTTTTAAAATGACTTCCTTCGAAAAATCATCTTTTTTTGATTTCGAAAATGCCATAACATCAGCTAACGCTATCACTTTGAAATCTTCCTCAAACGATTTTAGTTCATCGTAAATCTGACCTTTTGAATTCATGCAAAAAGACCTTCCGTCAAATATCAATTCCGTTTGAGCACCCGTATGGTTTACATAAAATAGGGGAAGTTTGTATTTCAGGCAATTCTTTTTCATTACATTTCTTCTTGTTTCAGGATGTTTCCATGAAAATGGTGAAGCAGAAATATTGATTATAAAATCCGGTTTTTGTTTTATTAATTCATCCATCGGTGATTGCCCATATTGTTTTCCGCTTCCTACATTCCAAAGGTCTTCACAAATTGTCAGCGCTAATTTTAATCCTTTGAATTTTATTATCTTAAACTCTTTATTTGGCTCAAAATACCGGTATTCATCAAAAATATCGTAGGTAGGAAGCAATGATTTATGAACAACCTGCTGTATCTTTTTTTTATAGAGAAAAAAACCTGAATTGAAGAGGGACTTTCCCTTGTGGTTACGATTTTGCGAAGGGGAACCAATAATGCAAGCAATGGAATCGGTTAATTGAGAGATAATGTGTATAGATTTCTGACAATTAGAAATGAAATCATTAAATTCCAGAAAATCTCTCGGTGGATATCCGCAAACCGCCAACTCTGAAAAAATAATCAAATCAGCCCCTTCATCCTTTCCCCTCTTTATATAATCAGTTATTTTTATAAGATTGTTTTCAAAATCAGCAATACGGTAATTTAGCTGGGCGATGGCAATTTTCATAATGCAAAATTAACACTTTTTAAAAACAATCCACAATCCATTGTGGATTATAAATTTCAGTATAACTTGCAAAATAATTCTTTTTATATAATTTTGTACTCATGAAAAACTGGCTCACCCAGACAGGTCTTTTATGTATCGGCGTTATTGCCATTTACTCTTTTATACCTGTTGAATCAAAAGTTGAATCAACACTCCCTCCGAAAATATCGCTGGATAATGTTGCTACTCATTATTCCTCTCCCAAGTTAAAAATTACTGATAATATTCTATCTCCGGTTATTGCATCAAAAATTAATGCCGGTCTTCTCTTGGATATCACTACAAACGAAATTATATGGCAAAAAAACCTGAATGTTTCATTTCCTGTTGCCTCACTTACAAAAATGATGGTAGCATTACTAACTCTCGAAGATATCCGGGAAGGTAAGATTGACTGGGAAACCAAGGTCACTATAAACACAGCCGCCAGTTTAATTGGCGGTTCGCAGGTTTATTTGAAAAAAAACGAGGTATATACCGTTGAAGAACTGTTAAAAGGCGCTATGATTTCTTCCGGAAATGATGCCGCCTATCAATTGGCAGATTTTCTGGCTGGTTCCCAAGATAGTTTTGTTATCAGAATGAATATAATGGCAGAAAAAATGGGAATGTCATCCACAAAGTTTTTTAATACAACAGGATTACCTTCTGAATTTAAAGGTGGCAATGAAAATTCTTCAACTCCTTCCGATTTATCTATCCTCGTTTCAGAATTATTAAAATATGATGAATTACTTTCCATTACCAACAAACCGTATGATATACTTGTGAATGGAAAAAGAAAATTAAAACTCCGGAACCATAATCTTTTAGTGAATAGTTATTCTTTTATAGACGGTTTAAAGACCGGCTATACCTGTAAAGCTGGGTTTTGCATTGCTGTGACGGCTACAATTGAAAATCATAGAGTAGTTGCTATTGTCCTTGGTTCGAAGAACCGCAATTTCAGGGACCAGATTACGTTATCTATGTTAAAAAACTATAATGCACAATTAGGGGATGGAAAAACTCAGGGTTTCGTTGGGAAAGTTGGATGCCTTTGAATTAAAATGTAATAGTTGTAAAAATACACTACCTTTGCCCTTCCTTAACGAAACACATTCACACCGTTGTCGTTGAAACAACTTTATTTTTTAAACCAAAACCAAAATAATCATGAAAAAGTTAGTTATGTTTTTTATTTGCTTTTCTTTAGCCGGAATTGCTTTAGTAAAAGCCCAATCATCTGCTTCCAGCGATGCTGAGAAAAAAGAAGCCACTGTTACTGCAACAACAGTAGATGGTTCAACTAATGCCACGGTCTCCACCGATGCTGATTCCAAAACGCATAAATGCACTGATGAATCAAAAAAATGTTGTAAAAAAAGTAAAATGTCCTGCTGTAAAAAGGCAAAAGCCGGTTGCAATGGAAAGAAAGAGGATGCCCCAGCCGGTGCACAGTGAGATATTAATCAAACTCTCATGCCGCTGAAATCCACCATTGACTCCGAAATAAAATCCGCAATGCTTTCCAAAGACAAGGTTCGTCTTCAGGCATTGCGTAGTATTAAATCCCTTATCCTTCTCGCAGAATCTTCTGAAGGAAATAAAGGAGAATTATCCCAGGAAACCGAAATTAAACTCCTTCAAAAAGCCGCAAAGCAACGGAAAGAATCGGGAGAGATTTATAAAGCGCAAGGACGAACCGATCTGGCAGATATTGAATTTTTTGAACTGGGAGTTATTGAAGGTTTTCTACCTAAACAGCTTTCACACGAAGAACTAAAATCCTTGATTACTGAAATCATTTCCAAAACCGGCGCCACATCACAAGCCGATTTCGGAAAAGTAATGGGTACAGCCACAAAAGAACTTGCCGGCAAAGCCGATGGGAAAACAATTTCTCAGTTAGTTAAAGAACTATTATTGAAAATATAATTGTATAGAGAAATTGGGGTGTAGTATTATTGTAAAGTAACATTATTTTTTTAAAATATCGCATAATGAACAAAAAATAACGAATTCTGAAGTATTTGTTACTTCAACATTCAAAATTCCTTGTTCGATATTCGTTATTCCTTTTAATTTATTCTTGTTGTTTTCCCTACCCACCCCCCATGTCCTGGTTCGATCTTATCCTCCTCTTCATCCTTGCCCTCGCCGGCTACAAGGGATACAAGCGTGGCTTTATCAGAGAAGTATTATTTCTAAGCGGTTTAATTATTTCCTGCGTTGCCGCCTGGTACTTCAAAGACCAAACGGCTCAATTCTTAATTGAAAAAGGGGTGAAAACAAAATGGTTGCCTTATTTATCCTTCATCCTGGTTTTTATTGCCTTGTATCTGCTTTTTATTCTCGCCGGAAATTTTATCAAAAAGATAATTAATCTTTCTTTCCTTGGAATGCTCGATAATATTTTAGGATGTTTTGCAGGTATTTTTCTCTGGACTTTTCTGATTGGACTTTTTCTTCTGTTTATCAATCACACCATCCCCAATGATTTTCAAAACTCAATCGCGAATACAACTATTTCTGACTATATTAGATTGGTATCTGCTAAAATTGGAAACTATGTCTTAAGTTTTTTCCCTCAGGACAATTCATTCTATAATAATTTGAAAGAGTTATTTAAAGAACCCATCAATTCATCTCAAAATCAACCTAAAATTGTCTTTACCGGATAAATTCTTGGAAATTACCTTTCTCCCTTTCTCCCGTTCTCCCTTTCTCCCTACCCCCCTGTGGAAAACTTTCCAAAAAAAATCTCTAAAAAAATTTGGAAATCTCAAATCTTTGATTTATCTTCGCACTTCCTTTTACTTGTTCCAACCCCATTTTCGGACAATTTTTTACCGGTTGAAACATCATTTATGAAACAAATATTATTTATCAATTAACCCTTTAACTCAAAAAACCATGACTAACTCATGTCGTTTTCTCCGCATTCTTTTTGTTTTCTGTTTCTTGAATCTCGCTCTTGCAGGTTCTAAAACTTTAGTGGCACAGGACAATGACGGCGACGGCTTCTTTGCCGGCGTTGACGACTGTGATGACACGCAGTGGTTATATGCCGATAACGACGGTGACGGTTTTGGTGCAGGTCCTTTGGCCGGTTGTGGAGTTCCCGACAATACCGACTGTGACGATGCTCTACAAACTTGGAGTGATATTGACGGCGATGGTTTTGGTTCAGGTTCTTTTGTTGCATGTGGTGGAGTGCCCGACAATACCGACTGCGATGATGCACAGTTCTTGTACGCCGATAATGATGGAGATGGTTTTGGTGGCGCTCCTGTTGGTTGCGGTATTCTGGATAATTCCGATTGCGATGATTTTCAGTGGTTATATCCCGATAATGACGGTGACGGCTTTGGTGCTTTTACAAATACTGCTTGTGGTATTGTTGACAATACCGACTGCGATGATGGAAACAACCTGATTTTTCCCTTAAATCCTGAAGTATGTGACGGACTTGACAATGACTGTAGTGGTTTGATTGATGATGGTGGCTTAACCTTTATGGCATACTATATAGATAACGACCTTGATGGCTACGGCGACGATTTCTCATCAACTACCCTATGTTCAGACCCCGGCGCACCATATATTACTACCGGTGGCGACTGCGACGATAATAATAACAATAACTTTCCTTTAAACACTGAAATCTGCGATGGATTGGATAATAACTGCTCTTTCTCAGCAGACGAGGGTCTGTCTTTTTCAAATTATTATGAAGATCTTGATGGCGATGGCTTTGGTTCCAACTATTATGCAAACCTTTGCTACGATCCCGGCGCTCCTTACGTAACTGCAAGCGATGATTGTAACGATGGAGATATTGCAATTAACCCTTCAGCTTTAGAAGTTTGTGATGGTATTGATAACGATTGTAATGGAATGGTGGACGATGGACTAACTTTTACTCCTTATTATAATGACACCGACGGAGATGGTTACGGTTCTTGGGGTCAATCATATTGTCAGGACCCCGGTGCCGGATGGTCCCTGTCAAGTGGTGACTGTAATGATTCGGATACTACTGTGTTCCCAGGCGCAACCGAAATCTGCGACGGACAAGATAACGACTGCAATAGCTTATCTGATGAAGGGCTGTTTTTCCAAACTTACTACTATGATAATGATATGGATGGTTATGGAGATTTTTGGAACACCAACTTTAGTTGTACAAGCCCCGGTGCTAATTGGTCTTTAACTGCAGGCGATTGCAACAACTGGGATTCAAACATATATCCGGGTGCCACAGAAGTTTGTGATGGCGTGGATAACGATTGCAATAATTTAACAGATGATGGATTATCTTTCACTGAATATTTTTATGATGATGATGGAGACGGTTACGGTACATGGCAATCTAATTATTGTAATGACCCCGGTGCTCCCTATACTTTATTAGGGGGTGATTGTGATGGGTGGAATCCAGCCATTAACCCCGGTGCAACAGAAATCTGCAACGGTATTGATGATAATTGTAATGGAGAAACTGATGAAGGAATATCTACTACTTATTTTTATGATAATGATGCAGATGGCTATGGAAGCTGGTCAAGTAATTATTGTTTTGATCCCGGTGCCCCTTATGTTTTAGCAGGCGGCGACTGTGAGGATTTGAATTACGACATTAATCCTGGTGCCAGTGAAATATGCGATGGAAAAGATAATAATTGCGATGGTACCATTGATGAAGGTTTCTCTGAATCAAAAATGTATTATTATGATGGAGATAATGACGGATATGGTGGCACTAACATGATGCAGAGTTGTGTCATCCCCGGTCCTGGATGGATTCTCTACGGAGGCGATTGTTCCGAATGGGACCCGAATATGTATCCAGGTGCCGATGAAGTTTGTAACGGTATGGATGATAACTGCGATGGACAGATTGATGAAGGTTTTGGTGAGTCACTTACCTATTACAGGGATTGGGATGGAGATGGATACGGTGCTGATTGGGATTCTACTAACTCTTGTAATCCAATGGATTCTACATATTCATTAGTGGGTGGCGATTGCGATAACTGGAACTTTGCAATTTACCCGGGAGCTGTTGAAATTTGTGATGGTATGGATAATAATTGTAATGGTGAAATGGATGAAGGTACCGGCTTGACAACCTATTACTGGGACAATGATTTTGATGGATACGGAGTAGATTGGAACTCTACTACATTCTGTAACCCTCCTTCTGATTCAGGTTGGGCAACAACAGGAGGTGATTGTGCTGATTGGGATGTTAATGTAAACCCAGGTGCTACAGAAATTTGTGATGGATGGGATAACAATTGCAATGCCATGTCCGATGAGGGTTTTACTTTCCTAACCTATTATTGGGATGGCGATAATGATGGTTTTGGTGTCTCCTGGTCAACTAATAATTCTTGTCAATCCATGCCTAACTGGGCTTTAGTTGATGGTGATTGCGATGATAACAACAACTTCCGCTTTCCTGGCAACCCCGAAATTTGCGACAGTTATGATAATGATTGCAACGGTTTTATAAACGAAGGTCTTACATATAATATATGGTATTGGGATGGGGATGGGGATGGCTTTGGCGGTTCAAACTCACAAAATATCTGCAGTGACCCAGGCCTACCTTGGACACTCAACGGGGGTGATTGTGAAGATTGGAATACCGCAAGATTTCCCGGAAACCCAGAAATCTGCGATGGTCAGGATAACGATTGCAATGGTACAGCAGATGACGGTATAACCTATACAACATATTATTATGATGGTGGCGACGGCGACGGTTTCGGTTCTTGGTCTCAGGACCTTTGTAGCGATCCGGGAGTACCTTATGTTTTAACCGGTGGTGATTGCGATGAATGGAATGCCGCTATTTTCCCTGGAAATCCTGAGGTATGCGACGGATTAGATAATGATTGCAATATGATGGGTGACGATGGTTTGACTTTTACTACATATTTCTATGACAGTGATGGAGACGCTTATGGTAGCTGGTCTGCAAGTTATTGTAGCGATCCTGGAATCCCTTATGTTTTAGTACCTGGTGATTGCGATGATGGCAATCCGGCTATCAACCCCGGCGCCACCGAAATTTGCGATGGATATGATAATAATTGTGATAGTCAAATAGATGAAGGATTCCCCGTTCTTCCTTCCGATTGGTACTATTTTGACAATGACTTTGATGCTGTTGGTGGCATGTATTTTAATTATATTGCTTGCGACCCGGGTCCTGGTTTCATTAACAACTCTTCCGATTGTGATGATAATGAACCAGCAATTAATCCTTCTGCCGCTGAAGTTGTTTGCGATGGTATAGATAACAACTGTAATGGCCAAATTGACGAAGGTGCTCCTTTAACCTACTATTACGATAATGATGCAGATGGATACGGAGCTAATTCAGGATTTTTCTGCGCTGATCCAGGAAGCCCTTGGTCATTGAACCCTAATGATTGTAATGATAATGATAATTCCATGTTCCCTGGAAATTCTGAACTCTGTGACGGAAAAGATAATAACTGCGACTTTAGTGTGGACGAAGGTCTTGTACCCGCTCCTCCTGCCGACTATTGGGTTGATAATGATGGTGACTCCTATGGTTATGCTTATGCCGGCAACCTTTCTTGCACCGGATTACCTGGTCTTGTTACTATTGATGGTGATTGTGACGATACTAACCCTGCTGTATATCCTGGTCTGGTAGATAACTGCAACGGAATAGACGACGATTGCGATGGAATGTATGACGAAGATGCCGCTTTTACAACCTATTATTGGGATTATGACGGCGATGGTTTCGGATGGGAATGGAATACAACCTCTATTTGCACCGCTCCCGATACTTCTGCATGGGTCCTCTCAATTGACTGTCAGGAATGGAATGCCGCTATATTCCCCGGTAACCCGGAAATATGTGACGGTATTGACAATGACTGTAATGCAATAACCGACGATGGTTTAACATTCAATACGTTCTATTTTGACAATGATTTAGACGGTTACGGAGATGACATGAGTACTCAAAATATCTGTTATTTGCCAGATTCAACTTGGTCATTAACAGGTGGTGATTGCAATGACTGGAATTTAGGAATAAATCCAGGCGCACCTGAAATTTGTGATGGATTGGATAACGATTGCAATGGAATGTCAGACGATGGCTTAACTTTCAATACTTACTATTATGATACCGACTTAGACGGTTACGGATACGATTGGAATACACAGTACGTCTGCTTTGTTCCTGATTCAACTTGGTCATTAACGGGCAGTGATTGCGATGACTGGAACGCAGGTATCAATCCGGGTATGGTTGAAATTTGTGATGGGATGGATAATGATTGCAATGGAATGTCAGATGATGGTTTAACTTTTACTACTTACTATCAGGATAACGATGCTGATGGTTACGGAGATGACATGAATACTCAGAACATCTGCTATGTACCCGATTCAACCTGGGTACTTTCAGGAGGTGACTGTAATATTTGGGATGCATCTATAAATCCAGGGGCAACCGAAATCTGCAATGCTATGGACGATAACTGCGATGGTATGATGGACGATGGTCTTACCTTCAATACCTATTATCAGGATAATGATGGCGATGGTTATGGTTATGAATGGAATTCAATTAGTGTATGTTATTTACCCGACTCTACATGGTCGTTATTATCTGGAGATTGTGATGACTGGAATCCTGGTGTTAATCCTGGTTCAATAGAACTTTGTGGTGGACCCGATGAAAATTGTAATGGTATGTATGATGAAGGTTTAACATTCTCAAAATATTTCTATGACTGGGACAATGATGGGTACGGTAATCCTTGGGGCGGTTCTAATTTATACTGTTATGATCCCGGTATGTCTTATTCATTAGATAGCACCGATTGTGATGATAATAACTCCGGTAAAAATCCGGGTGCCATTGAAATTTGCAACGGAAAAGATGAAAACTGCAACGGAGAAATTGACGAAGGTTTACCTGTTGAACCCATTGCCTCCTATTATTATGACATGGATATGGATGGTTACGGAATGGGATTACTCGCTAATCTGATTTGTAATCCGGGATTAGGTTATTCTACTGTAAACGGCGATTGTAACGATAATAACCCTGCCTCCTTCCCAGGAAACCCTGAAGTTTGTGATGGATACGATAATGATTGCAATGGCACCATTGACGATAGTTTTTCTGAGTCAGTTAAATATTATAATGATAACGACGGTGACGGATTCGGTGATAATTGGAATTTCATTTTCTCTTGCGTTGACCCCGGCTCTCCATGGCTCTTAAACAATGGCGATTGTAATGATATGGATCCCACTGTAAATCCTTCCGCAGTTGAAATCTGCGACGGCATGGATAATAATTGTGATGGAATTGCGGATGATGGATGTGCTATGCTTACCTTCTATTATGACGGAAATGATAATGACGGTTATGGATCCTGGTCCCAGGATTTTACTTTCAACCCAGGTTCACCTTGGGTTGCTTTGGGTGGCGATTGTTATGAATGGAACCCACTCATTAATCCCAGCGCTATTGAAAAATGCGACGGAAAAGATAATAACTGCGATGGTTTAATTGATGAAGGATTTACTCCTACTCTATACTACTATGACGGTGACGGTGACACTTATGGTGATGATGGAAACATCAAACAAACCTGCTCTTCAGTTAGCCCTGTTTGGGTTTTAGCAGGAGGCGATTGCCAACCATGGAACCCAGCTATAAATCCATCTGCAATTGAAATTTGCAATGAGATGGATGATAACTGTGACGGTATGGTTGACGAAGGATTTTCTAAAACAACTTATTATTATGACGGAGAAGATGGCGATGGCTATGGAACAGCCTGGTCACAGGATTATTGTGTTGACCCCGGATTCCCATGGTCATTACTCGGAGGCGATTGCGATATGTGGAATGCATCCATTAATCCAGGTGCTTTCGAAGATTGCGATTATATTGATAATAACTGCGATGGTATGACAGATGAGGGATATACAAAAACTACCTACTATAACGATATGGATGCTGATGGTTATGGTAGTTGGATGCAGGAATTTTGTTCTGACCCCGGTTCCGGTTGGAGTTTAACCGACGGTGATTGTAATGATTTGGATACTTTGATTAACCCTCTGGCAACAGAAATTTGTGATAACATTGATAATAACTGCGACGGCATTATTGATGAGGGCTTCTCTCAAAACACTTATTTTTACGATGGTGATAATGACGGATATGGCGACTTTGGCAACTTCGCTGTGTTTTGCTTAAACCCAGGTTTGGATTGGTCATTAAGCGGTGGTGATTGCGATAATGGTGATCCTAATACCTATCCCGGTGCCGTTGAAGTTTGCGATGGCAAAGACAATAATTGTAATGGTGAAGTAAATGAGGGCTTAGGCACCGGCTCACCCGTTTATTATTGTAAAGATGAAGATAGCGATGGATTTGGTGGAGGTTGGTGCATGGATCTCACCTGTACTCCCGACCCAAGTTGGGTTACCATGGTAGGAGATTGTCAGGACTGGGATCCAGCGATAAACCCTGCCGCCGCTGAAATTCCTTGTAATGGTATTGACGAAAATTGCGATGGCGCTACGGATGAAAACTCCGCATACACTTTATATTCCGACTGGGATAACGATGGTTATGGTGGCTCTGCCGGTTATTTCTGTAATCCAAACCCCGGCTATCCATGGATAACTACCGGCGGCGACTGCGCTGATTGGAATCCTGCAATTAATCCCGTTGCAATGGAGATTTGTGATGGTCAGGATAATAATTGCGATGGCTCGGTTGATGAAGGTTGTTCTATGATGACATTCTTCTATGATGGCGGTGACTACGATGGTTACGGTACTTATTCACAGGATTTCTCATACATACCCGGAACCGATTGGTCAACGATGGGTGGTGATTGTGAAGAATGGAACCCTGCCGTTAATCCCGGTGCCACTGAAATTTGCAACGGTAAAGATGATAATTGCGATGGTCAAATGGACGAGGGCTTCGTAGTTATTCCTCCTACTACCTATTTCTTTGATAATGATTGGGATGGCTTTGGAAGTAATTATGCAGGTAATTTTATTTGTACTCCCGATTCTCAATTTGTCACGAACGACCTTGATTGCGATGATTGGAACTTCTCAGTAAATCCATCCGCTATTGAAATTTGTGACGGCATGGACAATAATTGCGATGGCACCGTAAATGAGGGCTTTACAGAATCACAGGTCTATTTCAAAGATAATGATGGCGATGGTTTTGGGGTGGATTGGGATACAAAATTCTTCTGCGCCGCTCCCGATTCTATGTGGGCACCTGTTTCCGGTGACTGCCTTGACTGGGACATATTCATTAACCCTTCAGCCGCTGAAATTTGTGATGGCGTTGACAATAACTGCGATGGTACAGTTGACGAAGGTTACACAAAAACAACCTATTTTAGCGATGGTGATAATGACGGATATGGTTCCTGGCCACAGGATTTCTGCGTTGACCCTGGAATGGGTTGGTCTTTAGTTGGAGGTGATTGTGCCGAGTGGGACATGAATATTAATCCAGCCGCATTAGAAATTTGCAACGGAACAGACGATAACTGTGATGGTGCAATTGATGAGGGTTTCTCCGAATCAACCGTTTATTATTACGATGCCGACTTTGATGGATTCGGTGTGGATTGGAATACAATGTTGTCATGTGTTAATCCTGGCATCCAATGGTCTTTAATAGGTGGTGATTGTGATGAAGCAAATCCTGCTACTAACCCCGCCGCAAGTGAAATTTGTGATAACAAAGACAATAACTGCGATGGTGTAGCAGATGAAGGATTCTCTAAAACAACTTATTTTACCGATTGGGATGGTGATAGTTTTGGTGGATGGGCTCAGGAATATTGTAGCGACCCAGGATGGCCCTGGATGTTGGTTGGAGGTGATTGTGACGATAACAATCCCGCTATGAACCCTGGTGTTGCTGAGGTTTGCGATGAATTAGATAATAACTGCGATGGGATGGTGGACGAGGGCTTCTCAAAAACTGCCTATTTCAACGATTTGGATGCTGACGGTTATGGAACTTGGGAACAAATGTATTGTGTTGACCCTGGTGTTGGTTGGAGCTTGGTAGGTGGTGATTGCAACGATGGGAAATTTGAAATTAATCCAGCCGCTACGGAAGTTTGTAACAGCATTGACGATAACTGCAACGGATTCGTTGACGAAGGTCTTGCCGATGGAAGTCCCGCTACAAATTATTTCTGGAATTTGGATGGTGATGCATTCGGAGGCAACTGGGCAGGAACCTTAAACTGTACTCCTTCCGTTCCTTATCTCTCAAATGTAACCGGTGACTGTAACGATAATGACATTACCATTTACCCCGGTGCACCGGAAGCCCCTTGCAACGGTATTGATGAAAATTGTGATGGTGTTGTAGACGAAGGTAGCACTTATACCCTTTACTCCGACTATGATAACGATGGCTATGGTGGCAATGTCGGTTACTTCTGTACCCCAAACCCCGGCAACCCATGGATTGTTGCCAACGGTGATTGTGCCGATTGGGATGCCTCTACTTATCCAGGTGCAGTTGAAATCTGCGACGGTCAGGACAATAATTGCGATGGAACAGTGGATGAAGGTTGTACGGTAACTACTTACTACTATGATGGTGATATGGATGGATATGGTACATTTAGTCAGGATTTCTCTTTTGTTCCAGGTCCCGATTGGGCACTTATGACTGGAGATTGTGATGATTCAAACCCCGTTATCAATCCTGCCGGTATTGAAATTTGTAACGGAAAAGATGATAACTGCGATGGTTCTGTAGATGAAGGTTATCCTGTTACTGGACCTGCATCTTATTTCTACGATTTGGATGGTGATAACTATGGCTCTGCCTTCGTTGGTAATTTCTTATGCACACCGGTTGCACCTTTCACAGCCCTTTCAGGCGATTGTAACGATGCTGATACTTTTATAAATCCAGGTGCCGCTGAAGTATGTGACGCATTTGATAATAACTGTAACGGAGATATTGACGAGGGCTTCGCTGAATCAGTTCTTTATTATATGGATAACGATGGAGATGGCTTTGGTGATAATTGGAATTCCATTAGATCCTGCACTGACCCTGGTTCGCCTTACGTAGCCACATCGGGTGATTGCAATGACTGGGATGTTGCGATTAACCCAGGTGCAGTTGAAATTTGCGATAATATAGATAACAATTGCGATGGAATGGTGGACGAAGGATTTTCTCTCACCACCTATTTTAATGACGCTGATAACGATGGATATGGTACTTGGGCAAATAATTTCTGCGTTGATCCAGGCATGGGCTGGTCTTTAGTAGATGGCGATTGTGTTGAGTGGGATGCCGCTATTAATCCCGGTGCCACTGAAATCTGCAATGGCATAGACGATAATTGCGATGGAACAATTGATGAGGGATTTGCCGGCTCATTAGTTTACTTCTTTGATAACGATGCCGACGGATATGGGAATAATTTTAACAACAAACAATTCTGTTCCGATCCTGGCTTCCCATGGACTCTTTCTAATGGTGATTGCGATGACTGGAACCCAGCCGTTAATCCCAGTGCCACTGAAGTTTGTAATGGCATGGACGATAATTGTGATGGAGCCGTTGATGAGGGTTTCGCCACTACAACCTACTATGCTGATGCTGATGGAGACGCTTTTGGTAGAGATGGAAATATAACCGAGTCCTGTTTTGATCCAGGAGCTGGTTGGGTTTTAATTGGTGGGGATTGTGATGATAATAACCCTGCAATAAATCCCACTGCAATTGAAATCTGCAACGAAATTGACGATAATTGCGATGGAGTTGTTGACGAAGGTTCTGTTAAAACAACTTATTTCTGGGATGGTGACACTGACGGTTTCGGTGATTGGTCACAGGATTATTGTGTAGATCCTGGAGCTCCTTATGTACTTGCAGGAGGCGATTGCCAGGATTGGAATGCCACTGTTTATCCAGGCGCTCTCGAATTATGTGATGGGTTGGATAATAACTGCGATGGAAATGTTGACGAAGGTCTAACTCCAGACCCAGGTGCCGACTATTGGTTTGATAACGATGGTGACACTTATGGCGGAGCGTATGCGGGATTCCTCACTTGCACAGCAGGTCCTAACGTTGTAACAAACGATGCGGATTGCGATGATAACAATGCTACTATTAATCCAGGTGCCGCTGAAGTTCCCTGTAATGGCTTAGATGATAATTGCGATGGAGTGGTTGATGAAGGTGGTCCATTTGTAGTGTATGCAGATATGGATGGTGACGGCTTCGGCTCCATGACTGCGGAGTTCTTCTGTGCCGATCCAGGAGCTCCTTATTTAACAGTTTCTGGCGATTGCGATGATACTAACCCTGGAGCTTATCCAGGCGCACTTGAAATTTGCAATGGTATAGATGATAATTGCGATGGAGTTGCGGATGAAGGATTCTCTCCTGTAAATTACTTTGCTGATGGAGATGCAGATGGTTTTGGTAATGATGCAACCTTGTTAGTTGCTTGCGTTGACCCAGGCGCTCCTTATGTAACTACAGGTGGTGACTGTAACGATGGGGATGCAACAATTAATCCTGGTGCCACTGAGGTCTGCGATGGCATTGATAACGATTGTAGCGGTTTAGCTGACGATGGTATTCCTTATCTTACTTATTATGAAGATAATGATACCGATGGATTTGGAGTAGATGCCTCTGCAATTTTGCTTTGCTCTGACCCTGGCTCACCATTCGTTTTAGTTGGCGGTGATTGCAACGATGCCGATGCCGCAGTAAATCCTTCCGCAGTAGAAGTTTGCGACAGCATTGATAACAACTGCGACGGCTCAATTGACGAGGGTGTACAAAATACCTACTATGCAGATGCTGACGGTGACACTTACGGTGATGCCGGTACAACAGCATCCGATTGTAGCGCTCCGTTAGGGTTTGTTTCCGATAACACTGATTGCAACGATGCTGATGCCGCAATTAATCCTTCCGCAGTAGAAGTTTGCGACAGCATTGATAATAATTGCGATGGTCAAATTGACGAAGGAGTACAAAATACTTACTACGCCGATACTGACGGTGACACTTATGGTGACGCCGGTACAACAGCATCCGATTGTAGCGCTCCATTGGGTTTTGTTTCCGATAACACCGATTGCAACGATGCCGATGCCGCAATTAATCCTTCC